>Ga0209693_10000169_pt1 | contig 25104 bp, 26 predicted proteins | sample HubBroMetageWRM3_FD_188345 | JGI IMG/M metagenome (GOLD analysis project Ga0209693, IMG submission 188345) | Warmed soil microbial communities from the Hubbard Brook experimental Forest, New Hampshire - Hubbard Brook CCASE Soil Metagenome WRM 3... | ecosystem: Environmental > Terrestrial > Soil... | reverse complement strand
GGCTTGTCGAGAAGCGCGGCAATCTTCAGCGATCGAGGCTGATGCGCCAGCAACAGCTTCTTTAGGACAGTCAGCGTCAACCCTGTATCCAGAATGTCTTCGACCACAATCACGTTCTTATCTTTCATGGACTGATCGACGTCCTTTGTCAGCTTCACTTCGCCGGTGGAATCCCACCCGCTTTTGAGTTCCTGCGTCGGGCTTGGGCGGTTTCCGTAGCTTGAGACTCCGATAAAATCGAAGGTAGCGTCCAGCTTTATCTGCCGCGCCAGGTCCGCGAGAAAAATTGCCGAGCCTTTCAACACTCCGACCAGAATCACCGGTTGACCCATGAAGTCACGCGTGATCTCGGCGCCCATCTCGGTGACTCGTTTCGCAATCTCTTCGTGAGAAATCAGCACCTTGAGTCCGGTCATGGCGTTTCATATTAAACTAAAGTCGCTGCTCGTGTTGGGAGGAGTCTCATCGCGAAGCAAAAGCAGACGGAGTTTTTATTCATGAATCTCAAAGGCATTCAACTTACGTGGCTGGGCCACGCGACCTTTCGTATCGTAACTCCCGGCGGCCAGACCGTAATTATCGATCCCTGGATTATGAATAATCCAATGTGTCCGGCGTCCGAGAAAAATGTGAAGAAGGTTGATATTCTTCTCTGCACTCACGGCCACCTCGATCACATTGGAGATGCCGTCGAAGTGATCAAGCAGCATAACCCAGAGGTCGTCGGTATTCCTGAATTGTGCGGATGGCTGGAGAAAAAAGGCGCCAAGAAAATTGCCATGATGAACAAGGGTGGGACGCAGAAGGTCGGCGATATCAAAGTCACCATGGTGCACGCCGATCACTCCTGCGGCATCCAGGACGGCGACCAGATTATTTACGGCGGTGAAGCCTGCGGTTATGTGGTCGAGTTCGAAAACGGAGTCAAAATCTACCACGCCGGCGACACCAATGTATTCGGCGACATGGCCATCATCCGCGAGCTCTACGCACCGGAAATCGTGATGCTGCCCATCGGCGACCACTTCACCATGGGACCGCGCGAGGCTGCTTACGCCTGCAATCTGCTCCAGCCGAAGACCGTCGTCCCGATGCATTTCGGAACCTTCCCGGTGTTGACCGGAACTCCGGCCGAGTTGCAGAAGCTGGTGCCTGGCGTCGAGGTCGTCGCGATGAAGCCGGGTGTGACTGTCGGGTAACTGAGCTTTGCGATTCAACTATTAGCCAAAAAAGATTCCGAGGGAAACAAGTGGCCAAGGATAAGCCGAAGAAAGAGAACAAGCCGAGCTGGCGGCACCATGACTTTGTCACTGCCGGCCCGGTCGACGACTATCTGTACTCGCTGCTGCCCAAGCGCGATGAAGTGCTGGCAGAGATGGAAGGCTACGCCGCCGCTCACAACATCCCTATCGTTGGGCCTGCTGTGGCGCGCGTGCTGCAACAACTCGCGCTGATGATCAATGCCGGCACGGTATTCGAACTGGGCTCGGCGATTGGATACTCGACCATCTGGTGGGCGCGGGCGGTCGGGGAAAAAGGCCGCGTCATCTATACGGACGGTGACTCGAAAAATGCGGAGCGCGCTCGCGGTTACTTTAGTCGCGCGGGTGTCTCCAGCCGCATCACGCTCTATACGGGTGATGCGCTCGAATTCTTATCCGAACAAAAGCAGCAGTACGACGTCATCTTCAACGATGTCGATAAAGAGGACTACCCGCGAGTGCTGCGCCTGGTGTCGACTCGCCTGCGCAAGGGTGGCCTGTTTATTACCGACAACGTTCTTTGGAGTGGACGAGTCGCGGAGAAGAATCCCAAGGATGCGACCACCAAGGCTATCCTCGAGTTCAACCGCCTGCTTTACGGTTCCGAGGAATTCTATACGACGATCCTGCCGATTCGAGACGGTTTGGCGGTTGCTTTGAAGAAGTGACTAAGGCACTAGATCGACTTCACCGGAATCGTCAGCAGATCTTCCACAAGCCCCACTTCCTTCTGCAGGAACGGTTCGGCATGGGTCACACCGCCGAGCATGCCGTAGTAGCGGGCCATCGCGTCGATACGCGCGCGAATTTCGTTGTGGGCAGGGAAGAGATCCTTGCCGGCTTCCTGATCGCTGAACTGCGACTTGTAGGCTAGGACGGAGGCGAACTTCTGCTCGAACTGCTGGCTGATGTCGACCACAAACGTGGGGCGCACATCGTAGTAAAGCGTGGCGTAGATGATTTTGAACGGACGATGGGGAGCGGAGCGCGGATCTAGCTTCGCCAGACCCGCCAGAAAGCATGCTTCGTACCCCAGCACGGAACAGGTGTAGTGATCGGGATGCCGTCCCTTCCAGTAAGGCAGAATGACGACGCGCGGGCGAGTCTCGCGGATCACGCTCGCGACTTTGAGCCGGTTCTCCCAAGTGTTTTCGACACGGCCGTCGGGAAGATCGAGCGCTCGCCGCCAGGTGACACCGAGAATGTTTGCCGCGTCGGCAGCTTCGCGCGCGCGATCTTCGGCGGTGCCGCGCGTTCCCATTTCACCCTGCGTCAGGTCAAGGATGCCGGGGCGCTGCCCGCGCTGCGCCATCTTCGCGAGCGTGCCGCCGCAGGTCTGTTCTACATCGTCGCGGTGGGCGGCGATGGCCAGAATGTCGAGGTTCATGCTGTTACTCAAGACCGCGCTTCCGCGAGTCAAGTTTCAGTTCCACTCGATTGCCCCAGGACCTTGTTAACTCGATCGGACGGTACGTCGCCTATGCTGGCGATTGCCGCAGCTCTGCGCGAAAGAGCTGGGTGGGACTGAAACAGCTCCACGATCCTGCCGCAGTCGCTAGGCGTACTTGTCAGGCGATATAGATTTTCAAGTGCTCGTATCGCTGATTCGGGGTCGGAGGTATATTCGACCGAGCCGCGATCGGCGGCGTATTCGAATCTGCGGGAAATGAAATAAAGAGCGAGCGACGGAACGAGCAGAAATAACACGTCGATTATTGCCCGAAGACGCCACGCTAACGGCGGGAGATTGAAGGTAGCCAAGGTCAAGAACAAAAACAGTCCCAGGGCGACCGCCAGTTGCTTGCGGCCGTGTCGTTGCTTCACATGCATCAGTTCATGGCCAATGACGAAGTCCAATTGGGATTTGTTCGTAAACTCGCCGTAGTTGTCGGTGAGAGCGATCCCTCGCCACAGGCCGTACGCGTTGGTCAAGTGCCCTTTTCCGCCAGGCACGATGTAGACATTTTCAATCTTCACCGACATTTTCTTGGCTAGCTGAAAAGCCCGGCCGTGAAGCTTGCCGAGCCTAAGCGGACGAAGCTGGAGCCCCTCCGCGGAGCGCAAGCGTACACTTCCTGCAAAGGCGACGATACCAGAAACGGCGAGCAAGAAGGTCCCCTGCCACCATCCTCTGTAAATTGCTTCGGCCCCGGTAGCTACTCCAATCAGTGCAACCGTCGGAGACATCGTGCTCCAGAACGTAAGGCGTACCATATCGGAAAACCTCCATTTCAGTCGCAAGATGTCCCTACCGCTGCAATAAGCTATCGATTGTGAGATACCGATGCTCAAGATTGGGGGTATCCAGAAGAGAAGCAATCGGGATGGCGAGGCAAAGAAGTCTGTGCTCTGCAAATCCCATCCCGCCCACCAAAGAGCGACCACGATCAGCCGCACGGCCCGAGCAGTACGACGTGAATTCAGCCATAAATTTGCTGCATTTGTTGGGTCCGCCCGAAGAGCCGAATATCGAGCCCAGAGCGTGAAAGCAACCGGTGAGATTAGGATCAAAGCGAGCCCAGCCCGAAGCAGAGCCATAGCCGACGCACCCGGCATCTGAACACTTGTCATCACCGACGCCTCTGCCTATTTCTTCCGCTCTACCAAATATCGAGCCAACTCCTTCAGCGGCTCCGCTCGTTCGCCGAAGCTTTCCAACTCTGAAAATGCCGCGCTCACCAGCGAATCCGCCTTGCGCTCGGACTCTTCAATTCCGAACAGCGCCGGATAAGTTACCTTCTGTGCGGCTGTATCCTTGCCCGCCGTTTTGCCCAATTGCTCGGAGGTCTGGGTCACGTCAAGCACGTCGTCGACAATCTGAAACGCCAGCCCAATCGACTGCCCGAACGCGCGCAGCTTCTTGATTTCACCGTCCTTCGCTCCGGCATAAAGCCCACCACTCACCAGGCTCGCCGTGATGAGCGCCGCGGTCTTGGCGCGGTGAATGTACTCCAGCATCTCCGCAGTTGGCTTAGTATGCTCGGCTTCCAGATCCACGACTTGCCCGCCGATCATGCCATCGAGAGTGCCGGTGCCGCGTGCAAGCTCTTCGATAATCCGCACCCGCGCTTCAGCAGGACAGTCCAGGCGCGCGAGAACTTCGTAGGCTTGGGTCTGCAATGCGTCTCCCGCGAGAATGGCGAGAGCCTCGCCAAACACCTTGTGGCAAGTAGGACGCCCGCGGCGCAAGTCGTCGTTATCCAGCGCTGGAAGATCGTCATGGATCAGCGAGTAGGTGTGCAGCATCTCTAGCGCGGCACCCAGTTCTTCGATTTTATGGGGCAAAGTCCCTGCTATCATGCGGCCGGCCTCCATGCATAAGACCGGTCGCAGCCGCTTACCGCCGGCGAACACGCTGTGCCGCATAGCCTTGTGAATGGATTCGGGAGGCTGGGTTTCCAGCGGAATCAGCCGGTCCAGGGCTGCGTCAGTCAACGCCTGCCCCTGCTCGAGAGTTTCTTGCAGCATTGAGCAGTGAGTATAACAAGGTGTCCGCCGAAGATGAAAAAAGCGAAGACTCAGTTTGGCTTACGCCTTGGGCCGGTTAAGCGGGAGATCCCTTCGGCTTCGCTCAGGGCAGGCTCTTCGCTGCGCCTGAAAAACGGCTCCGCTCAGGATGACAGTGCTTGGGGTAACAGTCGTCTTCGAAAAGTCGAATGTCTTAGGCGGCGACGTGCCGTGCCGTCGTCACATTCCTCAAGACAGAACTCAAGACCTTGGGCACGTCATCGGCGGGGCACACGTCGCTGGCGCCGGCTTCGAGCGCGGCGATCCACAACTCGTCGTCCGGGACGCGATGAGTGCAGACGATCGGAAGAGTTGGGAAATCGTGGTGCAGATTACGCACATCCGCGAGCCGGGAAGATTCCATGTCGAGGATTACAACCTGAGGGCGATTCCTCGCAATTCGCTCGCGGAGTTCGTCCTGAGAGCGAGTCAACTGTACGGAATGGAAGTGAGAAGAGAGCCCACCGGCCAGAGACTGCGCGAGCCGGGGATCGCTTTCCAGAACAACAACACTAAAGCCCATAGATCCTCCTGACGCATAACCGTCAACAACGGCGGACTAGGGCTGCGGGGAAGGGTTCGGAACCACTACTCCACAGACGTTACGGCCAAAGAGCACAGCGACGGGCGTGGCTGCCTATCTGCGAGCAGGCGCCTTATCCGACAACGGCTCAAACGCCTCAGCCTGGAGCTTCCCGTTCTTCTTCAGCAGGATTTCCACCTTGCCTTCGGCCTGTTCCAATTCCTTCCGGCAAGTGGAAGAGAGATGCATGCCTTCTTCAAACAGGGTAAGAGACTTCTCCAAAGGCACATCCCCCTTTTCCAGTTCCTGGACAATCTTTTCCAGTCGCTGAAGGCATTCCTCAAACTTAGGCAACGGGTTTCGCTCCTGTTCTTATTGATGCTCCAAATTGCAAAGAGTGTCCAGTGTTTTTTTGTAAACCGATGTTGAAATTGATTTGCTTTTCTCCACAAAGGGAATTTTATGCTGGAGCGGGACTTTTCGTTCCCAGCGCCTCGAGGACATCTACCGCCGAACTGTAACGCCCCTGCGGCGCGCTGATTTGCGCTCCCTGCACTGTGTGCCGAACGGCAAGCAGCATCTCGCGCGCAATGGCCACACCTTCGGCCCGCGCCGCTTCCGGCGACTGCGCTCGCGCCATGCGTTCCAGAATCGAGTCCGGGACGGAGACCCGAAGCTCGTTCTTCATGAACTCGGCATTGCGCACGCTGACCAGCGGCCAGATTCCCGCTACCATGGGGATGCGGCAGTGTTCGATCCTCCGCAGAAAGTTTTCCAGAAGACGGATATCAAAAACCGGTTGCGTCACCGCGTATTCGGCTCCGGCCTGCACCTTGAACTCAAACCGCCGAATTTCTTCATCCAGATCGGTGAGCCCCGGGTTCGCCCCGACCCCGATCACAAAGCCGGTGCCCGCACCGATTGGGTTAGCGCCGAGGTCCAGTCCCCGGTTCAAGTTGTGGACGATATTGACCAGGCCGATGGCATCCACATCAAAGACCGCCGTCGCGTCGGGATAATTGCCCATCTTTGGAGGGTCGCCGGTAATGCAGATCAGGTTCCTGATACCCACAGCAGCAGCTCCCAGAAGGTCACTCTGGATGCAGAGCACGTTGCGGTCGCGGCAGGTGTAGTGCAGAATCGCTTCGATTCCCGCCTCCCGCTGCATCAGAAGAGAAAGCGCCTGATTGCTCATGCGCGCCGAAGCCCGTGGGCTATCGGGAATGTTGACCGCATCCACTCCCACCGACTTGAGGAATCTCGAACCCTCTAACTCCTTGCTTATGTCAGTTCCCTTGGGAGGAACCACCTCCACCATGGTGACGAATTCCCCGCGGGCCAGTTTTGATCCCAGAAGCGATCGCTCTTCCAAAGGCTGGGCAGGCGCCGCGATGGGTGCGGCCGCGCCAACAACCTGGGCCGAGGCTGCCTTACCCCTAGCTTCTCCGACCCGCAAGGCGGCTTTCATCACGCGAATGTGGTCGGGAGTGGTTCCGCAACATCCGCCCACGACGCGAGCGCCGGCGGCGACGAACTTTCGCGCATAGCTCGCCATGTATTCCGGGGAGCACAGATAGATGTTTCTGCCTTCCACCGAGCGCGGAATGCCTGCATTCGGCTGCGCCGATAGCGGGAGCGAAGTAACGGCCCGCACCCGCTCGATAGCGCCGAGCATCGCCACCGGACCCACGCTGCAGTTGCATCCGATTACATCCGCGCCCCAATCTTCAAGTCGAGGCGTAAAGGTCTCCGGATCGGAACCATCCAGGCAGTTGCCGTCTTCGTCGATCGTAACCTGCACGACGAGGGGCAATTTTGCACCAACGTCTTTGGCGGCGAGCATGGCCTGATGGAGCTCCTCCAGGTATCCGAAGGTTTCCAGCATGAGCAGATCGACGCCGCCTTCTGCCAGGGCCGCAATCTGCTCGCGAAATGCTTGACGGGCTTCCTCGAAGGAGGTTTTTCCCAGAGGCTCGATTCTGGTTCCCAATGGGCCAACCGATCCCGCTACCCAGACATCGAAGCTCTTGGCGGCTTCGCGGGCAAGCCTCGCTCCGGCGCGGTTGATGTCACGCACTTTGTCGGCGATACTGTGCCGCGCCAGGCGGAAAGCGTTCGCACCGAAAGTGTTGGTTTCAACGATTTCGGCGCCAGCCTGGAGGTAGTCGTGGTGGATACCCCGAATCAAATCGGGCTGGGAAAGGTTCAACTCGTCGTAACAGCGATTGATGAAAACGCCGTTCGCGTAAAGCAGCGTTCCCATGGCTCCGTCACACAGAGCGGGGAACTGCTTGATCCGGGCAAGAAGGTCGGAAGCCATATACTTTAGTCAGAATACAGGATGAACCCCGGTTCTTGCATTGAGAGACAACAGGCGCGAGGGCGTTTCCTCAACGGGCGGAGGCCTTGGCGCAGATGGAGTTCTAAGGCTCTGCTATAATCCGGTATTTCGCACTTAAATCTCTGTTTTTCCTGCAGTTAGGAGCCTCACGTTTGAAGAAATTCGCTCTTTTGCCAGTTGTGCTTGTGGTCGCGAGCTTCAGCTTTGTGTCCTGCGGATCGTCCTCGAATACGTTGACGAGCCGAGTACTAGCTTCGCAGAGCGTGTCGAGCACTTCGGCGTCTGCCGGCCTGGTTGTCATCAACGGGGAAGACGACACTCTGGTGAGAGGTACGGTCAGTGCCGGCAACTCACCTGGCCTCATGACGCTCACTCCCGATAGAACCATCGTTCTCGCCTTTGATTCCTCGAGCAACAATGTTGAAGTCATCAATTCCGTGCGGCAGAGTCAGGAAGGAAACATACAACTTCCCGGCCCGACCAGCAGCATGGTTGCCCTGTCGACCGGCAGTGCCTATGCGGCGGTGCCCACCGCGCCAATGAACAATGGACCCTCGCCGGGCGCGATTGAGGTCATGAATATTACGTCGGGAGGGATCTCAGCTACGCTCAGCGTCCCTGCTGCTCAAACCGTGGTATCAAGTCCCGATGGCTCACATCTCCTGGCTTTCAGCAACGATTCCGATGTTGTGACCGTCATTTATCCGCTTGTGGTCAATGTAAGTACTCCGACAACCGCGACGGCAGCTGGTTTCGATCGCCCGGTGAATGCGGTTTTCAGCGCGGACGGCAGCACCGCCTACGTCTTGAATTGCGGCCCAGAGTGCGGTAGCGGCACCGCCAGCGCCAGCGTGCAAACTCTGGACGTAGCAACCTTAACGGTTGGTGCCCCGATTCCCGTCGATGGCGCGACCATCGGATGGCTGAGCGGTTCAACCCTGTACGTAGCCGGCACTCCAACGGCATCGGTTAGCAATCCGGCACCCAACAATGCGTGCACCGGCGAGACAACTGCGGCTGCAGTTTGCGGGCGTCTCGACCTGGTTAACGTGGGTTCAATGACCGTTACCAGCAGCAACGTCATCACCGACGGTTATCACGACCGCATCGATATGAGCATTAACGGTCAGCTCTTCATCGGCTCCTATACATGCACCAACATCGGCAATGTTAATAACCCGCAAGGAGGAGAAGTGCGGGGTTGTCTCTCCATCTACAACACCACCAACGGGGCTGTCGTGATTCCTCCAGACAACGGCGACGTGACCGGATTTCAAAGCTTCACCACTCGCGATGTGGAGTATGTTGCCGAAGGCGGCAACCTGCGCGTGTACGACACGCTGACCGATAGCTTGCTGTTGGATAACAACAACAATCCGAACCTTCCTGAAACCGGAACCATCGTCATCGCAGGCTACATCATCGACGTGAAGGCCATCGACTTCTTCTGAGCCCTCCTGGCTGAGTTTTAGGACTGCAGCGTCGCGACCGACGTTCCCTTCAGCGCGCATTTGTCCGGACCAGTCTCGTTACCGCAGTTAGTTGTGCGGCCACATCCGCCATGATGTAATCGGCCCATGGCCGCCGCGCACCAATGCCCAGCCTGCGGATTTGAATGCGATAGCTTTCCCAATCTCTCTTGCCCTCAGTGCGGCAGGAAATTCCTCCGGTCGTCGGGTTCCTTTTTGCCCTGGCTGGCGGTGCTGGCACAGGTTGCCGTCGTGACCGGCATAATGTTCACCTTTCACTTCCCGCGGCCCCTAATCGTGTTCTTCGGATTGGCCGCATTCTTTAGCGCTGTTCTTGGCCTCCGACGCCGTTGGAGCGCGTCCCCGACCAGCAAACCATTTCCGCAGCCGCTGTCCTCCCAGCCTATCGGCGTAATACTCATCGATCTCGCCATCGCAATCCTGGGCCTTGCCTTCCTGTGCTGCCTGCTGTTCGGCCTTGTCGCCTTGCTCAACGCGCATAATGCCATCGAACGCGTGCAGGGACAGCCCTATCATGCCACCACCTTTCAGGTGACTCGTCCCTATTACCAGAGAAGCGCTGGCATGCATGGGCCCGACATTGCGATTTATGCCAGCGGGATGGTAGAGGACAAGAAGGAATGGATGAATTTGGCGCCTTACCTCAGACGTGCTCCGCGCGATCCTTTGCCCCAGAATCAGGCCGAAGTCAATGATTTAGTCCCGCCGGGCACGGTGATTCCGGTTTACCTGTTTCCCAACCTAAAAGGGCAATCCCGAATCCAGGTGATCGACGTTCTGCCACCGGGCGAAGCAAGCAGGAGAACGGAGACGTGGGTGCTGCAGCGCGCGCCCGTGGCTCTTGCCGTGCTGGGTGGTCTGATTTTTCTCTTGGTGCGAATCCGGCGCTTCTGCTTATCGTCCGCGGTTCAGGTAATGTCCGGCAGCCGCAGTAATTGATGCGCCCGATGAGAACGATTTCAGCGTCCGGGTTCCAGCACCAGACGGTGCGCTCCGGTCGCTTGCACGGCTTGAGACGTGAAAGGCAACGTGAAGGTCGAGCCTTCGTACCAGGCCTTCCACTGATCCATATAGTAAGGGCTCAGGAAGTTTCCGCCCTGCCCGGTCACAGTGTTTAAGGTGGATTGGTCGAGGTCCGCAAGATTTGCGGTGAAGCGCTCCGAAGGCCCGTGATGGGCCGTCACAGCTTTTACAGTGTAGGCACTGCCGGACTGCTCCTTGATTCCGGGCGCAGTCCAGCGCCCGATAAAAGGGATTTTGCCCAGCACGGGGTGATCAATCTCCACGGCATTCACACTGCCCCAATGCCACGAGGCCAGATCCTGAGGAGCTGAGGGTCCGTTCACCGCGGCTTCGACAGCGGCCGTCAGCAGTTCGTCGTAATTGGGATATTTTTCCGGCAGCCAGCGCTTGGGCTGGTGCAGCAAAACGTTCTGTAGCCACACCGTTTGCATCTCCCAGTGGTAGGTCTTCCAGCTCAACGATTCTTCTTGCCGCTTCGGATCCTCCGGGGCAGGTCCCAGGCGCGGTTCGAGGAGCAGGCGGGTCAGCTCGCGAGCGGAGCGCACGGCAATCGTCGGCGCGGCCGACGAGCCCAGCATCCGCCCATCCCAGTTGCGCATGAGGTCGGCAGCCTGCTTCGCCCGCGCCGAGGGTTTGGAGGCATGGTCGATGGCGTAGACAAAACGCTCGGCCACAAACAGGTCATTCTCTGAGTGGATGTCATTCTCCAGAGCGAGCATGTCCGCGGCCGCAAACTTCCTCCCTGATTCCAGAACGTGATAAATGCGCTCCGTACGCCAGGGTGCTTCCCACTCCGCGCTAATCGAATTGGGATAACCATCAGGTGTGATGCGCCCGTTCGCAGTCGCGATCACCCCTGAAGATGGGTTGTAGATACTGGGCAATTTGTCGAACGGAATGTAGCCGGTCCACTCGTGGGCATTGTCAGCCCCGCTGACCGGCAAGCTGCCGTCGCCGGCAGCGCGGATCGGAACTCGCCCCGTGGTCTGGTAACCGATGTTGCCGTCAACGTCGGCATAGACTACATTCTGCCCTGGCGCATCCAGCTGCGAAAACGCCTTGCGATAGTCTTCCCAGTTCTGCGCGGTGTCGACATCGAGGAACGGCATGCGCAGGCCGTCGTAAAGCGTCCAGCGCAGCGCAATCTGCCGCGTCTCGCCCGGAAGAATATCGGTGACGATCGGCCCATGCCGCGTGAGCATCACGTCGACCGTTACATCGGGTTTATCTTTGACGCGAATCACTTCGGCGCGGTGCTCAGGTTGCTGCCAGCCCTGCGGCGTCTGGTAGGCGCCCTCCGCGTTGAAGTTCTCGATGAAGGCATCCGCCACCGTCGGACCTACATTGGTGAATCCCCAGGCGATGCGTTGATTGTGTCCCACAATCACGTAGGGCATTCCGGGCAATGTCACTCCCGCCACATCGAGGCTGCCCGATTGGTTAACGCATTTGAGATGCGCTTCGTACCACAGGTTCGGCATTTGATGACCGAGATGCATATCATTCGACAGCAGCGGCTTGCCCGTGACCGTGTGCGCTCCAGACACGACCCAGTCGTTCGATCCATTCACCGCTTCCGGAGCGTGCTGCGCCCAGATTTCCGCGGCGGCACCTCGCTCCTGTGTCACTGATGTGTCAGGTCCGTCATCGTCGTCGTCATCATCCGAATCGCCTTGATTCTCCTGATCGTTATCTCTGAGGTCTGCCCGCATCACGGTGGGCGGGCGATCGTGCCAGGAGCGGTTGACGTATAGGTCGGCGGCCAACTCCGGCCCTAGCTTGGCCAGAATCTTCTCGTGGGCGAGCGTGTCCTCAAAGCTGTAGTAGTTGAGATCCTTCACCATCTGGTTTGCGATGACGATGGAATCCTCTGCCTGCCAAGGCTTTGGCCGATACTTCAGAATGCGGAACTCAATCGGAAGACTACCTGCGTGGCTCTCGATGAAAGCGTTCACTCCACGCGCGTAGGCGTCAAAGTAAACGAGGTCCCTGGCACTTGCCGCCTGCAGCGATTTCCTTGCCGCCGCCCGCAACCCCAGGATGCGCTGCTCGCGGTCGACCTTGAGCGTGTCCTCGCCCAGAATCTCAGATAATTCTCCGGCAGCGAACCGCCGCATGATGTCCATCTGCCAGAGCCGGTCTTGCGCCGTGATGTAGCCTTGTGCCAGGAACAGATCTTCCAGAGTCGCGGCCTCGATGGCAGGCACGCCGTGGCTATCCCGCGTTACCTTCACCGGCGCCGAAAGACCTTTCACTGTGAGGTTCCCGTCAAGCTGCGGCAGGGCAGAGCGCGCAACGAAATAAGCAAAAGCGACTACGGCCGCAACCAGCATGGCGAGGACTAGGAGCAACCACAGGAGAATGCGCACTCCGGTGGAACGCCGGGAAGCCGGAACGCTGGTCACGGTAAGAGTGCTCATGGGCAAGGTTGATTTTAGCAGCCGTTTTGAAAGGGCGCGGCTTCCGGACTCACCGTCGAGTCTGCCGAAATCAACTGAAAATGAATTTCATTTTCAAGATGCCCCAATGCTATCCTGAGCGTTCATGTTGCAGAAGCGCATCGATGACCAGCCCTCCATCTCGCGCGAGATGGTGCGCGAGGCACAGGACATGCTTCACCGCCATCTCAAACGGGTCGGCCTGAAGCAAACCGGCCAGCGCGACACGATCTTGCGCACGTTTCTGGAAACTCGCGACCACCTCTCCACCGACGAGTTGCACCGTCTGGTGCAAAAGAAAGACGCTGGCATCGGCTACACCACCGTCTACCGCACTCTCAAATTGCTGGCTGAGTGCGGATTGGCCAGCGAAGTCGCGTTCCACGACGGCATCGCCCGTTACGAGCACCAATACAACCGGCGCAGCCATCACCACATGGTTTGCACCGAGTGCGGCAGTTCTGTGGAGTTCTTCTCGCACGAGGTGGATCAGTTGGAGCAGGAAATCGGGCGCAGACACCACTACGCCACAACCCGCCACACCTTCCAGATTTACGGTGTCTGTGAAGATTGCCGCAAGAAGACGGCGCGCCCCGCCTGAAGGAATTTCATGTCGATCTCGTGTCTCCATTGTGCTGCTGAGATGCCCGATGCTGCCGCTTACTGCCCAGGCTGCGGCCGCGCCATGCAACCAGTCGAGCGTGCCCAGGGCATGGTGGGTATACTTCCGGAAACGCTGGCTGGCGCCCTGGCTTACTTCTTTCTGCCGGCGATTGCGTTCCTTCTCATCGAGCCTTACAAAAAGAACCGCTTCGTCCGCTTCCATTCTTTTCAGTGTCTGGGCTTTTTTCTGGTCGGCGTGGTCGTTGTAGCGACGCTCAGAGTTCTGGGATTCTTCCTGTTCTTCGTCCCCGTGATTGGCCACGCGCTGGTCTGGCTGGTCTCCATGGTGGTCGCCCTCGCCTTTTTCATGGTCTGGGTCGTGCTCATTGTGAAAGCGCTGCAAGGCGAGATGTTCAAGCTCCCGCTAGTGGGCGAGTTTGCAGAACAGCAAACTCCTGCGGGCTAAGAATCGCGTGGCAGAAGTCGTGCCCTTGACTTTCTTCCGGTAAGCTGTCATTCCTATTAGCTTTTACCCCGTCCGCCGAAATGCTCGGGATGCAGGCCTCGCGGGCCGGGAATTCTTGTACAACTGGGGATATGGATTGAAAGTCAGAGTCTTCTATCACGACAAGTGTTTCGACGGAGCCTGCTCCGCCGCGCTGTTCTCCCGGTTTTATCGCGAGCGGATTCGCGAAGACGCTGACTTCGTCTTCTCCGGCCTGCTGCATCGCGCCGGAGCGCTCTTTAACGAATCCCATTTCGACGGCGACGAAAATGCCATCGTCGACTTCAAGTATTCCAGTTCGCCCAAAATTACATGGTGGTTCGACCATCACGAAAGCGCGTTTCTCTCCCCGGCGGACGCCGCCCACTTTGAGCGCGACGAGAGCAACCGCAAGTTCTACGATCCGGATTTCAAATCCTGCACCAGCTTTATTGCCATGATCGCGCAGCAGCGCTTTGGATTCGACCCCGCTCCCGTAGCCGATCTCGTGCACTGGGCCGACATCATCGACGGCGCTCTTTATCCCGACGCCAAGACGGCGGTCGAGATGCAAGCTCCTGCCATGAAGCTGACCATGGTCATCGAGTCTGCGCCCGATCAGTTCGTCCCGAACTTGATTCCGCTTCTCGCGACCAAATCCCTTGCCGCCATTCTGCAGGAACCCTTCGTCGCTCCGCTCCTGCCTCCGCTACTCCGCCGGCACGAGATCTCGATCGAGATCATGAAGCAACGGACCGAATGCATCGACGGAACAATTTTCTTCGACGTCACCGATCAGGATCTCGAGGGCTATAACAAGTTCGTTCCCTACTATCTGCATCCCGAATCGATCTATAGCGTGGGACTCAGCAAAAGCAGCTTCCGCGTGAAGGTTTCGGTCGGATCGAACCCGTGGGCTCCCAAAGAACCGGTTGTGAATCTGGCCAAGATCTGTGAGCGCTACGGAGGAGGCGGCCACGCTCGCGTGGGCGCCATCTCCTTCAACCCGGACCAGCACGCTGCCGCAATCAAGGCTTCCCAAGAGATCGTGAACGAGCTTCGCGCCGCCGTTCGCAGTGGAAGAAGCTGAAAAGTGTGCTGCATCGAAAAGAACGGTGTGGGTAGTCGTGGTACCCTGAAGTTGCGCGCGCCGCATGCTATCGTCGGGAACGAAAATCGACTTGCAACGCGCAGAGAGAAATCTGCTGCGCGCGGTGGCTTCCTTCGAATTCGCCAAGGGCGTCTTCGTCCTGTTGATCGGGCTGAGCGCCATCCTGCTCGTACATAGAGACGCCTGGGTAATCGCTGAGCAGCTGCTAGCGCTGTTGCACGTCAGCACCGACCGGCGATGGGCGCTGGATTTCCTCGATTTTGCCGACCGGCTCACCGAAGCCCGTTTGTGGGCAGCAGCGCAATTGGCATTCGCCTATTCTCTCTTGCGCTTTGCCGAAGCCTATGGCCTGTGGAGGCAGCGCACCTGGGCCGAGTGGCTCGCCTTTATCTCCGGGACTCTGTTTCTGCCGATCGAGATCCACGGGCTCATGCGGGGCATTACAGTCCTACGCTCAAGTGTGTTTGTGGCCAACCTTGGGATTGTCTTTTACATGTTCTTTTTGCTGCGAGCGGGACGCCAGCGCCGGAAGGCGCGTCAATCGATTGCGGCTGAAAGCCTTGACCAGAGCGGCAAGTAGGGTCTAACGACTCTGGCCGCGGATGCCTCACTTGCTTCATAATTATCGCTGCTGCTACGCCGGGGAGGCTCCCATGCGCATCTCTTTCCACTTTGTACTTGTTTCGACGCTACTCGTACTTTCGGGCGATGGAATCGTCTTTAGCCAGGATACGAACTTTGCCACGGGTCCGCAGTATCTGATGAATTATGGATCTCCCCTGCTCGCGCGTTCCATCTCGACGCCGTCATTGTCCCTGGGGGGGCCGACCATTGAGGTTGGCGCCAGCGATGCCACTGGCGCCCTGAGCGCCGGCGCTAGCGTTCAGAATGTTCTGCCGCCAAGTGCAGACGCCCTGCCTGAGATAGATTTGTTTCCGATCTACTACGGCGCACCTCCCGTCGCCGAGAACGGCGAGATCAGTTTTTCCTACCCGGCGGAACCATCTTCGCCGCCAGCTGAAATTCCGGCCAGCATCTCGGACAGCGGAGTTGGTCAAATGACTACCGCTCAAGCTCTGAGCGACCGTGGTTATGGACTTACCGTGGCTGAAGCAGCTACGGAAGCCAAGGAGCGAATCCGGCACGCCAACCACGTCTACACCAACGCCGACGCCGCTCGACTCCACGGTGGGAACTAGCGAACGTCCGGACCAAACTCGATGCTACGGCTTGTCAGGGCTGACGGGATCGTCGCCGCGGCATAATGCCCAGCAAGTGACTCCGATGATCACGGCACTTCCTACTCCGATGACCCAAGGGTTGCCCAAGATAGGTCGATTGGCGTCTTTGGGCGCCTTGGGTGCTTCCCCGCAGCGATCCTCGTGAGTTGCCTGCCCGCCTTGATACACAGTCACATCTGCCAACTCAACATGCTTTGACCGCCAGGTAGCCGGACCGCTGTAGTGAATCTTGACATCGTTCTGGTGCGCCAATACCAACACGGTTCCGTCCACGTCCGTAACGTCGTAGCGGGCCCACTCTTGCGCTGGGGGGCTCACGGTCACACAATTTACGCGTACCCTCATTCCTCGAAAGGTGTTCACTTGCAGGGTGCCATGTTCGAGGACGAGTTCGTCTCCCTCAAATTGCACGATCGTCTCTCGTTCAACCGTGACAGTAGATCCATCGGCGTCGATTCTCGCTTTATTTTCTTTCTGAGTCCGTACCAGATCGTGCATGAAAATTGCTAAGGATGTGGGCGCGAGATCTCCATTCACCCAGGCTCCTCCGTCATTGTGGAGCATTGCCCGAGGCGAGTCCTGAGCGATCAGCGACGTCGGCAACACGAGCACCATCACGCCGCAAACGAGTTTGCGCCATTCCAGCAAAGCGAACTCCCGCCTTCTCCGCACTAACTGCTTTCGTCAGAATAACTTGCAGGATGGTTGGCGGCTATTGCCTTGCCTGATGCTGGGAAGATGGGTCGGAAGGGTGAGGCTTAGGACCTGGAGGAACGTCTACCACGCGCGCAAAGTCGATGAAGCCGTGCTGCACGTCTGTGCGAATGAGTTTAACCGGGAATCTGTCTCCCACGTCGACGCCTTGCTGCCCTTGCGCTAGCAACCCGTCAACCCGCGGCTGCAGCACGCGGACAAATGTTCCTTTGGGAGTTACGCCGGTGACGACGGCGTCGAAGATGGCGCCGATGCGATGCTGCAATGCGACCGCGGCCAGCCGCTTGGCCATTTCCCGCTCGACTTTGCGCGCCGCGTCCCCTTTTTGAGTGCAGTTGGCAGCGATCGCGGTAAGTTCGTTATCCGAGTAAGGATTCGGTTGCCCAGCCAGCATCGCCTTGATCAATCTCTGCGTAACAATGTCAGGGAAACGGCGATTGGGAGCGGTCGAGTGCGTGTAATCCTGCACTGCCAGGCCGAAATGCCCGGCTGCAGTCTCGCCTGGCCGTTCCAGAACATATTCTCCCGGCCCGATTAGCTTGATCACGGCCAGCGAAAGATCGGCAAAATGATCGGGATCCGCTTCCTTGCGCTTGACCAGAAACTCGTTGAGCGCTTTGGAATCGGGATCGGCTGGAAGTTTCACGGAGTAGGTTGCCGCCAGTTGCACGATGCGATCCCAGCGCTCCGGCGTCTTTACGATTCGGCGCAGCGACGAAACTTTCTCCAGCATTCGCGCCCCCACTCCATTCGCCGCGATCATGAAGTCTTCGATCAGCTCAGTGGCGTGGTTTCTTTGCTCGTTGACGACGTCGATCACTTCCGTATCGAGCACCAAGGGATGCAGTTCGTCGGTCTGGAGATCGAGCGCTCCATTTTCATAGCGCCGAGTGCGCAACTTCTGCGCCACTTCATCCTGCAACCGCAGCTGCGCCTGCAGATCAGCGGAAGCTGCCACTTTCGGCGGCGCCGCTGCCTTGTTTTCCAGCCAGGCTCCGACAGAATTGTATTGCAGTTGCGCCTGGTTGCGAACTACAGCGCGATAGACCTCACTGGATGTCACACGGCCCTCGCCGTCCACCACAAACTCGACGACCACGCTCAGCCGGTCCTGGTTTTCCAGCAGGGAAGTCTTGCCGGTGGAAAGTTCCTCCGGCAACATTGGGAAATTTCGGATTCCGGCATACACCGTCGTCGTTTCCCGGGCGGCATGCTGGTCGATTGCGCTTAGCTTGGGGATAAAGGCATCCAGGTCAGCGACGCCGACCAGAACCTTTACATCGCCGTTCGATAATCGCTGTGCAACCTCGATCTGGTCCAGATCTCGCGACGTGTCGTTGTCAATCGACGACCAGAGCTTACTCCGCAGATCGCGCACGCTGCTTCCCGGAGCGATCGCCGGAGGATGAGCCCGCAAGTCTGCCAACTGTTGTTGTACTGCCGGGGGGAAATCGGGGTTGAAGCCGTGTTGCAGCACCACCTCTTTCGCAATGGCCTGCAAGTCGATGTGAGCCGAGTTGGTATTAGGCATGAAAGCTTGTCAGGATCAAGAGAATCAATGAGAATGTTTCACCACAGCGGCAGAGACACAGGGAAGATCTGTTGTGTTGTTCCGTGTTCCGCTTTTGTTTTCTCCGTGTCTCTGTGGTGAAGACCTTCCGGCGCCGGACTACTCAGTAACCACCGCCTTCACCAGGTTTCGGGGATGGTCCACGTTGTATCCCTTTTTCGTCGCCACATAATAGGCAAACAGCTGCAGGGGAATCACCTCGATGATGGGCAGCAGCAATTCAGGCGCTGGCGGAACAAAAAACACATCGTCAGCGACTTCACCTACATCCGGATCGCCCTCGGTCGCGACCGCCACCACCCGCCCCCGCCGTGACTTGACTTCCTTCATCACGTCGAGAGTTCGCTGGTAGCGCAGCACCGAATCCGGGTCATGTTTATCGTAAGTTGCTAGCACCACAACCGGAAGATGTTCGTCGACTAGCGCATTCGGCCCGTGCTTCAGTTCTCCCGCCGGGTAGCCTTCCGCATGCGCATAAGAAGTTTCCTTGAGCTTGAGCGCTCCTTCACGCGCAATGGCGTAATGTACGCCCCGACCGAGATACAGAAACTTTTCCGCCTGAAAGTGTTTTTGCCCGAACCGTTCTGCCAGGTCGTCCCATTCCCTTAGATTTTTCTCAATCTCATTCGGCAGCCGCTGCAGACGCTGAAGGTAGGAACGCGTGACCTCGGTCGTCATCCGCCCGCGTTTTCGCGCCAGGAACAATGCCATCAAATAGAGAACCGTGAGCTGTGTGGTGAAACTCTTGGTCGCGGGCACGGCCAGCTCCGGACCCGCTCCCGTAATCAACGCCGCACTGGCCTCGCGCGGAATCGTGGCATCAGCCACGTTCGAAACCGCGATAGTCTTCACGCCTCGGGTCAGGGCCTCGCGTTGCGCAGCAATCGTGTCGGCAGTTTCCCCCGATTGCGTAACCACCATCACGATCGGATCCACCGCGGCGTGCGTCGAGCGGTAGCAATACTCGCTGGCGTATTCCACGTCCACGGCAACGCCGGAAAGATCCTCGATCATAATTTCGCCAGCCAGTCCGGCATGGCGGCTCGATCCGCTGGCGGCGATGATCAGCTTCTCGAAAGTCAGCAGCGCACTCTCGATCGCGTGCAGTTCGCCCGGGAAAAGAATGTCGTCCTTCAGATGCAGGTCGATGGTTTTCGCGATGGCCTGCGGTTGTTGATAAATTTCCCGGAGCATCGCATGGGGAAACCTGTCAGTCGCGGCGTTGGAGTTGGCGTTGTTTGGACTCATGATCGACTGCGGCGAGGGTAAATCATTTGCCGCGCCGGGGGCAAACCGGTGCTCGAAGGCCTGGGAGCATCTAAAGCCCTTTCCGCGCTCCACATTCCAAACAACTTTTTACCTGGGCATGTGCTACTAAAGTACGGTGCTCACGTCTGAGGAACGGGATCGAGCTAGACTCCGGGTTCCGAATTGGCGGGTTCGGAATGAGTGTTAGTACGGATCTTCTGGCCGAAGTCTTTGGCCGATCATGGTTCGCTGGTCATGATTCGGTAGTTATGCTTCGACGTTTCGCGCGACCGTGGCGCTGGACAATTTCCAGGCAAACATGGCGGTCCAAAGGAAAACACTATGAAAACTCACCCTGTTCGTTTTCTGGTATTCGGTCTTTTGCTGCTGGTCATCCCGGCAGTTTTTTCTTCTACATCTACCGCGCAGATCGGAATCGGCATCTCCGTCCGCATCGGTCCGCCCGCGCTGCCGGTTTACGAGCAGCCTATCTGCCCCGCGCCCGGCTATCTGTGGACGCCTGGCTACTGGGCATGGAGCGATGATGCCGGCTACTACTGGGTGCCCGGCACCTGGGTGGTCGCTCCCGTGGGCATGCTTTGGACCCCTGGCTACTGGGGATGGAACGACGGTGTCTACGCCTGGAACGCCGGATACTGGGGCCCGCACATCGGTTTCTACGGCGGCATTAATTATGGTTTCGGCTACGGTGGTGTCGGGTTCGGCGGCGGCGAATGGCGCGGCGGCGCCTTCTTCTACAACACTGCCGTCATGCATGTGGACACCGTGCACATCACCAACGTCTACGTCGACCGGACAGTCATCGTAAACAATGAGTCTCACGTTGCCTTCAACGGTGGTGAAGGCGGCGTAGCGGCTCGCCCAACCGCACAAGAAGAAACCTATTCCCGCGAAAAGCATACCCCTCCGGTCGCAGCGCAGCTTCGGCAGCAACGCGCCGCCAGCCAGAACAAGGCCTTGTTCGCCTCAAACAATCACGGTGCACCCGCCGTGGCCGCCACGGCAAAGCCGGGCGTATTCAGCGGACGCGGCGTAGTAGCTGCCAAGGCTGCCGGAGCCCCATATCATGCGCCGGCCATGTCGCCCAAAGAGGCGCGTGCATCCGCGCCCGCCGGCAATCGTTCGGCTGCCCCAAAGGGAGAGAAGGTGGCCAACCGCCCCACAGCGCCCGCGAAGGGCACGGCTTCCAGCAGGTCCCGCTCGGAGACCGCGAATAAGGAGAAGTCGCCCAGTCCGAATGAGAGTCATCCGGCTAAACCTTCCACGCCGAGTTCGCGTGCTGAGAGCAAAGCGCGTCCCGCGGCCAAGAGCGTCCCGAAAGAAAGCTCTCCCAAGCCGAGCCACAGTGCTGCACCCAAGCCCGAGAGCAAGCCGGTAGAACCGAAGGAGAGTGCCCCGAAAGAAAGCTCTCCTAAACCGACCCGCAGCACTGCACCCAAGCCCGAGAGCAAGCCTGTAGAACCCAAGGAGAGCTCTCCAAGAGAGAGTGCGCCCAAGCCAAGCCACAGCGCTGCACCCAAGCCCGAAAGCAAGCCGGTAGCGCCCAAGGAGAGCGCTCCGAAAGAGAGTGCGCCTAAGCCAAGCCACAGCGCCGCACCCAAGCCCGAGAGCAAGCCGGTAGCGCCCAAGGAGAGCGCTCCGAAAGAGAGTGCGCCCAAGCCAAGCCACAGCGCTCCGGCGCCGAAGCCGAAAAAGGCAAGCCCACCGCCCAAGCCCGAGAGCGAGCCCAAAGGACACTGAACGGTTAGTAAGTACTTTTAGCCAGTGCCGTTTCCGGCGCTGGCTATTTTTGTCTCGGTGCGAAGCGTTCCTGTGGGTTTGCGCCGAAGATGTTCCCAGCGCGAGATCCCAGGTCGCGTGCCCGCGCAGTGCCTGCTTCGGTGAACTAGCGTGAGATAATTGGGGTCAGGTTGCATCGGCCCCGTAGCTCAGTTGGATAGAGCAGCGGTTTCCTAAACCGTTGGTCGGCGGTTCGACTCCGCCCGGGGCCCCCATGTTTTCAGTCACTTACGTTGTTACCTCTGAGTACTCTTTCAGGTTCTTAGCCCCGGGCCGCTGCACCGAATCCTGTGCTATAATGATTTTCAACGCTACTGCCACGGTTTGCTCGTGACGCGGTGATCCTGTTGGATCAAGATTCATCTCCGCTTTTCCTGCCCGCCGTTTGTTCAGCGTAAATCAAAACATAAGAGCGGCACGGGAACTCACGCTACGTGTGTAACATCAGGCCCCTCCAGAAAGAACAATTACGAATGACAAGCTTTACCGAATTAACGCTATCTCCTGCTTTGCAGCAGAGGCTGGCGAATGCTCAATTTATCACCCCTACGCCGATTCAGGCGCAGGCTATTCCTTGCGCCCTTGAAGGCAAAGACGTGCTGGCAACGGCGCAGACCGGGACCGGCAAGACGCTGGCGTTTCTGATTCCGATCATTGAAATGTTGCAGCACGAAATGCTGCAGCGCGAACCGTCGCAGAAAGTGCGCGTGCTGGTTTTATTGCCCACGCGTGAATTGGCAATCCAGGTCAACGAAGAATACGAAAAACTGCGCGGCAAGCAACTATCGAAAGCTGCGCTGGTCATCGGCGGCGTCTCCGAGAAGACGCAAATTCAGGCGGTGCGCTCCGGCGCCACCCTGGTGGTCGCAACTCCCGGCCGCTTGCAGGATTTCATCACCCGCAAGCTGATCGACCTGCGCGAAGTCAAAATCCTCGTGCTCGACGAGGCCGACCGTATGCTTGATATGGGCTTTCTGCCCGCCATCCGGCGCATCCTGGCGATCTTGCCGCAACGCCGGCAAACGCTGTGCTTCTCAGCCACACTGGAGCAATCGGTCGCCAGCCTGGTCAACGATGCCATGCGCGATCCAGTACGCGTCGCGATTGGTTCCGTGCTCAAGCCGGTCGAGAGCGTCCGGCTGCAAGCTTACGAAGTGCGTCCTGCGGAAAAGCCCGACGTGCTGCGGCAGTTGCTCTACGCCGAAAAAGGACAGACGCTCATTTTCGCCCGCACCAAGCGCGGCACGGAGCGGCTGGCCAAGGAACTGGTGCGCGAAGGTTTTTCCGCGGCCATGATTCATGGCGACCGCTCGCAATCGCAGCGCAACGCGGCCCTAGCCGGATTTCAGCAGGGACGCTTTCAGGTGCTGGTGGCGACCGACGTGGCTGCACGTGGCCTGCACATCGACGACGTGGCGCATGTGGTCAACTATGACCTGCCCAAGATGGCGGAAGATTTCATTCATCGCGTCGGAAGGACCGGACGAGCCGGCTCGGAAGGTCTGGCAACCAGTCTAGTGGCGGGTGGCGAGGTTATCGAACTGCGACACATCGAGCGCGCGCTCAAACTGAAAATCGAGCGTAAGCAGGTGGATTGGGCGAACGCCGAGAAGTCAGAGCATGTCGTCCAAAACACTTTGGCCAGCCGCACGCTGACCAGGCTGCCCGGCGAAGTGTTCGCCTAACCAGAAATCAAAGAAGCGAAGCCAACTAATAAAAAGGGCGCGTCCCAAGGACGCGCCTCTTTTTTGTTTATCTGTTTCGTGGGTCTGTATGGATCCGACCGCCTACGGTTCGGTTTTCTCCGGACTACGTTCGCGCGGAAGGCTCGAAATATCGCGGTCGTCATCTCCCATCTGAAACAGGGCGGCTTGCTCGGCCGCGTGCCTTTGCAACTCGTCCAAATCGAGTTCGCTGGAATCACCCGGCGTGCCTGAAGGCTCGTCTTTGCGCTGGATGCGGCGTTCAGCCTTGTCGCGCTGTTTTTGCTGGCGTGTATGTTCTTTCTGGCGCTTGGTAAAGCTCGATCGACCTCGTCCTGGCATACCCAATCTCCAATCGTCAATTTTGGCAATAGCGGTTGGCGCATTGCGCTTTTGGTCAAGACATCAGCAACTCATCCGCAGGGATGGTGTGCCGCTACCAGCGGGGTTCGCGAGGCTGCCGCGCGTGACCCTGATAGTCGTCGCGGCCACCGCCGCCCCCACCGCCAAAACGCTGTCCTCCACCACCTCGTGGTGAGGCGGTCTTTGGTTTCGCCTCGTTGATCTTCAGCGCGCGGCCGCCGAGTTCGGTTCCGTTCAGTGCCGCGACTGCCTTATCAGCCTCCGCGGGGTTCGTCATTTCGACAAAAGCGAAGCCGCGAGCGCGACCGGTTTCGCGGTCGGTGACGATGCTGACACGCTCCACAGCGCCATGCGCTTCAAACAAGCCGCGAAGTTCCGGTTCCGTCGTGCTATGGGGTAAGTTGCCGACATAAAGATTCTTCATAGGAGTTCTTCTCTTTCTGGTGCTGTTGCTACCGCTGCGGATGCAAATAACGGCTGAGGAGGAGTAATTTCGCGCGCCGAATGCTGCTCGATGGCTTCCGCCCACCGTGACGGTCTGGGCGTTTCCCGTATCGCGCGTGAACGGGCTTCGCTGGCCGAGCGCACGCTCGAAATCTTCCGGCAGGCTTCCAGGATCCCCCAGCGCTGGGAGGAATTTCCCGCAGCCTGGGCCAGCAGCGCCGCGACCATTTCTTTGTGCAGCGCATCGGCGGGCTCAGCCGCAGCTTCATCAGAATGCGGAGCCGCCGCCAGGTACTCGGGGCCGCCCACGAAAAAGGCAATCCTCTGCGGAGGATTCGCGCCACGAATATCAGTGCAGAACTGGTCGCGGCTGTCGATCTCTCCGGTCACGCTGATCAGCACCAGATTATATAAGTCGGCTCGCCACCAGCACCGCGCCTCGAGCACATCGGCGGCGCAGTCCACCTCAATGCCAAGCTGTCTCATGACGTCGGCCCGCAAGTCGCGCTTGGTCTGCGAGGTGTCCAGTAGAAGTACGCGCTTCTTCTTCGCCGGAAGGCTTTCCGGAATCGACAGCGGCAATGCGACAACGGGCGTGGTCATGCCATTTTCTCCTTGAGATTGGCTGCCTTCGCCGGGGCTACCAGGTTTTTCTCAGCCAGGGCCTTCAACATCCTTTCGTTGCTCTGGCGGCGGCTGATCTTCTGCCGGCGCCGCCGGTTGAATCTGGCTTTATCGCCGTTGATTCCGGACATGCTTATCTCCTGCCCTGTGGGCTGATTAAATGCGTCTTATGCAGGTTCCCGTTACCGGCCAATCGTTCGAATTGGCCACACCGCATCGCTGTCTCGTTTGAAGCCGATGTTTTGGGGGTTGAAAGAACTACTTCCAGAGCTTCTCAGATTCGACCCGTCACTCGCCTTTCCGGGAATTTCTCAATCGCGAAGGCGCAACGCGCTGTTCAGGATGTCTTCGAGGTCAAGATCTTCAGTATACGCTGCATCGGTAGATATTGCTCAGGTTTTGCGGATCGGGAAAGCACCGAAGGTAGGATTCACGGCCAAGGCCGTCGTTCGGTGCAGTCTGCGTGCCGAGTCAGAGTTATGGATCAGATGGGCTGACACTGCTGGGCCCATGACCCTTGCAGATGAGGATGCAAATCACAATTACCCCGCCCGCTATGCCGCCGCCGATCTCGAGCCATTTTGTATTCAGACCGTTGCCGACACTTCCAGGCCG
>Ga0209693_10000168_pt1 | contig 25157 bp, 23 predicted proteins | sample HubBroMetageWRM3_FD_188345 | JGI IMG/M metagenome (GOLD analysis project Ga0209693, IMG submission 188345) | Warmed soil microbial communities from the Hubbard Brook experimental Forest, New Hampshire - Hubbard Brook CCASE Soil Metagenome WRM 3... | ecosystem: Environmental > Terrestrial > Soil... | reverse complement strand
TCCCTTTTTGTTCTGCTGGAGACCGCCTCGAGATCGCCGAGCCTGCCGTCAGCCACAGTATCCCGCAATGCCCGTCACACGGTGCCAGGACTGAGGTGAATTCGCGGGGAAAACCGGCCGGAACTTGTCGCAAGTCACAGTAGTGTGGATCTTCGTGGAGATTATCCCGCCGCGGCTCAAAGAGCCCTTGTATCGCATCTACGAGCTGCGGCTGAGGCAGGGTCTGGTCGCCTCGAAATCCGAACTGCCCCGGCACATCGCAGTGCTGTGCGACGGCAACCGGCGCTGGGCGCGTGACGCGGGCTATGACGACGTCAGCGTTGGCTACCGAATGGGTGCGGTCAAGATTGCCGAAATGCTGCGGTGGTGCCAGGAAGCCGGCATTGAGATGACGACCGTCTACTTGTTATCCACCGAGAACCTGCAACGCGATCCCGACGAGCTGGCCGCACTCATCGAGATCATCACCGGTGTCGTCGAGGAGATCTGCGCACCGGCCAATCGCTGGAGCGTGCGGACCGTCGGAGACCTCGAGCTACTCGGCGAGGAACCGGCCCGCCGGCTGCGGGGCGCGGTGGAGTCCACGCCTGGCGTGGCGTCTTTCCATGTCAACGTCGCGGTCGGCTATGGCGGCCGCCGGGAGATCGTCGACGCGGTACGCGCGTTGTTGGGCAAGCAAATCGCCAACGGCGCGACCGCCGAGGAACTCGTCGACGCGGTGACTGTCGAGGCCATCTCTGAAAACCTCTACACCTCTGGGCAACCCGATCCCGACCTGGTGATCCGCACGTCAGGTGAGCAACGCCTGTCCGGCTTTCTGCTCTGGCAAAGCGCGTATTCGGAGATGTGGTTCGCGGAAGCGCATTGGCCTGCGTTCCGCCGGGTCGATTTCCTGCGCGCGCTGCGTGATTACAGCGTGCGCCATCGCAGGTACGGCAAATAGCAAACACCTGGCGGCAGATCCCGCGCGTGCCACACTGGATGCATGGCTGCGCTGTCGGCTGTGGTGTTCACGCTGAGCGGGTGGCTGGGGTGGTACCTGCTGGCCCGCGATCCGCGTAAGCCCGTGCTCGCGTTGGCCGCGGTTGGACTGTGTGGTTTCACATTGGTGGTGGCGCTGGACGCGGTGCGCACAGCCGACGTCACGCACACCCGCCTGCTCAGCCAGGTCGAGATCTATCTGGTTGCCATCCCCGGCGTGGCGTGGTTCGCCGTGCTGGTGGAGCTGTCCCGGCCGCGCGATCACTGGCGGGCGCGCACCCGTGAGTTCTTGGTCATCGGCGCCGTTGGCGGGCTGACTCTGCTCGGCGCGATGATGGCCGGCAGCGTCGACGGCCCGCTGCGTCCGGGGCACATGCTGATGTTCGCGGTGATCTCGCTGTCCACGCTCGGCGCGATGATCGTTGCGCTGGCGCGGCCCACCCAGCCGGTGCCGGTGGGCCGGAGTGGTCTGGGACTCGTCATTGTCGCGACGCTGTTCTTCGCGTTGGGAAATGCCATTCTGATCATTCCGCTGGGCCTGCTGCCCAGCTGGCTGGCCCTGGCGTCAACGGGTGTCGACGTGCTGTTGCTCGGGGTGGCGGTAGCGGTGTCGGACGCCTTCGACGAGGGCCAGGCGCTGCGCGCCGACATGCTGCGCTCATTCGCCGCCTCGATGGTGGTGGCGGTGCTGTTCGGTGGCCAGGTGCTGATCGGGTTGGCGCTAACCCGCAACGAGCCCGCCGCGCAGACGGCACTGACGGTGCTGCTGTTCACCATTCTGGAGATCGCGATCACGGTGCAGGTGCTCGCCGATCCACTGGCCGGCGTGCTGGACCGGCTGACGTTCTGGAAATCGCCTACGCTGCGAGCCGACCGGGCCGCACTACGGCACACCGGCGCGGCGCTGCCGCTGCGGTCGGTCGATCCGCTCCGAGATATTCAAGAAGTCGACGACGAGACCTTCGTCAGGCTCACTCGCCGGGCGCTGGGTCACTACGCCGACCTGACCAAACTGGTCGCGAGCCCGCTCACCGCACTGCCCGTCATCGATGAGCGACTGGCCGCCCGCGGCGCACCCGATCACCCGCTGGAGCGGGCCAACGAGCTCAAGGCCGTTCTCGCCGACGGGATCGGACGCCTCAAGCCGCGGGACGCCGGCGATTTCGGAACCACAGAGGAGTGGCGCTACTACAACGCGCTGTATTTCCCGTATGTCGTCGGCGTGCGTGCGTACGCGCAGAACGCCACCGCCTCGGGTTTGGATCCCACCGCCCGGCAAGCCTGGCAGTGGTTTGTCACTGAGGTCCCACAGCGTTCGCTGCACAACTGGCAGAACTCCGCGGCCCGGCTCATCGCCGCCCACTTGCGCGCGCGTGTCCCAGCCACCAGTGACTAATCGATTGCTGAGCCGTGCCGGCTTTCGCGTGAGGCAGGTGGTCGAAACCGCATCACCGTTCAGCGTTGTCGAGGCGACCGGGGTTTAGTCCTCGACACGGATTCACCCCGGCAGATGGGAATAGCCGGGTGAACCACCTCGTCCTTACTACTTGTGGCAGTAGTTGGCAGTGCCAGGAGTCGATCTGGCAGCGCGTAATCGGCACGCTCAAAGCTGTTCGACCCCAAACAGCAATCCCCCAGGAGTAATGACATGACCGCTGTACCTGGCCTGACAACCAGACCCCTCTACGACTCGACCGACTCGCTGCTACGTTTCGCCATGCGTGCTGACGCCACGTTTACGGGGCTGATGGGTTTGGTCGCCGCATTCTTCGCTGACCCGCTCTCGTCGGTGACCGGCCTGAGCTCTGGCCAGGAATACAGCATGGGCGCTTTCTTCGTGCTCTACGGCCTGGCCGTGTTCAGCCTCGCGGCGCTGCCGAATCCGCGCCGCGTCGGAATCGGCGTAGTCGTGGCCAACATTGTGTACACCCTTGCGGCGGTCGTGGCGGCGCAAGCCGTGCCCATGACCACCACAGGGGTCGCCGCGACGCTGGCCAGTGGTGTGTACACCGCAGTCTTCGCGGGGCTGCAGTACCTGGGGGTACGCCGGATCCCGGCGTAACTCCCGCACCCCTTCCCGCCCGGCTGGTAAGTAGGCCCGGCTGGTAAGTAGGCCCGGCTGGTAAGTAGGCGTTGTGCGACGGTTGAAGTGCTACAGCTTGCGCAGGCGTAGCCGGTTGATGGAGTGGTCGGCGTCCTTGCGCAGCACCAGGGTGGCGCGGGGACGGGTCGGCAGAATGTTCTCGACCAGATTGGGCCGGTTGATCGACCGCCAGATCTCGCGTGCCGCCGCGACAGCCTTCGGGTCGTTGAGGGCCGAGTAGTGGTGGAAGTGTGATTCCGGGTCGGCGAACGCCGTGCTGCGCATGGCCAAGAACCGCGACACGTACCACTGCTCGATGTCTTCGATCCGGGCGTCCACGTACAGCGAGAAGTCGAACAAGTCCGACACCATCAGGGTCTGGCCGGTCTGCAATACGTTGAGGCCCTCGAGGATCAGAATGTCGGGATGGCGGACCACGTGTTTGGCCCCGGGGATGATGTCGTAGTGCAGATGTGAATACAGCGGCGCGCAGACGTATTCGGAACCGGATTTCACCGAAGTCACGAAGCGCATCAGTGCCCTGCGGTTATAACTCTCCGGAAACCCCTTGCGGTGCATGAGGTTTCGTTGCTCCAGCTCGGCATTGGGGTATAGAAAGCCGTCGGTGGTGACCAGGTCCACCCGGGGGTGGTGATCCCACCGAGCCAACAGCGCCTGCAGTACCCGGGCGGTGGTCGACTTGCCGACCGCCACGCTGCCCGCCACACCGATGATGAACGGCACTGGCCGATCGGGGTTCTGTCGAGGCTCGCCGAGGAATTCCGACGTAGCGGCGAACAACCGCTGCCGGGCGGCGACCTGAAGATGAATGAGCCGGGACAGCGGCAGGTAGACCTCCTCAACTTCGAGCAGGTCGATCTGCTCCCCGAGACCGCGCAGGCCGATCAGTTCCTCTTCGGTGAGAGCCAGCGGCGTCGACATGCGCAGCGCACGCCACTGCTTTCGGTCGAACTCCACGTAGGGGCTCGGCTCGCTCAGCCGCGGCATACTGCCAGTGTCGCAGGGACGATTGCAGGCCCGGCGGCTGGGCTGGCTAAACCACCGCTGGATAGACTGTCGCTCGTGACTGCCGTTCGTACTGCTACCTCTCGCAACGCATCCGTCATGTCCGCCCCGCTCGCCGAAGTCGACCCGGATATCGCCGAGCTGCTGGGGAAGGAGCTGGCCCGGCAACGCGACACCCTGGAGATGATCGCCTCGGAGAACTTCGTGCCGCGCTCTGTGCTGCAGGCTCAAGGCAGCGTGCTGACCAACAAGTACGCCGAGGGGCTGCCCGGCCGGCGTTACTACGGCGGTTGCGAGTACGTCGACGTCGTGGAGAACATCGCCCGCGACCGGGCCAAGGCGCTGTTCGGAGCCGACTTCGCCAACGTCCAGCCACATTCGGGTGCGCAGGCCAACGCCGCGGTGCTGCACGCGCTGATGTCGCCGGGGGAGCATCTGCTGGGTCTGGACCTCGCCAACGGTGGCCACCTGACGCACGGCATGCGGCTGAATTTCTCCGGAAAGCTCTATACCACCGGCTTCTATGGCGTCGACCCGACGACGCATCTGGTTGACATGGACGCAGTGCGGGCCAAGGCGCTCGAATTCCGGCCCAAGGTGATCATCGCCGGCTGGTCGGCTTACCCGCGGATTCTCGACTTCGCGGCGTTCCGGTCGATCGCCGACGAGGTCGGCGCAAAGTTCTGGGTCGACATGGCGCATTTCGCGGGCCTGGTCGCCGCCGGATTGCACCCGTCTCCGGTGCCGCACGCGGATGTGGTATCCACCACCGTGCACAAGACACTCGGCGGGGGTCGCTCGGGCATCATCCTGGGCAGGCAGGAGTATGCCAAGGCCATCAACTCCGCGGTATTCCCCGGCCAGCAGGGCGGACCGCTCATGCACGTCATCGCGGCCAAGGCGGTCGCGCTGAAGATCGCCGGCACCCCCGAATTCGCCGACCGGCAGCAGCGCACGCTGTCCGGCGCCCGGATCCTCGCGGATCGACTCATGTCTGCCGACGTCGCAAAGGCAGGCGTCTCGGTGGTCAGCGGCGGCACCGACGTCCATCTGGTGCTGGTCGACCTGCGTAACTCCCCGCTGGACGGCCAGGCTGCCGAGGACCTGCTGCATGAGGCCGGCATCACCGTCAACCGCAACGCTGTCCCCAATGACCCGCGGCCGCCGATGGTGACCTCCGGCCTGCGGATAGGGACCCCTGCGCTGGCCACCCGCGGCTTCGGTGATGGCGAGTTCACCGAGGTTGCCGACATCATTGCTACCGCACTGGCGGCCGGCAGGTCCGCTGATGTTTCCGGGCTGCGGCAGCGGGTGACCCGGCTGGCCGGGGAGTTTCCGCTGTACGAGGGCCTCGAGGACTGGAGCCTGGTCGGTCGCTAGACCGGGCTGCGGGCAATCGGGCTCACAACGAGACACGAGGCATCTGAATTTCAAGGAACCTGTTACGCGAGTTACAGTTACCGCATGGCACAGAAACCTGTAGCTAACGCGCTGGTCCTCGAGCTCGAGCCGGTCGTCGAAGCGAACTGGGCTCGTCACCTGGACACCGAGGACATCTGGTTCGCCCACGATTACGTTCCGTTCGACCGGGGCGAGAACTTCGCCTTCCTCGGCGGACGCGATTGGGATCCGTCCCAGGCGACGCTGCCCAAGGCCATCACGGACGCGTGCGAGATCCTGCTGCTGCTCAAGGACAACCTCGCGGGCCATCACCGCGAGCTTGTCGACCACTTCATTCTCGAGGATTGGTGGGGTCGCTGGCTGGGCCGGTGGACCGCAGAGGAGCACTTGCACGCCATCACGTTGCGCGAATACCTGGTGGTGACCCGGGAGGTCGACCCGACCGCCAACGAGGAGGCTCGCGTCCAGTACGTGATGAAGGGCTACCGCGGCGACACGTACTCACAGGTCGAAACACTGGTGTACATGGCGTTCACCGAGCGCACCCACGCCGTTTTCTGCGGAAATCTGGCTGCGCAGGTCGAGGAGCCCATCTTGGCCGGACTCGCCGACCGGATCGCCAGGGACGAACGGCGCCACGAGGAGTTCTTCGCCAACCTGGTGGCGCACTGCCTCGATTACAGCCGCAACGAGACGATCGCGGCGATTGCCGCCCGCGCGGCGGACCTCCAGGTCGTCGGCGCCGACATCGACGCCTACCCGGACAAGGTGCAGAATGTCGCCGACGCCGGCATTTTCGGCCCGACACAGCTGCGCCAGGCGATCTCGGACCGCATCACCGCATGGGGTGTTGCCGACGAGCCCCAACTGAAGCAATTCGTCATCGGCTAAGGAATCATCGCGCACCGGCGCATGGCGTGGTTGCGTCATTGCTGGTCTCGTTGTGGGCGGCCTGCCGGTCTCGGCGCGCCTGCCCGGCGGCCGAGCGGCCACGAGAGTAGCGTCAAACGCGATGGCCAGCGACAAACTCTGCTGCCAGGGCGGCACCTCCCGTCACTACAACGGCAGGACCGGCCCCGGTCCTGGTGCTGCGGCCCCTGCCCACGTGCCTGTATGGGTCCCCGCGGGCAATCCAATGCAGTTCGACGATGATGCCGCCACTGAAATGGGGTGGCTGAGGAGTCGGGCCATTAGCTCGAGGAGCGCTTAGTGACCGATATCCGGACCTATGTGATCGACACCTCCGTGCTGCTGTCCGATCCATGGGCGTGCAGCCGGTTTGCCGAGCACGAGGTGGTAGTTCCGTTGGTGGTGATCAGCGAACTGGAGGCCAAACGCCACCATCACGAGCTGGGGTGGTTCGCCCGTCAGGCGTTGCGTCTGTTCGATGACCTTCGGCTGGAGCACCAACGACTGGATCAGCCTATTCCGGTTGGAACACAAGGCGGTACGCTACACGTCGAGCTCAACCATACCGACCCGGCGGTGCTGCCCGCCGGCTTTCGGACCGACAGCAACGACTCCCGGATCTTGAGCTGTGCCGCCAACCTCGCCGCTGAAGGCAGGCGAGTTACGTTGGTCAGCAAGGATATTCCGCTTCGAGTCAAGGCCGCTGCGGTTGGCCTGGCCGCCGACGAGTACCACGCTCAGGACGTCGTGGTCTCCGGGTGGTCGGGCATGCACGAGATCGAGACCGCGGCTGAGGATATCGACGCGCTGTTCACCGAGGGCGAGATCGATCTGGCCGAAGCTCGGGACCTGGCCTGTCACACCGGGATTCGGTTGCTGGGTGGCAGTTCGCATGCGCTCGGCCGGGTGACCCCGCAGAAACGCGTCCAGCTGGTTCGTGGTGACCGCGAGGTGTTCGGGCTGCGAGGCCGTTCTGCCGAGCAGCGGGTGGCGCTGGATCTACTGCTCGACGAGTCGGTGGGCATTGTGTCGTTGGGCGGCAAAGCCGGCACCGGCAAGTCGGCGCTGGCGTTGTGTGCGGGTCTCGAGGCGGTGCTGGAGCGCAGAACTCAACGCAAGGTGGTGGTTTTCCGCCCGCTGTATGCCGTTGGCGGCCAGGAGTTGGGCTACTTGCCCGGCAGCGAGAGCGAAAAGATGGGCCCGTGGGCGCAGGCGGTCTTCGACACCCTCGAGGGCTTGGCCAGCCCGGCGGTGCTGGAGGAGGTGCTGTCCCGGGGCATGCTCGAAGTGCTGCCGTTGACCCACATCCGGGGTCGCTCGCTACACGACTCGTTCGTCATCGTCGACGAAGCGCAGTCGCTCGAGCGCAACGTCTTGTTGACCGTGTTGTCCCGGTTGGGCACGGGATCGCGGGTGGTGCTGACCCACGATATTGCCCAGCGGGACAACTTGCGGGTCGGCCGGCACGACGGGGTTGCGGCCGTGATCGAGAAGCTCAAAGGCCATCCGCTGTTTGCGCACATCACCCTGCTGCGCAGCGAGCGATCCCCGATCGCCGCGCTGGTCACCGAGATGCTCGAGGAGATCGCCGGACCGCACTGACGTCGCGTCTCGCGCGCCGCCATTCGGCAGTCTGCCTTTCGGTAGGCTTCCAACGTGCCGAAACGACCCGACAGCCAGGCCTGGCGCTATTGGCGGACCGTCTTCGGTGTTGTAGCGGCCGGGGCGGTTCTGGTGATCGGCGGTCTCACCGGTCACGTGACGCGGGCCGACAACTTGAGCTGCTCGGTGGTCAAGTGCGTCGCGCTGACGTTCGACGACGGGCCGGGGCCGTACACCGACCGTTTGCTGCAAATTCTGAAGGACGATGACGCCAAGGCCACTTTCTTCCTGATCGGCAACAAGGTCGCAGGTGATCCGGCGGGAGCCAAGCGCATCGCCGACGCCGGTATGGAGATCGGCAACCACACCTGGGAGCACCCCAATATGGCGACAATCCCTACCGACGACATCGCCGGCCAGTTTTCCAGGGCCAACGACGCGATTGCCGCCGCAACCGGCCGGACACCGACGCTCTACCGTCCCGCCGGCGGGTTGTCCACTGACGCGGTGCGCCAGATTGCCGGCCGGTTTGGTCTAGCTGAAATCCTTTGGGACGTCATCTCTTTCGATTGGGCGAACGATTCGAACACGGCCGCGACGCGCTACCTGCTGATGACGCAGATCAAACCGGGCTCGGTGGTGTTGTTCCATGACACGTACTCGAGCACCGTCGACCTGGTGTACCAGTTCATCCCGGTGCTCAAGGCCAACGGCTACCGCATGGTGACGGTCAGCGAACTGCTTGGGCCCCGAGCGCCCGGCAGCAGTTACGGCAGCCGGGAAAACGGTCCACCCGTCAACGAACTTCACGACATCCCGGCCGGCGAGATCCCAACGTTGCCCAACACTGTCTCGCCCAAACCGATGCCCAACTTCCCGATCACCGACATTCCAGGTCAGAACTCCGGCGGGCCGAATAATGGCGCCTAGAACAAGTCTGAGCATGCGCGCGGCTACCTTTAAAAGGTGATCCAGGCAGCGGCCACAGCCGGGGCAGGGCAGGGCACGTCAGCCCGCAGGCTGTCGATTCGCTACGGGGTCGACCTCGCTCTGTCCTACATCATTGCCGTCATCGATGCGGCTGCCATTCTGATTCCGCTCAGGGGCCACACGTTCGCCAAGGCGAACGTCGAGTTCACCGGGAAGAACACGACGACGGTTTTGGTACTCGTCGTGCTCGGGATCGTGAGTGTCGTGGTGGCCGGCGTGCTGAGCCTTGCTCCCACATTGCGGTGGTATGTCGCCGGGCAAGAGCCGAGTACCGCTCAACGGGAAGCCGCAATGAAACTTGCGGGCCGCCAATCGGCGATCCTGTTGACCGCCTGGGGCACGTCCGCCGCAATCCTGATTTTGGTCAATCGCGACAAGGGCGCCGCGTTGCTGCTGCCGATGCTGCTCGGTGTGCTGCTCGGCGGACCGGCCGCCGCGGGCACCGGAATGCTGCTTGCCCAACGGACTCTGCGGCCCATCATGCGTGCCGCCACGTTGGGTGGCGAGCCGCGGTTGGCGGTTCCGAGTGTGTTTGCGCGACTGGTTATCCTGTGGTTCCTCTGCAGCGCACTTCCCATCGCGGTGATTGCGGTTCTGGTCGTTCTTCGCTCCTACGGCTGGCTGATTCAGAAGACCGCCACGTTGGACGTGCCCGTTTTGGTGGTGTCGCTGGCAGCGCTGCTGCTCGGGTTGCCCACGATGTTACTGACGTCGCGATCCATTTCCGATCCGATAGGCGAGGTCGTCGACGCGATGGCCGAGGTCGAACACGGCCACATCGGAACCTACGTCGGGGCGTACGAACGTTCCCAAATCGGGCGTCTGCAAACCGGATTCAATCGGATGGTTGCCGGGCTCGCCGAGCGCGACCGGTTGCGCGACCTGTTCGGGCGCCACGTCGGAGCCGACGTCGCGCATCGCGCCATCGAAGAGGGCGCATCGCTGTCCGGGGATGTGGTGGAGGCGGCAGTGCTTTTCATCGACCTGGTCGGCTCGACCATGCTCACGGAAAGCCGCCCCCCACAAGAGGTTGCTGAGGTGCTCAACGACTTTTTCCGGATCGTGGTCGACGCCGTCGACCAACACCAGGGGCTGATCAACAAGTTCGCGGGCGACGCAGCGTTGGCCGTCTTCGGGGCGCCGTTGCAAACGAACGAACCGGCGTCGGCGGCGCTGGCGACAGCACGCAGTCTGGGCATCCAGCTGCGCCGGCTACCGGTGGTCGATTTCGGCATCGGCGTTTCGGCGGGCCGCGTCTTCGCCGGCAACATCGGTGCCGAAAACCGTTATGAATACACGGTGATCGGTGACGCTGTCAACGAGGCTGCCCGGCTGGCCGACCTCGCGAAAACCTCGGAACGGCGGATCCTGTGTTCGGCGGCGGCAATCGACAGAGCCGATGAGGCCGAGCGGGCGCACTGGGCCGAATGCTATTCCACTGTGCTGCGCGGGCGCTCCGAAGCCACCCACGTCTCGTCGCCCGCGGGTTCCGGCTAGCTTACGCGACCGGGGCCGACCGGAATCCACCTCAGGACTTGGTGACCCTCAGCGCCGCAATGACCTGGCTGATGGCGGCCGCCGAGCCCGCATCGCCGATGGGTGATGCACCCAAGAAGATGGTCACCGGCTTGGTGTCGACCGCAATGATGGTGAGCGAATCGCCCTTTACGTTGCGTGTGGTGTCAGCGATCGTGATGTCGGCGTCTACCCGCGCCGCCTTGACCCCGTCGACCGTGATCGATGACGTCTTCGTCGGGCCCAGGGTGGGCGATGCGTTTGAGTAGCCGGGGCCGTTGGCCACACAGCCCATCAACTTCGATGCTTGCGCGCTGACGTCCATGCTGGTGACGAAGTTCGTGACGCCGACCTCGGCCTGCATCACCCACTGGCTGGCGCCGGGTACCTCTTGGGCGACGCCGAGAGCGCCGATGAGGTTCGGGGTCTGGTCGTCAGAGATTATCGCCCATCCGGGTGCCGCGGTGGCCAGGAACGACAGCTTGCCCGCTTCGATCGTGGTGCCGGGGGGCTTCTCACCGCCGGACACATTGGGGGTGCAGTCGGTCGCAGTCTGTTCGGAATTGTTCGGCTGCGACGTCGGAACGCTTTGCGAAGATGGGGCCGCAGAAGGCCCAGCGGGGTTTGCCTTGGTCGACTTGTTTTCCTTGGTGAGGTTCAGAACCAGGATTGCCACCAGCGCGATGACGCCCAGTACCGCGACGCCGACGCCGATCAACCATGGCGTCTTCGAGCGTGGTCTATTCGGTGGTCCCGGCGGGTAAGGCCCGCCAGGCCAGCTGGGGGGATACTGCTGGCCTGGCTGAGGGTACTGCTGGGGTGGGTAGGCGCCCGGAGCGGAGGGATCCACACCACCCTGAGGGTTGCCGTAAGGATTGGGGTAGGCGCCACCCGGCGGGTACGGGTACTGGCCGCCAGGGTACGGGTACGGACCGCCCTGCGGCTGGCCGCCCGAATATCCGCCCTGCCCATAGGGATTCGTTCCGGAGGGATCCTGACCGTAGGGACCGCCGGGAGGAACCGTCATTGGTGAATCACCCTTACTCTCATCGATCATGTCCTCGGAGGCAGCCGCGTAACCGAGTCATCGCAATTATGTGCGCGAAACCGACAAATCGTCATGTTCGGCGCGTTTATTCACCAGGTTTAGTCGTTCGGTTTGACATTGGCCATCGCCAGCACGTCGAGGCGCCGGTCCAGCTCCTCGATCGACAGCTTGTCGCCGATCAGGCCACGGTCGATGACCGTCTGGCGAATGGTCTTGCGCTCCTTGAGCGCTTGTTTGGCTACCGCGGCGGCCTCCTCGTAGCCGATGATCCCGTTCAACGGCGTCACGATTGACGGCGACGACTCCGCCAACTCGCGCAGATGCTCGACGTGGGCAGACAGCCCGGTAATGCAGCGCTCCGCGAACAACTTTGACACGTTGGTCAGCAGCTTGAATGACTCGAGAATGTTGCGGGCCATCATCGGGATGTAGACGTTGAGCTCGAAGGCGCCGTTCGCGCCGCCCCAGGCGACCGCGGCATCGTTGCCGATCACCTGTGCGGCGACCTGCGTAACTGCCTCGGGCAGAACAGGATTTACCTTGCCCGGCATGATCGAGCTGCCCGGCTGCAGGTCCGGCAGCTGGATTTCGGCCAGGCCGGTCAGTGGGCCGGATCCCATCCAGCGGATGTCGTTGGCGATCTTGGTCAGCGAAACCGCGATGGTGCGCAGCGCGCCGGATGCCTCCACCAACCCGTCACGGGCGGCTTGTGCCTCGAAAGAGTTTTTTGCCGTGCGCAATTCGCTCAGACCGGTTTCGGCGACCAGCGTCTCGACCACCTTGGCGCCGAAGCCCTCGGGAGCGTTGAGGCCGGTGCCCACCGCAGTGCCGCCGATCGCCAGTTCACCCAGCCGCGGCAGTGTGGCGCGGACGCGCTCGATCCCGGCCTCGATTTGGCGGGCATATCCGCTGAATTCCTGGCCCAGCGTCACCGGAACGGCGTCCATCAGGTGCGTGCGGCCCGACTTGACCACCGTGTGCCACTCGCCGGCCTTGGTCGCCAACGCGCCGCGCAGCACCTCGAGCGCCGGGATGAGATGACGCACCGCGGCCTCGGTGGCTGCGATGTGGGTGGCGGTCGGGAAGGTGTCGTTGGACGACTGCGACATGTTGACGTCGTCGTTGGGATGCACTTTAACGGGAGGGGTCGCCGTGGCCGCGATGCCGGCGATCACCTCGTTGGTGTTCATATTGGAGCTGGTGCCCGAGCCGGTTTGGAAGACGTCGATGGGGAACTGGTCGTCGTGCCGCCCGTCGGCGATCTCAGCCGCCGCGGCGATGATCGCGTCTGCCTTTTCCGGTGCCAGCAACCCGAGGTCCTTGTTCACCTGCGCGCAGGCGCCTTTCAGCAGACCCAGTGCGCGGATCTGGGTGCGCTCCAGACCGCGGCCGGAGATTGGGAAGTTCTCCACCGCACGCTGGGTTTGGGCGCGCCACAACGCTTTTGCCGGCACCCGGACCTCGCCCATGGTGTCGTGCTCGATGCGATATTCAGTGTCGTTCGCTGCCTTGTCAGAGCCGCTGTCGGCCATAAGTGTTTGTTCCTTGTTTGTTGTGACTTTTGGTACGGCTGTTTAGGGCAGGGGATAGGCGGCGGTGCTATCGCCGGTGAAGTCGATGGCGGAGTATTCGTTGAGTTTCGAAAGCCGGTGGTAGGCGTCGATCATCCGGACGGTGCCCGACTTCGAACGCATCACAATCGACTGGGTGGTGCAGCCGCCGGGGTAGTACCGCACCCCTTTGAGCAGATCGCCGCCGGTGACCCCGGTGGCGCAGAAGAAGACGTTGTCGCCGGACACCAGATCTTCGGTGGTCAATATCTGGTCCAGGTCGTAGCCGGCGTCGAGCGCTTTTCGGCGTTCTGCTTCATCACGTGGTGCCAATTGTGCCTGGATGGCCCCGCCCATGCAGCGGATCGCCGCGGCGGCGATGATGCCCTCCGGGGTGCCGCCGATCCCGGCCAGCATGTCGGTGCCCGAAAGCGGCCGGCACGCCGAAATCGCACCGGCCACGTCGCCGTCGGTGATCAGGCGAATGCGGGCTCCTGTCGTCCGGACGTCTTCGATCAGCTGAGCGTGCCGTGGCCGGTCCAGGATGCACACGGTCATGTCCCGCACCGATAAGTCCTTGACCTTGGCGACCGCCCGGATGTTTTCGGCGATGGGCGCGGAGATGTCCAGCACTTGTGCGGCGTCGGGCCCGACGGCGATCTTGTTCATGTAGAACACCGCAGAGGGGTCGAACATCGCGCCGCGATCGGCCACCGCCAGCACCGAGATGGCATTGGGCATGCCCTTGCTCATAAGCGTGGTGCCATCCACGGGGTCGACGGCGAAATCGCAGTCCGGGCCGTCACCGTTACCGACTTCTTCGCCGTTGTACAGCATCGGCGCTTGGTCTTTCTCGCCCTCGCCGATTACCACCACCCCGCGCATCGACACCGAGTTCACAAGTTCGCGTATCGCGTCGACCGCGGCGCCGTCCCCGCCCTCTTTGTCGCCACGGCCCACCCAGCGGCCGGCGGCCATGGCGCCGGCCTCGGTGACCCGTACCAGCTCCAGGGCCAGGTTGCGGTCCGGGGCTTCCCCGCGCGACCGTGCCTGCGACGGGTCGCGCCCGGTAATGGCGGTCGGCGGCGAACCGGATCCCGACGAGCGGCCGCCCTCAACTGTCATGGTTGCTAATTCTCCCAGAAGCAGATCGGTCCGTCGGAGCTGGGCTGTGGCTGGTGGTGGCGGGCTGGAATACTCGGGTGGTGACCGAGGAGCCGCAGCCCACTGCCCCGGATGCTTTTGCAGCCGGCGAGCCGGCTCCGGCACCCGGGCCTGCACTCGGGCCGGTTGCGAGACCGGCCAAACCGCGGGTGCTGCAGGACGGCCGCGACATGTTCTGGTCGCTGGCGCCGCTGGTGCTCGGGTGCATCTTGCTGGCCGGCCTGGTCGGGATGTGTTCATTCCAGCCGGGCGCGACGAACAAAGCAACGATCCCGTCCTACGACGCGGCGACCGCCTTGAAGGCAGACGCGGCGACGCTGGGGTTCCCCATTCGAATGCCGGCGTTACCGGCGGGCTGGCAGCCCAACTCCGGCGGTCGGGGCGGTATCGAGAATGGCCGAATCAACCCGTCGACCGGTCAGCGAATGAACGCGGCTACCTCGATCGTGGGATACATCGGCCCGACGGGAATGTATCTGAGCCTGACCCAGAGCAACGCTGACGAAGACAAGCTGGTCGGTTCGATCCATCCATCTGCGTTTCCGACCGGAACGGCCGACATCGCCGGCACCACCTGGGTGGTCTATCAAGGTGCCGGCCAAGGCGGGGCGGACGCCGAGCCGGTCTGGACCACCAGGCTCGCCGGCCCGGCCGGCCCGACCCAGATAGCGATCACGGGTGCCGGAAGCACCGATCAGTTCCGTACGCTGGCCGGGGCGACGCAATCGCAGCCGCCATTGGCAAGCCGCTAGTCGAGACACCGATAGAAGGGATTCGTGTGACTGCACCCGAAGCAGACCTGTCCGGATGGTCGGTGGCCCCGTTCACCGGTGGCGGCTACACCCATGACGTCTACCGCAAGGGCGCGGGCCCCGGGGTGGTGCTGATACCCGAGTTGCCCGGGATCCACCCCGGTGTGCTGGGCCTGGGAAATCACCTGGTGGACAACGGCTTCACCGTCGCCATGCCGTCGCTGTTCGGCGAGGCGGGTAAGCCGAAAACGGCCGGATACATTGCTGCCACCATCGCGAAGGCTTGCGTGGCAAAGGAATTCGCGGCATTTGCAACCAACAAACAGCGCCCGGTCTCGTTATTCCTGCGTGCGCTTGCCCGCGACCTCAACGCATCGACGCCGGGCAAGGGCGTAGGCGTGATCGGCCAATGTTTCACCGGCGGCTTCGCCTTGGCGGCCGCAGTCGACGACAGCGTGCTGGCGCCGGTGCTCAGTCAGCCGTCGGTACCGTTGCCGCTGGGCCGTGCGCGACTCCGCGATCCCGGGCTGAGTGAAGCGGAACTGGCAACCGTCGCCGATCGCTGTGCGAACGAGGGCTTGTGTGCGATGGGTTTGCGGTTCAGTGAAGACAAAACGTCGCCGGCAGAACGGTTCACGACGCTCAAACAGCGACTCGGGGATGCGTTCGAGGTGATCGAGATCGACTCGCGGCCCGGCAATGAACACGGCTTCGGCAAAATGGCGCACTCGGTGCTGACCGACGAGGTGCGTGAAGTCGAGGGCCAGCCGGCCTACGAGGCCCGCAAAAGGGTGGTCGAGTTCCTCACTCGGAGTCTGACTTAGCGTCTGGCTCAGGGGCTGACCCAACCGCCGCAGCGTCCCGCACTTTCTTGCGCGGGAGCCATTTGCGGCGGCCGGCTTGCTCATCTGGTTCGGTCAGCTCGACGCCTTGGTAAACCGCGAGGTAGACGTCGATGGTGGTGACAATGAGGATCATCAGCACCGGACCGATCACGATTCCCCAAGGGCCGAACATCCCGATACCCGCGAACACCGAGAGCAGCATGAGCGCCGAATTCAACCGTGCATCGCGCGGAACGAGGATCGGGCGCAAGAAGTTGTCGATATTGGTGACCACCAGCAGATGCCAAAGGACTACGAACGCGCCGCCGACGATATTGCCGTAGAAGATCATCCCGATGCCAAACGGAATGGTGACGATACCTCCGCCCAGCGGAATGATCGACAAAACCGTCAGCAGGATCGCGAATATGAAGAAGCCATGGTGAAACCCGCCGACGAAGATGGACGCGGCGCCGGCGACACCTTGGCAGAGCGCGATGACGAACTGGCCGTTGACGGTGCCGCGCACCATGGCACCCGTCTTCCTCAGGTACAAATCGGTGACTTCGTCGCCCAGCGGGTTCAGCTGGCCGATCAGCGTTCGCATCTTCTCGCGGTTCACCAGCAGTGCGAGGAACACATACAGAAAGATGATCGCGGCCGCGACGGCACCGGCGATACCTCCGGCAGCGCCCTGCAGAAAGTTCAGCAGCCACTGGCCAAGGTTCTGCGCGGCGGTAACCATCGCTTTTCGGAGCATCTCCGCGGTTATTGTTATGTGCAAGAACGGCACTCGAGCCAGCAACTCATTGACGACGTGTAGGACTTTGTTCCCGAGCTCGCCAGGATCGGTCGCTTTGACCCACGCGGCGACGCTGTCGACCATGCGAGAAATCTGAACGAACGCCAACACCACCAACAGGCCGATCGGCAAGATGACGATGGCCAGCGCGGCCAACAAAGTACAGGTGGCCGACAAGCCGGTGCCGAGACGTCTGTTGAACCAATTGAAGAGTGGCGTGAATAAATACGCGCCGACCGCGGCAACCACGATGAGGACAAAGTAGCTGCGTAAGAAATACGCACCGAACAGCACAGCGATCAGCGTCAAGGCCGCGAGAGCGCGTTTCTGAGTGAGCGTGAATTCGGTGTTCATACGAACCGGGCCGCCCTCCGCGTCGCTGTTGAGCGCAACCCTAACGCCAGGCGACGTTCTGCACGGCGAAGTCGGTTCTATAGCGACCCGCTGACCGTGGGCTCGGCGGGGGCGGCTTTGGCTCCCCGGCCCTGGCTTTTCATCTGCTGTTACAGATCAGACGCAGTAGGGCAGGCATTCGGCCAACGCCTGCCCGGTGTTGAACCGGGGCTGATAACCGAGGTCGCGGGACGCCTTGGCGATCGAGAAGTAGTTGTCCAGATGTGCGGTGCCATCGGGCACCAGATGTTCGGCGGCCAGGATGAAACCGTGAATCAGGTTGTGCACGTACGAGTTGTCCAGCCGGGCTGACTTGCGGCCGACCAGCACCCTGACGTGGCCGGCGATCACACTTTCGAACAGCTTGCGGAACATGGTCTGATCGGCAGTGCCCAGATGCCGCTGGGCCGGATCGCGCATGTCAACATGTCGCTAACACCGTTCTGCGACAACATAAATCGTTCGGCGGCCACTTTGGTGTCGGTATAGAGGTCATTGAACCGGTTGGTGTAGGGCAACGTTTCGTCGCCGCCGGCGATGCTCTGGCCGCCCATCACCACGCTGTTGGATGAGGTGTAGACGAACCGCTGTGCCCCGGCCGCCTGCCCAGCGTGCACCAGGTTCTCGGTGCCGCCGACGCTGAAACGTGTTCCAGTTCAGGGAAAGAGTCTGAATTTTGTTTCGCTGGTTCGCGGCGGTCAAGAATCCTCAGTCTGGCCGGTCGCGAGCGCATCCGTTACTCGTTTGCGAGCACCAGCTAAGTGCTGTTCACACCTTTTTGCCAGCGCTTCGCCTCTTTCCCACAGCTTCAGCGACGCATCGAGGTCCAGCCCGCCTTGCTCGAGAAGCCGCACGACTTCGATCAACTCGTCTCGGCAAGCTTCATAGCCAAGCTGACTAATAGGCGTAATTGGTTCAGCGTCTGCCCGGTCTGGATCGTTGTCTTGCTTAGAAGCCATCGGTCGATCCTTCACTTACTGCCGCTATGGCGCCGTCGGAGAGGCGCACCCGCAGCCTGGTGCCAGCCGGTGCATCCTGGACCGAACGCAGCACCCGGGGTTTCGCGGTCGGGTCAGCGTCCGGGACCGTCTGCACGACGGCTTGCGCCACGGTCTGCACAATGGCGTAGCCGCGGGCCAACGTGGCCGCCGGGCCCAACGTGGCCAGCCGCGCGGCCAGATGACCAACCCGCTCGGTCTCGGTGGCGACCAGCCGGGTGATGTCGCGGCGAACCGCTGACCGGGCGCGGTGGATCTCTTCAGCACGCGTCGTCAGGGCGGTCAGCGGCTCGGCCAGCACTGGGCGGCTGCGCAACTGGGCGAGCGCGCGTTGTTCGCGGGACACCCAATTGCGCAGTGCTTGGGCGCTGCGCCGGCGCAGGTCATCGAGCAGCCGCTGCTCAGCGGCGGTATCAGGGACCACTTTCTTGGCTGCGTCGGTGGGGGTCGCGGCACGCAGGTCGGCGACCAGATCGCACAGCGGATTGTCGGGTTCGTGACCGACCGCGCTGATCACCGGCGTGGTACAGGCCGCGATCGCGCGACACAGGGTTTCGTCGGAAAACGGCAGCAGGTCTTCGACGCTGCCGCCGCCACGGGCCATCACGATCACATCGACATCGGGGTTGTGATCGAGTTCGCGTAACGCCTCAACGATCTGCGGGACGGCATTGGTCCCCTGAACGGCGGTGTTACGCACAGCGAATCGTACCGCAGGCCAGCGTGCGCCGGCCACTGCCGTCACATCGCGTTCCGCGGCACTCGCCCGGCCGGTGATCAGTCCGATCATGTTGGGCAGGAAGGGGATCGGCCGCTTAAGTCGGGCGTCAAAGAGCCCCTCGGCATCCAGTAGCCGACGCAGCCGATCGATGCGGGCCAGTAGCTCACCGACACCAACGGCCCGAATCTCGCTGAGGCGCAACGAGAATGTGCCGCGCCCGGTGTAGAACGAGGGCTTGCCGCAAACTACCACCTGAGTGCCCTCGGCCAATTTCACCGGCGCGCTGAGCACCAAGTCGCGCGAACACGTCACGGTCAGCGACATATCGGCCGCCGGGTCACGCAGCACCATGAACACGGTCTTGGAGTCGGGCCGCATGTTGATCTGGGCCAACTGCCCCTCGACCCAGACCGTGCCCAGCTTGTCGATCCAGCCTGCGACCCGGATCGCCACCGCGCGAACCGGGAACGGGTTCTCGGCCGAGTTCGCCTCCGTATTCGCTGCTCGGGTCACTTCGCGGTCGCGCGGGTGATCCTGTTGGCGAGCAGCGTCTGGAACGGAGCACGGGCCTTGGTGGCCTGCTCGTAGGCGAGCAAGGCTTCCAGTTCGTCGACACCCAGCGATTGCAGCCTGGCCCGCAGCTGGGCCAGCGTCAGGGTCGGATAGTCGAGTTCGGCCGCCACCGCCGGCTCCGGGACCGCCGACTTCTTCGATTTCCTGGCGGGCTTGGTCGGGGCGGACTCATTGCCCGGGACGGAGTCGGGTGCGTCGGATACCGAGTACAACGCGAACCGTCCCTCGGCCCGACGATCGCCGTCGACGCCATCTGGCAACCCGTCGGAAGTACCTGCCGTGGTCTGCGTGATGTCCGGCAAGTCTTCGTCGAACGTCGCCCACTCGGCCTGCTCGTCCTTGGGCGGAAAAATGGTCTCCAACGTACTGTCGCCCTTGATCACCAGCTCAGCCAGGTTCTGTTGCAGGCGCATCACAATGTGCGCCGCCTGACTGACTATCGTCATCGGGTACATCAGGATCGTCTTCGGCAGCTTCATCGTCTCCTCGACGGCGACTGTTGCCGCGCCGACAAGTAGTCGAACCCCATACGGTGCAGTAGCCATGGATCCAAGATTGCCTCAAGCGGCGGCTAACGCCAAGCTGGCTTGCGAGATGTGAGCGAGCTGCGGGACTATGCGCCCTCCGGGTCGGCAGAAAGTACGCTGAATGTCATGCCGCCGACTATCGACATGGGGATTCCCGGTGCTGTGGGACCGGGGAGGTCGGTCGCCGACGACTCAACCCGCAAACGAGTTCTGCTGGCGGAGCCGCGGGGCTACTGCGCGGGTGTGGATCGGGCCGTCGAGACGGTCGAACGCGCGCTGGAGAAGCATGGTGCCCCCGTCTACGTTCGGCACGAGATCGTGCATAACCGGCACGTGGTTGACACCTTGGTCGAGGCGGGTGCGGTTTTCGTCCAGGAGACCGACGAGGTTCCCGAGGGGGCCATCGTGGTGTTCTCGGCGCACGGGGTCGCGCCAACCGTGTACGCCGCGGCCGCCGAACGTAACTTGAAGACCATCGACGCCACCTGCCCGTTGGTGACCAAGGTGCACAACGAGGCCAGGCGATTTGCCCGTGACGACTACGACATCCTGCTGATCGGTCATGAGGGCCACGAGGAGGTAATCGGAACCGCCGGGGAGGCGCCCGAGCACGTGCAATTGGTCGACGGGCTCGCCGCGGTGGACAAGGTGACGGTCCGTGACGAGAACAAGGTGGTCTGGCTCTCGCAGACCACGCTGTCGGTCGACGAGACCATGGAGATCGTCGAGCTGCTGCGACAGCGCTTCCCGAAGCTGCAAAACCCGCCAAGCGACGACATCTGCTACGCGACCCAGAACCGCCAGGTCGCGGTCAAGGCGATGGCGCCGGAATGCGAGCTGGTCCTCGTCGTCGGGTCGCGGAATTCGTCGAACTCGGTGCGGCTGGTCGAGGTGGCTTTGGGTGGCGGCGCCCAGGCCGCTCACCTGGTCGACTGGGCAGACGATATCGATCCGGCCTGGTTGGACGGTGTCAATACGGTAGGTGTCACCTCTGGTGCATCTGTCCCCGAAGTTCTGGTGCGGGGCGTGCTGGAACGGCTGGCCGACTGCGGGTATGACGTGGTCCAACCGGTGACGACTGCTCAGGAGACGCTGGTGTTCGCACTGCCCCGGGAAATCAGGTCACTTCCCCGATCGAGTCAAAACTCGAGTTAGAGGTCCTACTCCCAGGGTTCAGCCTCGGGTCGCCCCTGGGACCGGCCCGACGCCCGTGATCGGCTGCGGCGCTCTGCGTGCGGCTCGTCGCGCAGGTCGGCCCGAGGCTCGTCTGGGGGCGCTGACCCGCGGTAGCGGACCCGCGAGATCGGGTGGTGCGTCGGATTTGCCCCATTCGGCCCGTTCGGCGCGGCGCGACGGCGCGGCTGCTCATAGGACTCATAGGACTCATAGGACTCATGGGGCTCATGGGAATCGAAAGGCCTGAAAAGCTCGGGTGTTCCGGGCGGCTGATGCCCGTCATAAGGGTCGAAGCGGCTGCTGCGAGTCGGTCGTTCGTAGGGGTTGCGCCGCGCGCGGGGGTCTCGACGCGTCTCCCGTGGCGCCATGGCACCGAAGTCCGGATCGCCCTCAGGCCTGGGGCGGCGCCGCGCGCGACGGGGCGCGTCGGCAGGGTCGAAGTCATGGGCAGGTGGCTGACTTCGGCGACTCGGGCGCCGCGGACGCTCGGACGTGGGTTCGTGCTGATCTTCCAGCGGCGGCTGAGCGTGCCGGGAGCGGGATCGGGTGGAACGCGCGGCAGAACGACTGCTACGCGCCGCGGGTTTCAGCGGCGGGCCGCCCGCGTGCACCCGCGCCGGGTCGGCGGAGGGAGCCTCGTCGGCCCGCTCGTCGTGGTCGCCCGGGTCGAGGCCCAGAATCGAGTTCAGTTTCCCCGCGATGCCGCCGAAGAAGGACCTCTGCAAGGACTGCGCATCGGTGGTGGTCGCGGTGGCCGGGTCATCCGCGGTGTCCGCCGCTACGTTCGTCAGGTGCGACATACCGAAATACCACCTGATCAGTCCGATCAGCAGCACGCCGCCGGCGGTGCCCAGCATCATCGGGAAGCGCTCGATGAGTGGATAGCCGCAGTTGATCAGGAGGTCTTTGATACTGCCGATCTTGCCTCCGTGGAACAGCCAGTAGGCGCCCGGTACAGCGCAGAAAAGTATCAGCGGCGGCTGGATCACCGCGGTGAACACTCCGGTCTGCCGCACAACCAGCACCGCGACCACGCAGCCGGCGATATAAAGGACGGCGAATACGTGTGTCAGCTCGTTGTGACCCGATCCGGCGTCGATCGCATATCCGATGGCGGTCGCCATCGTGGCGATAAGCACAGCTGCCCACCACGGCACACCTCGGATATTGGGGTGGATCGAGCGATGGGTAGCTGGTACCGCCGACCTTCCCCGCTGTGCTGACACAAGTCGACCGTACCGGTTATGGGCCGAAACGCCCGTAAATACCGTGTAGCGATGCCGCGCGTGCCATGCCGGTGCGATCCCGAAATGGTCCCGAAATGATCCCGAAATGATCCACAGCGGCTGACCTTGCGGCGCAGTCTTAGACTTGGTTCCCCGTGAGCTTGAGCCTAGGAATCGTGGGTCTGCCCAATGTCGGCAAGTCGACACTGTTCAACGCGCTGACCCAAAACAACGTGGTGGCGGCCAACTATCCGTTCGCGACGATCGAACCGAATGAGGGCGTCGTTTCGCTGCCCGATCCGCGACTGTCCAAGCTGGCGGAGCTGTTCGACTCCGAGCGCATCGTGGCGGCGCCGGTCACCTTCGTCGACATCGCCGGCCTGGTCAAGGGTGCGTCTGAGGGCGCCGGGCTGGGCAACAAGTTTCTGGCCCATATCCGCGAATGCGACGCCATCTGCCAGGTGGTCCGGGTGTTCTCCGACGACGACGTGACACACGTCACCGGGCAGGTGGATCCCAAATCCGATATCGAGGTCGTCGAGACCGAGTTGATCCTGGCCGATTTGCAAACCCTCGAGCGCGCACTGCCGAGGCTGGAGAAAGAGGCCCGCAACAACAAGGAGCGCAAGCCGGTCTACGACGCGGCGTTGAGCGCGCAGCAGGTGCTGGACGGCGGGACGACCCTGTTCGGCGCAGGTGGGGATGCCTCCGTCCTGCGTGAGCTGAACCTGTTGACTACCAAGCCGTTCCTGTATGTGTTCAATGCCGACGAGGGGGTGCTCACCGACGCCGCAAGGATCGCCGAGCTGCGTCAGCTCATTGCGCCCGCGGATGCGGTGTTCTTGGACGCCGCCATCGAGTCCGAATTGGCTGAGCTTGATGACGAATCGGCCGCCGAACTGCTCGAATCGATCGGCCAGACCGAACGGGGGCTGGACGCGCTGGCACGAGCGGGTTTCCACACGCTGGCGCTGCAAACCTTCCTGACGGCGGGCCCGAAGGAGGCGCGGGCGTGGACTATCCATCAAGGCGATACCGCGCCGAAGGCCGCCGGGGTTATTCACACCGACTTCGAGAAGGGCTTCATCAAAGCTGAGATCGTCTCCTATGACGACCTGATCGCCGCTGGGTCCATGGCTGCCGCCAAAGCCGCCGGCAAGGTCCGGATGGAAGGCAAGGACTACGTCATGGCCGACGGAGACGTGGTCGAATTCCGGTTCGGATCAGCCTCTACGTCAAAGAAATGAGTACGCCCAAGAAATGCGGATCACGGGTAGCCAATAACTCCGGAGTACACGTGACGGCAGTTGAAAGGGGCTGAAAGTCCCGGCAAAAGCAAGCCCTGAACCGGGTCTCGGTCCTGACGAACCGGTCAGCGCCCAGCTTGGATGGCGCGGGTGACCTGGGCTGCGAGTTTGGGGTCGACCAGAAGTTGGTCGATGAGTGCGGTGAGGACCTCTTGTCCGGTCACGCGGGCGACTCCCAGGCGGTCGGCGGCCTCTCGCTGCCAGATGTCGAGCGCGCGGTGTGTTGCGGCCGGGAGATCGACGGTGCGTCGTGTTCGTTGGGCGCGCGCCGGCGGGTTGCTTGTCGGTGGATTGATGATTCGTTGGGGGTTCGGTTGTCGGAAGCTGGTGAGGCGTTGGGTTGGCGTTGCGTCCGCGGGTGGGGTGGCCGCTGACATGGGTGCGCGGAATGGCCCGCCGTGGGGTTCGTTGTGACCTGGGTTGATGCTCAACTGCGGCGACCTTCCTGCCTGGGGCCTCTCTGAAAGCCCGAGAGTCACTCAGTGAATCAGTACGTCAGTATATAAGGCGATCCGGATTCTCGCACTGAACCCCACCGGGAGCAGACGCGCCTTACCGGCCCGGCGCATGTGGGTTTGGGCGGGAATCCGCGTTCTAACAGTGTTTTCCCAACATTTTCCGAAAGATAGCTGTGTGGAATACGATTCAGCAGCATCAGGGATGCTGCCTTGGAGAACATAGTTTGCAATCTCTTTAATATCAACGATCGGGGAACGTGAATGTCGTTTCTTTGTTGTGCACGCGTGAAGGCAGCAAATCATGAGCTACTGAAGCGGGGACGTGCGTAGATCCGTACGTCAGTAAACATCGCTTGACCTCGTCGTTAGCCGATCGAGCAGATACTGATCTCAGTAACTGCAGAGATCCTGAAAGACTTAAATGAGCATTAGCGCAAACTGTCTGTGTGAAATACGCAATTCGCGCAATTTGGCCGGTGGTCAATGGGGAATTAACGTGGCGCTCTCAGCATTTCACAATGTTATTTCTATTGTTTGCCCAGAAATTCGGGTGTAGCGTTCGTGGTGTCAGAACGAAATCTTGAAAGGAGCCCCCATGTTGATCTCACTGCGTTCAGTCCGCGGCGCGGCCGCTGGTGCTCTGGGTGCCGGCGCGCTGACCGGAGCGATGTTGTTCGGCAGCATCCCCGCGGCAGAGGCCGCTCCCGCTCCCGCTCCCGCCACGAGCTTTGCGATTACCGGTCCGCACGGCGGCGCACCGCTTGGCCCTGGCGTGATCCCTGCCCATGGCGGGTTCGGCGGCCACGGTGGTTTTGGCCACGGTGGTTTTGGCCACGGTGGTTTTGGCCACGGTGGTTTTGGCCACGGTGGTTTTGGCCGGGGTGGTTTTGGGCACGGTGGTTTCGGCCATCACGGATTCTTCGGGCATCGAGGATTCTTCGGGCACAGGGGATTCATCCCGTGGTGGTGAGCCACCATCGGCGCGCGGCTACCAGCCAGTCTCGTCCTGCCGACAATTAGTAGGTTGGCCGGTCCGCGCTGAGGGGAGGAACCCATGCCGACCTGACCGACGTCAGGTCGGCATGGGCCTTTTGAGCCATATCGGTGGGGCCAAATCAGAGGGCGCGGCCG
>Ga0209693_10000167_pt1 | contig 25179 bp, 22 predicted proteins | sample HubBroMetageWRM3_FD_188345 | JGI IMG/M metagenome (GOLD analysis project Ga0209693, IMG submission 188345) | Warmed soil microbial communities from the Hubbard Brook experimental Forest, New Hampshire - Hubbard Brook CCASE Soil Metagenome WRM 3... | ecosystem: Environmental > Terrestrial > Soil... | reverse complement strand
GACGCTGGGATACTGGGGCGTTTCCACGCCAGTGCGCGCCCACACCAGCAGGTTGCGCAGCCCGTCGGCGTTGCGCGCGAGGTGTGTCAGCACGTGGCCACGGCTCCAGTCAGGCAACTGCGACGGCGCGCGAGCCTGGTCGTCGGTGGTCTCGGCCGCGGTCTGCTCGAGGCGCTTGGCCGCTTCCTCGACGCGCGAGCCGAGCTCGGCGGCCAGGGCATCGGGGTCTGCGACGGCGGTGTCCGGGTTCATGCTCCAGAAGGTACTCCCGTCGCCCCGCCGACCTGATCATCCGCACAGGGTAGTTACCGTCTGCGGGGCTATTTGGAGCCGCGCCGTCGCCAGCCGAAACCGTCCGAGCGGGTCCGGGTAGCGGTGAAGGTGTCGAACTCGGCCGGGGTCGGGTACGGGCCTGAGCCGGACCACGCTGAGGTGTGGTAGTAGGTGAAGGTCATCGTGGTCTTGTCACCAGGGAAGCCACCCGGATCCACGTCGAACACGCCGATTCCCCACGGGTAGGTGGTGTTGGGGTCGGTGACCGCGGACCACGGCGCGTCCTCGGTCTCGATCTCGGTCCCGGAGACGTTGATGCCCTCCTCCGGTTCGCCCGCGGTGCCCGTCTCGTAGACGTCGTCGTGGCCCTTGGTGCCGCCGGTGCCGATCACCAGGTGAACGAGACCCAGGTCGGAGTCCACGTTGCTCAGGTCGGTGCTCACAACGTGCGGCCGCAGGATGGTGCCGGGGTCGGTGCCCTTCACCACGTAGCTGCGCTCGTAGTCGTGGTCGTGCCCGGCAAGCACGAAGTCGACGCCGTACTTATAGAGCAGCGGCATCCAGTTCTGGCGGATGCCCAGGTCAGAACCCTCCGCGTCAGACGTGGACATGGCCGGCTGGTGCATGACGACGACGATCCAGTCGACCGATCTGTCGGTCGACGCCTCGCGCAGCGTCTTCTCCAGCCACCGTTCCTGCGCGCCGCCGGAGTAGCCGGTCAGGATCTGGTTGTCGCCGGTGCTCAGGTAAGTGCCGGTGTCGACCTGATAGCAGACGTCGTTGTTGTCCAGCATGACGAACAGCACCGAGCCGATCTGGAACTTGTACCAGTTCCCCTCGAAGTCGGCGGAGCCGTTGTTCGGCAGGCTGAAGCGGGTCTGGTAGGACAAGTACCCCTGCGGGCCGTTGCCGGGCTCGTTCTCGTGGTTGCCCAGCGTCGGCATCCACGGCCGGTTCGCGGCCGAGAACTGGGTGTTATCGAAGTACTGTGCCCAGACCTGCGGCTGGGTCAGCTGGTTGGAGTTGGCGTAGGACAGGTCGCCGTTGACCAGATGCACGACCGGGTCGAAGTGCTCGACCGACGCGGCGGTCGCCTCGGCATTGAGCGACGCCTTGGAAAAGGCGGTGTCACCGCAGGCGATGTCGCCGACGCTGGTGAAGCGGAACGGCACGCGGCCCTCGGGGGCGGTGCGGAACGCGCCGGAGACCTGGGTCTCGCCGCCGCTGACGATCCGGTAGACGTAGGCGGTGTCGGGCCGCAGGCCCTCGATCCGGGCGTGCTGGGCAATCGTCTGGATGCTGTTGTTGGAGTCGGTGTACGTGCGGGTCTCGGCCGGGATTCTGCGGCCGAAGCCTCCGGCCGCGCTGCCGACCAGCACGGTCGGGTTGGACACCGAAGTCGGGGTCACCCAGGACACGGCGACCTCACGTGCTGGGTCCTGGCCGAAGGTCAGGTGAACCTGCTCAGCTGTGACCGTGTCGGCCCTGGCGGCCTGCTGCCACAGGACCGGGCTGCTGGCTACGACAAGACCGCCGGCGGTGACACCGACACCGCCGATGAACGACCGGCGTGAGATACCGGCGCGCTCCATACTCTGCGTCATTACTGTCCTTCCCGGGCATCCGACAAAGCAAGGGAAATGCTCCCGGTCTGGGAGGTCGGCAAGCCAAACGGAAGGTTGACAGCCCGTTAATTGTCACAGCCGTTAGAGACCGGCTGTAACAGAGACGAGTCCTGGCGGGCAGCTGCCCTGTCTCGGCGAATGCGCACTGCGTGGCGGAGGTCCGGGGAGAGCGGGGGCTGCGTCAACAGGAGCGGGCCAGGGCCTCGCGCAATGGGTCCAGGCCCATGGAGCCCTGGCGGAGCGCCCTGGAGTGGAATTCCTTGAGGCTGAAGGTGTTTCCGGCCCGCTCCCTCGCCTCCTCCCTGGCCCGGAGCCAGGCCCGCTCGCCCAGCTTGTAGGACGGGGCCTGCCCGGGCCAGCCGAGGTAGCGGTGCAGCTCGAAGCGCAGCTGCTCCTGCATCCAGGCGCGGAAGTTCTCGCGTCCAGCGATGAGGCGGGCCGGGTCTGCGTCCAGGATCGCCACGGCCTCCTGCCGGGTGGCCCCCGGCTCGATCAGGTTGCTGACCCGCGCTATCTCATCCCGCAGCCTCGCGATCTCCTCCCAGCTCCAGGCGTAGGCCTCCGGCAGATCCACGGCGGCGCCGAGGAAGTACCGCGAGGCCCGGGCGTAGGCCTCGGGCCCGCAGGCGTCCTTCTCCCGGGCCATCGGCAGCAGATCGCGGCGGAGGAAATGACCCAGCTCGGCCGTGGCGGCCGCCGCCGCGCGGGCGGCCGCGTCCAGTTCCCCGCGCAGCGAGTCCGGAACCCCGGTCAGCCGCTCCACCAGTCCGCCGTAAACGGACTCCCCCGGCTTCGCCCAGGCGGCGCACTGTCTGGCGACCTCCTCGACCTGCAGCCGGGCCGCCGTCCGGCCGTTGCGGGCCGCGCCGAGCAGGGTCCTCGACAGCTGGCGGTAAACCTGCGGCACGGCGGCCATTCGCCTGGCAATGTTGGCGGCGGCCTCCTCACCGTCGGTGGGCATGAGGTCAAAGACCTGGCGCACCGACTGCACCCAGCTGGCGATTACGTTGAGCTCGCTGGTGGTGTCGCCGGCGTCGTATCGCTCCACCTCGAGCACCAGCCGCTCCCGCATCGCAGCCCGCGCGACCTGCTGCCGCCACTCCGGGGCCTCCGCCACCTCCAGGGCCGCGAGGGTCGAGCGATCCAATTCGGCCCGTTCGGCGAAGCCGTCCGCGCTCAGATCCGCCAGCTCGTGGTCGTGCCCGCCGATCCCAAGGTAGGTGGCGTACCACGGGTCCAAGGCGGCCACCCGCGCGACATACTCCTCGGCGATGTCGTCGATAGACGGCATGGCCTCAGACCGTAGTCTCGCCATTTACCGATCACCACCCAATTTCGCCCGGCTCGTCGCAACCTCGCTCAGTCCTTTGATTCTCCAGATCTCGAGCCTGCTGGCGCCGATCGACGGGGCAATGGCCCTGGCGGACCAGATTCGGTGAGACCGGGCAATCAGACGGGCCCGGCACGGCGCGCGAAATTCGGTATGTTTGTGACGGCTTGCAGGAGGCTTCTCAACCGAGGGACGCGGTCATGGCCGAAGACGAGCAGGCACTGCCGGGCATTGACATCCGCAGGCCCAACATGGCGCGCATGTACGACTACGCGCTGGGCGGCAAGGACAATTTCGCCTCGGACCGGGAAGCGGTGCAGAACCTGTTCCGGTTAGCCCCGGAGAACGCGTATGTCCCCAAGGCCAACCGGCAGTTCCTCGGCAAGGCGGTGCGCTTCGCGGCCGAGGCGGGCATCGGGCAGTTCCTTGACCTCGGCGCCGGCCTGCCCAGCCAGGGCAGCACGCACGAGGTGGCCAGGCTGGTCCAGCGCGACGCGCGCGTCGTCTACGTCGATTCCGACCCCGTCGTGCTCGCCCATGCCCGGGCGCTGCTTGTCGGGAATGACTCCGGCCTCGCGGTCATCGACGAGGACATCCGGGATACCGGGCGGATCCTCGAGCACCCCCAGACGCGGCGGCTGATCGACTTCTCCCAGCCCGCGGCCGTCTTGTTCGTGGCCGTCCTGCACGGGATCCCGGACGCCGACGACCCGGCGGGGATCGTCGCGGAATACGTGCGGCGGCTGGCGCCGGGCAGCTATGTGATCATGTCTCATCTCACCCGCGAGGGCCATCCCGCCGACATCGTCGCGAAGAAGGAAGAGGTCTTCGCGAAATCCCCCACGCCGATGAAGTACCGCAGCCGCGACGAGATCCTGCGATTCTTCAACGGGCTCGACTTGGTCGAGCCCGGGTTGACGACCGTGACCCGGTGGCGGGACGAGCCCTCGGACGCACAGTTCGATGCCGCCGGCGCCTGGACCCTGGCCGGCGTGGGCCGCAAGAACTAAGGTCAGAACCTTTCCGCCAAACGGCCGCGCATTCCAAGGGCCCGGCCGGGGCCAAATGGCGTTCACTGTCCTGCCATCGCAGCCCGGCGAGTCTCAAATGATCCCTCCCCCGCCCTGGCCGCCCTTGAAGCTATACCAGAAGGCCAGGTTTGCAATATTGACCTTAGAAGGCTAGCCTTCTAATCGTGAGCGAACCTGCGGAGAACGCGATCGAGGTGCCGGGCGTCCGGGAGACGGCCAGCCGGCTGCGGGTTGCCGTGGGCGCGTTCAAGCGCCGTGTCCGGGAAGCCTCGGCCGAAGGCGAGCTGAGCATCCCGCAGCTCACGGCCCTGTCCCGGCTGGCCCGGCTCGGGCCCATGACCACTGCCACGCTGGCCCGGCGCGAGCAGATCTCGCCGCAGGCGATGGGTGCCACGATCGCGAGCCTGGAGAAGCTCGGCCTGGTGGCGCGCAGCGCTGATGCCGCAGACGGGCGTATGTCGATCCTGGGCCTGACACCGGAAGGCCTGGCGGCCGTCCACTCCGGGCGCAACGCCGTGGTCGACCGGATCGTCGCCGTCCTCGAGGAGTCATTCACCCGCGAGGAGACCCACATGCTCGCGGCCGCAGCGCCCCTGATCGAGCGCCTCGCCGACCTGCTGTGAGCGCTGCCCCGGCAAGCAGGTAACGGGAGCCACCATGTCTGCCCCACCAGAGGCGCGTTCTTCCGGCGCGGCCAGCCACGCCGCGCCCCCGCGGGGCCGCCCGTTCCCGTGGCAGTTCACTACCCCGCTGTATATCGGCTCGGCCCTCAATCCCGTCAACAGCTCGCTGATCGCCACAGCCCTGCTGCCGATCGCGCGCGGGATCGGAGTGCCGGTCGGGCAGACCGCAGCACTGGTCACCGCGCTGTACCTGGCGACCGCCATCGCGCAGCCCACGGCTGGCAAGGCCGCCGAGGTGCTCGGGCCGCGCCGGGTTTTCCTCGCCGGGATCATCCTGGTCGGCGTCGGCGGGCTGGCCGGCGGGTTCGCGCGGGACCTGCTCACCCTGCTGGCCAGCCGGGTGCTGATCGGCCTCGGCACTTCCTGCGCGTACCCGACCGCGATGCTGCTGATCCGCCAGCGCGCCCGGGACGCCGGGCTGGCCCAGCCGCCGGGCGGCGTGCTGGGCGGCCTGCAGATCGCCGGGATCGCGACCGCGTCCCTCGGGCTGCCAGCCGGCGGCGTCCTGGTCGGCGCGCTCGGCTGGCGGTCCGTCTTCTTCGTCAACGTGCCGTTCGCGCTGATCGCGTTCGTCGCTGCGCTCGCCTGGGTGCAGCCCGACGGGCCGCTTCAGCGCCCGCTGCGGCTGCGTGACCTGGCCTCGCGCCTCGACCTCGGCGGCATCGCCGGGTTCGCCCTCGCGATGATCGCGCTGCTTCTGTTCCTGTTCGCGCTTCCGGTGGCGCACTGGTACCTGCTGGGCATCTCGGCCGCGGCGTGGACAGGGCTCGTGTTCCGGGAACTTCGCGCTGGCGCGCCCTTCCTCGACGTTCGGATGCTCGCGTCCAACAAGGCGCTCACCCGGACATACCTGCGCTTCGGCCTGGCCATGCTGTGCCTGTACGTCGTGCTGTACGGGATCACCCAGTGGATCGAGGCCGTGCGCGGACTCAGCGAGACCGAAGCCGGCCTGATCGTGCTCCCGATGACGCTGATCTCCGGCCTGGTCATCGCGCCCGTCTCACGGCGCAACCTGGTCCGTAGCCCGGTCATCGCCGCGGCGGTCGCCTGCCTCATCGGCTCGGCCGGGGTGCTCTTCCTCAGCAGGTCCGCCTGGATCGGCTGGATCGTGGTGATCACGCTCGTCTTCGGCCTGGTCACGGGCTTCGCCTCCGCGGGCAATCAGACCGCCCTGTACTCCCAGGCGGCCGCCGAGCAGCTCGGCACCGCCTCCGGGCTGCTGCGCACCTTCGGCTACGTCGGTTCGATCGCGGCGTCGGCCATCACCGGGATCGTCTTCCACGCCAGCGTCAGCGACAGCGGCGTCCACCTCATCGCCTGGATCATGATCGCAGTCAGCCTCGCCCTGGCCCTGATCTCCGTCCTCGACCGTGCCCTGCCCCGCAAGACCGGCTAGCTCCTGCGCTTCCCGGGGCACAACTGCCCCAGTACATCGATGCGGAGCTCATGCAGCTGGTGGAAAGCTCCCGGCGATGGCTTGCTCGCTGCGGCTGCTCAGTCCTGGAGGGTGATCTGCTTCTCGCCCATCAGCCGGCGAAGGGTGTTCTCCAGCCTCGCCTGCTGGATGAACAGGTCGTGCTCGGGATAGCCGCTGAGAGCGTGCTGCGGGCTCTTGAAGTAGAACGACAGCCACTCCTGCACGCCCGTGAGCCCTGCTCGCTGGGCCAGGTCCGTGAAGAGCACCAGGTCAAGCACCAGGGGCGCTGCCAAGATCGAGTCACGGCACAGGAAGTCGACCTTGATCTGCATCGGATAGCCGAGCCAGCCGACGATGTCGATGTTGTCCCAGCCCTCCTTGCTGTCACCGCGGGGCGGGTAGTAGTTGATGCGCACCTTGTGCTGGACGTCGCCGTAGAGCTGGGGATACAGACCCGGCTGCAGGATGTGATCGAGCACGCCGAGCTTGGTCTCCTCCTTCGTGCGGAAGCTGTCGGGGTCGTCCAGCACCTGGCCATCGCGGTTACCAAGGATGTTGGTCGAGTACCAGCCCCGGAGCCCCAGCATGCGGGCCTTCAGCATCGGCGCCAGCACGGTCTTCACAAGGGTCTGCCCTGACTTGAAGTCCTTGCCAGCGATGGGCACCCCGGCCGCATGGGCGAGCTCCACCATCCCCGGAACGTCGACGGTGAGATTAGGCGCTCCGTTGATGAACGGCACGCCCTCCTTGAGAGCCGCGTATGCATAGAGCATCGAGGGCGGGATGCTCTTGTCGTTTGCACCGATCGCGGCTTCGAGAGCGTCCAGGTCCTGGTGCGCCGCGCCGGGCTCGAGAAAGATCTCAGTGGATGCGCACCAGATCACCACCAGCCGGTCGCAGGAGTGCGCCGCCTTGAAATCGCGGATGTCCTTGCGCACGGCCTCGGCGAGGTCTCGCTTGCTCGCGCCGGACTTGACATTGGGGCCATCGAGCCGCCGCACGTAGTTCTGGTCGAAGACGGCCGGCATGGGCTCGATCTCTTTCAGCTCGGCCGCGATCGGCTCGATGTGGGCGAGCCGGTCGAGCACACCGCATTTCAGCGCGGCTTCGTAGGCGGTGTCCGCAACCGGGTCCCAGGCGCCGAAGACCAGCTGGTCAATGCCGGCCAGAGGCACGAAGTCGCGAACGAGCGGCACTCGGTCCTCACCTCGTCCGCCGAGGCGAATGGTGCTCATCTGAGTAAGCGAGCCGACGGGCTCAGCGAGGCCGCGCCTGATCAGCTCGGCGCCGGCGACAACGGTCGACGCCACCGCGCCGAGCCCCACTGTCAGGATGCCCAGCCTGCCGTCGGCGGGCTCGATGTGGTGCCTGGATGTCTCCACGAAGTCTCCAGCCTCCCGGGTGATGCCGCGTACATCACGTCGCGTCGCCATATCGCTTCGATGTATCGGCCCGATATATCGCAACGTACATGTCGTCGCGTTATGACGCAAGACATCTCAAACTTCCGGTTGCTGGAGCCCTCGCCCCGGTTACCGGGTTGCCTGCGACCACGCTTCGAGGAACCAGCTGGATGACCACTGCTTGTCAGCGCCGACGCCGCTGACGACCTCGATGCCCAGCTCCTGGCAGACATCCCATTCCGGGATGCTCTGCTCATCAACCCGGTCGCCGCCCTTGGTGAAGACGTCGGGCCGAAGCCTGCGCAGCGCCTCGCGGACGGTGAGGTCTCCGTCGATCTCGAACGGCACGACGTAGTCAACCCAGCGGATCGCCGAGACGATCAGGCAGCGGGTTTCCAGGTCCTGGAAAGACCGGCCCTTCTTGGCCCGCAGGAAGGCGTCCCCGTTGACGACGGCGACCACGACGTCCCCGAACCCTGCCGAGGCCTGCATCGAGCTGATGTGCCCGGGGTGGATCGGGTCGAACCCGCCGCTGGTGACCACGATCCGGCCAGCGGGCCGGGCTGCGTCGAAACCCTCGAACGACACGATCGGTGCACCGAGATTGTCCACCGGCTCAGGGTAGACGCCGCGGCCACCGGCGGATACCAGGCCGCCGGCGGGTCGCTCCCCTCGGCCGGCGACGATTCCGGCCGTTAGGCCGGCGGGGCCAGGCGGTAGATGGCGCCCGCGGTGTCATCGCTCACATACAGCGCGCCGTCCGGCCCGGGCACCGCGTCCACGGGACGCCCCCAGTAGCTGCCGTCAGGGTTCTCGAATCCGCTGATCATGGTGACCGCGGGCTCCAGCGTGCCCTTCGCGGCGTTCCAGGCCAGCCACAGCACGGCGGGTGCGCGCGGCGGCTGGCGGTTCCACGAGCCGTGCCCGGCAATCACGGCACCGCCCGACCACGGCGCCGGAATCTTGCTGCCCTCGAGGAAGGTCATGCCCAGCGGTGCGGTGTGCGCGGGGAGCCCGACCTCAATGGGCGCCAGCGCGGAGCAGTCCAGCTTGGTCCCGCCCGGGTTGGTGACCGCGTCGGGGACGAGCGGGACGCTGGCGAGCGACCCCGCCGGGTGGTTGCCGTCCTGGTCCGGGTTGCAGTACGGCCAGCCGAGGTCTCGCCCCGAGGTGACCGGAACCACCTCGTCGGGCGGGTGGTTGTTCACATAGGCTTGGATGACCTGGCCGAACGCGTCGCTGTACGACCCGTAGCGGCCGTGCGAGGGGTACGGGATGTTGTCCCGCTCGTTCACCGCCGTCCACACCGTGCCGTCCGGCGCGACCGCCAGGCCCTCGCCGTTGCGGACCCCGCGCTCCGCCACCCGCAGCCCGGTGCCGCTGGGGCTGACGGCCATGATCACCGCGCGCTGCGGCGACATCGTCCGGTCGTCGGGGTTGGCGTTCGACGAGCTGCCCACGTTGAAGTACACCGTGCCGTCCGCGGCGACCGTCACGTCCTTCGCGCTGTGCACGTCGTCGCCGCTGGGGTCGAGATCCGGCAGCCTCGTGGCAATCACGCTGCGGGCGCCGCTGATCCCGCCGCTCCCCCACGGATACCGGTCGATCTCGTTCGACTCCGCGACGTACAGCACCCACTTGCCGTGCAGCCGGGCGAACGCCATGCCCTGGGGGCTGGTCAGCCCCGTCAGCAGGGTCTTCACGGTCGCAGTGCCCGCAGCGCCGGGCCGCAGCTCCACGATCTTCCCGTCGCCCGGTGCGCTGACCAGGAGGTCACCTTCGGGCGTCCAGGCCTCCATCCTGGCGCCCGGCACACGCGCCCACACCCGGGCCGTCCAGCCGGCCGGGACCGTCAGCCTGTGGGTCGTGGACAGCGCCCCGCCGCGCTCTGGAGCCGGAACGATGAGCGGCGTGCTGGACCGGCCAGCTGCCACCGGGTCCGGGGGTGACACGGCGGGCGGCCCGGACGACGCGGACGCCGGCGACGAAGGCGCAGCCGCGGGATGCTGGCCGGAGGAGCCGGAGCACGCCGTGGCTGCGGCGACGACCGCCACACCGGCGACCGCCACGGTGAAGCCACGACGTGGCACTTGCATGGGCCCCAGAATCTCACGGCCGCCTGGCGCGGACGGGGACGCTCTCGAAGCCGCGCAGCACGAGCAGCTGCCGCCGGGCCGGCGTTCCGGCCAGCTCCAGCGCCGGGTACCGGCGGGTGAGCTCCTCGACCGCGATGCGGCCCTCGAGGCGGGCCAGCGCGGCGCCGAGGCAGTGGTGGATCCCGAGCGAGAACGCCAGGTGCCGCGAGGCGTTCGGCCGGTCGATCCTGACGCGGTCGGGCTGGTCGAACACGTCGGGATCCCGGTTGGCCCCGCCGATGGCCACGATGATCGACGCGCCCTTCCCGATCACCGTGCCGCCGACGTCCACGTCCTCGGTCGCGGTCCGCGAAGTCATCTGGACCGGGCTGTCGTAGCGCAGCAGCTCCTCGACCGCCCCGGGGACCAGCGACGGCTCCTCCCCCAGGCGCTGCCACTGCTTTCTGTCACTGTGTCCCCCGTCGCCGAGCAAGGCGACGGTGCCGTTCCCGATCAGGTTGACGGTCGTCTCGAAACCCGCAACCAGCAGCAGCAGCGCCGTGCTGACGAGCTCGCCGGGGCTGAGCCGGTCGCCCTCCTCCTCAACCGCCACGAGGGCGGAAAGCAGGCTGTCGTCGGGATCGGCGCGGCGCTTGTCCACCAGATCCCGCAGGTACGCGGTCAGGGCCAGCTCCGACGAACGGGACCGGCTCTCGGCGGCCGGAGTGGTCTGCGGTTCCAGGGTCGTGGCGACGTCATGGCCCCAGACCCGGAAGCTGGCCTGGTCCTCGGCCGGGACGCCGAGCAGGTGGCAGATCACCGCGATCGGAAGCGGGAACGCCAGCGCGTCGATGAGGTCGAAGCCCGCCACGGCATCGGCCTGCTCCAGCAGCCGCCCGGTGAGGTCACGGATCCATGGCTCGAGCCCGGCTATCGCCCTCGGCGTGAACGCGCTGGACACCAGCCGCCGGATGCGGGTGTGGTCGGGCGGGTCCATCGTGAGCAGGTCGGCAGCGGGAAGCTCGGCGCGAGGATCGCCGTCCGGGTAGGCGGGCGGCCGGTATCCGGGCTGGTGCACCGGCGAGGAGCTGAACCGCGGATCCCGCAGGACGCTCGATGCCACGGCGTGACTCGCCGTCGCCCAGATCCCGAGCGCACTGCGGCCGAGGTCACGCCGGCGCAGGTCGGCGTAGATCGGGTACGGGTCGGCCTTGGCCGCGGGCCGCAGCAGCCGGGCAACGGGGTCCCCGCGCCACTGGTAGTAGCGCAGCGCCGCGGGCTCCACGACGCGGTGCATCACCTGCTTCCGAAGGCTCATATCCGCCCTCCCCTGCCGAGCGCCGCAGCTGGGCCTCGCGGCCAATTAATATACTGACGGTATCTAGATTCCAGTGGGATATCAACTGTGGCAGGATGATCGCATGGCCAGGGTGACGAGAGAGACGTCGAAGGCGAGAACGCGGGAGCGGGTGCTGGCCGAGGCCGAGCGGCTGTTCCGGGAGCGTGGCTACGCCGCGACCTCGCTCGAGCAGATCGCCGAGGCGGCCGACGTGACCAAGGGCGCGATCTACGGGCACTTTTCCAGCAAGGAAGACCTGCTGCTGAGCGCGATCGAAGCGACGCCGACGCCCGACTACGGGGCCGTGCTGAACGACCTGTCCCGGCCGCTGCGCGAGCGGCTGGCAGACTTCGGCGCCACGGTGGCGGCTGACAAGGCCACCACGGACAAGGCCGGGCTGGCGGTGAGCCTCGAGTTCGTCGCAGCCCTGCTGCGCAGCCCCGGCGCGCTGCGGCGGTACAGCGATGACTTCGAGCGCCGACTCGAGCAGCTGGCCGCGGACGACGACGAGCAGCCGCATCCCGGGGTCACCCCCGTGGAGGTGTGGGCCGTCGGCCACGCGCTGTACCTCGGGCTGCAGATCTACCAGTTCATCGCGCCAGAGATCATCACGCCGGCGGTGTTCGAACGTGCCTACGGGCTGCTCGCCGGGCTCTATCCCGAGCCGTGAGCGCCTGACGGCTTTAGCCCGGCAGGAAGTCGAGCAGCAGCTCGTTCACCTGAGCTGGCGCTTCCAGCTGCATCCAGTGGCCGGGACCGTCCAGGCGCTCGTAGCGCCACGGCCCGGCCACGTTCTGGGCGGAATCAGTCATCTGGACCTCGGTGAGCGCCCCGTCGCCGGTGCTCCAGATGCCCATCGTGGGCGCCTGGACCGGCGGGAGCTGCAGCGGCGGGCCAACCCACGATTCGGGCGGGACGTTGGCCCGGTAGTAGTTCAGCGCGGGCGTGAGCGAGCCGTTCGCATCCAGCTCGGCGATCACCTGGTCGGTATCGGGGTGACCTGCCCAGGCCCGGAAGTTGGCCCACCCGTCGTCGGACAGCCAGCGTTCGGCGATGCCGGGGAACTGGAACAGCAGCATGTACCAGGACTTCTCGCGCTGCTTCAGGGTGCGGCGGAAGGTGGCGGGATGACCGACCGACATCGCGACCAGGTGGTCGACGCTGTCGGGGGCCAGGGCCGCGATAGCCCAGGCCAGCGCGGCACCCCAGTCGTGGCCGACCACGTGCGCCCGGTTGATGTCCAGGTCGGCGAGGACCGCCCCGACATCGGCCGCCAGTAGCAGCAGCGAGTACGCCTCGATTTCGGCGGGCTTGCTTGACCGCCCGTAGCCGCGCAGGTCGGGCACGATGACCTGGAACCCTGCGTTCGCCAGCGTCGGCACCTGGTTCCGCCACAGCCGGCCGGAATCCGGGAACCCATGCAGCAGGATGACCGGCCGTCCCTGCCCGGTGACCTGGTATGCGGTGCCGGTCCCGCCGACCTCCACCCGGCGTGCCACGGCGTCCGGCCCGCCTGTGACGCTCATGCCGCACCGGCCAGCGCCACGAGCTGCGTGCGGTCCGGGCCGAAGGATGGGCGCTCCCGCCAGCCCGACCCCAGCCGCATGATCTTCGCACGCAGTTCCGGGTCGGCGAGCGCCTGCTCGGGAGGGCGCAGCACGAACCGCACGTCCAGGAACGCCCGCAGGCAGTCCGGATCCTGGGGGCTGGCGGCCTCGAGCGCCCTGTCCAGCTGGTACTCCGGGTCTTGCGGGTCGTAGGCGTCGCCGTTGATGCCGGCCGCGATCTCGCCGAGCTGGTGCCGGTCGGCCGCGTTGGTCATGCGGTACCACGGCTCCACGATCCGGGCGGTGGCTGCGTGGAATGCCCGGGCGAACTCAGCCGGATCGTCCAGGCCGGCCGCGCGGATCTGGTCCCGCAGCACCAGCGCGTGCAGCATGCCGATCGATGTGCCGCGCCCGTGGGTCGGGTTGGTGCACGCCCAGGAGTCGGCTACCGGCACCACGCCGGTGGCCACCGGCGTGCCGTCGACGACGAAACCGCGGTAGCGGTCTTCCAGGCCGGCCAGCACCTGAACGCCGTCGTCGATCGGAGTCCCGTCGAGCCAGTGTGCGACCAGCGGGAGAGCGCGCGCCGCCGCCTCCCAGCGCTCCGGCTCGCGCAGCGGCCGCAGCGACTTGTCCTTGGCGGCGACCGCGAGCACGACGGCCCAGGTCCCGTTGTCGGCGGGCAGCGTGAGCGAGATGAGCGTGCCCCAGGGAATCTGGGGCGGCCCAATCAGGGCCGGTGTCGATCCGTCCGCCGACCGGAAGTGACGCCCGTAGTAGACCAGGCCCGTGTCCTCGAGTTCTTCGGCGGGACGGCGGGCGCCGATCCCGGCGAGCCAGCCCGGCAGGCCCGACCGCCGGCCGGTCATATCCACCACCAGGTCAGCGGGGATGGACTCGCCGGATCTCGTCTGCACTCCCGTCACCTGGGGGACGCCCGGCAGCACCGCAGCCCCGCTGGCCAGGCCGGTCACGGCCGTGCCCCGGCGCACCTCCACGCCGGGGGCCGCCGCGGCCGCGGCGGCGACCACGGCTTCCATTACCGGACGCCGGCCGGTCAGCCACTCGTAGCGCTCGTCGCCGTCCCGCCAGCCGCCGGACGCCGCCGCGGGCACCACGTCGCGGATGAAGTTGAGCCGGAGCGCGCCGGCGGACTCTAGGTCCTTGGCCACCTCGGGCAGTTCAGCATCCAGGATCGCACGGAACCCGCCGAGGAACGCGTGCGGCAGCCGGAACTGGTTCAGCCCCGGGCGCTGCCAGCGCTCCCACGCGTCGGCCGGGTCATCCGGCGGCGGCGCCGGATCCCGTTCCAGCACGATGACCTCATGGCCGTCGCCCGCCAGGAGCATGGCGGCGCCCAGCGCCACCACCCCGGCCCCCATCACCACAATCCGCGCCATACGGCAACTCCCCCTCGGCATGGCCAGCGCTTCTCCCCTGCTAACGCCAGACTCCCATATGGCCGGACGCCAAGACATCCGTGAACGACCCTGAACTTTTGCCGGCGCACCCTGCAGAAACTGCCAGGCCTCACCAGCGCCGAACGGCGGGGCGCTGACGGCCGCCGGAAGTTCGCCGGAGCGGCCGGGCGTGCGTATCGCGAACGCTTAGTTTTCGCTATTGAAACTGGCGTGCCGCATGCCGTCTCATTTACCGCAGACCCATCCCTAAGGCCAATAACGGGAGGTTCCATGCGCGCTCTGCGGCCGCTGGCCTGCGCCCGGAGGAACGCACGCCCTGGCGCACGATCGGCCACCATTGCCGCAGCCGCCACGGCGTTAGCCCTTGTACTGGGCTTGCTGGCGCTCGGCCAGCGACCGGCGCACGGCGGGGCCACCACCGTCTCCGACGTTCTCAAGGTCGGCAACACCGTATCGAGGCGCACGGCGCTCGCGGTCAATCCGGCCAACGTCCCCAGCCGCGCCGTCGAGACGCCTCAGTACCCCTGCAGCGAGCTGGCCAGCGAGGACTTCAGCCAACTAGGCGGGGCGCCGACCACGATCCTGTCGGCGACGCTGGTAACCCCGTCATCGACGAACGGCGCGACGTTCCCGTACTGCGACGTGTCTGGCATCGTCGCCCCGCAGGTCCAGTTCGAGCTGCAGCTCCCCACCCAGACCTACACCGGCCGGTACCTGCAGGAGGGCTGCGGTGGTTATTGCGGATCGGTGGGGGTCAGCCAGCCCGCCGCCAGCGGGCAGGCGGGGGTCGACGAGTGCGTGCCGCTCAGCAACGGGCAGTTCGTGCTCGGCCAGGACGATGAGGGCCATATAGGCGGCGGCAATGTCGAGGCGTGGGCCATTGACGACCCGATGCTCAAGGTCGACTTCGGCTATCTGTCCGAGCACGTGTTCGCCGTGGCCGCGAAGGCGATTATCGCCTCGTTCTACGGCCACGCGCCCGCCTATTCGTATTACGACGGCTGCTCGGACGGCGGCCGCGAGGCGCTGATGGAGGCCCAGCGGTTCCCCGACGATTTCCAGGGCATCATCGCCGGGGCGCCCGCGTTCAACCAGGCCGCGCTCAACGCGATGGAAGAGCCGTACGAGTCAACGGCGGACGAGACCGCCGATGGCCAGCCGATCCTCACCGCGGCGGCCGCCCAGGTCCTGCACAACGCCGTGATCTCGCAGTGCGCCGACCCGGGCCTGCGGGACGGCACGATCCAGGATCCGCGTGACTGCGACTTCAGCTACGCCGCGATCACCTGCGCCACGGGCGCGACGAGCACGTCGGACTGCCTGACCCCGGCACAGGTCGCGGCCGCCAAGCGGCTGTACGCGGGTGCGGTCGCGCCGGACGGCGAGCATCTGTACACCGACGGCGAGCCCTACGGCGCCGAGGGCGCCTGGCCCGGGATCGTCATCCCCGCCACCTCCTCACCGACGAGTACCGGAGAGTCCCCGGAGGACACGACGTTCTTCCACAGCATCGGCATCGGCTACCTGCGCTGGGTCGGGCTGTGGCACGACAATCTCAGCCTCAGCCTCGACACGAGTTTCCCGTTCGACCAGCAGACGTTCCAGGAGTACGCCAGCCACGACAACACGCAGAACCTGTCCAGCGTCGTCGACGCCACCGACCCCAACCTGACCGCGTTCTACAAGGCGGGCGGCAAGCTGATCCAGTGGCAGGGCTGGGCCGACCAGTTCATCCCGCCGTACGGATCGGTGGCCTACCGCCAGGCAGTGATCAACATGATGGGCGCCCAGACCGCGGCGAAGTTCTACCGGCTGTACATGTTCCCCGGCGTCTACCACTGCGGCGGCGGCTACGGGCCGAACGTCTTCGACCTGCTGACCCCGCTGATCAACTGGGTTGAGCAGGCTCAGGCACCGGGCAGCGTCGTTGCCGCCGCGGTGACCGGCGGAACCGGGGCGGCCGGCACCGGCGCTGCCGCCGGCACGGTGGAGTACACCCGCCCGGTGTACCCGTATCCCGAGGAAGTGAAGTACTCGGGATCGGGCAACCCAGACGACGCGTCGAGCTACGTCGGCTTCACGCCGAGCCACCTGTTCGACGACGACATCCAGTGGGCCGGCTACCCGTTCCGCAGCGGCTACGAGCAGTGGTGTGAGCCGGCTGGCCTCAGCCTGCGCTGCGCGCGCAAGGGCGAGCAGGACCCCGGGTACGCGTACCAGTAGCGGACCGGGCGAGCAGGGCCCCGGATATCAGTAACGGACCAGGCGATCACGCGGGCCCGGCGCTCGCGAGGATCGCCCGGCCGAGCTCCTGCGGCTTGGTGAACTGCGGCCAGTGGCCGGTGGGCAGGTCGACGTAGGCGACGTCGCGGATCTTCGCGAGTTCCTGCACGTACGGATGCCCGCCCTCGATCCACTCCCGGATCATCGCGCTGGGAAACTCACACGCGATCACGGTGATGGGCACGTCGTAGCGCCGGTCGTCGGACAGCCGCTGCCGGTCCTGGGTGACGTGCACCGGCGACGGGATCGCCCGCTCGCGGAACGCCGCGCGCAGCCCATCGTCAAGATCGAACAGATCCTCGTCGTCGAACAACTCCCAGTCCGGCAGCGGGACCTCGCCGTTCTCGGCCGGCAGCTCATCGTTGATGCACCGGCCGTCGCCGACCGGGACGCTGTCCACGTAGACCACCCGCGCGACGCGGTCGGGGCGCGCGTCGGCCACCGCGTGGGCGATCAGGCCGCCGCCGGAATGCCCGGCGAGCACGACCTTGCCGCCCGCCGGGTCGAGGGAGTCGACGACTCCGACGACCGCGTCCACGTGATCACGCAGAGTAATCTCGGACCGGTCGGCATCCCTGGACTGCATGCCGGGCAGCGTAAGCGGGTGCGCGCGGTGGCCCGCCTTCTCGAGGACGGGCACGACCTCGTCCCACGACGAGCCGTCGAGCCAGAGACCGGGAATCAGGATGATGTCCATCGCCTCAGGCTAAGCGTGGCCACCGACAGAACGCCGGTACGCCTGCTCGTGGGTGATCATGACCGCGGCCGCCCCAGCCAAGGCCGCGGCCGCGTCGGTCCAGACGCCGGGGTCGATGACCAAGACGGCGCCGTCTTTCTCCAGCCTGACGCACGAGTGCCCGAGTTTGGTGATTCGCATTGCGAGCCTCCAGCAAGACGAGGAAACGACTCCTTCGACCGGCATCAAGCCTCAGCACGTAAATTTCCTCAAACCGCGCAACACTCGCAAAGCACAGCGGTGCCAGGTTTGCATATTCCGTTAGCAAGCCTTGGCCAGTGTGCGGATTGCGCCAAGGCCCGCCCGGTATGAGGATGGTGTCGTAGCTACATTTCACCGAGGTTGCGGCGGCCCGCCCCGCAACGCGGGGCAGCCGAACCAGATGAACGCGCGAGGGGACAGCCGTGCCCAAGCGAGTGGTCACTGCTTCGGCGCAGTGACCGAGAAGGTGAAGGATGAAATGCCATGGCTGCTAACGAAGCACCTACCACCGTCAAGGACACGGGGAAGCCAGCCCGTCCCGCCACCGACCCTGCCGGCCCGACTGGCCGGCTTGCTACCTGGGTCGCTAAGACAACGCTCGACGACGTTCCCGCCTCCGTCCGCGACCGGGCCAAGCACCTGGTGCTTGACGGCATCGGCTGTGCCCTCATCGGCGCGCAGCTGCCGGTCTCCCGCATTGGCGTCGAGGGTGTAACAGCGCTCGATGACGCCGGGGATTCCGTGCTGGTTGGCTGGGACGGCCGGGCTACCAGTGCCACGTCGGCGGCCATGTTGAACTCCAGCTTCATCCAAGGGTTCGAGCTGGACGACTACCACCCGCTGGCGCCGCTGCACAGCAACTCGCTGGTCCTGCCGGCGATGCTCGCCGCCGCCCCGCGCGTGGGCCTCGTCTCAGGCGAGAGCTTCCTTCTCGGAGCCATCCTGGGGTATGAGACCGGCCCGCGGGTCGGTCAGGCGCTCGGCGGCCTGGACATGCTGTCCCGGGGGTGGCATTCGGGCGTGGTCTTCGGTCCCCTTGCGGCGGCCGCTGCCGCGGGGACGCTTTACGGGCTGGACGCCGCCGGATTCGAAGACGCCTTCGGGATGGCGGCCACCCAGTCTTGCGGGCTCATGTCCGCGATGTACGAATCGATGGTCAAGCGCATGCAGCACGGCTTCGCCTCGCGCAACGGCCTGACCGCCGCCGCGCTCGCGGCAGCGGGCTACGTCGGCATCAAGCGGGTGTTCGAGCGCCCGTACGGTGGCTGGCTGGCCGTCTTCGGTGAGGGCCACCGCACCTACCCCGAAGACGTCTACAAGGGCCTCGGCGTCCTGTGGGAGACCGAACGGATCGCCGTCAAGGCGTACTCGTGCATGGGATTGCTGCACGCTGCGATCGACGCCGCCCTTGAGCTGCGGCCCAAGGTCGACGTCAGCCAGATCCAGCGGATCGACATTGATATGTCCGAAGCCGCCTACGCGCATGGCGGGTGGAAGGCCGAGCGCCCGCTCGAGGTGATCGGCGCTCAGATGAACGTCGCCTACGTCGTCGCGGTCGCCCTCCTCGACGGCGACGTGCTCATCGACCAGTTCACCAAGAACCGGGTCAACAGCGACGACGTCTGGGCCCTGATCGACAAGACACTGACGCATCACGAACAGGCCTACGATCACCTCCCGATCGACGAGCAGCTCACAACCCAGGTGCGCCTGACCTTCAACGACGGGACTACTCGCGCCGCCAAGGTCGTACACCCGCGCGGCACCGGCGACCGGAGCCTTACGAATACGGACATCCGTGATAAGTACACCAAGCTGACCCACCGCATCATCTCTGCCGAGCGCCGGGCCGCCATCGAGAAGGCCGTCCTCGGGATCGAAACTCTCGATGACGTCGCTGAGCTGACGAACCTGCTTACACCCGCCGTGCAATCCCCGCTCGACTGAGCGCGTCCGATCGGATGCGACACGGCCTGAGATAAAGACGCCATACACCTTCACCGTGGAGGGCAGTCATGAACGATCCGTTCGCGCGCTAGCCACCGATGCGCACAGCGGATCAGGCTTCTGGCACTGGCTCGCGGAAGGCAGCGCGCAGTGAGCTGGGCGTGCGGCCGGTCGCGGCGCGGACCGTCCTGGTCAGGTGCGCGTGATCGGCGAAGCCGAGGTCACCGGCGAGCCCGGCAAGGTCGGGCTCGCCGCCGGCGACCCGCTCCAGCGCGAGGCTGACCCGCAGCCGGTTCCGGTACTGGCTCACGGTCAGCCCGGTGAGCCGGGCGAAAACCCGGCTCAGGTGGTGCGGCGAGCAGCCGGTCACCCGGCTGAGCTCGACCAGCCCGAGCCGCGGATCGGCGGCCAGTGCCGCCTTGGCCTGGCTCACCACCCGCCGCCGCGCCGCCGCGGTGGCCGGGCGGCCGCTTCCCGTGCGTTCCGGCAGCCTGCGCGCGAGCAGGCAGGCGGCAAACCCGATCACGTGCTCGGCCAGGCTGCCTTCCGGATCGCCGCGGCGGGCCATCGCGGTGAGGCGCCGCATCGCGAGCTCGCTGGCCGCGTCCATCGGCAGCACCCCGGGTACGGCCACGGGCTCGCCGCCGGCCAGCGAGGCGAGCAGACCCGGATCGAGCGCGATGGCCGTGCAGACGTCGCCGCCGGGATTCGGATGAGCGAACTGCTCGACCAGCCCGGGCGCGCTCAGGTACGCGACCGTGCCGTCGATGAGGGCCTCGGTCGGGCCCTCCCGCCGCAGGAACGCGCCACGCCGCGCGGCGACCAGCAGGTGCCCGTGCTCGACCTCGGGTGCGTCGAAACCCGCGGGGCCGCCGGTGCAGCGCACGTCGGAGACGCGGAAGCCGTCGCCCACCGCCATCACCGCCACCTGGTGCACGGCTGACAAGCGTAGTGCGCAGGGCCCGCTCCCCCAGCGGCTGCGGGCGCCGGCCGTGGTGCTGGCATGATGACCGGGTGGACCTGTCCGCGGACTTCTCGGTGATCCCCGACAGCGGCCGATCGGCGGAGATCGAGCGGCTGTGCGACGCCATGGAGGCGGCGGCCGATGCTGGCCGCTACCCGCGGCTGACGGTCCAGCGGCCCTGGTCGGCGGACAACCCCGTGCTCGAGGGCGAGTTCGCCTGCCCGCGGGCGATCCGCTGGTACCTGGAGCGGGAGCTGGGCAAGCTGGCCGCGGCCGGGGCGCGGATCCTGGTCTCCCGCGGGCGCGAAGCCATCGACCTGCATGACCCCGCCCTCGGGCCCGCCGTCGACGAGACCCGGTGGGACCTGCGGCGCAAGAAGCTGTTCCTGTTCGCGCCGGAGCGGATGGCGCTGTCGATCGACCGGCTGAAGCACTACACCGGGACCAGCGCCGAGATGTTCCAGCGATACGTGCTGCTCACCAACTACGACTGGCACGTGACGGAGTTCCGCGCCGCCCTGCCGGACTGCATGGGCCCCGATTCGGATGGGCGCCAGATGCCAGCCTGGCACTACGTGCGTCCCGGGCGCTCCGGCCTGACCATGGTGAACATCGGCGTTGGGCCGTCCAACGCCAAGACGATCACCGACCACCTCGCGGTGCTGCGCCCGGACCTGGTTTTGATGATCGGGCACTGCGCCGGCCTGCGTAACCACCAGGACATCGGGGACCTGGTGCTGGCGACCGCCTACATGCGCGACGACCACGTCCTGGACGAGGTGCTGCCGCTGAGCGTGCCGGTCGTCTCCAACTACACGCTGAACTCGCTGCTGCTCGGCGAGCTGAGCGCCCGCGGCCTGCGCAGCCGGAAGGGCGTCGTCTTCACCACCGCGAACCGGAACTGGGAACTGAACCTGGCCATGGTCGAGCAGCGGCTGCGGCTGTCCCGGGCAATCGCGGTGGACATGGAATCCGCGACGGTGGCGACGAACGGGTTCCGCTACCGGATCCCCACCGCCACCCTGCTCGCGATCAGCGACAAGCCCCTGCATGCCCGCCCCAAGCTCAGCGCGGACGCCCAGGCTTTCTACGCCGCCAGCCGGCGCCAGCACGTCGAGATCGCGATCGCTGTGGCCGAGAAGGTCCGGCAGCTGTACCCCGGCGGCCTGCCCACCGCGGACCTCCGCTCCCCCGACGAGCCGCTGCTCGGCGTCACCGAACCCGGGTCCGCCGAGGCCTGACCGAGCGTGGCGACGTGAACCTGGGACCGGAGCCATGGACCGAGCTGGCCCGGCGGTTCGATCTTGGCCAAGTGCAGGGCGCTGCGGGGTTCGTGGCCCGCGGGGGCGATGGGTGAGGTGGCCGTGAACCAGGAGGCGGGAGCACGCTCGCCGACGTGGCCCTGCTCGAGCGCGCCTACCAGGTGCGGCGGCACAACGACGCGATCCTCGCCGACGCGTTCACGAAGATCGACGTGCTGGTGACGCCGACCACGCCGGAGACCGCGTTCGGTATCGGGGATTACGAGGCGAACCTCCCGGCCGGCGACCTGTGCTGGGCCTTCAACTTGTCCGGCCACCCCGCGGTGACCGTGCCCGCTGGGTTGCTCCGCGGCCTGCCGGTCGGGCTGCAGGCGGTCGCCGCGCCGCACCGGGACGATCTCGCGCTCGCGTTCGCCGGCCTCGCCCAGGTCGGCCTCCCGGGCCCGCCGGTGCGCTGGCGGGCCGGCTAGCCGGGAAAGTCCTCCGCGAGCAGCGCCCAGCGCTCGTGGTCGCGCCATTCCCCGCCGATCTTCAGGTAGCGGCGGGAGAAGCCTTCCTTCTCGAAGCCGAGGCGCCGTACCAGGCCGATCGAGCGGGTGTTGCCGGGCTGGATGTTCGCCTCGACGCGGTGCAGGCCGAGGTCGCCGAACACCGATCCGAGCACCGCCCGCAGGCCCCTCGTCATCAGGCCTTGCCCGGCGTGCGAGGCAAAGGCGCCGTAGCCCAGGGCTCCCGACTGGAGGCCGCCGCGAACGATGTTGTTGACGTTCACCACGCCGACCAGGCTGCCGCAGGCAACGTGCCGGATGAGGTAGCTGGCCTGGTCGTCACGCGCGGCGCGTTCCAGGTAGGCAGCGAAGAGCTCCGGGGTGTCCGGCAGGGCGAGCCAGGGAGCGTGCAGCGGTCCGCTGGCGCGCGCCGCGTCGATGAAGTCGGCCGTGTCGGACGGCGACGGCTCGGAGAGGGCAACGTCCATGTACCGCAGTCTGCTGCACACGGCCACGCCGGGCGGCAGTGCACCCCCCGATCGATGGGCTCTGGCAGGCCAGGCCTAATCGTCGGTGCCGGGCTCTCCGGCCAGCGATCGCGCGTCGTCGGCCATATCGGGGTCCATCCCGCTGACTCCGTCGCGCCGGTGCCGCTCGGCCTGATCCTCGATCCACTGGCTGTGCGCGTCCCATGCGGCTTGCTTGCTGATTCCCAGGGCGGCTCCGATCTGGGACCAGGATGCCCCGCTGGCGCGAGCCGACCGCACAGCGAGCTGGCGGCCGTATGCGGCCTTCCGGGCGATCAGCTCGCCAAGCGCCAGCAGTTCGAGCGCCTCTTCCCTCGCCAGCGGAGGCGGGCCGTCGGCTGCCTCGTCCCCGGCCATTGACGCCAGGGCATCGCGAAGGCTCAGCTCATCGAATCGCGCAGCAGCGGTCAGCAGCGTGAGATGCGGCTGGGCCGTGTCAGGAGTGATCACATAACCGATCCTCGGGCCATGCCAGGTTGGCGTCAAGGCAGCTTGACGATCGCCGCTTCCGCTTTCGGTGAACTCTGGGGCGGGCCCGCGGCACCGGCAAGACGGCAGTAGCTATATAGATACTTTATATATGTATGTTGTACCGCCATACTTGAGGCATGACCTATCACTCACAGGCGCTGTCGCTGAACGGGCTCGCCGCCGAGATCAACCTGCTCGATCCCGACCTGCCGGTCTCCGTGGCCGTGACCGACCTCGACGGCTTCGGGCCGCTGAACGCGGCGCACGGCACCGAGGCGGGCGACGCGGTCCTCGGGTCGTTCGAGCAGTCGCTGGCCGCGGGACTCCCCCAAGGCGCGCTCATCGCGCACTCCCGCGGCGATGAGTTCGCCGTCGCCCTGCCGGACGCGAGCTGCGAAGAAGCCCTGCTCGCCCTCGAGGCCGTCCGGGCCGGCTTCGCCGCCAGCGAGCCGGTGCCCGGGCTGAACGAGCGGCTGGGAGTCACGATCGGCATCGCGGGCCGGCCGGCGCACGGGTCCACCGCCGAGGAACTGCTCGAGGCCGCCGACGCCGGCCTGGTCCGGGCCAAGCGCGCCGGGGGAAACCGGATCGCGATCCACGTCGAGGAGCGCATGATCCTGAAGAGCAGCTACTATCCCCGGCCCTCGCTGCACCGCCTGACGAAGCTGGCCCGCCGGACCGGGCGGCCGGAAGCCAGCCTGCTGCGCGAGGCGCTGGACGACTACCTGGCCCGCAATCAAGACCTGCTTTAGCGGGCAGGTAGTGTAACGACTTCGACTCAATATCACGCTGAAACTCAGCTTCCTGCCCGTATGCGGGCAGGAAGTTGCCATTGGTGTAGCGACAGCGACAGGATTGGCCGGTGCGCGACCGCGATCTCGTCGACCGGGTGGCCGACTCCACGGGCTTGACGCCCGCCGAGGCGGCCCGGGTGGTCGAGGATGTCCTGGCGTGGTACCGGGAGCCGGTCGAGGAGTACGTCCGGCGCCGTCACGCGTATCACCAGCTCTACGGCAAGCGCAACCCCGAGATCTTTGCGCTGATCGCCGACGAGCTGGCCGACCGCCTGGTCGCGGCGCCACCACTGTCGCAGCGTCAGCTGCGCCGGATCATCTACGGCTGAGCATGGGGAGCAAACCTGTATGTGCGGAATCGTCGGCTACATCGGCAACCAGAACGCCGCGCCCATCCTGATCGAGGGCCTGTCCCGGCTGGAGTACCGGGGGTACGACTCGGCCGGGATCGCGATCCTCGGCAGCAGGGGCACCCAGGTTTTCCGCCGGGTCGGCCGCGTCCGTGACCTCGAGGCTTCGCTGCCCAGGCGGCTGGCCGGCAAGATCGGCATCGGGCACACCCGCTGGGCCACCCACGGCCCGGCCACCGAGGAGAACGCCCACCCGCAGAGCAGCGAGGACGGGCGGATCAGCGTCGTGCACAACGGCATCATCGACAACGCGGCCGCACTGCGCGAGCGCCTGGACGCCAAGGGAGTCAAGTTCAGCTCCGAGACCGACACCGAGGTCATCGCCCACCTGATAGCGCGCTCCGAGGCACCCACGCTGGAAGCAGCCGTCCTCGACGTACTGTCGCGGATCACCGGGACGTACGCGATCGCCGTACTCGACGCGCAGCACCCGGACCGGATTGTGGTCGCGCGCAACGGCTCCCCGCTGATCCTCGGCGTCGGCGACCGCGAGATGTTCGTGGCCAGCGACCTGTCGGCGCTGGTCCGGCACACCACCACGGTCGTGCACCTGGACGACGGCGAGCTGGCGACGGTGAGCGCAACGGAGTTCCGCACGTTCAGCAAGGAGCAGGAGAACACCGAGAAGGTCCCGACGACGATCGACATCGATCTCGAGGACGTAGGGCTCGGCGGATACCGGCACTACATGCGCAAGGAGATCATCGAGCAGCCGTCCACGATCGAGCGGATGCTGCGGGGCCGCCTGGACGACCGGTTCGGCACCGCGCGGCTCGACGGGCTGAACCTCGGGCCGCGCGAGCTGCGCTGGTTCCGGCGGGTGAAGATCCTCGGCTGCGGCTCAGCGTTCTACGTGGGCCAGATGGGCGCCGCGATGATCGAGGAACTGGCCCGGGTTCCCGCCGACGCCGAGCCGGCGTCGGAGTTCCGGTACCGGAACCCGATCGTCGAGCCCGACACGCTGTACGTAGCGGTCAGCCAGTCCGGGGAGACCGCGGACACGGCGTTCGCCGTGCAGGAGGTCAAGCGCAAGGGCGGGCAGATCGTCGGGCTGGTCAACGTCGTGGGCTCCACCATCGCCCGGGAGTGCGACGGCGGGGTCTACCTGCACGCCGGGCCCGAGGTGGCGGTCGCCTCGACCAAGGCCCTCACGCACATGGGCATCGGGTTC
>Ga0209693_10000165_pt1 | contig 25218 bp, 21 predicted proteins | sample HubBroMetageWRM3_FD_188345 | JGI IMG/M metagenome (GOLD analysis project Ga0209693, IMG submission 188345) | Warmed soil microbial communities from the Hubbard Brook experimental Forest, New Hampshire - Hubbard Brook CCASE Soil Metagenome WRM 3... | ecosystem: Environmental > Terrestrial > Soil... | reverse complement strand
CATTGCGCTCAGCCCACGCCGCCAGATTCATACACCCGTTCCTACAGCACACCACCGACAACTACCGACCACTCGCAAAGCAACAGCTGACAGCCCTCGGCTGGCGCCGAATCAATCGCGCTCGCCGGATTAATCGCCAAAAAGATCCGGGCGGCGTTCACGAGTCCGCTGCAACGAGACCTCCCGACGCCAGGCGGCAATGCGCGCATGGTCACCGGACAGCAGGACGTCCGGGACGTCGAGTCCTCGCCAGCTCGGCGGCCGGGTATAGCTCGGACCCTCCAGCAGCCGGCCCAGATCCGGCGAGTGCGAATCTTCGCGGTGCGATGAAGGATTACCGAGAACGCCGGCCAGCAGCCGCAGTACCGCCTCGATCATCACCACCGCCGCCGATTCTCCGCCCGGCAACACGTAGTCGCCGATCGAGACTTCTTCGACCCGCATCCGCCGAGCGGCGTCCTCGATGACCCGCTGGTCAATGCCTTCGTATCTGCCGCAGGCGAACACCAAGTGCTGCTCGGTACTCCAGCGCTGGGCGGTGGCCTGGCTGAACCGCGCGCCCGCGGGGCTGGGGACAACCAACAGTGTTTCCCCGGAACAGATTTCATCGAGCGCGTCGCCCCACACCGGCGCCTTCATCACCATCCCAGGACCACCGCCATAGGGCGAGTCGTCGACCGAGCGATGCACGTCATGGGTCCAGCGCCGCAAATCGTGCACCTCCAGGTCGACCAGGCCTGACTCAATCGCCCTACCCGGCAACGATTGTCGCAACGGTTCCAGGTAGGCCGGAAATATCGTGATGACGTCAATTTTCATGTCAGATTCATCTCGAGGCGCAGCGCTACTGCATGTCCAGTAGGCCCTCGGGCGGATCGATCTCGATGATCCCGTCGTCGAGCGACACCGACGGCACGATCGTGCTGACGAACGGCACCAATACTTCGGCTTCGCCCTTTTCGCCCCCGTCAACCCGGCGCACCGCCAATAACTCACCGGCCGCGGTATGCAGCACCTCGGCGACGATGCCGACGTCCTGTCCTGTCGTCGTCCGGACCGCAAGCCCTTCCAGCTGGTGGTCGTAGTAGGTGTCGGGCTCATCGATCGGCGGCAGGTCGTCGGAGTCGACGACGAACACACTGCCCCGCAACGCGTCGGCAGCGGCGCGGTCGGCCACTCCGGCCAGTCGCACCAACAGCCGTGCGCCGTGCTCGCGTGCGTGAGCGACGACATAGTTGAGCTCCGGACCATCACCCCGAAATCGCTTGGCGCGTAACGTGCTACCCGAGGCGAACCGGGTAGCGGGATCGTCGGTGCGGATTTCGACGACCACCTCACCGCTGATGCCGTGCGCTTTTACCACGCGCCCGACTACCAGTTCCATCAGAGCACCATGAGCATTGCGCTCCGTTACTGGTCGGTATCCACCACGTCAACGCGGATGCCACGGCCACCGATACCGGCGACCAGCGTGCGCAACGCGGTCGCAGTGCGTCCCCCCCGACCAATCACCTTGCCCAGGTCGTCGGGATGAACGTGTACTTCGACAGTGCGCCCACGACGATTGGTTACCATGTCCACCCGGACATCATCCGGGTTGTCGACGATCCCGCGGACCAGATGCTCAACAGCGTCGACGACGACGGTACTCATTGCGCCAGTCAGCTTTCGGTCGCCGGGGCGTCGGCCTGCTCGGCTTCGGTGGCTTCGGCTTCCGGTGCATCGCTTTCTTCAGTCGCGGCCTCGGCACCGGGTTCGGCAGCCTTAGCGGCTTTCTTGGCGGGCGCCTTCTTCTTCGGTTTGGCGGCCTCGGTGGTAGGCGCGCCGTCCGCGGCCGCCAGCGCGGCGTTGAACAGCTCCAGCTTGGAGGGCTTGGGCGGGGCGACTTGCAGGCTACCCTCCGCGCCCGGCAGCCCTTTGAACTTCTGCCAGTCACCGGTGATTTTCAGCAGCTTGAGCACGGGTTCGGTGGGCTGAGCCCCTACCGACAGCCAATACTGGGCACGCTCGGAGTTGATCTCGATGAAGCTCGGATCTTCCTTCGGGTGATAGCGGCCGATGACCTCGATTGAGCGGCCGTCGCGACGCGTTCGTGCGTCGGCTACGGCGATGCGGTACTGCGGATTGCGGATTTTGCCAAGCCGAGTGAGTTTGATCTTCACAGCCATGGTTAAGCGAATTCTCCTGTGTGTGTCACGCTGCAATTCAGCGACCGGGGCGGATGCCCGGATCCGGTTTTGCCTCGCGTGTGTGACCAACCGCGCAAGCACCCGAATAGAGGTGGGTCGCGCGGCGGACAGGCGCCTATTGTGCCAGAACCGGGGTCCCGGAATGAAATGCGACAGAAACTCGGCTCACGAAAATCTTCGGGCCAGGTTCACATCACTTTCTGGAAGACCTTCGTTTCGACCCGGCGAGTCATCCGCCAACCCTGTGGAGTGCGCACGAACTCGTCGTCATACCACAGCCCGCAAAACAGCACCTGATCCTTCACCTGATCCTTTTGACTGGGCAGCACCATGGGGTTGAAACAGATCACCCGCGAGGACGCGGTATCTCCGTCGATGCGGACCGAGAAGTTGCCGAGCATGTGCGCATACACCGGGAAGGTCGGCAGTACCTGCGACAGCCATTCCTTCACTGCGGGATACCGGCCGTCGATGCCGCCCAGCGCCCGGTAGTCGATGTAGGCGTCAGGCGTGAACACCTTGTCCAGATCGTCGAAGCGGCGCTGGTCAATGGCGGTGGAGTAGTCAACCAGCAACTGCTGGATCTCCAAGCGATCCGAAATTTCGGCCAGGCTCAACATGCATCAATTCAACACCGCGGCCCGACTCGGCAAGACGCCAGGTCAGCCACCCTGCCGGGACTGCCACAGTGGCTGAAATAGGCGTCATGGGAGCCTGGAAGTTAAACTGAGCGCCCATGCGGAAGCTCATGGCCACGGTCGCCGTTGTCCTGGCGGTCGGCACCTGCGGTGCCATCGTCAACGCGGCGACCGCGTCGGCCGACAGCATGCAGCCCATCGGCTCGGTGCCGATTCCCGAGGGCCCGGCCCAGACCTGGATCGTCGCCGATCTCGACAGCGGTCAGGTGCTGGCCGGACGCGACCAGGATGTGGCTCACCCGCCCGCGAGCACCATCAAGGTGTTGTTGGCGCTGGTGGCCCTGGATCAGCTGAACCTGGACTCCACCGTCGTCGCCGACGTCGCCGACACTCAGGTCGAGTGCAACTGCGTCGGCATCAAACCGGGCCGCACCTATACCGCGCGCCAATTGCTCGACGCGCTGCTGCTGGTCTCGGGTAACGACGCCGCCAACACACTGGCACAGATGCTGGGCGGCCCGGACGCCACGACGGCCAAGATGGACGCCAAAGCGGCCTCGCTGGGGGCGACCAGCACCCACGCGGCGACTCCGTCCGGTCTGGACGGGCCCGGCGGCTCCGGGGCGTCGACCGCGCACGACCTGGCGGTGATCTTCCGGGCGGCTATGGCCAACCCGGTGTTCGCCCAGATCACTGCCGAGCCGTCGGCCATGTTCCCCACCGATAACGGTGAGCAACCGATCGTGAACCAGGACGAACTGTTACAGCGCTACCCGGGCGCGATCGGCGGCAAGACAGGCTTCACCAACGCCGCCCGCAAGACCTTCGTCGGCGCCGCCGCCCGGGGCGGTCGCCGGTTGGTGATCGCCATGATGTACGGCCTGATCAGAGCGGGCGGACCGACCTATTGGGACCAGGCCGCGAGCCTGTTCGACTGGGGTTTTGCGCTCAACACGCAGTCGGGCATCGGCTCGCTATGACTCAGCAGGCCTCCCATTCGGCAGGACCCCGTTTATCAGCGTCGTGAGCAATTGAATGCGTTGCTGCTCGATGTCCGGGTCTCGAGGCAGCACCTCTCGCGTGATTGCGGCTCCGTCGAAGACGTTCGTCAGCAAAGCCACCAGCACCGGGAATGTCTCCTCCGGGAAGCTCTCCGCCCCGGGCAGTGCGCGCGCGGCGTCGTAGATCTTGGCTTCGTATTGCGCGAGTACGTCGCGCAGATGGGCATTGAGCTTCTCGTCAGTGCGGGCGGCGATCATCAGTTCGTACAGCACCGCGTTCGTGGGGCTGGTGGTGATGTCCCGCAGAATTGTCAGCGCCGCTTCCAGCGCCGGCCGATCGGCCGGTATCTCAGCGGCTTGCTTGGTGAAAGACTCCACCTGGCGGCGCAGCACCTCGGACGCTGTCGCCGCCATGAAATCGCCCATGGTTTCGAAGTGACGGAACAGCGCACCTACCGACACCCCTGCGCGCTTGGTTATCACCGCAGCAGATGCCCGGGCGTAGCCGACCTCCACAATGCTTGCGATGCAAGCCTCGAGAAGCCGTCCGACGGTTTCCTCGCGGCGTTGCTGCTGGGTCCGGGCCATCTTCAGGCACTGACACTCGCCGGCTGCTGCGTCCCCTGCTTTGGGCGCGCACCTGCCCGCAGGTACCGGCCCGACTTGACGGTCTGGCCGTAGCCATCGCGGAATTGACCTCCGAATTGGCTCCTGCGGAAGACGACGGCGCCGTTGACACCGGTCGCGACCACGGCCTCGTCATTGCGATTGACCATGCGCCGCAAGCCGCCGTAGAAAGGAACCTCTTCCTCGTAGTAGCCGTCCACCGATTCGTTCAGGCCGGCCGGATCGATCACCACGAAGTCCGCCCGGTCACCCTCCCGCAGCGTGCCCGCGTCGATGCCAAACCACTCCGCCAGTTCGCCGGTCAGGCGATGCACCGCGCGCTCGGTGGACAGGAATGGCGCGCCGGCCCGGTAGGCATCCCGCGTGCGCTTGAGCAGCCGCACTCCGAAGTTGTAGAAAGCCATGTTGCGCAGGTGTGCGCCGGCATCCGAGAAACCCATGTGCACGCTCGGTTCGGCGGCCAGCTTGTTGAGCTGCTTGGGCCGGTGGTTGGCCACGGTGGTTGTCCACCGGACGTTGCGCTCGCCGTTCTCGACGAGCACATCAAGGAACGCGTCGAGCGGGTGCAGTCCGCGCTCTTCGGCGATCGCGCCGAAGCTCTTGCCGATCAACGACTTGTCGGGGCACTCGACAATCATCGCGTCGTGGAAATCGCGGTGCCACAACGACGGTCCCAGTTTGCGCCGGTCGAACTCACGCCGGAACCGGCGGCGGTAAGACTTGTCGGCCAGCAGCTCGTTGCGCTCCAGCTGATCGCGCAGATGGAGGGCTGCCGTTCCCGCGCCGAACTCTTCGAAGACCGGCAGATCGACGCCGTCGGAGTACAACTCGAACGGGACCGGCAGATGCTGGAACCGCACGCTAGAACCCAGCAAGGCGTTGAGCACGCGGGTGCCGAACCCGAACACGTGCACGGCAAGCGGCATCGACTTGGCGTCGGCAGACACCAGCAAACTCATCCGGACTCCATTGCGACGGCCCCACATCCGGCTGCTGGTCAAAAAGAACATCAGTGCCGACGCAGGGTTTTCGACGTCGGGTGCGCTCTGCAGCATCCGGCCGCGCTTGCGCAATACCTTGATCAGCCTGCGCCGTTCACGCCATGTCGCGAAGGTGGACGGCAGCGCGCGCGACCGGAAACGGTCGCCATCGAGCTTGTCGATGGCCGCATCCATCCCGGACATGCCGAGCACACCGGCCTCGAGCGCCTCGTCGAGCAGTGCCGCCATTTTCTCCAGTTCGGCATCGCTGGGTTTGGCGGTGCGGTCGGTAGCGCGATCTAGCCCTAAAACCGCAGTTCGCAGGTCCGAATGACCAAGAAGTGAGGCGACATTCGGCCCGAGCGGCAAAGCATCGATTGCGTCGATGTATTCCGCGGCGGTCGACCAGGTTCTGTTCGAGTTCAGAGCGCCGTAGACGTATTCGCGCGGCACCGCCTCGACCCGGCTGAACAGGTCGGCGGCGTCCTCGGAGTTGGCGTACACCGTCGACAGCGAGCAGTTGCCCAGCAGCACCGTGGTGACGCCGTGACGCACCGACTCCCGCAGCCCGGGATCAAGCAGCACCTCGGCGTCGTAGTGGGTGTGCACGTCGATGAAGCCCGGCATGATCCACTTGCCGGCGGCGTCGATCACCTCGGGGCAACCGGTCTCGTCCAGCGGCCCGGCAGACACCGCAGCCACCACGCCGTCGCGAATGCCGAGCGAACGGGTCCGCGGCGGGCTGCCGGTGCCGTCGAACCACGATCCGTCGCGGATGATCACGTCGTAAGTCACTGCGTCCTCCAGCTCGTTGAGTTGCGACGAACGTAACATAGTTAGCAAGCACTCGCAATCTTTGTTGGCGGTCCGTTTGTCGGACTGAAAGTGTTGTTCACGACGCGTAAAGACAGATCAGCGATGCGGCGTGGGGGTCGGCCCGGTGGGAGTGCCAGGGACTGTCGCGGGATCCGGCACCGTGACTGCCGGTGGCACTTCGCCGCTGCGGGCGGCCACCGCGGGTGCCCGCAGTACGGCTCCCTTCTGGGCGCACTCATTGCTTTGCACAGTGACCGTCAATTCGCCCGCAAACCCGCCCTGCGACTGCGGTCGCAAGGACAACGCCTGCGTCGTGGCGTGCATCCCCGCCGCTCCGTTCGGCCCGACGCAGGGGAATGTCGACTCTTCCGGCCGGGCCAGCCAACGGCCGTCGCGGAAGTCCAAGACGACAGGTTCGCCACCAGGCGACTTCGCTCGTGTGTGGTCATCGTCGTCCAGATGCACACCGACCGCCGTACATGAGCCCGGCGTGCACGACGAGCGAAAGGCCCACCAGGTATTCACGTCAGGTGCTTGGGGGTCGGGCGTGTAGTTGAACGTCTGCTTCGTGCGTTGGACCTCGAGACGGTAAGTGCCGTCCAGTGGCACGGGCGCGGCGACCTGGGTGCCGGCCGTCGGGGCGCCGGCCGCAGCCGATGCGCTCGTCGCCGGGCGGGCGGCCTGCGTGGCGGTCGTGTCGGTCTTGCGCCCGATCACGAAGCCGAGTGCGAGCAGCACAACGACGAGCACCACCGTGGCGGCACCCAACACGACTTTGCGCGGCCGGCGTCTCGTCGGCGCAATTGCCCGAGGCGCCTGAGTGTTTGTCGTGTGGGCTGCGGACGCTGCAGAGAAATCATCCATGCCACCCAGCGCCGACCGCGGGTTTGTGCCACGCCCTTGCCGATTTCTCACCCCGGATCGCGCTTTGGGAGCCGGTTTGATGTCGTCGATGTCACCGGTTTCGGGCCAGGCGTAAGCGGGATGGTCGACCACGAGGACGGCTTCGGGACTGCGATCCCCGATCGAGACGCCGGCCTGTGCGTTGGCGGCATCGGAGAATGCGCGGCAGCTCTCGAACCGGTCTTCGGGTCTTCTGGCAAGTGCTCTGGAGAACGCACCGTCCAGGCGTGCCAGCTCCGGGCGCTGGTCGCTGAGTCTGGGGGGTGCACTGTTCAACAACTGGTCCAGTGCTGCGGCCGGATCGGTGTGCTGCACCGGCGGCGCACCGGTCAGCAAATGAAACGCAGTCGCTGCCAACGCGTACTGGTCGGCGCGCTCGTCGATGTCGGCTCCCATCAACTGTTCGGGTGCAGCGTAGGCGAGCGTTCCGACCGGGACGCTGGTTGCATTGGCCCCGGTTGGTTCACCGAGTTGCCGGGCGATCCCGAAGTCGGCCAGGAGGATCCGTTGTTCGCCTTCGCGGTGGCCGGTCGACAAGCCGGTCAACAAGATGTTGGCGGGCTTGACGTCACGATGCAGCAGGCCGCGCTGATGGGCGTAGTCGAGAGCAGCGGCGACGGCTGAGACGATCGCAAGCACCTCCCCGGCCGGCGAAACCGCTGGAAATCGATCGGCCATGAGCTGCACGGCGTTGATGCCCTCGACGTAGTCCATCGCGACCCACAGCTGTCCCTCGAACTCGTCGCGAGCATGCACCTCCACGATGTGCGGATGATAGAGCCTTGCGATGGCAGTCTCCGAAAGAAACCGCTGGCGGAAGTCACCATCCGTCGACAGCGCCGGCGAAAGAACCTTCAGAGCAACCCAGCGCGCCAATCTCGGATCCTGGGCGAGGTAGACATCGCCCGTCCCTCCGGAGCCCAGCCTGCGCGCAACCGCATACCCAGCAAACGTCGCGCCGCTGGCCAATGCCATCAAGCAATCGTAACCGCCCCGGCGACGCCGCGCGCGTTTGGTGTCCGGCGCACCCCAGCTGCTCTCAGGGCCGAAACGTCTTGCCGCGCAATATCACCAGATCGGGATGATTCAGCACGCCGGGGCCCTGCCGCGGATCGGTCGAATAGCACAACAGGTCAGCAGACGCGCCCTGATCCAGACCGGGCCGGCCCAGCCAGCGACGGGCATCCCAGCACGCCGCTCCCAACGCCGCGGTGGGACTCATGCCAATGTCTTTGAGGGCCTCGACCTCGTCGGCGATGCGTCCGTGTTGGATCATGGGGCCGGCATCGCTACCTGCGTAGAGCGGCACACCCGCTTCCAGGGCCGCCGCCATCCGCCGATGACAGCGGGCATACAGGTCGCGCATGTGGGCGGCGTAGGCCGGATAGCGCACCGCGGCGTCGGCGATACCCGGGAAGTTCTCGATGTTGATCAGTGTGGGGACCAATGCGGTGCCGTGCTCGAGCATCAGCGCGATGGTGTCATCGGTGAGTCCCGTGCCGTGCTCGATGCAATCGATGCCGGCGTTGATCAGGCCGGGCAGCGCGTCCTCGCTGAACACATGCGCAGTGACCCGCGCCCCGTGGGCATGTGCGGCATCGATCGCGGCCTTGAGCACATCGTCGGACCACAGCGGGGCGAGGTCGCCGACTTTGCGGTCGATCCAGTCGCCGATCAGCTTGATCCAACCGTCGCCGCGCTGAGCTTCCACTGCCACCGCTTCCGCCAGCTGCGATTCGTCCTCGAGTTCGACGGCGAAGCCGGCCTGGTACCGCTTGGGTCTGGCCAGATGCCTTCCGGCTCGGATGATGCGGGGCAGATCGGCGTGGTCGTCGAGGCTGCGGGTGTCGGTCGGTGCGCCGCAGTCACGCAACAGCAGCGCGCCGACGTCGCGCTGCGACTCGGCTTGCGCGATCGCCTCGTCCAGTCCGATCTCGCCGTGGTCACCCAGCCCAACGTGACAGTGCGCGTCGACCAGTCCGGGCAGTATCCAGCCGGAGTCGAAGACGGTGTCGGCCCCGGTAACCGGCTCCATACTGATGTGGCCGTCGACGATCCACAGTTCGATCGGGGTCTCGTCGGGCAGCCCTTGGCCTCGCACGTGCAGGCGCACGGCGCGGCTACTTCTTGCCCGGGAACTTCAGCTTGGACAGGTCGAAGTCGGCCAGGCCGGGCGGCAGCTCATTGAGGCCTTCGGGCATTTGCGACAGATCAGGAAATCCTGCCGGCATGCCCGGCATGCCCGGCATGCCCGGCCCTCCGGGCCCGAAGGGGCTCCTGACCTTCGGCGGCGTCGGACCACGTGCCCCCTTCTTGCCTTTCTTGCCTTTTGCCCCCTTGCCTTTCCGGTTCGCGGACTTGCGGCTGATACCGGGTAGGCCCATCCCGCCGAGCATGGACGACATCATCTTGCGGGCTTCGAAGAAGCGGTCGACCAACTGGTTGACCTCGGACACCGCCACGCCCGAGCCGTTGGCGATCCGCAACCGCCGCGAGGCGTTGATGATCTTCGGGTCGGCCCGCTCTTGCGGCGTCATGCCGCGGATGATGGCCTGCAGCCGGTCGAGCTGCGTGTCGTCGACTTCGGCCAGCGCGTCTTTCATCTGACCCGCGCCGGGCAGCATGCCCAACAGGTTGCCAATCGGGCCCATCTTGCGGATGGCGAGCATCTGTTCCAGGAAATCCTCGAGGGTCAGCTCCCCGGACCCGATCTTGGCGGCGGCCGCCTCGGCCTGCTCGGCGTCGAAGACCTGCTCGGCTTGTTCGATCAGGCTCAGCACGTCGCCCATGCCCAGGATGCGGCTGGCCATGCGGTCCGGGTGGAAGACGTCGAAGTCCTCGAGCTTCTCGCCGGTGGATGCGAAAAGGATCGGGACACCAGTCACCTCGCGGACCGACAACGCGGCCCCGCCGCGGGCGTCACCGTCCAGCTTGGTCAACACCACACCGGTGAAGCCGACACCCTCGCGGAACGCCTCTGCGGTGGTAACGGCGTCCTGCCCGATCATCGCGTCCAGGACGAACAGCACCTCATCGGGGTCAACAGCCGCCCGGATGGCCGCGGCCTGGTCCATCAGCTCGTCGTCGATGCCCAGCCGCCCGGCGGTGTCGACGATGACGACGTCGAAGTGTTTGGCCCGGGCCTCCGCGAGCCCCGCCGACGCGACCGCGACCGGGTCGCCTGCGGGACCCGACTCCGGTCCCGAAGATGGAGCTCCTGGATGCGGCGCGAACACCGGCACCCCGGCGCGCTGACCCACCACTTGCAGCTGGTTGACCGCCGCCGGCCGCTGCAGGTCGCAGGCCACCAGAAGCGGGGTGTGTCCTTGGCCACGAAGCCACGCGGCCAATTTTCCGGCCAGTGTCGTTTTACCGGAACCCTGCAGGCCGGCGAGCATCACCACCGTCGGTGGCGTCTTCGCGAAGGCCAGCTGGCGGGTTTCGCCGCCGAGGATGCCGACCAGTTCGTCGTTGACGATCTTGACGACCTGCTGCGCCGGGTTCAGCGCACCCGACACCTCAGCGCCGCGGGCGCGGTCTTTGATCCGGCCGACGAACGCCCGCACCACGGGCAGCGAAACGTCGGCTTCCAGCAGCGCCAGCCGGATTTCGCGGGTGGTGGTCTCGATATCGGCGTCGGTCAGCCGACCCTTGCCGCGCAACCCCTGTAGGGCAACGGCCAACCGGTCAGAGAGCGATTCAAACACCCCGCCAGCCTAGTGGTAGTGCGGACCCGGCAGCGAAGTCCGAGCCAGGCACTGTCGCTCCGCGACACTAAACCACGCACACGACGCGTTGAGTGTCGCCGTGGCTTGAGTCTCGACGAAGCCGCACGCGGGGTCTTGACGGCGCGGGCGGCCGCAGCAAAGGATCAGGCTCATGCTCGAGGTGATCGACAAAGGATCCTGCACCGATGCGCATCCGGTCCCGCTGCTTTTCGTGCACGGCGGCTGGCACGGCGCGTGGTGCTGGGACGACCACTTCCTGGACTTCTTCGCGGATGCCGGCTACCGCGCAGTCGCACTGAGCCTGCGCGGACACGGCACCAGCCCAACCTCGAAGCCGTTACCCTCGGTTTCCCTTGCCGACTACCTGGAGGATCTCCGTTCGGTGGCCGACGACCTTGGCGGCCACCCCGTCCTCATAGGCCATTCATTGGGCGGCTTCCTTATTCAGCGCTACCTCGAGGAGCGCAGCGCCCCGGCCGCGGTGCTGGTGGGCTCCGTGCCACCGCAGGGCGTGCTCAGTTTGGCGTTGCGCGTCTGGCGCCACCGACCGTCGATGACTTTGGAAGCCTGGACCGACCCCACACTGCTCACATTCCTCGCCACCCCGGCCCTTGCCCGCGAATACCTGTTCTGCGCAGCCACGCCCGAGGCCATCGTCGAATCCTGCAGGCAACGCGCCGGAGCCGAGAGCATTCGCGCCGCCATGACCGATCCGGTGTTGCGCCGCGTCAAAACCCGGCGAGTGAACACCTCGTTCCTGGTGCTCGGCGCCGAGCACGACGGCTTCGTCAGCACGGGCGAAGTGCACGCCACAGCACGCGCCTACCGGACCGAGCCGGAATTCTTCGACATGGGGCACAACATGATGCTCGAACCCGGATGGGCCGATGTCGCCGGGCGGATCCACGCGTGGCTCCAAACCCGCGACCTGGCGAGCCGGTCCCGGCGATCAGGTTAGCCCGCTTCGACACTTCAGGTCGCTAGCGCTCCGAAATGCGTTGCCATGCTACATTTCACACCCGCCGCTGCGCGAAAGCGCGATCATGCACCGGCATGCGCGGCGCATCATCTACCAGGGGGAGCCGTGTCGAGGCAGTTGGGCAGCGACACGGATACCCGCGACGACACCGTAGGGGGCGGTACGGGCCACCATTCCGGCAACCAGACGTTGCGCGGCTGGCAGCGTCGGGCGCTGGTGAAATACCTGGCCGGTGCGCCACGCGATTTCTTGGCCGTGGCCACCCCGGGATCTGGGAAGACAACCTTCGCCCTGCGGGTAGCGGCCGAGCTGCTTGGCCAGCGCGCCGTCGAGCAGATCACCGTCGTCGTGCCGACAGAGCACCTGAAAGTGCAGTGGGCGCAGGCCGCGGAGCGCCACGGTCTTGCCCTGGATCCCAAATTCTCCAATTCCAACCCCCAGACCTCGCCGGAGTATCACGGCGTGATGGTCACCTACTCGCAGGTCGCCGCACATCCGACGCTGCACCGGGTTCGCACCGAGCAGCGCAAAACCTTGGTCATCTTCGATGAGATCCACCATGGCGGTGACGCCAAGACCTGGGGTGACGCGATCCGAGAAGCCTTCGGCGACGCCACCCGCCGAATCGCGCTGACGGGCACTCCCTTTCGCAGCGACGACAGTCCCATCCCGTTCGTCACCTACGCGGGCGGCGCCGACGGGGTGCTGCGTTCGCAAGCCGACCACACCTACGGCTACGCCGAGGCGCTTGCCGACGGTGTAGTCCGGCCGGTGGTGTTCCTGGCTTACTCCGGACAGGCGCGTTGGCGAGACAGTGCGGGCGAAGAGCACGCGGCGCGCCTGGGCGAACCGCTTTCCGCGGAGCAGACCGCACGTGCCTGGCGCACAGCGCTGGACCCGGCCGGCGAATGGATGCCCGCGGTGATCGCCGCTGCCGATCTGCGGCTCCGCCAACTGCGTACGCACGTTCCCGACGCCGGCGGCATGATCATCGCCTCCGACCGGAGCGCAGCCCGCGCCTACGCCGCCCTGCTGAAGAAGTTGACCTCAGAAGCGCCGACGGTCGTGCTCTCCGACGATCCCGGATCGTCGTCGCGCATCAGCGAATTCGCCGGGAGCACCAGCCGGTGGCTGGTTGCGGTGCGCATGGTGTCCGAAGGCGTCGACATACCTCGGCTGGCGGTCGGGATCTACGCCACAAGCGCCTCGACACCGCTGTTTTTCGCACAGGCCGTGGGCCGGTTTGTGCGATCTCGCCGGCCGGGCGAAATCGCAAGCATTTTCCTGCCGTCGGTGCCTAACCTGCTGCAGTTGGCCAGCGAGTTGGAAGCCCAGCGCAACCATGTGCTCGGCCAACCGCATCGCGAATCGGACCAGGATCCCCTCGACGGTGATCCCGCCGTGCGGACGCAAACCGAACGCAGCGATGCGGACAAGAGCTTTACCTCGTTGGGAGCCGACGCCGAACTGGATCAGGTCATCTTTGATGGATCCTCGTTCGGCACCGCCGCCCCCGCCGGAAGCGAGGAGGAGGCTGACTACCTCGGTATCCCCGGATTACTCGACGCCGACCAGATGCGCGCCCTGCTGCACCGCCGCCAGGACGAGCAGTTGCAGAAGCGGAGCGCCGCAGGCAAAGCCGCATCGCCGATACCGCCGAGTTCGGCATCGTCGGCGTCGACGCATGGCCAAATTCGCGAGCTACGCCGCGAACTCAACACCCTCGTCTCGGCGACCCACCACCGAACCGGCAAACCACACGGCTGGATCCACAGCGAACTCCGCCGTCGGTGCGGAGGCCCACCGACCGCCGCCGCGACCCGCGACCAGCTTCAAGCGCGTATCGAAGCCTTGCGGAAGCTGAATTCCGAGCAGTCTTGACGCGGCGTGATGCGCAAGGACCTAGTCGCCGACGGGCTCGCCGACCACTACGTCCGCTGAGACGCCTAACACCGCCAACAGGTGCTCTTCCACCGCGGCTCGCGCGGCTTGGTTGGGGTCGCCGTTCAACTCGGGCGCAGCAGACTCGACGGGCACTGCCACACAGAACACATCGGCCGCCGTCGATCCGAACGTATTGACCTTCGCCCAACCGATGTCTGCTCCTGCACGCTCCAGCGCCTGCGCCAGTAACGCGAGCAGGCCGATCCGGTCCATGGCGCGGACTTCGACGACAAGTTGGCCCGGTATGGCGGTATCGAGCCACAGGATGCGGGGCGGCGCGGTCGAACGGGTCAGCGGCGCCCCCGCCTGAATCTCCCCGGCCCGAGCCATCGCGGAGCTGGCGGCGTCGCTGTCACGCTTCTGCAGCGTGCCGAGGACGTCAACGTCGCCGTTGATCGCACCGACGAACTGCTGGCGCAGCAGGTCGGCCGCGGGCGGGGAACCAAAAAGCGGTGACACCACGAATTCGGCGATCGCAACACCCTCGTGGATGTTGACCGACGCCGAGTGAACCCGCAGCGAGTTCAGTGCCAGCACGGCGGCGGCTTTCGACATCAGTCCCCGCGCGTCTGGGGCAATCATCACCGCGTAGATGCGCTCGCGGTCGCCAGGCTTGATCTCTACGTGCACCCCGTGGTCGGCCGCAAGCGAAAGATAATGGGGCGTAGTCGGTTCGGCCTGCGGCAGCGGCTCACCCGCCATCACCATCCGACAGCGACGCACCAGGTCGGCCACCAGGGAAGCCTTCCAGTCGCTCCACACCCCTGGTCCGGTGGCCTTCGAGTCCGCCTCCGCGAGCGCGTGCAACAGTTCGAGCAGTTGCGGATCGCCGCCCAGCGCCTCGGACACCGCCTCGCTGGTTTTGGGGTCGTTCAAATCGTTTCGGGTGGCCGTAATGGGCAGCAGCAGGTGGTGGCGGACCATCTCGGACAGCGTGTCGACGTCTTGGGGCGACAGCCCAAGCCGCTCGGCGATCGGGATCACCAATTCGGCCCCGAGCACACAATGATCTGTGCCCCGCCCCTTACCGATGTCGTGCAGCAGCGCACCAATCGCAAGCAAGTCCGAGCGCGCGACGCGAGTGGTCAACGGCGCCGCATTAACCGCGGTTTCGACGATATGACGGTCCACGGTCCATTTGTGGGAGACGTCGCGCGGCGGAAGGTCACGGACCGCGTCCCATTCCGGCAATAGCCGACCCCACAGCCCGGTGCGATCAAGTGCCTCGATCGTGTTCACTGCGGTAGGACCGGCCAAGAGCACGACCAGTAGGTCGTCTAATGCCTCCCGCGGCCAAGGAGTTGGCAAGTCCGGGACGTTATCGGCCAGCCGACTCAGCGTGGCGGCGCCGATGGGCAAGCCGGTGTCTGCCGACGCGGCAGCCACTCGCAGCACCAGGCCCGGATCGGTTTGGGGGTGGGCCTCGCGGGCAAGCACGATCTCGCCGTCATACTCGACCACGCCCTCGTCCAGCGGTCGCCGCTTCGGGCGGCGCACCAAAGCCGAGATGCCGCGTCGTGGCAATGCGTTCTGCGCAGTCCTCAGCCCGGTTTCGGCGTGGTAAGCAATGGTTCGGCCGGCGTCTGACAGCATGCGTGCCAAGGCGAATCGGTCACCGACGCCCAACGCGGCACTGACCTCGTCGCCGAACTGTGCCAGCAGCTGCTCACGCCCGCGGCCAGACACCCGGTGCAGTTCGGTGCGCACATCGAGCAGCGTCAGATAGGCAGCATCCAGTGAACCCCCCGGCGTTTCCGGTCGGGCCATACCGCGGCGGTCGATGAGCTGGGCGACCCCCAGCGCGTCCAATAGTTGGACGTCGCGGAGGCCGCCGCGACCCGATTTCAGGTCGGGCTCGGCCCGTTGCGAGATCCGGCCACAACGCAGCCAGCGAGCATGTGTCATTTCCGCAAGTTCGTCCATCCGGGAACGAATCCCACTGCGCCACTGCCGTCGCACCCCGGCGATGAGTTCGGTCGACAGCCGCTCGTCTCCGGCGATGTGCCGCGCATCCAATAAACCCAGGGCGGCCGTCATGTCGGAATTGGCGATGCCCACTGCCTCGCCGACCGTTCGCACGCTATGGTCGAGCCGAATGTTGGCGTCCCACAGTGGATACCACAGCCGATCGGCGACCTGCCCCAGCACATCGGTCGGCTTGCCATCGTGCAGCAACACCAGATCGAGGTCCGAGTACGGCAGCAGTTCACGACGTCCCAGTCCGCCGACTCCGACGATCGCGAAGCCACTGTTGTCGGTGATACCGATCTCGGTTGCCGTGGCGGTCAGCCAGGACTCGTGTAGATCCAGCCACGCTTGCCGCAACTGGGCTGCATCCAGGTCCAGACCAGCCGATAGCAGTTCGCGCCGCAAGGCAGCCAAATCGGTTGCCGCGCAGGCACTTCCCGGTTTCGTCAGCTGTGGTCCAGCCGATCCAGAAATCCCGGACGGGTCGGGCGGATAGTGGTTCATACCCTGCTGGCCCGTCCGGGCTGGATCAGCAATGTGCGGCTGCGGTCACAGAGCGTCGGTTCCGCGTTCACCAGTGCGCACTCGCACAATGGTTTCCACGGGGCTGACCCAAACTTTGCCGTCACCGATCTTGCCGGTACGCGCCGACCGGACGATCGCGTCCACCACCTTGTCAACGATGGAATCATCGATGACGACCTCGATCCGGACCTTCGGCACGAAATCGACCGAGTATTCAGCACCGCGGTAAACCTCGGTGTGACCCTTCTGCCGTCCGTAGCCCTGGATTTCGCTGACGGTCATCCCCAGGACACCCGCTTCCTCAAGGGCGGTCTTGACGTCGTCGAGGGTGAACGGCTTCACGATCGCAGTGATGAGCTTCATCTCGGCTCTGCCTCTACTTTCTCGTCCACTCGCTCCTCCAGGCCGTTAGGGCTTGCCGCCACGCTGGGACGGTGTGGAAGTCCCGAAGCCGCGACTGCAAAATCATACGCGCTCTCAGCGTGCTCAACCTCGTCGATGCCCGCGGCTTCGTCCTCAGCACTGAGCCGCAGCCCGATGGTGTACTTCAGGATCAAAGCCAATATAAGGGTAACGGCGGCAGAGTAGAACAGCACGGCGAACGCCCCAACGGCCTGCCGTTCCAGCTGGGACCACCCACCGCCGTAGAACAATCCCTTTGATACCCCAGTCACGCCATTAATTGCAGGGGATTCCGGGGCGGCAAGCAGACCCACCAGCAGGGTGCCCGTCAAACCGCCGATCATGTGCACCCCGACCACGTCGAGCGAGTCATCGAAGCCGAGCTTGAATTTCAGTCCGACCGCCAGCGCGCACACCACTCCGGCTATCGCGCCAATCGCCAGGGCGCCCAGGACATTGACCGACGAGCAAGACGGTGTGATGGCGACCAGTCCAGCGACGATGCCCGACGCCGCTCCCAGCGTCGTGGCATGGCCATCGCGGATGCGCTCGGTGAGCAACCAGAAGAGCATCGCGGTGGCCGTTGCGATCGTCGTGGTCATGAATGTCGACCCGGCGGAGCCGTTGGAGCTGGTCGCCGATCCGGCGTTGAACCCGAACCAGCCGAACCACAGCAATCCGGCACCGAGCATCACAAACGGCACATTGTGCGGACGGAACAGCGTCGTCGGCCAACCCTTGCGTTTGCCCAGGACGATCGCCAGTACCAGGCCGGCCACACCGGAGTTGATATGCACCGCGGTTCCGCCGGCGAAGTCGATCGCATGCAGCTTGTTGGTGATCCAGCCGCCGTGCTCGGACGCGAACCCGTCAGCCGCGAAGACCCAGTGCGCAACCGGGAAGTAGACGAACGTCGCCCATAGTCCGGAGAACACCAGCCAGGCGCTGAACTTCAACCGGTCGGACACGGCGCCCGAGATCAGTGCGACCGTAATGATCGCGAACATCAGCTGGAAGGCCACGAATACGGTGGCAGGCATGGTACCGGCCAGCGGGATGTCCACTGCCGAAACGCCTTTGGTTGGGTCCGCTTTCACGGCATTGCCGCCGATGAGACCCTTCAGGCCCCAGTAATCGGTCGGGTTGCCGATCACACCGCCTTTGTCGTCACCGAACGCAAGCGAGTAGCCGTAGAGCACCCACAGCACGGTCACCACGCCCATCGCGCTGATGCTCATCATGATCATGTTGAGCACGCTTCTGGTGCGCGTCATGCCGCCGTAGAAGAACGCCAGGCCTGGCGTCATCAACAGCACCAGCGCGGAACTCGCCAACATCCAGGCGGTATCGCCGGTATCGGGCTGCCCCAGTATCGGGAAACTCACTTGCTATCACCTCCGGTCGGCAACGAATGGCCGTCAGACGTTTGCCTGTGGCCTGTGCAGAACATTGCGCAATGGTTGTTGCAGCAATGGAGCCGCGGTGTTTCGGCAGGATTAACGTCGCGCTCGGCGTGTAAGGACTGTTAGCCGAGCAGGGCGTCGACAAAGGCGGCGGGTTCGAAGGGCGCCAGATCGTCGGGACCTTCACCGAGTCCGACCAGTTTCACCGGTACCCCTAGTTCTTGTTGGACGCGGAACACGATGCCGCCCTTGGCTGTTCCGTCCAACTTGGTCAGCACCGCGCCGGTGATGTCGACGACGTCGGCGAACACCCGGGCCTGCGCCAGCCCGTTCTGCCCGATGGTGGCATCGAGCACCAGCAAGACCTCGTCGACGGCCGCGCGCCGGCTGACCACGCGCTTGACTTTGTCGAGTTCGTCCATCAGCCCGACTTTGGTGTGCAAACGTCCGGCAGTGTCGATGACTACGACGTCGGCTCCGCTGGCGATGCCTTTGTCGACCGCGTCGAACGCCACCGAAGCCGGGTCAGCGCCTTCTGCCCCACCCACCACCTCGGCACCCACCCGGGCCGCCCAAGTCTGCAATTGATCGGCCGCCGCGGCCCGGAAGGTGTCAGCGGCGCCCAGTACCACTCGCCGTCCGTCGGCGACCAACACCCGCGCCAACTTGCCGACGGTGGTGGTTTTTCCGGTGCCGTTGACACCGACGATCAGCAGCACCGAGGGAGCATCGTCGTGCGGCAGGGCCCGGATCGAACGATCCAGGCCGGGCTGCAGCTCCTTGATCAACACCTCGCGCAGCACTGCCCGGGCGTCTGCCTCGGTGCGCACATCGCCGCTGGCCAGCCGGGCCCGCAGTTGGGTGACCACCGACTCAGTGACCACCGGGCCCAGATCGGCCATCAGCAGGGTGTCCTCGACGTCCTGCCAGGAGTCCTCGTCCAGGTCGCCGCCGCCGATCAAGCCCAGCACGCTGCGACCGAGCGCATTCTGCGATTTGGCGAGGCGCCCGCGCAGTCGTTCCAGCCGGCCCTCAGGTGAGGCGATCGCCTCGATCTCAGCAGCCTGAGCGGCCGGCGCAGGCGTGGCGGTTTCGGGTGGTTCGGGAACAGGTTCGGGAAGGAGTACATCGGAGATGGTGCGCCTCGGCGCATCGCGAGGGACGGTTGCGTCGTCGCCCACACCGGGCAGCCCGCTGGTGTCGATCCGCTCGGCCGGCGCGACAGTCGGTGCTGACTGGCTGAAGGTGATGCCGGACGACGCGGTGTAGCCGCCGGAGCGGTCGAGTTCGCCGGGTTCGCGCTGAGGTGACAGAGTGATCCGCCGCCGACGGTAGCGCGCCAGGCCCAGGACCAGCGCGGCAATGACAATCAGGGTGGCGAGGACTGCGATGGCAATCCAAAGACCTTGCGTCACATTCACATCCTTCCAGCGGCCATCCTTCCAGGGGCGCGACGCGGATCGGAGCTGCCCCTGAACAACCCATCTGAGTGCCCCCGGAACAACCCCTGGATACCCCTAAATGTCTGCTGAATAGCAAGGCCGGGGCCACGGAGCCCTAGGAGGAGTTAGTGACCAGCTGCTCTACCTGTTGGCCGCGCATCCGCTGCGAGATCACCGCGGTGATGCCGTCGCCCTGCATGGTCACGCCGTAAAGCGCGTCAGCAACCTCCATCGTCGGCTTCTGGTGCGTGATGATGATGATCTGCGACTGGGTACGCAGCTGCTCGAACAGGCCGATCAGCCGGCGCAGGTTCGTGTCGTCAAGTGCAGCCTCCACCTCGTCCATGATGTAGAACGGCGACGGGCGGGCGCGGAAGATCGCCACCAGCATCGCCACCGCGGTCAGCGCCTTCTCGCCGCCTGACAGCAAAGACAGCCGGGTGATCTTCTTGCCCGGCGGACGTGCCTCCACCTCGATGCCGGTGGTGAGCATGTCGCCCGGATCCGTCAGCCGCAGCCGACCCTCTCCGCCGGGGAACAGCGCGGTGAACACGTCGCGGAATTCGCGTTCCACGTCGGTAAAAGCATCGGCAAACACCTGCAGGATGCGGGCGTCGACGTCGGCGACGACGCCGAGCAGGTCCTTGCGGGCAGCTTTGACGTCCTCGAGTTGGGTGGACAGGAAGTTGTAGCGTTCCTCCAGCGCGGCGAACTCCTCCAACGCCAACGGATTGACCCTGCCCAGCTCGGCCAGCTCACGCTCGGCGCGTTTGGCCCGGCGCTCCTGGGTGGGCCGGTCGTAGGGCATCGGGGCGGGCGCGGTCACCTGCTCGCCGCGCTCCCGGGCCTGCTCGAACTCAGCCAGCTCCAGCTCGGTCGGCGGCAGCGCAACCTGCGGACCGTACTCGGAGATCAAATCGCCCGGCGCCATTCCGAACTGGTCCAGCACCATCTGCTCGAGCTGCTCGATCCGTAGCGCCGCCTGGGCGTTGGCCACCTCGTCGCGGTGCAACGAATCGGTGAGTCTGGCCAGCCTGGCGTTGAGCGTGTTCACCTCGTCGCGCACCGCCGCCATCGCCACCGATCGTTGCTGGCGTTCGGCGACCAATGCGTCGCGGATATGCGACGCCGCCTCAACCACCTGGTTCAGCCGCTGCGCCAATAGTCGCCCGGAGGCGGCCACCGCCGCGGCCACCGCCGCCGCGCGCAGTCGTGCGGCACGCGCTTGCTCGGCCCGCACCCGCGCTTCGCGCTCGGCCACGGCCGCTCGACGCAATGAATCCGCCCGCCCGCGCACCGCGTTGGCGCGTTCCTCGGCGGTCCGCACCGCCAGCCGGGCTTCAACTTCGACGCCTCGGGCGCTTTCGGCGACAGCCGCGATCTGCTGCCGGGCCGTTGCAGGACCGGGGTCTGCCGCCTGTACATGCTGGGTTTCTTGAGCGTTGCGCAACCGGGTCTCGAGTTCGGTGACCTCCTGGACTGTCTGAGCGCGCCCGGCCTCTAATTCCTCGCGCTGCCGCAGCAACCTGGTCCACTCTTCTTCGGCCGTGCGGGCGTCCTGCCCGAGTCGGCCCAGCTGCTCGTACATCGCCGAGATCGCGGTGTCGGATTCATTGAGCGCGGCCAACGCCTGCTCGGCAGAGTCTTGACGGGCAGCCTGCTCAGTCAGTGCGCCGGACAGCGCCGCGCTCAGCCGAGCCCCGTGAGCCTCGGCGGCGGCCAGCTCGCCGCCGGCCTTGTCGATCTCGGAGGTGACCTCCAGCGTGGACAGCTTGCGGTCAGAACCACCGCTGACCCACCCGGCACCCACCAGATCACCGTCGGTCGTGACCGCGCGCAACTGCGGTCGGACCGCCACCAGATCCAGCGCCTCGGCCAGGTCATTGACCACCGCGACACCCGAAAGCATGGCGACCATCGCGGCGCGCAGCCGCGCCGGCGCCTCGACCACGTCGAGCGCCCACAGTGCGCCGCCGGGCAGCCCGGCAGCCGGCGCGGATTCGCGGTCTTGTGAGGCAGGCCAGTCGCCCAGGACAAGGGCTGCGCGGCCCCCGTCGGCTTCTTTGAGCGCGGCAACTGCGGAACGGGCAGCGCTGAAGCTTTCCGCGGCCAGCGCGTCGGCAGCCGGCCCCAGCACTGCCGCCAGCGCCGCCTCATAGCCTGACCGGACTTTGACCAACTTGGCGATGGGCCCCAAAAGCCCTGTGCCGCGGTGATTCCGCGCAAGCCACGCCGCCCCGTCCTTGCGCTCGAGCCCCACTGACAGCGCATCGATGCGGGCCCGCAGCGAAGCCACCTGACGTTCGGCGCTTCGCTCGGCGGACTGCAGTTCCCTGACGCGTTCGTCGGCCACCCGCAACGCGGCAACGGTCCGGTCGTGGTGCTCATCAAGGCCGACCTCGCCCTGATCCAGTTCACCGACCCGGCCCTGCACGGTTTCGAACTCCGCCCTGGTCTGCTGGGCGCGGGTGGCCCCGTGTTCAATACGCTCGGACAACCGGGCAACGCTCTCATCGATCGATTCGACGCGCGCCCGCATGGTCTCCACCCGACCGGCCAGCCGTGCCAGACCCTCACGCCGGTCCGCCTCCGCACGGACCGCCGCCAGATGAGCCCGATCGGCCTCGGCGACCTGGCGCTCGCGGTCGGCCAATTCGGTGCGGGCGGCCTCCAGCCGGGTGCGGGCCGCGGCCAGCGCTGCGAACAGCTGCTGCTCGGCGGCCGCCACCTGTTCGGCCTCGGCTTCCAGCTCCTCGGGTTTTCTGGGGTCGGTGTTGCTTGTCGTCACCGGCTCGACATCGAGATGGTGGGCGCGTTCGCTGGCGATGCGCACCGTGGCGCCCACCCGTTCGGCCAGGGCGGACAGCCCGAACCAGGTGTGCTGGACCGACTCCGCCCGGACGGAGAGGTCAGCCAGCGCGGCCTCGTGCCCGCTGAGCTCCTCGGATGCCACCGCCAACCGGGAGGCGGCCTCGTCATGCTCGCGGCGCATGGTGGCCTCGGCTTCGAAGATCGCGTCCCGCTCCACCTGCCGGCTCACCAGATCGTCGGCGGCCAGCCGCAAGCGGGCGTCGCGCAGATCAGCCTGGATGGTCTGGGCGCGACGGGCCACCTCGGCTTGCCGGCCCAGCGGTTTGAGCTGCCGTCGCAGTTCGGTGGTCAGGTCAGCGAGCCGGGCCAGGTTCGCCGACATGGAGTCGAGCTTTCGCAGCGCCTTCTCTTTACGCTTGCGGTGCTTGAGCACGCCCGCGGCTTCCTCAATGAACGCGCGGCGATCTTCAGGCCGGGACTGCAGGATCTCGTCGAGCTTGCCCTGCCCGACAATCACGTGCATCTCACGCCCGATGCCGGAGTCGCTCAGCAGCTCCTGGACATCCATCAAACGGCTGCTGTTGCCGTTGATTTCGTACTCACTGGCACCGTCACGGAACATCCTGCGGGTGATCGACACCTCGGAGTACTCGATGGGCAGCGCGTTGTCGGAGTTGTCGATGGTGACGGTGACTTCGGCGCGGCCCAGCGGAGCGCGCGACGAGGTGCCGGCGAAGATGACGTCTTCCATCTTGCCGCCGCGCAGCGTCTTTGCTCCCTGCTCCCCCATCACCCACGCCAGGGCATCGACCACGTTGGATTTGCCGGAGCCATTGGGCCCGACGACGGCGGTGATGCCCGGCTCGAAACGCAGAGTCGTCGGCGATGCGAAGGACTTGAAGCCCTTCAGCGTCAGACTCTTGAGGTACACGACCTGCAGACTACCGGCGGACAGATCCGAGTCGTCGGATCTCCCCCGCGCCGCCCCGGCGTGCTCGTAATCTCCGGGTCACCCGGCGTTAACGTTCGCTGAATCCGCGGAACGGCTCAAGCGGCTGCGACCAGTCGACGACGACCTTGTCGACGCGGCCCGGCGTACCGCCGCCTTCCAGCAGCTGCAGCAATTTCTCGCCGGCCTCGCGCGGCCCCTGCGCGACCACCAGCACGCGGCCGTCGGCCTGGTTGGCCGCATAACCGTTCAGGCTCAGCTCCAGCGCCCGGCTGCGAGTCCACCAGCGGAAACCGACCCCCTGGACCCTGCCGTGCACCCAGGCGGTGAGCCGGACATCCGGACCCGGCGTTTCAGGATCCGACACTGGCGACCTCGAAGTTGACGGTGGTACCGGATTTGAGTGTGCGCCCGACGGTGCATACCAGGTCGACGGCCCGATTGACCACCACCAGCAGGCGTTCCTTCTCCTCGTCAGACAATCCCGACAAGTCAAGCTCGAGGGTGTCCTCGAGCAACGGATAGCGTTCCTGATCGCGGTCGGCGTCGCCGGACACCTTGACCACCGCTTTGTAGTCGTCGCCGAGCCGCCGGGCCAGCGGCTGGTCGCTGGACATTCCGCTGCACGCCGCGAGTGCGATCTTGAGGAGCTCGCCGGGGGTGAACACGCCGTCGACGTCCTCGGAGCCGACGAGTACCTGCGCGCCTCGCGAGCTGTACCCCGTGTAGCGGCGCGATCCGGTGCGTTCCACCCACAATTCGGTCATGGCTCATTTGTACCGGGCGGTCCTTGCGCCGAGATCAACGGCGGCGCGAAAAGTCGAGAGAGCAGCCGCCCATCACTCGCAAACCGTCGAATGTGCATCCTGGGCGGCGCCGCTCGGCGTGTCGTGACCCTGGGCGCACAGTCAAAGACCTGAACGCACGCCCAATGCCCGGGGCGGCGGTTGACACCTCGGGCAGTAAAACGACGAGCGGTTCATAAATCTTTCGCGGCGGATCACGGCTCCGCAGCGTCGGCAGCTTTCGCCTTCGCGGCCGTACGCGTCCAGCGATCGGTCGAAGTAACCGGACTGGCCGTTGACGTTGACATACAGCGAGTCGAACGAGGTTCCGCCCTTCGCCAGCGCCTCGCGCATCACTTCGGCGGCGGCATCCAACACTGCGGTCAGCTGCCGACGGGTCAGCGAAGCCGCGGTGCGAGAGCCGTGCACCTTCGCCCGCCACAACGCTTCGTCGGCGTAGATGTTGCCGATCCCCGACACCACCTGCTGATCGAGAAGCTGGCGCTTGATCTCGGAATGCTTGCCCCGCAACACTTTCACCACAGCGTCGGTATCAAACCGGGGGTCCAGTGGGTCGCGCGCGATGTGGGCCACGGGCGCCGGCACCACACTGTCGTCGACAGTCACAAGATCAGCGAGCAGCCATCCCCCGAAGGTCCGTTGGTCGGCGAAGCTCACCGCCGTCCCGTCGTCGAGCAAGGCAGAGATCCGGACATGATCGGCGCGCGGGACGGCGCCCAACAGCATCTGCCCGCTCATACCGAGATGAACGACCAGCGCCGTGTCGGACGTGTGGTCGTCTCCGATGTCTTCGTGGGTCCCCAATAACAGCCACAGATATTTGCCGCGCCGATCGGTTCCGGTGATCCGCGCCCCGAGTAGCCGGGCCGAAAGGTCGGCGGGCCCGGCCTCGTGGCGACGCACCGCACGGGGATGGTGCACCCGAACCGCCGTGATCGTCTTGCCGACCACGTGGGCCTGCAAACCGCGGCGCACCACCTCGACCTCGGGCAGTTCGGGCATTCAGTGATGATCGCAAGCGCGGCGAAGCCGGGCGCAGCGGGTCATCACCGTCGAACCAGGCGGGCATGATCGCAAGCGCGGCGAAGCCGGGCGCAGCGGGTCATC
>Ga0209693_10000164_pt1 | contig 25298 bp, 24 predicted proteins | sample HubBroMetageWRM3_FD_188345 | JGI IMG/M metagenome (GOLD analysis project Ga0209693, IMG submission 188345) | Warmed soil microbial communities from the Hubbard Brook experimental Forest, New Hampshire - Hubbard Brook CCASE Soil Metagenome WRM 3... | ecosystem: Environmental > Terrestrial > Soil... | reverse complement strand
CACCGCGAGCAGCAGCGGGGTTTCGGCCTGACGTCGCAGCTTGTCCACCCACCCCGAGGCCTTCTTGGAGACCCTCACCTTTTCGGACCGCAGCAGCGAGGGGCTGCCCAGCAGCAGGGTCCGGCCGTCGGCCCAGGTCCGCATGCCCAAGCCCACCAGCACCTCGCACTCCTCATGCGGCGGGATGCTGATGTGGCGTTCCTCGGTCGAGCGGATCACCGCTTCGGCCAGCGGATGACGAGAGTGAATCTCCGAGCTGGCGGCATACGCCAGCACCTGCTCTGGCTGCCAATCCTTGTGCATAGCAACGATATTCGTGACAACCGGACGCCCAACGGTCAATGTCCCGGTCTTGTCGAACACCATCGCGTCGACCCGACCCGCCTGTTCCAGGTGGGATCCGCCCTTGATCAGGATGCCGCGCCGGGCGCCGTTGCCGATCGCGGCGCTGATCGCGGTCGGGGTGGCCAACCCCACCGCGCACGGGCAGGCGATCAACAGCATGGTCATCGCGCGCCGGACGTCTCCGGTGATCGCCAGCGTGATCGCCGACACGATGAACGAGGTCGGAACGAAACGGCGCGAGAAGTTCTCGCCGACCGTTTGGATCGGTGCCCGATCAAGTTGTGCCTCTTCGACCCTGGTGATAATCCGGCCGATGGTGGTTTGGCTGCCGACGGCGTCGGCGCGTACCACCAGGCGTCCGCGCACGACGACCGAACCAGCGTGCACACGTGTCCCGACCGTGATGCTCACCGGCAGGTTTTCCCCGGTGATCGCGGATTGGTTGACAACCGCCTCGCCGTCGACCACCTCGCCGTCGACCGGTACGGCGACATGGTCGTGGACCACCACTTCGTCGCCGATCTGCACGGTATCGATCGGTACCTGTACCTCGGTGCCTGGGCCGAGGGCCCCGGAAGGGTCAGCCAGCCGAACCCACGCCGTGTCCTGACTGCCGCGCAGCAGCTCCGAGATGGCCCGCCGGGTCCGCCGCAGAGTCAGATCCTGCAGGTACTCACCGATATTCAGCAGCCACAACACAGTGAGCGCCACCACGTTCTCGCGCAAGATGAGGCTCGCCAAGGTCGCGGCCGAGACCAGCGCATCGGTGCCGGCCTTACCGGAGCGCAGCGAGCGCAGCGCCCCGCGCAGGAACGGGTAGCCGGTGAAGACTGTGACGCCGGTGGCGACCAACCGGCCGCTGGGCCCGAGCAGCGGCGGTCTGGCGAAAACGTAACGGCGCACGCCCAGTAAGGCCAGCGCAGCGCCGCCGATGACCATACGCAGCACATCGGTGTTGCGGATCTCCGACGAATGCGGCGCGCGCGCGGGGATCAGTTCGGCCGCGACGTGTGCGGCGCCGCTTATTGCGCCCAGCACCGACGACCGCTCGCAGCGCCTGGGCGAATACCACACCACGACGGACCCGGTGCGCGGATAGGCGTGCACGGCCCGCACACCGTTGCACTTGGCAACGGCCTCTTCGACCGCCACGGCCCGCCGCGAGTTGCAGCGGACCCACTCGACCAAAACCCGCATCCGTCCGGCCGCATCCGAAACCACCACCAGGGCAGGGTCGTCGAACTCGGACGTGTTCGGGACCAACGAGAGGGTCATGCGAAGCTAGTGGTCGTGTTGGTGGACGTCGCTGATCGACGGGGTGGGCGCTTCTTCGCCAATGCGTTCGCGGGCTTCGGCCATGACATCGGCAAGCTTCAGTCGCGCCGATTCTGCGGCTACCTCGGCCTTGCGGGTCCCGCGCAACCCCAGCTCGGCAGCCGACACCGCGGTCTGGTGCACCGGTGCTTTGGCCGCGGCCTTGCGCAACACCTCGTAGGCCGTCACCCCGGCCAGGCCGGTGATTACCGTCGTTGCCGCTTTCGCCAATAGCCCGTACACCATTGCCTGAACCTTCCTAACTGGTCCTATTATGGGCCTACCCGGTCCTCAATATTGCCGAGTCTGCGCATTACCCCACGCTTTGACGACGCTAACATCGAAGTATTGCGATATCAACATGGATTTAGGGAGTGCCCGTTACAGCAGCCGGGTGACCTTTTCGGTTTCGACTCTGCGCTGCAGCATCATCGGATCGGGATTGGCGACCTGCACCAACGACGCTCCAATCGCCATCACCGCCAGCAAACCGTCCACCAGATCACCGGGTCCGGTCCACGGCGCACTGGAAAGCACCCGATCCTTGGACGTCAAACCCCGCGCCGCGGCGGATTTCGCACAGTCGGCCAGGATCTGGTCGACCGATCGGCCCGCCAGTGCCGGACCGGGATGGCGTTCGGGGACTATTTGGTCGCCGTGCACCCGCACCGCGGTCGCGTAGTCGGTGACACCGATCGGTAGGTCAGACCCACCCTGGTTTGCGGGCCGGCCGAACGGATCGAGCGACAGCACCGCCACCTCGCCGCCGGGCGCCGTATTGTTCAAGGCCGAGTCGGCCTCGTCCAGCCGTTCGACGGTGCACAATGCCAAATCGGCGGGGCCGGCGGGGTCCAATACGGCCTCGGCGCCAATCCACCACACCCCGAACAAAACCGCGGCAGTCTGCCAATGCGCCGGCAGCAAGATCGCCACCCGGCTGGCCGGGCCGGCGCCCAGCTCGTCGCGCAACAGGTTGCCGGTCTTGGCGGCCCAGTTGGCCAGCGTCACCGCGGACAGTTCGATGCGCTCGCCGGTGGCGTCGTCGTAGTAGGTGATGCGCGGGCCGACAGGGTCGGCCCGCAACATGGGATCCAGGATCGCCCCGGCGAGGGTGGTCAGCGTGGTCAGTTGATGCACTCTGGCTTGTCGGACCCGGCGGTGAGGATCGGCGACGGCGGCGGAACTCCTGCGTCGGCAGCCGGCCCGAGGTTCGAAGCATTGGCGGGCGCTAAGGACGCGCCGCCGCCGAGCCCGGAGCCCGGACCGGTGTAGTCGTTGGCCAGCACCACCCGGACCGATCCCGGTGCTATCGACGCATCGGCGACGACCGGCAACCCGCCCAGTTCCTTGGCGACCTCCTGCGCGCCCAGATCTTCGGGCTTGGCGGCGCGCACCTGGCTCCCCTTCACGTGGCCGCCCTCGTTGTTTGCGACGCCGCCCGTGGTAAATCCCTTGGAGCTCAACACCTCTGACACCGCTGACGCCAGTCCGTTGATGTCGGTGTCGTTGACCACACTGGCGGTGGTCTTGGCGGGTGTGTAGGTCAGCTGCTCGGTCTTGCCCTGTTCCTGCTCGTGCAGCAGGCCGGCGACCCAGTCCTGAACCTGATGCGGGTCCACCCGCACCACACTTTGCATGCCGTCGTCGCTCCAGCCGGCCTCGTCGAGCACCGGGATGGTGGCGAAGGCGACGTTACCGCCGGCCAGCTTTTGCAGTTGTTGGACGAAATCCATGACGTCCCAACCCGAGGAGATCACCACCGAGCGCTGGACGGCCGCCTCCAGCCGCTTCAGCGTGGCGGGGCTGGACAGCGTCTGGCCGGAGATGACTCGGTGGGCCAGCGAGGCCATCACCGCCTGCTGACGCACCACCCGGTCCAAGTCGCCGCGCGGCAGCTCGTGGCGCTGGCGTACGAAGCTGAGCGCCTGCGGACCGTTGAGTTTTTGCCGGCCGGCCGGGAAGTCGGCACCCGAAAGTGGTTCGAAAACCGCGTCTTTGAGGCACACTTCGACGCCGCCGAGCGCGTCGGCGATCAACGCGAACCCGAGCAGTCCGATTTCGGCGTAATGGTCGACCGTGACTCCGGTGAGGTCGGCGACCGTCTTGATCAACGCCTCGCGTCCGGCCTCGGTGCCCTGTGCTGCGGCATCTTCGGCGGAATCGCCGGCTTTGACGAGGGCGGCTCGCCTCGCCTCCCTGGTTTGGCCGTAGACGCCGTTTATCTTGGTCTTGCCTAAGCCGGGGGCCATGACATAGGAGTCCCGGGGAATCGAGATCGCGGTTGCCGACCTCCCGCTGTTAGGTATCCGGACCAGGATGATCGTGTCGGTATTGGTCGCTTCTTCATCACCAGCCCGCAAAGCCGCCAGTTCCTCGGGTGACAAAGGGTTGCCGTGAGCGTCGGTACGGCTGTCCAGTCCGACCAGCAGAATGTCGATCGCTCCGTCGTCGCCGCCCTTACCGAGCGAGGGCGCGGACATGTGGAAGATGCCGTCTTCGAATGTCCGGATGTTGTTCCACGCGAGCCCGGTGCCGAGAACGACAGCCAGAGTCAGGGCAGCGGCAATCACACGAACCACACGTTGCACGGGCATCACATCAGGTTACTTGCGACACAGGCGCTTCTCGGGTAGCCGAGTGCGGCGTGCCAGACTCGAATGATGTCGGGCAGGATCGTGATCACAGGTGCCGGCGGGCAACTCGGCAGCTGTCTTGCGGCGCAGGTCGCCGCTCAGGGCCGCGAAATGCTGGCACTGACATCGTCGCAATGGGACATTACCGACCCGGCCGCGGCCGAGTCGATCGTCCAAAATGGCGACATCGTGATCAATTGCGCTGCATACACCAATGTCGACGGCGCGGAAAGCGACGAGTCGGCCGCCTACGCGGTCAACGCCGCCGGTCCCGAACATATCGCCCGGGCGTGCGCGCGCGCCGGCTCCCGGCTGATCCATGTCTCAACTGACTATGTGTTCGCTGGCTCGATCAACGGCGACCCAGATGACCCCGCGCCCCGTCCCTTCGAGCCCAGCGACGAACCCGCGCCGCAGGGCGTATATGCATGCAGCAAGCTCGCCGGCGAAAAGGCCGTGCTGGCAGCGCTGCCGGAGGCTGCCGTGGTACGGACCGCCTGGGTTTACACCGGCGGCAGCGGCAAGGACTTCGTCGCCGTCATGCGCCGACTGGCGGCCGGTGAGGACCCCGTGGAGGTGGTGGACGACCAGGTCGGCTCACCGACCTATGTTGCCGACCTGGCCGGCGCGCTGCTCCAGGTAGCCGAAGACGGCGACGGCGTCTTTTCGGGGGCTCTCCTACACGCGGCCAACGAGGGTGCGGTCTCCCGCTTCGGGCAGGCCCGTGCGGTATTCGAAGAGTGCGGTGCCGACCCGGCGCGGGTGCGCCCGGTCAGCACCGCAAAGAATCCGCGCCCGGCGCCGCGGCCGAGCTACGCGGCGCTTTCGAGCCGTGAGTCCGCGGCCGCGGGCCTGACGCCGCTACGGTCGTGGCGCCCTGCACTTGTCGCGGCGCTGGCAGCCTCTCGGGCCGGGGCTCCCGCCGATCGACCGTTACGCTCCACGCGTGACTGACGTCGTGCCGGTCGTGACCGTGACCTATTCGCCGGGCCCCCATTTGGAACGCTTCCTGGCCACGTTGGCGTTGGCCACCGAGCGGCCGGTCAGCGTTCTGCTCGCCGACAACGGCTCCAGCGACGGAACGCCCCAGGAGGCGGTCGAGCGCTACCCGAACGTGCGGCTGTTCGACACCGGGTCCAACCTCGGGTACGGGACCGCGGTCAATCGCGGGGTGGCACAGCTGCCCGAAGATGACTGGGTGATCGTGGCGAACCCGGACGTGCAATGGGGGCCGGGCAGTATCGACGCGCTGCTGGACGCCGCCACCCGCTGGCCGCGTGCCGGCGCGCTGGGTCCGCTCATCCGGGACCCCGACGGGTCGGTGTATCCGTCTGCGCGGCACCTGCCCAGCCTGATCCGCGGCAGCATGCACGCGCTGCTCGGGCCGTTCTGGAAACGCAATCCGTGGACGACGGCGTACCGCCAGGAGCGGCTCGAACCCAGCGAGCGGCCGGTGGGCTGGCTGTCGGGATCGTGCCTGCTGCTGCGCCGGTCGGCGTTCAGCCAGATCGGCGGTTTCGACGAGCGCTACTTCATGTATATGGAGGACGTCGACCTCGGCGACCGGCTCGGCCGGGCCGGGTGGATGAGCGTGTACGTGCCATCGGCGGAAGTTCTGCACCACAAAGGCCACGCCACCGGGCACGATCCGGCACGTCACCTGGCGGGCCATCACAAAAGCACCTATATCTTCCTGGCCGACCGCCATTCTGGTTGGTGGCGTGCTCCGCTGCGTTGGGCGCTGCGAGGATCGTTGACGGTACGTTCCCATCTGATGGTGCGTGGTTCCCGAAGAAAACCGGCGGGGAGACCGAATCTGGCACAAAGGCGGCGCTGAATTGTCAACCTCTCAAGTCGATGCCGTGATCCTGGTCGGCGGCAAAGGCACTCGGCTGCGGCCGCTGACCCTGTCGGCGCCCAAGCCGATGCTGCCGACGGCCGGGCTGCCGTTTCTCACCCATCTGCTTTCCCGGATCGCTGCGGCGGGCATAGAGCACGTCATCCTGGGCACGTCATATAAGGCCGCGGTCTTCGAGGCGGAGTTCGGCGACGGGTCCAAGCTCGGCCTACAGATCGACTACGTGACCGAGGAGAGTCCGTTGGGGACCGGCGGCGCTATCGCCAACGTCGTCGGCAAGCTGCGTCACGACACCGTGATGGTGTTCAACGGCGATGTGCTGTCCGGGGCGGACCTGGGCCAGCTGCTGGAGTTTCACCAAACCAACCAAGCCGACGTCACCTTACATCTGGTGCGGGTGGGTGATCCACGGGCATTCGGCTGCGTGCCCACCGACGAGGAGAACCGCGTCGTCGCCTTTCTCGAGAAGACGCAGGATCCGCCGACCGACCAGATCAATGCCGGGTGTTACGTCTTCGAGCGCAAGATCATCGACCGGATTCCGCGCGGCCGCGAGGTCTCGGTCGAACGCGAGGTGTTCCCGGCGCTGCTGTCGGACGTCGATGTAAAGGTCTGCGGCTACGTCGACGCCACGTACTGGCGGGACATGGGCACGCCGGAAGACTTCGTCCGCGGTTCCGCGGATCTGGTGCGCGGGATCGCCCCCTCGCCGGCCCTGCGAGGCCACCGCGGCGAGCAATTGGTGCACGACGGCGCGGCGGTGTCTCCGGGCACGGTGCTGATCGGTGGCACCGTCGTCGGGCGGGGCGCCGAGATCGGTCCCGGGGTCCGGCTGGATGGCGCGGTGATCTTCGACGGCGTCAAGGTCGAGGCCGGTAGCGTGATCGAGCGCTCGATCATCGGCTTCGGTGTCCGCATTGGTCCGCGGGCGCTGATCCGCGATGGTGTGATCGGTGACGGCGCCGACATCGGGGCGCGCTGCGAATTGCTGCGTGGCGCCCGGGTGTGGCCCGGCGTCTGCATTCCCGACGGCGGGATCCGCTACTCGTCTGACGTCTGACGTCTGCTTCCGTGTCGAGCGCGTGACGCTTCCGTCACGTTCGGCGGTCAGCAACCGCGGGCGCGGGCAACCAGGTGGGCGAGTGCGTGATCGGAACCGGGAGGCAAGGCGTCGGCCGGCCACCAGCGCAAGTCCACCGACTCTTCGCTGAGCGCGATCTGCGCGCCGGCCGGCGCGCGCGCCACGAATTGCAGATCAAGATGGCGGGTCGGCACTCCCAGCGAGCAGGTGACCGGGTGGACGTGAATGGTGGCCAGATCGGGCGCGATGTCCAGATCGGCGACCCCGGATTCCTCGATCGCCTCGCGCAGTGCCGCTGCCACGATGTCGTCGTCGTCGTCTTCGCAGTGCCCGCCTAACTGTACCCAGCGACCAAGGCGCGGGTGCAGGGTAAGAAGCACCTGGCTGCCGCTGTCGTCGAGCACCAGTGCCGAAGCGGTGACGTGGCCCGGTACGCACTCCCGACGGCAGGCGTCGGCGCGGCTGTGCACGAATGCCAGCACGGCGTGTCGCAAGGAGTCCTGGGCCGGATCGGGTGCCTGCCAGTCGGTGAGGATCGCGATCGTCGAGTCCCGGACGCTCAACGGCTTCCCCGCTTTGTCCTGCGGTCGCGAAGCGCCACCCACGCCGACCGGCATTGCGCCACGACGTCCGGTGACCAGCCCAGTCTTTCGATCAGGACACGACGATCCACCACATCGAGCGCCTTCTCGACCTCGTTGGCCTTCAGCAGAAGATCGACGTCCCGGGTAAGTTCTGTGTCCGCGCATTCCGGGCAGGGGATCGGTAGCTGCTCGGCTTCGCGGGGTTCGAGCTCCAAGATGCCTCCACCGTAACTGCGGCCCATGATCTCGGCGAAGGCGAAGGTTGCGCTGTTGTGGAACACCGTGGCGAGCGCGGTGGGGTCGGTACCGGAGGTAAGCCGGACCCGATGCACGGTGTCGGTACTCGTCGCCCGGGCGGCGTTGACAGTCAGCCGCGGCGCCAGGTGAATCTGGCGCAGCATGAAAAGGTCGGGAATCCACAGCGACGTTGTGCTCCACCACGGCTTACGCAGGGAGCACTTGTAACCTCTGTGCACGCCTGCGGCTTCGCCCGCCTCGATGTGCGCGAGCAGAGCGCGGTCGGTCGCCTGCCGGGGAGCGTCGAGCAGCCAGGTCCGGTGCTTGGCGGCGATATCGCTTGCCCGGCAATCGGCGTCGTACACCAGGCCACTGAGTTGGGTGCTGCGCGAGACGAGCGGGACACAGTGCGCGGTCAGTCCGAGTTCGTCGGCCTCGGTATCGGTGAACGTGAAGAAGCTGTTGCGGCCCGTCACGATGCCGACATCGACGTCCGCGATACAGCCGAGTCGGGTCAGAGTGTCCGAGCCTTTGAGCGTTCGCAGCAGCCGGATCGCGGCGGGATCCAGGAAGTACTTCGTCCATTTCTCCTTTTCGTGCAACAGCGCCGGCGCCGAACGAAAGTGCTCGACGTCCAGATCCGCGTGCGCGAGTTCGTCGGCGTCGCGCAGCGCAACCGTGCGGATGCGTGCCGGGCCGGCACCGACGACACCGCAGAACAACACGACTTCCTGCAGGATGCCGTCGAACACCAACCGCTGGAACGTCACCAGGGTGATCTCGGAGAATCGGCTCAGCAGAAAGTCGCGCAGCTGTGCGGCATAGGTGACTTGGAGCAATTCGGCGGGCAGCACCAGGCCTACCCGTCCGCCGTCGCGAACCAAAACCGTGCTCGCGACCACGAAGGGGACCCAGGCATTGGTCAATCTGGTGGGGCGAAGGCCCGTGTGCCGCATCAGCTCCAGCGCGGGCGTTCGCTGGTCGGATGCCCAGTTCCCGAAGCGGATGTAAGGCGGGTTGCCGGCGACTCCGTCCCAACTGCCGGTATCGGTCTTGGCCAGCCAGGTGAACAGGTTCGCGGCGTCGACGGGAGCGAATTCCCGCGACTTGGCGGCCTCGTGCGCGACGAGTTCCACACCGTGTGCCCGGCTAGTGAGGGCGGCCAGCTCGCGAAGGATTGCGCCGTCACCGCAGGACGGTTCCAGAATCTTTCGCCCCGCCGAGCAGACCCAGCGGGCAAGGAAAGCCGCGACCGCAGGCGGCGTGTAGTAGCCGCCGCGAACTTTGTCAGCCGTCGCGGCGGCCTTGCCGGCGAAGGTTTTCATGGGGTCCAGTATCGCCGCAGGTGATGGGTCACTTGCGGATCAGCAAGTCCGCGATTCGCGCGGGGTCGCGCAAGCCGGCCGGCTCCTCGGCGTAGCCGATCGCGATGGCGCCCAACGGCCCCCAGTCGGCCGGCAGCTCCAGTTCTTCGCGGACCAGATCGGCGGCGAAGATCGTCGAGCCGATCCAGCAGCTGCCCAGTCCCCGCACCGCCAGTGCGACCAGCAGGGCCTGCACGGCCGCTCCGACGGCGACGGTGAACATGGTGTGCTCGGCATCGGTACGGGCGGCATCTGGGTAAGTGTGTGCCCCGTCGGGGGCGAGCACCGGGATGACGACCTCAGGCGCGTCGTAAAGGATCTGCCCGCGCGCCACTCGGCGTTCGACGGAGTCGGCGGGCCTGCCGTCGTCGGCGAGGTCGGATCGCCACTGCTCTTTCATGCGGTCCAGCAGCCGGATCCGGGTGGCCCGGGTCTGCAGCCAGACGAATCGCACCGGCCGGGTGTGGTGCGGGGCCGGAGCGGTGAGGGCCTCGGCAACCGCGGCTTCGACCAGCTCCGGCGGCACCGGCTCGTCACTGAACCGGCGTACCGACTTGCGCAACAGCTGCGCCTGCCGACGACCCAACTCGATGGATTCGGCGGTACCGAGCCAAAACAGATCTTCGGGGCCGGGTCGCAACAGTTGCCGGGCGGTCGACCCGTCGTCGGCCACGGTAAGCCCGCGCACGATGGCCACCGGCACCGCGGTGAGTTTGCCCTTGACCAGATCGGCGGCCGCCGCGACCTCGTCGGCCACCGCGATCTCGGTGACCACCAACTCGTTGCCGTAATGGTCGACGGCACCCGAATAGCCGTGCAGGACGGTCAAACCCGCCGCGCCGACCGCCGCGTCGATCTGGCCGTTGCGCCAGGCCCGGCCCATCGTGTCGGTGATCACCACCGCGACGTCGACGCCGAGCCGCTCGCGCAGCCCGGCGCGCAGCGTAGCGGCGCTGCCATCGGGGTCGACCGGCAGTAACGCGAGTTCAGTGCGGCCGACATTGGATCCGTCCACGCCGGCGGCGGCCTGCACCAGCCCGATCCGGTTCTCGGTGATCAAGGTCCGGCCTTTGCGCGCCAGCACCCGCACCGCCTCATCGTCGACCAATTTGCGCCGCAGCTGATCCCGCTCCTCGGGATCCTCCGGCGCCGCCACCAGCCGGCCCTCGCATTTGGACACCACCTTGCTGGTGACCACCACGACGTCGCTGTCGCGTAGCCACGGCGCGGCGGCGGCGACAGCAGCACTCAGATCGTCGCCGGGCCGGAATTCGGGAAGCCCGGTGACGGGCAGGATCTCGATCGTCGAGGCTGCACCGTGCTCGATCACGCTGTCACGCCCGCAAGCTCCAGCCCGGCGCTGACCATTTCGGCGGTTGCCTTCGGGTCGCTCATCAGCAACGGTATCGAGCGCACCGCGACTCCGTCGATGTCGGCGTGGTCACCGTCGTGCACCAGCCAGCAGTCCAATATTCCGGTGGCGCTGCGCGCCCCGTAGTGCCGGCCCACCGCCTCCGCGGTGGATTCCACACCGATTACGGTAAGGCATTCATCGGCCATGCCGCGCAACGGCTTTCCACCGATGATCGGCGAATAGCCGACGATCGGGGCGGTGGCCGCCCGCAACGCGCCGCGAATCGCCGGAACTGCCAGGATGGCTCCGATGCTGACCACCGGGTTCGACGGTGCCAGCAAGATGATGTCGGCGTCGGCGATGGCCGCCACCGCTTCAGTTGCGGCGCTGGCATTTTCAGCGCCGACAAACGCGAAGCTGTGCGTGGGCACCTGAGCGCGGTAGCGCACCCACCACTCCTGGAAGTGAATCGCCCGGCGGCTGTCGTCGACCGGATCAGTGATCACCACGTGGGTCTCGCAACGGTCGTCGGTTGCAGGCAGCAACCGTGCGCCGGGTTGCCAGCGGTCGCAGAGCGCCGTCGTGATCTGCGACAGCGGGTAGCCGGCCTGCAGCATTTGAGTGCGTACCAGGTGGGTGCCCAGGTCGCGGTCGCCGAGCTGGAACCAGTCCGGCTGCACGCCATAGCGCGCCAATTCCTCCCTGGCGTGCCAAGTTTCGTCGCGGTGACCCCAGCCGCGCTGCGGGTCCACCCCGCCGCCCAGGGTGTACATGCACGTGTCCAGATCTGGGCAGACACGCAGCCCGTGAATCCACGCATCGTCGCCGACGTTCACGACGGCGGTTAGCTGGTGGTCGGTGGCCAGGCTGTCTTCGCGCTGTTGCGCCGAGAACTGACCCAGACCGAGCAGCTGCTGGACCCCTAGCAGGAAGCGTGCGCCGCCGACCCCACCGACCAGAACGGTGACCTTCACAGCACGACAGTACCGGCCGGCGCTGGTGCCCTGAGCGGCTGCCGGCGGCCCCAATCTGACAAACCGCGAAGAGGATCCCAAAGAGGATCTCAAACAGGGCTTGTGAGTACTTGCATTCGACACGCCGGGGACGCACTACAACAGAAACGCCGAAATTTGGTCACGAGATGGTATGGAAATGCGCTGTAGAGCTTGACCCGGCAGATTAACCCGTGTCTAATCACAGCAGTGTCATTTCCCGGTTGGCCGGCCGGTTCCGGTGTCGCAGACCGAGATTCGATCACATGTTCGAATGTCTGTACATCAGAACAGTGGGAATCGCATTTACGCTACTCAAACAAGGTGAGGAGGCGGGAAAAGCATGTCGTATGAGCACCTTCGGGGCGTTTTGGCAAGCACACCGCACACCACAATTGGCTCGGCGCCCGGGGCAATTGCCCGGCCGCACCTGACCGTGGTTCCTGATGCGCCAGTCGCATTCGAGCCGCCAGTCGCATTCGACCCCGAGCCCGAGGTCCCCAGTGACCAATGGCAGGACCGCGCGCTGTGCGCGCAAACGGATCCCGAGGCCTTCTTCCCTGAGAAGGGCGGCTCCACCCGCGAAGCCAAGAAGATCTGCCTGGGTTGCGAGGTGCGGCACGAGTGCCTCGAGTACGCCTTGGAGCATGACGAGCGCTTCGGTATCTGGGGCGGACTCTCCGAGCGGGAGCGTCGCCGCCTCAAGCGCGGCATCATTTGAGTTAGGACGCGGGTCTGCTCAGTCGTCGTCGATAGTCGGGTCGATGACTGCGGGGTCCACGTCCAAGTAGATGGCCACCTGAGCCACCAGGATCTCGTGCAGCAACTCGCCGAGCTCGACGGTGTCCTTCGCCCGTCGCTCGATCGGCTTGCGAAACAAGACAATCCGCGCCCGCGTGGCATTGCCGCGGACGTCGACGCCGGCCGGGATCAAGCGGGCGAGTGCGATCGGTCCGTCGGCGATCACTTCGGGTGGCCATTGCACGCTGTCGGGATCCTTGGCGGCGATGCGGGGGATCTCGTCGACTGCGACATCGAGGTCGGACACTCGCTCTTGCCAGCTGCGCTCGATGGGCTCGTAGGCTTCCAGCACCGCCATGTCGAACCGTTCGGCCCGACTGCGCCATCCCGGCACCGTCGGCGGGAGCAGTGGACCGCGCATATCCCGGCCCCGCCGCGTTGCCCGGTGGGAAGCCAATCGGCGCGCAGCCGACCTGCTCTGAGAGCGACCGTTCCGCGGGTAGCTGCGCGAATCGTCCACCGGCCGATGGTAACGGTTGCACATCGCGGCCCCAACGGATGCGCGTGTCCGGCGCTTCGGCGACGTTTCCGCACGATAGCCTTTCGGTCGTGAACGTTCCCCGTCGCTGCTGCCGGCCCGGGTGTCCGCATTATGCGGTCGCGACGTTGACGTTCGTGTACTCGGACTCGACGGCAGTGGTAGGTCCGCTGGCCACCGCGCGCGAGCCGCACTCGTGGGATCTGTGCGTCGGCCATGCCGGCCGCATCACCGCGCCCCGCGGATGGGAACTCGTGCGCCACGCCGGCCCCCTCCTTTCTGAGCCCACCCACCCTGACGAGGATGACCTGGTCGCCCTCGCGGACGCGGTACGCGAAGGTGGCCCAGGCGATCCGAACCTGCCCCACGGAGGCGGCACCGGCGCTGTCCTGAACGGCTTCTCTGACGCGCACCTGCACCACACCGGAGCTCACGCAACTGCGCCGAGCAGTGGTTTGCTCGCGCAGCCCGAGCATCGTTCCGGACGCCGGCGCGGACATTTGCGGGTCTTGCCCGATCCCACCGACTAGCCCTGACTAGCCCTGACTCGCCTTGACCAGCGCTGACCAGCGCTTCACGGTATCGCCATGATGCCGTTGCGGCGAGTACCCGTCGGAGGCCGATAGGCTAACTGCGAAGAGTCCACGGAATCCATGGCGTCAGGAGACCGCATGTCACGGCCCGCCGCGGCTGTCCACCGTGTCATCAAGGCGTATGACGTGCGCGGGCTGGTCGGCGAAGAGATCGACGAGTCGCTGACCGCCGATGTGGGCGCCGCATTCGCCAGGTTGATGCGGGCGGATGGTGCGCGGCAGGTGGCGATCGGCCACGACATGCGGGACAGTTCGCCGTCGCTCGCAGCTGCTTTTGCCACTGGTGTAACCAGCCAGGGCCTCGATGTGGTGCGAATTGGATTGGCGTCTACCGATCAGCTTTATTTCGCCGCGGGGCTGCTGGATTGCCCGGGTGCGATGTTCACCGCCAGCCACAATCCGGCGGCCTACAACGGCATCAAGCTATGCCGGGCCGGCGCCAAGCCGGTCGGGGCGGATACCGGGCTTGCCGTCATCAGCGAAGATGTGATCGCCGGGGTCGCCACATATGACGGGCAGCCGGGGACCATCACCGATCGGGATGTGCTTGGTGATTATGGCGTGTTCCTACGTTCGCTGGTGAACACCGCGGGGCGGCGTCCGCTGCGGGTGGCCGTGGACGCCGGCAACGGGATGGCCGGCTACACCGCGCCGGCCGTGCTCGGCGCGATCGACTCGATCACCATGTTGCCGTTGTACTTCGAGCTGGACGGCTCATTCCCCAATCACGAGGCCAACCCGCTGGACCCGGCCAACCTGGTGGACCTGCAGGCTTTTGTGCTTGACAGGGGTGCCGATATCGGACTGGCCTTCGACGGCGACGCCGACCGGTGCTTCGTGGTCGACGAACGCGGCCGGCCGGTCTCGCCGTCCACGGTGACTGGTCTGGTGGCCGCTCGCGAGCTCAACCGGGAGATCGGCGCATCCGTCATATTCAACGTGATCACTTCCCGAGCGGTACCAGAACTGGTCAGCGAGCGCGGCGGCACACCGCTACGCTCGCGGGTCGGACACTCCTATATCAAGGCCTTGATGGCCGAGACCGGCGCGATTTTCGGTGGTGAGCATTCGGCGCACTATTACTTCCGTGACTTCTGGGGCGCTGACTCCGGGATGCTGGCGGCGCTGTATGTGCTGGCCGCTCTCGGGGAGCAGCAACGGCCGTTATCCGAGCTGACCGCCGACTATCAACGCTACGAATCCTCCGGCGAGATCAATTTCACCGTCGCGGACGCCTCGAATTGTGTGGATGCCGTGCTCAAGTCCTTCGGTGGCCGGATTCAGTCCATCGATCGCCTGGACGGGGTGACGGTGGATTTGGGCGACGGCTGCTGGTTCAATCTGCGCAGCTCCAATACCGAGCCGTTGCTGCGGCTCAATGTGGAGGGTCGCAGCACCGAGGATGTCGACGCGGTGGTCCAGCAGGTCAGCGCCGAGATCGCCGGCCAAACAGCGCGCGAAGTGGCCGGATCGTGAACACCACCCGGGAGATCGATCTCGAAGACGCCGAGGGCCTGCTCGCCGCCGACCGGGAGGGTCTGCTGCGGGCTGCGTCGTCGGCCGGGGCGCAGGTGCGCGCTGTTGCTGCTGCGGCCGACGAAGGCGCACTGGACTCGTTGCGCGCCGGGGACCGCCCGCGCAGCGTGATCTGGGTGGCCGGCCCTGGTACCGCCGCGACTGCCGGTGCCATGCTGGCCGTGACGTTGGGAGGCGCGGCCTCCCAGCCGATCGTGGTCGCCAGCGAGGCGCCGCCCTGGGTCGGTCCGCTCGACGTGCTGATCATCGCGGGCGACGACCCCGGGGATCCCGCCCTGGTCGGTGCCGCCGCGGCCGGGGTGCGCCGGGGTGCGCGAGTTGTCATCGTGGCGCCGTACGAGGGTCCACTGCGGGACAGCACGGCGGGCCGCGCCGCGGTGCTGGAGCCACGGCTGAGGGTTCCCGCCGAGTTCGGACTGTGTCGTTACCTGGCCGCGGGCCTGGCCTCGTTGCAAACAGTGGACCCCAGAACGAACGTTGACCTCGCATCGCTCGCCGACGAACTGGACGCCGAGGCGCTGCGCAACAGCGCCGGCCGCGAGCTGTTCACCAATCCGGCCAAGACAATTGCTGCGCGCATCTCCGGTCGCCAGGTGGCGCTGACCGGAGATTGTGCCGCGACGCTGGCGCTGGCCCGACATGGGAGTTCGACCCTGCTGCGGATCGCGCACCAGATGGTCGCCGCCGCCGGGCTGGCGGATGCGGTGGTGGCGCTGCACGCGTCCAATGGATTCCAGGATGCCCCTTCTTCGGTGGATGCTCTCTTTCACGACGAAGAGATCGACGGACCGCTGCCCGAACGGCTGCGGGTGCTGGCTCTCACGTTGGCCGAGGACCGGACAGTGGTGGCCGCTCGGATCGCCGGGCTCGACGACATCTACTTGATCGCCGCCGAGGACGTGCCAGATGTGCCCGACCCGGCCGTTGGCCTGGCCGGGTCGGCCGCTTTGCGGGCGCCGACCGGCGCCGAGCGCGCCGAGCAGCAACTGGCAGTATTGGCGGTTCGGCTGGAAATGGCTGCGGTTTACCTGCGCTTGGTGCGGGGATAGTGCGGGGATAGATAGACAGTGGAGCTGCTACGCGGAGCCGTACGGACGTACGCATGGGGATCGCGCACCACTATCCCCGAATTCACCGGGCGGCCCGCGCCTGCCGCTCACCCTGAGGCCGAACTCTGGTTCGGCGCGCACCCGGGCGACCCGGCCTGGCTGGAGACGGAGAACGGCGAAGTTTCGTTGCTGGACGCGCTGGTGGCCGATCCGGAGGGGCAGCTCGGTCCCGGTTCGCGCGCCCGGTTCGGTGACGTGCTGCCGTTCTTGGTCAAGGTGCTGGCGGCTGACGAGCCGCTTTCGCTGCAGGCCCATCCGAGTGCCGAGCAGGCCGTCGAGGGATACCTGAGTGAGCAACGACTAGGGATTCCGGTGTCCTCACCGGTCCGCAACTACCGCGATACCAGTCACAAGCCCGAGCTGCTGGTGGCGCTGCAGTCGTTCGAGGCGCTGGCCGGATTTCGTCAGGCGTCCCGCACTACCGAGCTGCTGCGGGAGTTGGCGGTCTCCGACCTGGACCCCTACATCGAATTGCTGAGCGACCAGTCCGATGCCGACGGTCTGCGCGCCCTGTTCACCACCTGGATCACCGCACCCCAGCCCGCCATCGATGTACTGGTTCCCGCCGTGCTGGATGGCGCCATCCAGTACCTCAGCTCTGGTGCAACGAAGTTCTCGGCCGAAGCCAAAACGGTGCTGGAACTCGGCGAGCGCTATCCCGGCGACGCCGGTGTGCTGGCGGCGTTGTTGCTCAACCGCATCAGCCTGGCCCCCGGCGAGGCGATCTTCCTACCTGCCGGCAACTTGCATACCTATCTGCGTGGATTCGCAGTGGAGGTAATGGCCAACTCCGACAACGTGTTACGCGGTGGTCTTACCCCGAAGCACGTAGATGTGCCCGAGTTGCTGCGGGTACTGGACTTCGCCCCCACCACTGAAGCGGAGTTGCGGCCGCAGACCCTCCGCGAGGGGCTCGGGCTGGTCTATGACACCCCGACCGACGAGTTCGCGCTCGCGTTGTTGACGCTCGAGGGTGATTATCTGCGTCACGAGGTAGACGCATCGTCCAGCCACGAGGGCCCGCAGATCTTGTTGTGCGCCGAGGGTGCGACGACGGTCCACGTGAAGTCCGGGTCGCTCGCGCTGGAACGAGGTATGGCTGCTTGGGTAGCCGCCGACGACGGCCCGGTCCGGCTCGTCGCGCAAGAGCCCGCCAAGCTGTTCAGGGCGACCGTCGGGTTGTAACGGCGACTCGGCCGCTGTCCCTCCCAGCTTTCCGGCGCTCACGCAGCCAGATCCGCATATTGTGGCGCATGGCACGGGCGATTATCCGCGGCGGCGGCACCATGTAGAGGCTGTCCAGTAGCGACAACCGGCGTAAAAACCATTCGGCGACAACGGGTTCGGACTCGGCCGCCCCGAGGAACTGGTCGAACAGCATACCGACGGGTCGCCACCAGCGGGGGATGTGCTCGGTGCCGGCATGGTGGAAGCTGATGTCGCCGATCGCGTTCATGATCCACACCGGGTAGGTGGTCTTGGCGGTGGCCCGATTGAGTTGGCCGGCTAGGTCCCCGTCCGGGAATTCCAGCGTTTTGTCCAAAGCCCTTTGCAGATGACCGGCCTGCAGCGAGGTCATCGTCATCCCCTGCCCGAAGGTCGGGTTGAAGCTGGCTACCGCGTCACCGAACGGGATGATGCCGGCCGGAAAGCGGTCCAGCTTGTCGTAGCGGCGCCATCTGGCGACCGGAAAAGCGTGGTATGCGGGTTCGCCCAGAGGTGTGGCCTGCGTCAGCGCGGCGGTGAAATGGGCGGGAAGCAGCGTGTCGGCCAGCGCGCGCATATCGGTGAAGGTCCTTGGTGGTTTGGCGTTGGCCACCCCGAAGGTGGTGAGCACCCAAGTGCCGTCCTCGTAGCACAGCATGCCGAGCCCGAGCGACTGGTCGTGCGAGGCGCCGGCGACCACCACCTTTTCCGCGATGAGGCCGTCCGGGATGCGGAACTGGGCAGTGGCGTAGTTGATGCCGATCTCCACGGTGTCTTCGATTGGCGGCTGGAATCCCCACTGCGCCAACCACACCGGCAACCGGGCGCCGCGGCCTGCCGCGTCGACCACGAGGTCGGCGCCGATGAATTCTGGGCGATCTGGGCATTCCGGGTCGCCACCGCGGGCATCCAACAACACACCGATGACCCGCTGCCGGGCACGGTCGAATCGTGGCTCGGTGACAGAGCTTCGCACGATCTCGACGTTTTCGATGTCACGGACTCGTCGCCGCAGCTGCCATTCCAGATGCGGCCGGCTGGGTACATAAGCAGTGAATTCCTCGCGCAGGTTGCGCCCCGTCCCGAGAACGTGGCCTGCAGCCCCCAGGTGGATGCAGTCCGGCCGGTTTTTCAGGATCGGCACACCCGCGGCCACCATGTCCTTCAGCAGGCCCGGGAACAAGCTCTCGAACTCCTTTGCTCCGCGTGCCATCAGCAGGTGTAGATGCCGGTCCTGCGGAACTGTCGCGCGGTTTGCCGGTGCAGTCGACAGCTCGTCGCGCTCGTAGACCGTCACCTTGGAATAAAAGTCCGAGAGCACCCGCGCGGCGGATAAGCCCGCGATGCTGGCCCCGATGACCACGGCGTGGCCCCTGGCGTTATCCCCACCGTCCGGCATCTGCGGAGAGTACCCACTACTGTGCGGTCACAGCAGGTGACGAAAAGGACGGGTAGATGGCGGGTCGATGGCGGATAAAGTCGGTTGAGCAATCGATCGCCGACACCGACGAGCCGGACACCCGGCTGCGTAAGGAACTCACCTGGCGTGACTTGGCGGTGTTCGGGGTCGCGGTGGTTATCGGCGCCGGTATTTTCACGGTTACTGCGTCGACGGCCGGCGATGTCACCGGACCGGCTATCTGGATCTCGTTTGTGATCGCGGCAGCCACCTGCGCCCTGGCAGCGCTGTGCTATGCAGAATTCGCCTCGACGCTGCCGGTGGCGGGAAGTGCATACACCTTCTCCTATGCCACCTTCGGCGAATTCATCGCCTGGATCATCGGCTGGAACCTGCTACTGGAGTTGGCGGTCGGTGCCGCTGTGGTGTCCAAAGGCTGGTCGAGCTATTTGGGTACAGTGTTCGGATTCGGTGGCGGCACGATCACTCTCGGTACTCTCGGTACTCCCGGATCGACTACTTTCGGATCGATCCAGATCGACTGGGGTGCGCTGCTGATCGTCTCGGCGGTCGCGATCCTGCTCGCCCTGGGCACCAAGTTGTCATCAAGGTTTTCCACGGTGGTCACCGTCATGAAGGTGTCGGTGGTGATCTTGGTTGTGGTCGTCGGCGCGTTCTACATCAAGGCGGCCAACTACTCGCCGTTCATTCCCAAGCCGGAAGCCGGAAGCGACCAACGAGGGATCGACCAGTCGGTGTTGTCGCTGTTGACCGGGGCGCACAGCAGCCATTACGGCTGGTATGGCGTATTGGCGGGGGCATCGATCGTGTTCTTCGCATTCATCGGTTTCGACATCGTGGCCACCATGGCCGAGGAGACCAAGAACCCCCAGCGCGACGTCCCGATAGGGATCCTGGCGTCGCTGGGGATCGTGACGATTCTCTACGTCGCGGTCTCGGTGGTGCTGTCCGGCATGGTTTCCTACACGCAGCTCAAGACCGTCCAGGGCAGCGCTCCGGCCAACCTGGCCACTGCATTCACCGCGGACGGGGTGCATTGGGCGAGCAAAATCATTTCCATCGGAGCGTTGGCGGGGCTGACCACCGTGGTGATGGTGTTGATGCTCGGGCAGTGCCGGGTTTTGTTCGCGATGGCGCGCGACGGGCTGTTGCCACGGCAGCTGGCCAGAACCGGTTCGCGCGGCACTCCGGTCCGGATCACGGTGCTGGTCGCGCTGGTGGTGGCCGTGACGGCGGCGGTGTTCCCGATCACCAAGCTCGAGGAGATGGTCAATGTCGGAACGCTGTTCGCGTTCGTCCTGGTGTCCGCCGGGGTCATCGCCCTGCGCCGCAGCCGGCCAGACCTACCGCGCGGGTTCCGGGCCCCCTGGGTGCCGGTGCTTCCGATTGCGTCGATATGCGCATGCGCGTGGCTGATGGTGAATCTCACCGCGCTGACCTGGGTCCGGTTCGGCGTTTGGTTGGTGACGGGGACCGCGATCTATCTCGGCTACGGGCGCCGGCACTCGGTGCAGGGCCGCCGCGACGCCGAGGAGGCCCACCACGCTAACTACACTGAGCCGGTTCAAGCCGACCCGGATACCGCGATGACGTAACCTCATCCGGTTTACAAATGGCCATATTATGTCTAGACATAAGACGCAGGTGTGGGTATTGTCAAACTGCCAACGCGGTATGACTCACAGGGAGGGTTTGGCATATGACCGCACAACTGCGACCCGAATTGAACCGGGTGGCGCCAGCACCCGTCTGGCAGGACAACAAGCGCCGTTTGTGGCTCATGGGACTGATCGCCCCGACGGCGCTGTTCGTGATGTTACCGATGATCTGGGGGATGAACCAACTCGGCTGGCAGGGCGCCTCGCAGGCGCTGCTGTGGATCGGGCCGATCCTGGTCTACGTCCTGTTGCCCATCCTCGACCTGCGCTTCGGGCCCGACGGACAGAACCCGCCCGACGAGGTGATGGAGCAGCTGGAAAACGACAAGTACTACCGCTATTGCACTTACATCTTCATCCCGTTCCAGTACCTCAGCGTCCTGTTCGGCGCCTACTTGTTCACCGCCTCGGACATCAGCTGGCTCGGTTACGACGGCCCGTTGAGCTGGGCCGGGAAGCTCGGCGTGGCGCTGTCAGTCGGTGTCCTCGGTGGTGTGGGCATCAACACCGCGCACGAGATGGGGCACAAGAAGGATTCGTTGGAGCGGTGGCTGTCCAAGATCACCCTGGCGCAGACCTGCTACGGGCATTTCTACATCGAGCACAACCGCGGTCACCACGTCCGGGTGGCAACTCCGGAGGACCCGGCGTCGTCCCGTTTCGGCGAGACTTTCTGGGAATTCCTGCCGCGCAGCGTGTTCGGCAGCCTGCGCTCGTCATTGCGGCTGGAAGCCCAACGGCTGCGCCGGCTGGGCGCCAGCCCATGGAATCCCAAGACATATCTGTCCAACGATGTGCTCAACGCCTGGCTGCTGTCGGTGGTGTTGTGGGGTGTGCTGATCGCGGTCTTCGGCCCCACGCTGATCCCGTTCGTGATCATCCAGGCGGTCTTCGGCTTCACCCTTCTAGAGGCCGTCAACTACCTCGAGCACTACGGGTTGTTGCGGCAGAAGAACGACACCGCTTCCGGGAAAGGCCGCTACGAGCGCTGCGCACCGGTGCACAGCTGGAACTCCGACCACGTGGTCACCAACCTGTTCCTGTACCACCTGCAGCGGCACAGCGACCACCACGCCAACCCCACCCGGCGGTACCAGACGCTGCGTAGCCTCGAGGGCTCGCCCAACCTGCCGAGTGGGTACGCGTCGATGATCTCGCTGACGTATTTTCCGCCACTGTGGCGCAAGGTGATGGACCATCGGGTGCTGGCGCACTACGACGGCGACATCACCAGGGTCAACCTGCAGCCGCGCCTGCGCGAGAAGCTGCTGGCGCAGCACGGGGCCGCGCAATGACGGCCGCCTACCAGTGCCCAGTCTGCGATTACGTCTACGACGAGGCCAAAGGTGATGCCAGGGAAGGGTTTCCGGCCGGCACACGGTGGCAGGAGATTCCCGATGACTGGTGCTGTCCAGACTGCGCGGTGCGCGAAAAAGTCGATTTCGAAGAGGTAGGAGCAAACAAATGAGTCGCGATGAGCGCTCGCGCGAAGAGCGTCAAACCCAGTTCAAACTGTTCCGCTGCATCCAGTGCGGGTTCGAGTACGACGAGGCTCAGGGATGGCCGGAGGACGGCATCGAGCCCGGGACCCGCTGGGACGACATCCCCGAGGACTGGAGCTGCCCGGACTGCGGAGCGGCCAGATCGGACTTCGAGATGGTAGAGGTAGTGCGCCGGTGAACGCTCCAAGCGATATTCTCGCGCCTGTGAAGCGGCTTACTTACCCCGAGGCGTCGCGGGTCCTGCTGCGTGACTCGGTGCTGGATGCGATGCGGGACCTGCTGCTGACCCGGGACTGGTCCGCCATCACGCTCTCCGACGTGGCCCGCGCAGCCGGCATCAGTCGGCAGACCATCTACAACGAGTTCGGCTCACGGCAGGGCTTGGCGCAGGGCTATGCCCTGCGCCTGGCCGATCGCCTGGTCGACACGGTCCATGCCGCCCTGGACGACAACGTCGGCAACATGTACGAGGCATTCCTGCAGGGTTTTCGGTCGTTCTTCGCCGGGTCGGCAGCGGATCCGTTGGTGATATCGCTGCTGACCGGAGTCGCCAAGCTCGATCTGCTGCAGATCATCACCACCGACAGCGCACCGATCATCACCCGTGCTTCGGAGCGGTTGACATCCACCCTCACCCAGACCTGGGTGGCCATCAGCGACGAGGACGCCGGCGTGCTGGCGCGCGCCATCGTGCGGGTGGCACTGAGCTACGTGTCGATGCCACCCGAGGCCGACCACGACGTGGCGAGGGATCTGGCGCGGCTGCTGACGCCCTTCGCGGAGCGTCACGGCATCATCGACCTGCCTTGACCGGCCAGGGCCAAGGGCCCTGAATGTCACCGACTACAGTGGCGCAAGAGCATAACTAAGCTAACTAGGGCCTAACTTGGCTCGCGAACCCCTAAGCACCCTGAGCCTGTAGAAGGATGAGACATCACCATGACGACGACCGAAAATTCGCTGACAACCGACGTTCGTAATGGCGTGGAATTTAAGGTCGCCGATCTGTCGCTCGCGGATTTCGGCCGTAAAGAACTCGACCTCGCCGAGTATGAGATGCCGGGCTTGATGTCGCTGCGTCGCGAGTACGCCGAAGTGCAACCGCTGAAGGGGGCCCGTATCTCGGGCTCGCTGCACATGACCGTGCAGACCGCGGTGCTCATCGAGACCCTGACATCGCTGGGCGCCGAAGTCCGCTGGGCGTCGTGCAACATCTTCTCCACCCAGGACCATGCGGCGGCCGCAGTGGTCGTCGGCCCGCACGGCACTCCAGAGGAGCCCCAGGGCGTCCCGGTGTTCGCGTGGAAGGGCGAGACGCTCGAGGAGTACTGGTGGGCTGCCGAGCAGATGCTGACCTGGCCAGACCCTGACAAGCCGGCCAACATGATCCTCGACGACGGCGGCGACGCCACCATGTTGGTGTTGCGTGGCGCGCAGTACGAAAAGGCCGGCGTGGTGCCGCCCGCCGAGGAGAACGACTCCGCGGAGTGGAAGGTCTTCTTGAACCTGGTGCGGACCCGCTTCGAGACCGAGAAGAACAAGTGGACCAAGATTTCCGGGTCGGTCAAGGGCGTCACCGAGGAGACCACCACCGGCGTGCTGCGGCTGTACCAGTTCGCCGCGGCCGGGGACCTGGCTTTCCCCGCGATCAACGTCAACGACTCGGTGACCAAGTCCAAGTTCGACAACAAGTACGGCACCCGGCACTCCTTGATCGACGGCATCAACCGCGGCACCGACGCGTTGATCGGCGGCAAGAAAGTCCTCATCTGCGGCTACGGCGATGTCGGTAAGGGTTGCGCGGAGGCGGTGAAGGGCCAGGGGGCACGCGTCGTCGTCACCGAGATCGACCCGATCAACGCCCTGCAGGCACTGATGGAGGGCTTCGACGTCACGACGGTCGAGGAGGCCATCGGCGACGCGGACATCGTGGTGACCGCAACCGGCAACAAGGACATCATCTCGCTGGAGCACATGAAGGCGATGAAGGACCACGCCATCCTGGGCAACATCGGCCACTTCGACAACGAGATCGACATGGCAGCGCTGGAACGCTCCGGGGCGACGCGGCTCAACATCAAGCCGCAGGTCGACTTGTGGACCTTCGGCGACAGCGGCAAGTCGATCATCGTGCTTTCCGAAGGCCGGCTGCTGAACCTGGGCAACGCCACCGGCCACCCGTCGTTCGTGATGAGCAACAGCTTCGCCAACCAGACGATCGCCCAGATCGAACTGTGGACGAAGAATGACGAATACGACAACGAGGTGTACCGGCTGCCCAAGCACCTTGATGAGAAGGTGGCCCGCATCCACGTCGAAGCGTTGGGCGGTCAGCTGACCAGGCTGACCAAGGACCAGGCCGAATACCTCGGCGTCGACGTCGAAGGCCCCTACAAGGCGGACCATTACCGCTATTGATTCAGGCCCCTGCCCGACGTGACGCTGGGTTCACACCAGATCGCGAGCGTGAAACCAGCTTTTCGCGGGCTCGATAAGCTCGCGCCGTGCTGATTGCGATCGAAGGGGTTGACGGCGCCGGCAAGCGGACCCTGTCAGCGGGTCTGCGCGGCGCTTTTGAAGCTGCCGGGAAGTCCGTGGCCACCCTGGCGTTCCCGCGTTATGGGCAGTCGGTGCCCGCCGACCTCGCCGCGGAGGCTCTGCGCGGCGAGCACGGTGATCTCGCGTCGTCGGTATATGCGATGGCCATGCTCTTCGCGCTCGACCGCGCCGGGGCGGTCGAGGACATCGAAGGGGCCAGGCGTGACCACGACGTGGTGATTTTGGATCGCTACGTTGCCTCCAATGCGGCCTACAGCGCGGCGCGCCTGCATCAGGACCCGGCGGGGGAGGCGGTGGCCTGGGTGGATCGGCTCGAGTACCAGCGGTTGCGGTTGCCTGCACCGGATTGGCAGGTGCTGCTCGCGGTGCCCGCCGAGCTCGCGGGTGAACGGGCCCGCGGCCGGGCCCAGTCAGAGCCGGGCCGGGCGCGCGACAGCTACGAACGTGACGATGAACTTCAGCGGCGCACCGGTGTGGTGTACGCCGGCCTGGCCGCTGCGGGCTGGCGCGGGCGATGGCAAGTCGTCGACGCAGACGTGGATCCGGGCCGGCTGGCCGCCAGCCTGATCGGCCCCTAGCGGCGATCGCGAGGGCGGCGTAGCCGGGCGAAGCGGGTCGCCGCCGTCGGGTTAGCGGCGATCGCGAGGGCGGCGTAGCCGGGCGAAGCGGGTCGC
>Ga0209693_10000163_pt1 | contig 25363 bp, 26 predicted proteins | sample HubBroMetageWRM3_FD_188345 | JGI IMG/M metagenome (GOLD analysis project Ga0209693, IMG submission 188345) | Warmed soil microbial communities from the Hubbard Brook experimental Forest, New Hampshire - Hubbard Brook CCASE Soil Metagenome WRM 3... | ecosystem: Environmental > Terrestrial > Soil... | reverse complement strand
TCGCTTCGCTCTGCATCGTCGCCAGCGCGGGTCATAGGCGCCGCTCCTCCTCATCGCTTCGCTCTGCATCGTCGCCAGCGCGGGTCATAGGCGCCGCTCTCCCCCGCAAGCGGGAGGTGCCCCCACCTCATCGCTTCGCTCTGCATCGTCGCCGGCGCGGGTCATAGGCGCCGCTCCTTCTCATCGCTTCGCTCTGCATCGTCGCCGGCGCGGGTCATGACCCGCCCGGCTGCAGCATCTTGGTGGCCCATGTCAAAACTTCGTCGTACAGCGCAGGCTCCTTAGATAGTTCGGCTCCCAGCGACGGCACCATCTCTTTCAGGGTGGGCAGCCAGGACTGATAATGGTTGGCAAAGCAGCGCTGCAGAACGTCGAGCATGATCGGCACGGCAGTCGAGGCTCCCGGCGAGCCGCCGAGCAGCCCAGCGATGCTGCCGTCAGCGGAGCCCACCACGGTGGTGCTGAACTCGAGCACTCCGCCTTTGCGTTTGTCTCGCCGGATCACCTGGACTCGCTGACCAGACACTGTCAGCTCCCAGTCCGAATCCAATGCGCTGGGGGCGAATTCGCGCAGCGCACGGACCCGGTCGGGCTCGGTGAGCCGCAGTTGACCGATCAAGTAGTTGACCAGTGCCCTCTCGGTGAGACCAACACCGAGCATTGACAACACGTTGTCGCGCTTGACCGACCGGGGCAGATCGGTGAAGTGGCCGTGCTTTAAGAACTTCGGCGACCACCCAGCGTACGGCCCGAACACCAACCATGACTTGCCGTTGACGAAGCGCAGGTCCAGATGCAGCGCACCGAGCGGTGGGGCTCCCGGCGATGGGACGCCGTAGACCTTGGCTCGGTGCGCGGCGGTAAGCGTCGGGTTGTCGGCGCGCAGGAACCGGCCGCCGATCGGAAAGCCGGCGAAGCCCTTGACCTCCTTGATGCCGGATTTCTGCAACAGCGGCAGCGCGTAACCACCGGCCCCGACGAAAACGAATTTGGCATTCAGCTTGCGCTTTTCACCGCTGCGGCGATTACCGATCGTCAACGTCCAACTGCCATCGGACGCGCGAGACAGGTTGCGGACCTCGTGACCGAACAGCGCGGTGGTGCCGTTGCGCACGGCGTAGCCGATGAGCTGTCTGGATAGTGCACCGAAATCGATATCGGTGCCGTCGGAGGCCCAGTTGAGTGCAACCGGCCCGGAGAAGTCACGTTTGGCGGCCATGAACGGCAGCCGGCGGGCGAACTCGTGGGGCTCCTCAATCAGCTCGGTGGCTGCGAACAGCGGGTTGCCGGCCAGCGCCTGCTGCCGGCGCCGCAGATAGTCGACGCGTCGGGCTCCGTGCACAAAACTCACATGCGGAACCGGGTTGACGAAGCTGCGGTCAGTCAGGATCCCGTTCTCCACGGCGTACGCCCAGAATTGGCGGGTCACCTGGAATTGCTCGTTGATGCGCACCGCTTTGGTGATGTCGATCGAGCCGTCCGGCATTTCTGGGGTGTAGTTCAGCTCGCACAGGGCGGAGTGGCCGGTGCCGGCGTTGTTCCAGGGACTGCTGCTTTCGGCGGCGACGGCGTCCAGCCGCTCGACGAGCGTGATCGACCAGTCCGCCTCCAGCCGCCGCAGCAACGCTCCCAGGGTGGCGCTCATGATGCCAGCGCCCACCAGCACGACGTCGGTTCTGGCTGATTCTGACACCCGGATCGTTGACCCCTTCCCTTTGCCGCGCCGGCCTTCAAGGTTATCCCCATGGGTATGGACGCAACGACTTCTGCTTCCCCGGCCCGCCGCGCTGACCCGTGGCGCGCGCGGCGTCACCCCTGAATGAGCTCTGACCACGCTCTAAGCTGGCCCAGTGACTGGCGGGGTGACTGACTGGGTGCCCGACGTATTGCCCGGCTATTGGCAGTGCTCGATCCCGCTCGGGCCCGACCCGGAGGGCGAGGGCGACATCGTCGCCACCCTGATACGACGAGGTGAGCCCGCACCCGCCGATCACGCGGTCCTGGCGATACACGGCTACACCGACTACTTCTTCCACACCGGGCTGGCCGATCACTTCGCCAACCGTGGCTTTGCCTTCTATGCGCTGGACCTGCAGAAGTGCGGCCGGTCGCGGCGCGACGGCCAGACCCCGCACTTCATCACTGACCTTGCCCACTACGACGCCGAGCTCGAACGCGCGCTTGCGGTCATCACCGAGCAGACCGAGTCACCGGCGATCCTGGTGTACGGCCACTCCGCCGGCGGGCTGATCGTGTCGCTATGGCTGGACAGGTTGCATCGACGGGGCGCGACGGCAAGCGCCGGCGTGTGCGGGCTGGTGCTCAACAGCCCCTTCCTGGACCTGCACGGTCCGGCGGTGCTGCGCCTGGGCGTGACCTCGGCCACGATCGCTGCCCTGTCGCGAGTGCGTACCAAAGGGGTGGCCAGGGGAACGAGTAAAGGTGGTTACGGCTCCAGCCTGCACCGTGACTACGACGGGGAATTCGACTACAACCTGCAGTGGAAACCGTTGGGCGGCTTCCCAATCACCTTCGGGTGGCTGCACGCCGTGCGCCGTGGCCAGGTACGACTGCATCGCGGGCTCGACGTCGGAGTGCCCAATCTGATCCTGCGGTCGGATCACACCGTGCGCGAAAGCGGCGGCCCCACAGCCATCCAATGCGGTGACGCGGTTCTCGACGTCACCCAGATCGCCAGGTGGGCCGGCTGTATCGGGAACCGCTCCACCATCGTTCCGGTGGCCGACGCCAAACACGATGTCTTCTTGTCGCTGCCCCAGCCGCGCCAGCTGGCCTATCACCGGCTGGACCTCTGGCTGGATAGCTACCTGTGCACCGACAACACCGACGCCTCGGCGTCGTCGGGGAAAGGGTGACGGCCAAAAAATATGGAGACCTACGACCTGGCGATCATCGGAGCTGGTTCGGGCAACACGATTCTCGACCATCGCTACGCGGGAAAGCGAACGGCGATCTGCGAGCAGGGCACGTTCGGTGGCACCTGCCTGAATGTCGGATGCATCCCGACCAAGATGTTCGTCTATGCCGCCGAGGTTGCCAACACGATACGGGGCGCCGCGCGCTACGGCGTCGATGCACACGTCGACCGGGTGCGCTGGGACGACATCGTGTCGCGCATCTTCGGCAGGATCGATCCAATCGGGCTCGCCGGTGAGGACCACCGGCGCTCGACGCCCAACATCGACGTGTACCACGAGCACACCCGGTTCGGGCGAGTTCAGGCCGACGGGCGTTACCTGCTGCGCACTGACGCCGGCGTAGACTTCGCCGCCGACAAGGTGGTGGTCGCGGCAGGGTCGCGGCCAGTGATTCCGCCGGTGATACTTGCATCCGGCGTCCAGTATCAGACGAGCGACACCGTCATGCGGATCTCCGAGTTGCCCGAGCATCTGGTGATCGTCGGAAGTGGCTTTGTGGCAGCCGAATTCGCGCACATCTTCTCCGCGCTGGGCGTCCGGATCACCCTGGTGATCCGGGGCCATACCTTGCTCCGGCACTGCGACGACACCATCTGCCAACGGTTCACCCGCATCGCGTCCAGGAAGTGGGAGCTGCGCACCCAACGCAACGTGGTGGGCGCCTCCAATCGCGGCGCCGGCGTCGCGCTGGAGCTCGATGACGGATCCAAGCTCAACGCAGACATGCTGCTGGTGGCCACCGGTCGGGTGTCCAACGCTGATCGGCTGGACGCCGAACAGGCAGGTGTCCGTGTCGAGGACGGCCGCGTGGTAGTCGACAAATACCAACGGACTTCGGCGCGTGACGTTTTCGCCCTCGGCGACGTCTCGTCGCCGTATCAGCTCAAGCACGTCGCCAATCACGAAGCCCGCGTCGTGAAGCACAACATACTGTGCGATTGGGACGACACCGACTCGATGGCCGTCACCGACCACCGCTACGTACCGTCGGCGGTGTTCACCGATCCCCAGCTGGCCACTGTTGGATTGACCGAAAACCAGGCTATTGCGCAAGGATTCGATATCTCGGTCGCGATACAGAACTACAGCGACGTCGCCTACGGATGGGCGCTGGAAGACACCACCGGCATCGTCAAGCTCATCGCCGAGCGCGATAGTGGACGCCTGCTGGGCGCGCACATCATGGGCTATCAGGCATCGTCGATCATCCAGCCGCTTATCCAGGCGATGAGCTTCGGACTGACCGCCCCGGAGATGGCGCGCGGCCAGTACTGGATTCATCCAGCGCTGCCCGAGGTCGTCGAAAACGCGCTACTGAGCCTGCACTGACGTCATAGTCGACGCGGCCGGACATCGCGCTCGCGGTCCTGGCACTGCGGGCATAGGCCGTGCAGCGTCAGGCCGGCGCGCTCCGAGAGCGCAAACGAACTGCCCGCCATCGCCTGCTCGAGCGCCGAGGTCAACTGCCGCGCGGGCACCTCGATGATCGACTCGCATCGCGTACATACCGCGTGGTGGTGGGGAGCGGTGGCCAGTCCGTAGGTAGTGAGACCGCCGTCGAGGGTCAGCGCGTGCAGCACCCCCTGATCGACCAGCGTCGTCACCGTGCGGTAGATAGTCGCCACGTCGGGCGGCTGGGACCCGGCAGGCAGGCACGCGCGCACCCGCTGGTGGATCTCTGCCACCGGCAGGTGCCCGTTTACCGGCTCGAGCACCGCCAGAACCTGAATCCGCGACGCCATCCGCCGCAGCCCGCGGGCCCGCAGGAACTCGCCGAGCCGTTCGGTGACAGCCGGGTCCAGGGTCGATGGCTTAGGCGTCACCTGTTCAGTGTCGTCCCCGATACCCGCGATTGCCAGTGTTCACCTGCAGACTCAAGACGCGATTCCTGCAACTCAGTTGCATCCAGCTTGAGAACAAACCTACAGTCGTGGCTGTTGGGTACTGCCCACTGTTGGAAGGACCGACATGGCCAGTGATGAGCTCGCCACGCGCCCCGACCCGCAGAGGTCACGGTGGTCCAGGCTGCTCAGCACCCTCTCGCCCGCCGAGTGGTCGCGTCTGGGATTGATGCTGGCGGTGATCTTCGCGCTGCATCTGGTTGGCTGGATGACCTTGGTGTTCATCGTGGATCCGGCGCGGCTCAGCTTAGGCGGCAAGGCATTTGGCATCGGCGTCGGGCTGACGGCCTACACCCTGGGCTTGCGGCACGCGTTCGACGCCGACCACATCGCCGCTATCGACAACACCACCCGCAAGCTGATGAGCGACGGGCAACGCCCGCTGGCCGTGGGATTCTTCTTCTCACTGGGCCACTCCACAGTGGTGTTCGGGCTGGCGTTACTGCTGGCAACCGGGGTCAAGGCGATCGTCGGACCGGTCGAAGACGATTCCTCCACGCTGCATCACTACACCGGCCTGATCGGGACCACCGTCTCGGGCGTGTTCCTGTACTTGATCGCCATCCTCAACGTCATCATCCTGGTCGGCATCGTGCGGGTCTTCATGCGACTGCGCCATGGCGACTTCGACCCAGAAAAGGACGGGGCCGAACTGGAACAGCAGTTGGCGAACCGCGGACTGCTCAACCGATTGCTCGGCCGCTTCACCAAATCGATCACCAAGTCCTGGCAGATGTACCCGGTCGGGTTTTTATTCGGACTGGGATTCGACACCGCCTCTGAGATCGCGCTGCTGGTCCTGGCGGGCACCAGCGCAGCGGCCGGGCTGCCGTGGTACGCCATCCTGTGTCTGCCGGTACTGTTCACCGCCGGCATGTGCCTGCTGGACACCATCGACGGCTCGTTCATGAACTTCGCCTACGGCTGGGCTTTTTCCAGCCCGGTGCGCAAGATCTACTACAACATCACCATCACCGGGTTATCGGTCGCAGTGGCGCTGCTGATTGGCAGCATCGAGCTGCTGGGTCTGTTCGCCGGCCAGTTGGGGTGGCGTGGGCCGTTCTGGGACTGGCTTGGCGGCCTCGACCTCAACACCGTCGGCTTCGTCGTCGTCGGGATGTTCGTCGTCACCTGGGTCATCGCCCTGCTCGTCTGGCGGTACGGCCGCATCGAGGAGAGGTGGACCTCAGCCGAGGGCGCGACTTAACCCGGTCACCACTGTGGCGGTGCGGCTCCGCGGCCGAAGCCCCAGGTCGACTGACCCAATCGCGGCTTGCGCTGATCGTCGGTGCGGCGCCGGCCATAGTTGGCCGCCAGTATCGGTTCCGCGTCCGCCCCCTGGACGAGGGCCAGGCACGGTGTGGTGAATTCGCACGTCCGACAATGAGCGGCGAAGGTCGGGTGGATGGCCGGTGCGCTGTTCATCTGGATTGCCTCGGCACCGATCAGCATGCCGACGGCGCCGATCTCGGCGCGGCTTCGCCGGATACGCGTTCGCCGCACAAGACCGGCGGTCGACTGCTCGACGTGACCTGGCTCGCCGCTTCGTGAAGTGCGCGCCAACAGCCGCCGGTGCTGCGGAATCGCGCGACCGCCACCGCTGGGCTCGCTTTGCCGAACCCGGTTCGACGCACCTGTGGCGGCACCCGCGATGCCTGAGGCGGCGGGCGGATCGAGCGGGCCGGTGAGGCGCACCTGGTTGTGGATCGTGCCCGAGATCTCCATGCCCAGGTATTCCTGCTCCCAGGCCCAGCAGGCCGCGACCGCCGCCTCATCACCGATCAGCGCATCCAACTCCTGCCATTCGTCGATGACCTGGTGCCGGACCACCCAATACTCGTCGGCGGCGTCGACGGCCAGCAGGTCGATCCGGCAGGTGTAGATCACCGCGGATCCGTCCGGGGTCAGCAACCCGCGTTCAGGGTCGCGCGGATCAGGCACCAGCCCCTGGACGTCGTGGCCGATCTTCACCGGGGCGAAGTCGTCGACCGTGCTGGCCCATGCGTCGTAGGCGTCGAGCAGCGCCTCGGCAGCGGGTAGGGCGTCGGTCGCGCCGGCTACCCCGATTTCGGTGACCGCCCTGGCCAGTGCCTTGTGCACCAGCGATTGCCTCACCTCGGGTTGCCAGTCCCATGTGCCCGGGTAGTAGTAGACGGCGAGCGCATCCTTGAGCACGGCGGGCAGCACGGGATGTACGGTCGCCGCGCTTTTGATGGGCTCGAGTTCGCGGCGCGACGCGAAATCCCATTGCCGCCGGCAGCGCTTGAACCTGGCGCGGTCGTCCTCGGTAATCCGGTAGTTCACTTGCGGCCCCCGGTCAGTGCCCGCTCAGCGCGAGTGCGGCCAATGTGGCCAGGGCTCCTCTACCGGCCAGCGGCACCGATCGGCGTGAGTGGCCATCGACTCCAGCTCCGCGAGCAGGTCATCGAAGAACGCCCGTAGCCGTTCCGGATCGCGCGGCCAGCTCGCCGAGAACGACATCCACGCATCGGGTGCGGACTGGTCTGGGGCGCTCACATCGGCCGCGCCAGCCAAGGGCACGATGCGCCAGCCATATTCATCGCCGCGCCGTTCGAGGTACACGATGTCGTCACGACCGGGGCGGTTCGCCTCGACCAATGCCTCAAACGAGGCGAATAACTCGTCAACCTTCACGTGCGCCTTCTGAGGTTCAGGATAGACGCGATTCGGTGTAGAAAAGTGCTCATGGGCTCCCCAGCGCTCAGGCCCAACCGCCCGGCTGCCAGCGGACGCCGGTGACCAGCAATGCATGAGCTGTCGCTGTGCGAAGCGATCGCCGGTGTGGTCAAAACGCACGCCGACGGCCGCCACGTCGACGTCGTCCGCGTCCGGATCGGGGCTCTTCGCCAGGTGGTGCCGGAATCGCTGTCGTTCTGCTGGACACTCGTCCGGGACTCCGAGAACATGCCGGACGCCGAACTGGAACTCGAGTGCGTCACCGCCGAGGTGAAGTGCCGGTCGTGCGGTGAGCAGTCCGAGATCACGTCGGCCTGGTCGATCTGGTGTCCCAGCTGCGACAGCTCCGATGTCGAGGTGCTACGCGGCAACGAATTTCTGGTGACGTCGTTGGACGTCTCGTGAAAGGTGTTCATTATGAATCATTTAACGAGGGAAGAATCATTTAACGAGGGAAGAATCATTTGACGAGGGAAGAATCATTTGACGAGGGAAAGCGATCTCACTGAGGGAAAGCGATATCATGATGGGTAGATTTCATCGGCACGACGACGGAACCGTGCACACCCACGAGCACGATCACCATCCCCACGACCATGACCATGACCATGACCATGACCATGGGGATCACAGTGGTTACGAGACCGGCACACAGCGCATCAACGTGCTGGAGGAGATCTTCGCCGAGAACGATACCCGTGCGAACTTCAACCGGGCGGCGTTCGAAAGCAACGGGATCCGCGCGCTGAACCTGATGAGCTCCCCCGGGTCGGGGAAGACGACCGTGCTGCAGGCCACGCTCGATGAACTCGCCACAGAGTTCGCGATCGGGGTGATCGAAGGCGACATCGCCACCGACCTGGATGCGGCCAAGCTCAGCGGTCGCGGTGCCCAGGTGTCGCTGCTCAACACCAGCAACGGTTTTGGCGGCGAATGCCACCTCGACGCGCCCATGGTCAACCGCGCATTACCGGGCCTCGACCTGCCCCGATTGGACCTGGTGATCATCGAAAACGTCGGCAACCTGGTCTGCCCGGCCGAGTTCGACGTCGGCGAGCATGCCAAGGCCATGGTCTACTCCGTCACCGAGGGCGAGGACAAGCCGCTGAAGTACCCGGTGATGTTCAGATCGGTGGACGTGGTGTTACTCAACAAGATTGACTTGGTGCCCCACCTGGACGTCGACGTAGACACCTACATCGCGCATGTTCGCGAAGTGAACGCGGAAGCGACGATCCTGCCGATCAGCGCGCGCACCGGAGCAGGCATGGGCGCCTGGTTTGGTTGGCTACGACGATTCGCCGGGGATTCCGGGGCATGAGTCATGCAAACGACTTGCATAACAAGCTCTTGCAAATGACTTGCATAACACCGAAAATCGCCCATCTATAGACCATCTATGTTAGCCAGGCCCGCGGGTTCGTGGCTTTGTTCCCTACCGCCGAATGCCTTGCTGCGCAACGAGAACAGGCGTATCTCCAACGGCTGTGCAGCATCTGTTCAGTTACCCGAAAGCGGGGAGCCGTTGACAACGCTCGATGGCAGGCGTAGACCCAAAAACAGCGCTGCGCAAGTGGGCCGGCGGTCGACTCCGGCAGCGTAGGGAGCCCAGCCCGGCCCCGGAAAGCTGCAGCATGCCAACAGAAGCAGCAGTCAAAGCGGAAGAGACATTGATTCATGTTCTATGGATCAATGCGGGTCTTAGTTGTGACGGCGATTCGGTGGCGTTGACTGCCGCCACCCAGCCCAGTGTGGAGGAGATCGCGCTCGGCGCGCTTCCCGGTCTCCCCAAAGTCGCCGTCCACTGGCCCCTGATCGACTTCGAATGCGGACCCACTGGAGGGGCGGACGACTTCCTGGAGTGGTTCTTCAAAGCCGATCGCGGCGAATTGGAGCCGTTCGTACTCGTCGTCGAAGGATCCATTCCCAACGAGAAGATCAAGGACGAAGGCTATTGGTGCGGCTTCGGCAACGATCCGGCAACCGGCCAGCCGATGACCACCAGCGAGTGGCTTGACCGGCTGACGCCCAAGGCCACCGCGGTCGTCGCAGTCGGGACCTGCGCCACCTACGGCGGCATCCACGCCATGGCCGGCAATCCCACCGGGGCGATGGGCGTGCCCGACTACCTCGGATGGGACTGGAAGAGCAAGGCCGGCATCCCGATCGTCTGCGTTCCCGGCTGCCCGATCCATCCGGACAACCTGTCGGAGACGCTGACCTACCTGCTCTACATGGCGACCGGCCAGGCGCCGATGATCCCGCTCGACGAGGCGCTGCGCCCCAAGTGGTTGTTCGGGGCGACCGTGCACGAAGGTTGTGACCGGGCCGGCTACTACGAGCAGGGTGATTTCGCCACCGAGTATGGGTCACCGAAATGCATTGTCAAACTTGGGTGTTGGGGCCCGGTCGTGAAGTGCAACGTGCCTAAGCGCGGGTGGATCAACGGCATTGGCGGTTGCCCGAACGTCGGCGGTATCTGCATCGGGTGCACGATGCCCGGCTTCCCGGACAAGTTCATGCCGTTCATGGACGAGCCGCCGGGCGGCAAGCTCTCCAGCACCGCGTCGGGTCTGTACGGGACCGTGATTCGCAACCTGAGGGGTATCACGGGGCGCACCCTCGACAAGGAACCGCGCTGGCGCCACACGGGCACCCAACTCACCACCGGAGCCCGCCGCACCTGGTAGGTCACCTAGCCAGGTCACGGCGCTTCATTCCTATCTCGAACAGAGCCCTCGGGCGGAGAGCAGAATTGCGATGACAACCATCATTCCTGAGCCGTCACACGCCACCCGCGAACCCGGCCAGCTGGTCGAGATGGCGTGGGATCCGATCACAAGGATCGTGGGCAGTCTCGGCATCTACACCAAAATTGATTTCGAGAACAAGGAAGTCGTCGAGTGCCACAGCACCTCGTCGATCTTCCGCGGCTACTCGATCTTCATGAAGGGCAAGGATCCTCGCGACGCGCACTTCATCACCAGCCGCATCTGCGGTATCTGCGGCGACAACCACTGCACGTGTTCGTGTTACACCCAGAACATGGCCTACGGAGTCAAGCCACCGCACCTCGGCGAATGGATCGTCAACCTCGGCGAGGCCGCGGAATACATGTTCGACCACAACATCTTCCAGGAGAACCTGGTCGGCGTTGACTTCTGCGAGAAGATGGTCGCCGAGACCAACCCGAGCGTGCTCTCACTGGCAGAGAAAACCCCGGCGCCGAACGCCGGCGCACACGGATACAGGACGATCGCTGACATCATGCGGTCGCTCAACCCGTTCAGCGGCGAGTTCTACCGGGAAGCCCTGCAGGTCAGCCGCTGGACGCGAGAGATGTTCTGCCTCATGGAGGGTCGCCACGTGCACCCGTCCACGCTGTACCCCGGCGGAGTCGGCACCGTCGCGACCATTCAGCTGATGACGGACTACATGACACGGCTGATGCGTTATGTCGAGTTCATGAAGAAGGTCGTGCCGATGCACGACGACCTGTTCGACTTCTTCTACGAGGCGCTGCCCGGTTACGAGAAGGTCGGCCTGCGCCGCACCCTGCTCGGCTGCTGGGGCTCCTTCCAGGACCCCGAAGTGTGCAACTTCAACTACAAGGACATGGAGCAGTGGGGTAACGCGATGTTCGTCACCCCGGGCGTAGTCGTGGACGGCAAGCTGGTCACCCACTCGCTGGTGGACATCAACCTCGGCATCCGGATCCTGTTGGGCAGCTCGTACTACGACGACTGGACCGAGCAGGAGATGTTCGTCAAGACCGATCCGCTGGGCAACCAAGTGGACCGGCGCCACCCGTGGAACCAGCACACCAACCCGCACCCGCAGAAGCGGGACTTGGACGGCGGCAAGTACAGCTGGGTGATGTCGCCACGCTGGTTCGACGGCAGGGATCACTTGGCGCTGGACACCGGCGGCGGCCCGCTGGCCCGGTTGTGGGCGACCGCACTGGCCGGCCTGGTCGACATCGGCTACGTCAAGGCGACCGGTACCAGTGTGAAGATCAACCTCCCCAAGACCGTCCTGAAGGGTCCTGTTGAATTCGAGTGGAAGATCCCCAAGCACGGCAGCAACACGATCGAACGTGACCGGGCCCGTACCTACTTCCAGGCCTACGCGGCGGCGTGCGCGCTGCACTTCGCCGAGAAGGCGTTGGCGGAAATCCGCGCTGGGCGTACTAAGACATGGGAGAAGTTCAACGTGCCCGACGAGGGCATCGGCTGCGGCTTCACCGAAGCGGTCCGCGGTGTGCTCAGCCACCACATGGTGATCCGGGACGGCAAGATCGCCAACTACCACCCGTACCCGCCCACACCGTGGAACGCCAACCCGCGTGACAGCTTCGGCACGCCGGGCCCCTACGAGGATGCGGTGCAGGGTCAGCCGATCTTCGAGGAGAACACGCGGGACAACTTCAAGGGCATCGACATCATGCGCACGGTGCGCAGCTTCGATCCATGCCTGCCCTGCGGTGTGCACATGTATCTGGGGAACGGCAAAACCCTGGAGAGATTGCATACTCCAACGCAGTCACCTGTCGGGGAGTGACACATGGTGGATCGCCCGGGCGAACCCGCGGGAACCGCGGAAGGAGAAGCGCAGTGGCGCACAGCGGGCGATCGAATCCAGACACTCCTGGATTCCTGCGCGGCGAGTGGGGCGGTCGCGTATGAACGTGCCCAACAGCTGGTTCGCGAGGTAGTCGGGCTTTACGGAGCCGGGTTGGAACGGATGATCAAGTTATCCGGCGACCCGGGCATGGCCGAGCGGCTGGCCACCGACGACCTGGTGGCCAGCCTGCTCTTGGTGCACGGCCTGCACCCGCACGACGTGCACCGGCGGGTATCCGACGCGCTGGACCGGGTGCGGCCTTACCTGGGCTCCCATGGTGGCGATGTGGATCTGATAGAGGTCACCCAGAGACCCGAAGGCGCTGGCGTGCTGTTGGCTTTCAGGGGCAGCTGCAAAAGCTGCCCCTCGTCGGCGGTGACGCTGGAGCTGGCCGTCGAGGACGCGGTCCGGGCAGCCGCACCGGAAGTCTCCTCGATCGAGGTGGTGGCAGCCGAACCAGCGACCGCCAGCAAGATGATTCCCGCTGAATCGCTACTGGCGCACGTGCATTCGAACGGTCCTTCGACCGGTCCCTCGAACGCTCACAGCCAAACGACCTGGTACCCCGTACCCGAGCTGGCCGAGTTGGAGCCCGGCGAGGTCGGGGGCTTCGCCGTCTCCGGAACCACCGTCCTCGCGTGCCGGGTCGGCGACCAGACGTTCACCTATCGCGACCATTGCCCGGTTTGTGACGACTCGCTGGCGGGTGCGGCACTGCATGGCGCGCTGCTGCGCTGCCCGCGCTGTCCGGCAGATTTCGACGTCGTACATGCGGGGGCCGGCCCAGACGGAGCTCACCTCGACCCGCTCCCGCTGCTGACCCGTGATGGCGTGCTGTCGGTGGCGCTGCGAGGCGAAGCGATAGGGGCTCGGGCATGACCCGCGCCGGCGACGATGCAGAGCGCAGCGATGAGGTGGGGGCACGCCCCCACAAGTGGGAGGTACCCCCACCCGCTTGCGGGGGAGAGCGGCGCTCATGACTAGTCCCTATGACGTTCTGACGCGCATCAGAAGCAACCGGCGCCCCCCCGAGCCGGCCGGCGAGCGGTGCGAGATGTGTGACGAGTCGATCGCCGACGAGCACCAGCACGTGGTGAATGTGGCCGGCCGGCAGCTGATGTGTGTCTGCCGCGCCTGCTATCTGCTGTTCACCGACGGCAGCGCGCAGCTGCGCTACCGCGCAGTGCCCGACCGGTACCTGGCATTCGGCGATTTCGCGCTGGACCGCCGCGCGTGGGCGGCCCTGCAGATCCCGGTCGGCGTGGCCTTCTTCTTCACCAACTCAGAACTCGGACGCACCGTCGCCTTCTATCCTGGCCCGGCCGGCGCCACCGAATCCGAGCTGGACTTGGACGGCTGGAACACCATCAGCGGTGCCGACTCGCGAGTGCGCCTGCTGGCCGACGATGTCGAGGCATTGCTGGTCCGGGTCCCCGAGACGGAACCGGGCTCTGAGAACGCCGAATCCGCCCGGCCGCAAAGCTATCTGGTGCCGATTGACGCCTGCTACGAGTTCGTCGGCCGCTTGCGCATGATGTGGCGGGGGTTCGACGGCGGCGCGGAGGCGCGAGCGTATATCGACAGCTTCTTCGCACAGATCGCCGCCCGCGCCAAGGATACGCCGCCATGACCGAAGACCAGATGGGCGTGGACTTCGCCGTACTCGACGTAGCGCCCGAACCGTACACCGTCACCCCGGTGCTGACCGCCCGCATCGTCGTCGCCACCGGCGGGGACGAGCCGGTGCACGCGATCGCGCTGCGTTGCCAAGTTCGGATCGAACCGCTGCGACGTAGCTACTCCGACGCCGAAGCGACCGGGCTGATCGACTTGTTCGGGCCACGCGAACGCTGGGTGACCACGCAACGCACCTTCCTGTGGCAGCATTGCACCGCAATGGTGCCGGGCTTCGCCGGTAACACGACTGTGGCGCTTCCACTGGACTGCACCTACGACTTCGAGGTCGCTGCCGCCAAGTACCTGCACGCGCTACGCGACGGCACGCTGCCTCTGCAGTTCCTATTCAGCGGAACTATTTTCCTCAAGTCTGAACGCGGGTTCTCAGTGCAGCAGGTGCCGTGGGACTGCGAGTATCGCTACGACATGCCGGTCACGGTATGGCGAGAACTGATCGCTGCGCACTATCCGAACGCGGGCTGGGTGCGGCTGAGTCACGAAACAATCGCAGCGCTGGCCGGCTACAAGTCTGAACACGGGATGCTCGACCTCGAGGACGCGGTGACCTCATTGTTGGTCGCCAATCGGGAGACGGCCCGATGACTTCGAGCGCGGACCGGACCCGCGCCGTCGCCGACGCGGTGCTTTACGAGGGCTACCTGCTGTACCCATACCGCGGGACGTCAAGCAAGAACCAATCCCGTTGGCAGTTTGGTGTTTTAGGGCCGCGTGGCGCAGCCGCCGCCGGCTTGGGCGAAGACGACAGCATCGCGGCGCAATTCCTGGTCGACGGAGCCCGGGCGATCACCCTGGTGGTGCGGTTCCTGCAGTTGCAGCACCGCCGCGCCGAGCGCGCATTCTCCGGCGGAGGATTCGCACCGGTCGACAAACTGACCACCCGGTCCGGGTCCTGGCTGACGTGGGACGAAGCGGCCGAATGTGAAATGGCTTTCGGCCCTCTCGCGTTCGACGACCCTGCCCAGCAATGGACGCTGCCGGTGGTGGCAGCGGCGGCAGCCGACATTGAACCGGTCGACGGCGGTCGCCTGGTCCGCGAACGGCGGGAGGTGACCGGCGTCCTGACCGTCTCCAGCGAACCGGATGGCGCACTGCGCCGGGTCTCGGTACGGATCAGCAACGTCGGCGCCGCCGCGACCGACAAGAACGACTCGATCGCGCGGTCCATGATCGGAACCCACCTCATCGCCGAAGTTGTCGGCGGTCAGTTCGTTTCATTGCTCGAACCGCCGGCCGCCGCGGCCGATGCCGTGTCCCGGTGTCAGCAGCACCGCTGCTTCCCCGTGCTGGCCGGTCCGCCCGGCAGCCAGGACATGCTGCTGGTATCGCCGATAATCCTCTACGACCACCCCGAGGTTGCCGAACAGAGCGACACTGCGCTTTACGACTGCACCGAAATCGACGAGATCCTGACCCTGCGCGTCATGACGATGACAGACGAAGAGAAGGCGCAGGCTCGGGCCACCGATCCGAGGGCCGCGCAGATCATCGACCAGTGTGATGCCATGTCGCCCGATGCCATGGCACGCCTGCACGGCGTATTGCGGGATCCACACGGGCCCCAGATTCCTGCCGGCCTGGTCCCAGAGATTCCTGAGGGAATCGACTGGTGGGACCCGCTGGCCGACAGTGCCGTTCGCCCCGAGATCGACGCGGTGCTGGTGAACGGGATCGGGATCGCCCGGGGCAGCCAGGTTCGGTTACGACCGAGGCGCAACGCCGACGCGCAGGACATCTTCATCGCCGGCAAGACTGCGCGCGTCACGTCGGTGCACGAGGACGTCGAGGGCAACAAACACGTCGGGGTCGTCGTGGAAGAAGACCCGGCCGCCGACCTGCATGACTGGTACGGCCGTTATCTGTACTTCTCCCCCGACGAAATCGAGCCGCTCGACACATCCCCCATCCCAAAAGAAAAAACGACAACAAACCAGTGAAAGGAGCTCGATATGGAAGTGCTGGGTTGGATATTCATCGGCATCCTTGCGATCGTCGCCGCAGTGGGGTTGGCACTGGGAGCGACGTCGCTGCCGGATGCCCGCCGCTACCTCAAACTGCGCCGCATGTAGCCCGCTCGCATGGCAGCACGCATCCTGGTAGCCGGAATCGGCAACATCTTCCTGGGAGACGACGGCTTCGGCTCTGAAGTAGTCCGGAACGCAACGATCCCGCCGGACGATCCGAGTGTGCGCGTCATCGACTACGGCATCCGGGGTATGCACCTGGCTTACGACCTGCTCGAGGAGTGGGACACCCTGGTCCTCGTCGACGCGGTACCCAGCCGCGGCGACCCGGGCGCCGTGCATGTGTTCCAGGCCGACTTCGAGGCCGACCAAGCATCAAGTTCCAGCACCGCCGGTCTGGACGCGCACAGCATGGATCCGGCGGCGGTGTTCGCCAGCCTGCGGGCACTGGGCGGCAGTCCGCCTTACACGGTCGTCGTCGGGTGCGAGGCGGGAAGCGTCGAGGAGGGAATCGGCCTCACCAAGCCCGTCGCCGAGGCTGTCCCCCGGGCCGTGCGCGCGGTCGAGGAGATCATCGCCGCATTGCAGAGTCGGGCATGTTCCTCTGCTGGTTCCCCTTCCGGGTTCGCGGCGCTACAAGAGGAGCGCTGAACCATGTGTCTGGGTATACCCGGTCAAGTAATCAGGATGCTGGACGGTTACCAGGGACAGCTCGCACTCGTCGACGTCGTCGGGGAGCAGCGCAAGGTCAACGTCGGCATGATGCCGGAAGAGACGTTCGCGCCCGGTGATTGGGTGATCATCCACATGGGCTTCGTAGTCGAGAAGACGGACCGCGCCGGGGCCGAGCAGGCGATGGCCGGTTTGGAGCTGATGGGCCGGGGCCGCACCGATCCGGCGCTTAGTCCGGAGGCCGGTTGAGATGACCGGCCCACCCCTGTTGGGGCCCCTGATGCTGCGATCCGACGACGTTCGGCAGCACTTCACCGTGACCGGTGTTGTCCAGGGAGTTGGGTTTCGGCCGTTCGTCCACCGCATTGCCAGCGAGCTCGGCCTGGCCGGATTCGTCGGCAACGATTCGGGCGCCGTCTTTCTCGAGGTGCAGGGCGAACGTGGCTGTGTGGACGAATTCGGTCGCAGGTTGCGGGCCGAGGCCCCACCGCCGGCGCGGATCGCCGCCATCTCGGTTACCGAAATCGCTGCCGACACCGCGTGTCAACGCGAATTCCGAATTGTGGAAAGCCAGGTTGTCAAGGGTGCCAAGACGCCTATTCCGCCTGACATCGCCGTGTGCGACGACTGTGTCGCCGAGCTGTTCGACCCGCACGACCGCCGTTACCGGCACCCGTTCGTGACCTGCACCAACTGCGGGCCACGGTTCACCATCATCCGCGAGTTGCCCTACGACCGTCCCGCCACCACCATGTCGGCATTCACCATGTGTGACCGGTGCGCCGCCGAATACCACAATCCAGCGGATCGCCGGTTCCACGCGCAACCCATCGCCTGCCCGGATTGCGGGCCGGCGCTGTGGTTCTGGTCGCAGGCCGGACCAGTCAACGGATCCGATACCGCGCTGGCGGCCACCCAGCAGGCGCTGGCGGCGGGTGCGGTGGTCGCCGTCAAGGGCATCGGCGGTTACCACCTGGCTTGCGTCGTCGACGACAACGCGGCCGTCCGCGCGCTTCGGACCCGAAAGGCGCGGGGCGCCAAGCCCTTCGCCATGCTGGTCCGCGACCTTGACGTCGCACGCCGATATGCCTACGTCGACGACAGCGAGGCCGCGGTGCTGTCGAGTCCCGCACGACCGATCGTGTTGTTACGGCGGCGCCCCGGTGCGCCGGTGGCCGACGCCGTTGCACCCGGCAGTCCGCTGCTCGGTTTGATGCTGCCGTACTCGCCCATCCATCACCTACTGCTCGCGCCCGTACCCGGTGCCGACGCGCAGGTCCCCGACGCGCTGGTGCTGACCAGCGCCAACCGATCCGACGAACCCATCTGCTTCACCGGAGACGATGCCGCTAAGAGACTTTCGGCGCTCTGTGATGCTGTCCTCGATCACGACCGTCCGATCCACCTACCGTGTGACGACTCGGTGGTGCGCGTCATCAGAGACCAGGATGGGGCCCAGGAATTACCGATGCGCCGGTCCCGCGGTTACGCGCCGCTACCCATCGACATCGGCTACATCGGGCGCCTCGGGCGCGCGGGCCCGGCCGTGCTGGCGGTGGGCGGGGAACTGAAGAATACCTGCTGCCTCACCGACGGCTCACGCGCTTACATGTCCGGGCATATCGGCGACATGGCCACCTGGGAGGCGCTGCGCGCATTCGAGCGCGCGGTGGGCCAGCTCAGCGGAATACGCGGTGAGCCAGCGCGATTGGCCGCCGATTTGCATCCGGGGTATCACACCCGAAGCTGGGCGGAGCGCCACGTCGGCGATCGACCGCTGGATCTCGTCCAGCACCACCATGCGCACGTGGTGTCGCTGTTGGCCGAGCACGGGCGCATCGGCGAACCGATCGTCGGAGTCTCCTTCGACGGCACCGGCTACGGCTGCGATCAGACGATCTGGGGCGGCGAGATTCTCACGCTCGGACACGACAGCCACCGTTTCGTGCGCGCCGGCCACCTGTTGCCGGTGCCGCTGCCGGGCGGTGACGCCGCAGTGCGTAATCCGTGGCGCATGGCGCTGTCTCAGTTGTGGATGGCCGATATCGACTGGACCCCGGATCTGGCACCCGTCGCCGCGGCAACACCGGAAGAATTGCGGCTCACCCGTTCGCAATTGGAAAGCGGCGCGGGATGTGTGCCGTGTTCGAGCATGGGCCGACTGTTCGACGCGGTCGCTTCGCTGCTGGGCGTGCGGCACCGCATCGACTACGAGGGCCAGGCCGCCATCGAACTCGAGGCGCTTGCCGAGTCGGCCGGTCGCAATCTTGATGGGATTGAGCCGTCGCTGCCGCTGGCGGTGCGGGTCGACGGGGTCATCGATCCGGCCACCATGGTGCAAACGATGGTGTCGGCCCTGTACGCCGGCACGCAACCCGCGATGCTGGCGGCCGCGTTCCACCGTGCGGTCGCGATCGCCGTCGCCAAGGTGGTCGCTCAGGTGGCCGGTGGGGTGCGGGTGGCGGGCCTCACCGGTGGAGTGTTCCAGAACGTCTTGCTGCTGCGCGAATGCCGTGAGCGGTTGCAGCTGAGCGGATTTGAGGTGCTGACACACCGCACCGTTCCGCCCAACGACGGCGGGCTCGCGCTGGGTCAGGCGGCGATCTCCGTGCTGACCGCGCTGGAGGAGGGCTGAGTCGTGAAGACTATCACCGCGATCGATCGCATGCTGGGCGCCGAGCTGGCCGCCGACCTGGCTACTGATCTTGCGGAGACCGCGTTCACGCTGGCCAAACGGTTTGCGGCGGGCGCCACCATGTGGTCCATCGCGCCGTCGTGGGAACCGCATGCCCTGCATATCGCCGTCGAGTTCGTACATCCGGTGATCATGGGGAAGCGGGCATTGCCGGCGGTGGCGCTGACCGGGCCCGAGCTGGTTGACCTGGTGCGGGTCTCGGTGCGGCCAGGCGACATCGTGGTGGCGGTCGCCGGCGCGGACAACACCGAGGTGCGCTCGGTGATGCGTCGAAGCCCGGCATGGGGCGCTACCACGATTTGGATCGGGAGCGGCGAGCGACCCAAAGCCGGTATGGCCGACCATGTTCTATGGCTCGACGACCCCGATCCACGGATCCCCGCGACGGGTGGCTTCGTGCTGTTCTACCACCTGTTGTGGGAGCTGACCCACGTGTGTTTCGAGCACTCCGGGTTGCTCAAGCCCGAGTGCGACGAGGCCGTGTGTGTGACGTGTAGCGACGAAGGCCGCCTGGGTGAGGTGCTAACGGCCTCGACCGATGGACAGGCGGCGGTGCGCACCGCGAGGGGAGTTGAGGACGTAGTGACCACGCTGATCGACCCGGTCGCCACGGGCGAGCTGGTCCTGGTGCACGCAGGCACCGCGATCTGCAAGCTGGATGAGGAAGAAGGTGTTTGATGAGTGACGAGCCCACCAACTTCCTGTATCCGTTCATCGACGCGCAGGAGGACAACCCCAAATCGCTGCTCGCCGACCTGGCCGCGTCGGCACAGGCGAAAGCCGCCGAAAGCCTGGCGCTGCGACGCTCGACACTGGAAGCCAACGCAGACCTGCTGGACGCGGCCGGCACCGAGATGGCACGCCGTTTCGCGGCGGGGGGTCGGCTGTTCACCTTCGGAAACGGCGGCAGCTGCACCGATTCCACCACCTTGGCGGGTCTGTTCGCCCGGCCGCCTTTAGGCACGCCTGGAAAATCTCTGCCGGCGTGGTCGTTGACCGCCGACCAGGCGATAATCACCGCACTGGGCAACGACGTCGGGTTCGAGCTGGTGTTCGCCCGCCAGCTGATCGCCCGTGCGAAGGCCGGCGACATCGCGATCGCCATGTCGACCAGCGGCAATTCGCCCAACCTGCTCACCGCACTGGCCGAGGCGCGGCAGCGTGGCCTGTACACCATCGGTTTCGCCGGATACGACGGCGGCGCATTCGCGAACAACCCAAATGTGGATGCCTGCTTTGTCGTTCGTTCGCAAAGCGTGCACCGGATTCAGGAATCGCAAGCGCTGCTCGGCTATCGGCTGTGGTTGGCAACCCACGAACGTTCGGGCGATCAAGGCCTGGGGGCCGCATGAGCAACTCAGCGGGCGAATACCTTTCGTCGGGGCCGCGGTTCGCCGAGGGTGAGGTGATCGAGCGGATCGAGTCGTTCCGCAGGCGCCGTCCCCGGTTGCTCGACGACCACGTGACGCTGGCGCACGGAGCGGGCGGCAAAGCCTCGGCGGCACTGGTGGACGCGGTGTTCATAGAGGCGTTCCGCAACCCGTTGCTGGAGTCGCTCGGCGACGGCGCTGTCCTGACCTTGCCCAGCGGCGAGCGGGTGGCGATGTCCACTGATTCATTTGTGGTGCAGCCCAGGCGTTTTCCCGGTGGTTCCATCGGCGAACTCGCCGTTTACGGCACCTGCAACGACATAGCGATGGCGGGCGCGGTGCCGTCCTGGATCGCGGCGGCGTTCGTGCTCGAAGAGGGCTTTCCGATCGCGGAATTGAAGGAGATCGTCGCGGACATGGCGGCCGCGGCCGCGGAAGCGGGTGTGCAGATCGTCACCGGCGACACCAAGGTGGTGCCCAAGGGCGCCGCCGACGGCCTGTTCGTGACCACTACCGGGGCCGGTGTCATTCCCGCGGGGCGCACGCTCACCGCGGCGTCGGTGCGCACCGGCGACAAGCTGCTGTTGTCGGGCTCGATCGGCGATCACGGCATGGCGGTCATGCTGGCTCGGGGTGACCTGGCCATCGAGGCCGATATCCACTCCGACACCGCCTGTCTGAGCCCGCTGGTGGAACTGCTGATGGCGGCCGCTCCGTCCACCCGGTGGCTGCGTGATGCGACCCGGGGCGGGGTGGGCACCGTCTGCAACGAGCTGGCTCAGGCCTGCGGTCTTGGGGTGCTGCTCGAAGAGGACCGACTGCCGGTGCAGCCCATGGTGAATGGCGCCTGCGAGTTGCTCGGCATCGATCCCCTCTATGTCGCCAACGAGGGCAAGTTCGTCGCCGTCGTCGCGCCGGAGGAGGCCGAGGCAGGGCTGGCCGCATTGCGGTCGCATCCGCTGGGCACCGATGCGGCCGAGGTCGGAGAAATCGTCACCGAACCTGCCGAAACCGTGGTGCTACGCACCGGGTTCGGCGGCACCCGGATCGTCGACATGCTCGTCGGTGACCCATTGCCGCGAATTTGCTGAGCAGACTTTGCATAGAGGAGGAGACCGCAGATGTGTCTTGGGATTCCGGGTCGGATCGTTGAGATCACCGATCCCGCCAACTATTTAGCGAAGGTCGACGTCAGCGGCGTGCAGCGCACCATCAGCGTGCGGCTGCTGGAAACCGATATGCCCGAGCCCGACGACTGGGTGCTGGTCCACGTCGGGTTCGCGATGGCCAAGATCGACGAAACCGAAGCGTTGCTCACCCTGGCCGCCATCAAGAAACTCGGCGACGCCTACACCACCGAAATAGCCGCCTTCGACTCGTCAGCGATCGTCTGACCGGGAAGGGACAAAGATGAAATTCGTTGACGAATTCCGCGACCCGGCCGCAGCCCGCAAGCTGCTGACGGCCATCGAGCACCTGGCCGGAACCGGCCCTGATCACTTCAAGTTCATGGAGGTGTGCGGCGGGCACACACACACTATTTACCGCCACGGCATCGAACATCTGCTACCCGACAATGTCGAACTGGTACACGGCCCCGGCTGCCCGGTCTGCGTGATCCCGATGGGCCGCATCGACGACGCGATGTGGCTGGCTGGCCAGCCCGACGTGATCTTCACCTGCTTCGGCGACATGATGCGGGTTCCCGGGTCGGCCGGCAGCTTGTTGGACGCCAAGGCGCGGGGTGCCGACGTGCGGTTCGTCTACTCCCCACTGGACGCGCTGAAGATCGCGATCGACAACCCCGACAAACAAGTGGTCTTCTTCGCCATCGGTTTCGAGACCACCGCACCGTCAACCGCGGTCACGCTGGTGCGGGCACGCGATCTCGGCTTGCCCAATTTCAGCGTGTTCTGCAATCACGTCACGATCGTGCCGCCGATCAAGGCGATCCTGGAGTCACCGGATCTGCGGCTGTCGGGCTTCATCGGCCCCGGGCACGTATCGACCGTGGTCGGCAACCGGCCATACCGGTTCGTACCGGATGTGTACCGAAAGCCGTTGGTGGTAGCTGGATTCGAGCCGCTGGACATCCTGGCATCGGTCGCGATGTTGCTGCGCCAGATCCGCGAGGGCCGGTGCGAGGTGGAAAACCAGTACAAACGGGTGGTGCCCGAGCACGGCAATCCGGCCGCACTGGCGCTGATGGGCAAGGTGTTCGCGTTGCGTCCGCACTTCGAATGGCGCGGACTGGGGTTCATCTCGCAAAGTGCGCTGCGGCTACACGACGACTTCGCGGAGTTCGACGCCGAGCTGCGGTTCACGATGCCCGGCGTGCGGGTCGCCGACCCGAAGGCGTGTCAATGCGGCGAGGTGCTCAAGGGTGTGCTCAAGCCTTGGGAATGCAAGGTTTTCGGCACCGCGTGCACCCCGGAGACCCCGATCGGGACGTGCATGGTGTCCCCCGAGGGGGCCTGCGCGGCCTACTACAACTTCGGCCGCATGCATCGCGACGCCGCCAAGCTCGTGGGGCAGTCCGGGCGGGTGTGACGCGTGTCGGTGCCGACCCCTGACCGGCCCGACATACGCGGCGCCGAGATGTTCGCCCGTTATGCCTATGCCCCCAACGCGCTCGGCTATTGCGGTCCCCCACTGGGAGCGACGTTGCGGGATGGCTCGGTCGACGACGTGCACAGCGCGGCGACGAAGTTTTCCGGGGCCTGGCCCTATTTGCGGGTGCTGTCCACACTGACCGGTATCGCCGACCCGCTGGATTATCGGCTTGTCGAGTCGTATTGGCTCGGCGGTGGCGTCGGCGCCGACATCGACCCGAAAGACTTCTTCGACGCTTTACTAGCGATCATCGGCCCGCAGGCAGGCCGTTACTGGTCGCATCTCACCGCGGACCTGGCATGCGAGGCGGCCGGCAACCACTGCTTCCACGTATTCGGTGTGTACCCGTGGACCCGGTTTCTGGGTCGCGGTATGGACGAACACCCGCTGGGCGTGTTGGACAATTGCCGGATCACCTGGGGGACAGTCGTTTCCCGTGCCGGGGATGACATCGAGGTGTTGTGTCAGCGGCTCGTTTGGGATGGTCAGGCATTAACGCTGTCCGAACCTTCGGCGCGCCTGCTCGACGTCTGGGCTGACGGGTACAGCGCGGTACCTGATGTTGCCGTCGGTGACCACGTCGCGGTGCACTGGGGCCGGCTGTGTGGCCGGCTGCGCCCGGAGCAGGTGCGCACGCTTGCCGACAGCACGGGCCGCCAACTGCGGGTGACCAGCGAGCGGCTTGCGCATGTCTAGTCTCGTGCCAAACTGACCCCATGCCTGGTCCGGTGCCCGGTTCGATCTGCGATGTGCTGCCCGCCGCGGCCGCACTGCTCGGGGTCCCGGGTGCGGTCGACAGGCTGGCGTTGGCGGAATCGGTTGGCCAGGTCGATCGGGTCGCGGTCGTGCTGGTGGACGGAATGGGCTGGCACCTGTTACCGGAGTTGGCCGGCAGTGCGCCATTGCTCGGCTCCGTTCTCGCGGGTGGCACCGGGCAGCTGAGCCAACTCACCTGCACCTTCCCGTCAACAACGCCGAGCAGCCTGGTATCCCTGGGCACCGGCGCACAGCCCGGCGAGCACGGCATCCTGGGCTTCACAGTCAACATCCCCGGCACCGATCGGGTGCTCCACCACATCCAGTGGCGCGACGACCCGCCGTACGCTGTCTGGCAGCCGCTACCGACCTGGTTCGAGCGCCTCCAGCAATGCGGGGTCGGTGCGCGCGCGGTGCTGCCGGCGTCGTTCATGGGTAGTGGGCTGACCGACGCGGCGTATCGAGGTGCTGACTTTCGACTGACCCACCCGACCGGCGACTACGCCCAGGAACTCGCCGGCGAGTTGCAGGCGGCGCCGGGGCTGGTGTACGGCTATACCGCTGACCTGGACACCGCGGCGCATGTGTTCGGTATCGGATCCCCGCAGTGGCACGAAGCGGCGGTGCGTGTCGATGCACTGCTGACCCGCCTGGTCGACGCGCTGCCTCCGAACGCAGTGCTGCTGGTGACTGCCGACCACGGCGGCCTCAACGTCCCGCCGGACGCTCGCGTCGACCTCGACACCGACCCACGGCTGGGCGAGGGAGTCCGGGTGGTCGCCGGCGAGCCGCGGGTACGTTACCTGCATACCGAGCCCGGCGCCGCAGCGGATGTGCAGGCCACCTGGAGCCGGGTACTGGACGGCCGGGCGCAGGTCTATAGCCGCGCACAAGCTGTGGCCACCGGGATGTTCGGGGCGGTCAACCCTCGACATCTGCCCCGAATCGGCGACGTTGTTGTCATCTGCACCGGTGACGCGGCGGTGCTGGCAACCGGGCACGAGCCCCCGGAAATGTCTAACCTCATAGGTTTTCACGGCGCGGCCACTCCCGCCGAAATGGCGATTCCTTTGATCGCCGTCACATCTTCGTCGGCGGCCGACTAGCAATCGCCGCCGGCACAACTGAAATACTTGTGGGGCAAGGGGTGTGGATCGGGGCGTTGCCAGCAGGGATGGGCAACGGCAGACGCGAATGTGTCGATTCAGGATTCTTGGCGAATCCTTTGATCATTTTCACAGCTCTGTTAGCTGGCTGATCAGTGGTGCTGTTGCGTACAGTCGGGGCACTGTGAATCTGCGGAGCGCCAGTAAATCCCGACGATGGCAGTTGGCCATGTCCGTCGTCGCCGCGCTGAGCATGTTCGTTGCCGTTACCACAGGCTGGGCGTTGCGGTCCGCTCACGGCATAGTTGCACCGCCGGAGCCGGCGGCGTGGT
>Ga0209693_10000162_pt1 | contig 25524 bp, 20 predicted proteins | sample HubBroMetageWRM3_FD_188345 | JGI IMG/M metagenome (GOLD analysis project Ga0209693, IMG submission 188345) | Warmed soil microbial communities from the Hubbard Brook experimental Forest, New Hampshire - Hubbard Brook CCASE Soil Metagenome WRM 3... | ecosystem: Environmental > Terrestrial > Soil... | reverse complement strand
GGCTGGCGCGCGAGTCAGGAGTTAATCAGGGAACCAAGATAATCGACACGCATTGTGCGGTTACGGCGCCACGTGGTTCCTCATGCGCCCTTAGCGCTGTGCGGGGCACGCCTGGAGGCCACGCGCGGCAACTGTTTTGGCGGGCGGAATTCGATCGTGACGTCCTGTTGAGCTTGGATGGGCCTATTGTTCAAGAGAGTGGGCTTGAATCGCCACAGGCGAATGGCGCTGATTGCAGCAGGAAGCAGCGAGAACGACCCGCTGACGCGTTTTACGTCCAGCACTTGGCCGAATTCTCCGATGGTGGTGCGGACCTTTACAGTTTCCGACGATCGACGTCGCTCCCCCGGCCTTGGATAACGAGGCCAGACGAACGAAACAAGCTCGCCCGCTTGCAATCGAGCAGGCGCCTGAGTCGGTGCGCGCCCGCGATCAGGAGCGACAAGAACAGAAAGTTGGGAGGTAATCGCGAACGAAGAGGAGGCAGCGATCGGTTTTTCCGGGAGAATCAGTCTGAATGGTTTGCTACTGCCGGCTGGGCCCGTGAAAAGGATTGTCGAGGGCGATGACAAGTGCGGCATCGCGCGTGTCGCAGGCATTACGTTGCGTGGTGCGGGACTTGTGGTCGCGCCAATCATCGGCAAGGGCGCCCTTGGCGAATGCGTGGGCTGGGAATCCGAGGGTGGCGGCGCATTCCGCGCGTCTAGCTTGGTCGAGCGGTCGCGGGTAGAACTGGTTTCGTTGTTATCGGAATCAGGGAACGACGGGGTCGTTGTTGCGGAAGATGGCCCAATCGGCGCCACGCTCGGAGTTGTGTCCTCCGGTCGTACGCCGGGGGATTGAGCGGCTGAGCTTTCTGAGTGCGATTCCACCGGCGCCGGCGTGGACGGATTCACTGTGGGTGTAATGGAGGTGTTTGCCACCGGCGGTGTGGCAGTTCGCACAGTCGTTTCGACTTGGCGACTGGGGAGTGCCCGTGACGTGGGATCACTAGCCGCTGATGATTTCTGCATGTCCCGGGGACGCAATCCGAGCGGGCCGCGTCCCGCTTTCAGCCCTACGGCAAGACTGATCAGCGCGAACAAAAATATCAGTGCCGCAAGGTGCAGTCCGGATAATTCAAGAATATATGAGCGCGACGAAGAGTTCTCGACGCGATTCGCTGACGACTCGGCCCTGTCGGCTAGAACTTGCGGTCCAAAACCGGGGGCGAAAGCCTCGTGGTCCACCCCTATCTGGAGATCTTCGACGAAAAGTGTCGGGTTTGCATCCCGAATCGGGGGCGTCACGAGCTCAGTTGGTCGAGATGCAGCTTGCGAATTCAGTCCCGGCGCGAAGTGTTGGTCTTGCTCGGAGACAACACTCCTTATGGGTTCTTCTGAGACACTCTCAAGGGTTTCGGGGAAGAGGCTCTGGACAGGCGCCGGCGTTAAACCCCCAAATTCCGAGGCTGGCTTTTCGGATGCGATCCAATTTGCAATTTGATTGCGGGCCTCGGCGGTAAGATCAACAAATCGTATGCCTACTTGCTTTTTTGACTCCGCTAGCCACACAACCTGCGCGGAAACTTTGATCCTCTGATCCACGTTGGGCAATCGAAAGCGAACGTGTGGCAGGAAGTCGGCTAATGCAAGGGAGTCCGCCGCGGCAACGGCCATGCCGGTCTCACTTATATTGAGGACAATGCCGCCATTGATGTGGTCGAGCGCGGTATACGCGCAGGAGGCGAGCGTGGCGCGCATCTGAAGGCGGCGCTCGCGCGGGGTTTGAATCGTATCAACGGACGAATTGTGTTCGGTGTTTGGTGCGGCGGTTTCCGCTACTGCCGGTACTTCTGCCCGAACCTCGGCCGGCACGCCTGCCAAGACATCGGCTCGCTGTTCCGTTTTATTCCGTTGTGCGGTTTCTACGAGTGTCGCCAGTTTGCCGCCCGCCTTCCAAAGTGCTTCAAAGACGTCCCCAACATTCTTCGGGTTAAACTGAAGTTGCCGAGCTGTGAGAGTCAATCGGATACTGGCGTCGATTTCGTCCTGCTCGCTCTTGGAGAGATATCGTTGCAGGCCAGAATAAAGTGCGCCGCTCTCGTAATTTTCTCGCCACTCAACGATGGCATGCAGACGACGACTGGCTTCCTTCTCCGATTCTTGTTCTTGCTGTTCCACTGCGCCTGAATCGAAGGAGACCTGCCCGCGACCGCGAGGTAATGCCATGGTTACTTCTGCCAAGCTACCGCGCAATTCCTTAACCTGGTTGGAAGGTAACGATGTCTTGCGACAGACCCACTCACCGCGCGTTTTGTCGAATTCGACCGTCGCGCGATACTCATCTGTTTCATACTTGAATATCGGCAACGGTTTGAGCGGTGGCCACCGAGCGGCCAGAAGTACTGTCATCTCGGCTTGTTGCACCGGAGACGTTAGTCCAGTAATGTTGGGCCTAAGGGCGGGCAGGTCCATGTCGTCACCTCTTGCAGCCCCACGGTGTGCGAAGACCCTTTCCTGATCAACTTCCCTTGTTCGCTATCGTGACGCTCCTCGGTATGGTCGATTCTGAACCCCGCGCAGCCGGATTAGTTGCGCCCCCGGGTTCGACGAAACCTCGGGGCGGTGATTTTCTGAGCTAGAACACGCAATGCAAGCTGCAGAGGGCTTGCGTTTCGAGGCTGTAGTGCGGCCTGACTATGTTACGGATTACAATAGACATAACAGAGCTGAGCCGGCATCCACGTGGGTTGTATCAGTGTTAGTTGGGAGTTTCGCGGCGCCCAAGGTTGTTGGCACCCGGCAAGGAATCGAAGAGGAGGAGATTGTCGAGAACGTTGCGGAACCAAAGCAGTTGTGCCCGTGAAGCGTCGCGTACTCGGATGCTGACTCACTTCTGAATTGTTCGGGTTGTGAAAACCGTACGGAGCAAGAAATGCGCGCGATGGGTGCGGCTTTTGCGTTTGCGCGAAAAATAACCCGGAAACCCTGGATTTTGGTGCGGTCGAGTGGATTCGAACCACCACGGTATCGCTACCGCCAGCCCCTCAAGCTGGTGCGTCTGCCAATTCCGCCACGACCGCATTCTGACGAGGACGAAACCGAAGTATAGCAGAAGCCCCTATTTCTTAGGAGAGGGGTTCTGCGTAGGTTGCTGGCTCGGCGCCGGTTGCTGCTGAGCCGGTGCGGGCTGTTGTGCCGGCTGTTGCGTCGGCTGAATCGGAATCTGAATTGGCGCAGGCTGAGCCGGTTTCGTAGGTGCCGTGCCGGACTTCTGAGTCTGTTCCAGAACCGAGCCGGTAGTGGTGGACACGTCGCTCGGGGCGCGTTTTACTGAAAGCGTCAGCGATGTCATCATGAAAACAATCGCGCACCAGGTGGTCGCGTGCGAAAGAAAGGTGGCCGCGCCGCGCGGGCCAAATGCCGTCTGGCTGCCTGCGCCGCCAAACGCTCCGGCTAGATCAGCCGCCGAACCGCTCTGCAGCATGATGACGATTATCAGCACGAAGCACACCAAAACGTGCAGCGTCACCAGTACGAACAACACGCGCCAACCGACAGCGATCAGTCCAACGGCTATCAGCAGCGCTAAACCCCATTTTGCCCACGACGGCATTGCTAACTCCCTGTGTGCAAGGCGCAATTTCGCAACGCGCCCGCGGCTATAAAATCCCTGCTAAATCCAAAACCAAGCTTCAGAAATTCACAATGGTCGCAAACGACTTCGCGTCCAGGCTCGCTCCGCCCACCAGCGCGCCATCAATTTCCGCTTGCGCCATCAGACCCTTAATATTGTCGGGCTTGACGCTTCCGCCGTAGAGGATGCGAATTCCGTTGGCCTGCGCGGGCGAAAAAACCGTGGCGGCAAGCTCCCTGAGGTAGCGGTGAGCGTCCGCAGCCATTTCGGGCGTGGCGGTCTTGCCGGTGCCGATCGCCCAAACCGGCTCGTACGCAAGGAGAATACGCGAGAACTCGTGCTCGGTCAACGCGTCCAGGCCGCCTTCAAACTGGCGTTTCAGGATGGAGTGCGTCAAGTGCGATTCGCGCTGCGCGAGGCTCTCGCCGACGCAAACGACGGGCGTGAGCTTGGCTTCCAGCGCGGCTTTCACTTTGCGATTCACGGATTCGTCCGTCTCGCCGAAAAATTGGCGGCGCTCCGAGTGGCCGATCAGCACGGCTTTGCCGCCGGCGTCATGAATCATACGCATGGAAATTTCACCGGTGAAGGCGCCCTCGCGTTCCCAGTAAGCGTTTTGCGCGGCAATGGTAATGGTGCTGCCTTGCGCAGCCGCCGCGGCCACTGCTAAGGAAGTGAATGGCGGCGCGACAATGATGTCGCAATCCGGAGTTGCAGGCACCAGCGGCTTGAACGCCGCGAAAAACGCGCGAGTTTCCTCTTGCGTCTTGTACATCTTCCAATTTCCTGCGATTACTGGACGGCGCAAAGGATTCTCCTGAAGGCGAGCCTAGCGCGGCGGGGCGTGATTCCGTTATTCATTATTTATTGGTGAGCGCTTCGACGCCAGGTAGTTTTTCACCGGCGAGAAACTCGAGAGAAGCGCCGCCACCGGTTGAAATGTGCGAAATCTGCGAGGCGAGGCCGGATTGTTCCACGGCCGCGACGGAATCGCCGCCGCCTACAATAGACGTAGCGCCCTTGCTGGATGCGGCTGCCACGGCGCGCGCAATTGCCAGAGTGCCTTGCGCGAAGGCTGGCTTTTCAAACATGCCAAGCGGCCCGTTCCACACGATCGTGCGGGCGCTGAAAATTTCCCGGCTGAATAATTCGATTGTCTTAGGGCCGATATCGAGACCCATCCACCCGTCAGGAGTTTGCGCGATGTCCGTCACACGCGTCGCCGTGGAATCAATGGACTCCGCGAGAACGTGATCCACAGGCAGCACAAGTCGGAACTTGCGTTGCTCGGCTTCGGCCAGAAGTTCGCGCGCCAGGTCGAGCTTGTCATTTTCCACCAGCGACTTCCCTATCGGCAGGCCCTGGGACTTCAAGAATGTGTAAGCCATGGCGCCGCCGATGAGCATCGCGTCAGCCAGCTTCATCAGATTCCGCACCACTTCGATTTTGTCAGAAACTTTCGCGCCGCCCAGGACCGAGACGAAGGGGCGATCGGGATGCGAAATGGCTTTGCCGAGGTAGGCCAGCTCTTTTTCCATCAGCAGGCCGGCGGCGGACTGGCGCACAAACTTCGTGATGCCGACTACCGACGCATGAGCGCGATGCGCCGAGCCGAACGCGTCGCAGACAAACAGGCCGTCGCAGAGCGCCGAAAGCTTGCGTGAAAATTCCGCGTCGTTGGCTTCTTCTTCGGGATGGTAGCGGACGTTTTCGAGCAGCAGCACTTCTCCATCACGCAACGCTTTGCTCTTCGCCTGCGCCTCGGGCCCGACGCAGTCCGCCGCGAACGCCACAGATTTGCCGCCGAGCAATTCCTGCAACCGCGTGGCCACCGGCGCGAGCGAGTACTTCGGATCAACCTTGCCCTTGGGACGCCCGAGATGCGAAGCGAGCACCAGCCGCGCGCCGCGTTCCGCCGCCAAACGCAATGTTGGCAGCGTCTCGCGGATGCGCGTGTCGTCGCCCACAACTCCGTTGGATGTGGGCACGTTGAAGTCCACGCGGATGAAAACGCGCTGGCCTTTCACCTGGAGGTCGCGGATGGAGAGTTTATTCATCGCGTTCGGAATTCACCCATGGAATAGATTTCGCCGGAAATAATCCGCGCCAGCTGCGGCGACGATGGCCACACCATTATTTGCAGACCGCGCGCTGCCTTTCGCGAAATCGTCGAACCGCTACTTTGACAGGAATTTAATCAGGTCGCGGCAGCGCGAGGAATAGCCCCACTCGTTGTCATACCATGCCAGAATCTGCACGCAGTTGTTGCCAACGACGCGCGTGTACCCCGCATCCAGAATCGAAGAATGGGGGTTCCCGCGAAAATCCACGGAGACTAGATCCTCTTCCGAATATTGCAGGATGCCTTTCATCGGCCCTTCCGCCGCAGATTTCAGCGCTGCGTTCACGGACTGCACGGTCGCCGGCTTTTCGGTGAACACAGTGAGGTCCACCACGCTGACGTTCGGCGTCGGCACGCGCATCGCGTAACCGTCGAGCTTACCCTTCAGTTCCGGGATCACCAGCTGCAGCGCCTTGGCCGCTCCAGTGGAAGTGGGGATCATCGAAAGCGCAGCGGCGCGCGCGCGCCGCAAATCCTTGTGCGGCAGGTCCAGCAATTTCTGATCATTCGTGTAGGAATGAATGGTGGTCATCGTTCCGGCGTTGACCCCGAACGTATCCGACAGCACCTTCGCGACAGGCGCCAGGCAATTCGTGGTGCACGAAGCGTTAGAAATCACGTGATGCTTGGCCGGGTCATAAGTCTTATCGTTCACGCCGAGCACCAGCGTGGTATCCGGATCGGTAGCCGGCGCGGAGATAATCACTTTCTTCACCGTGCCGCGAATATGTTTACGCGCGCTCGGACCATCCGTAAACAACCCGGTCGATTCCACCACGATCGTCGCTCCCACCGAAGACCAATCCAGCTCGGCGGGATCCTTCACGCGAAATACTTTGAAGCTCTTCCCGTCCACGGCGATGGAATCGTCGGTATGGGTAACTTTGTTCGGCAGATTGCCCAGGATCGAATCGTACTTCAGCAAGTACGCCAGCGTTTTGGAATCCGTGATGTCGTTGACGGCCACGATTTCGATGGCGGGATCGCCCAAGGCCGCGCGGAAAATGTTGCGCCCGATGCGTCCGAAACCATTAATGCCCACTTTAATTGCCATGAATCCTCCGGGGATTGTTGCCGCGCACCATCGCGCACAGCATTAGTAAACCATCGTAATCGGTCGAGAAATGCTAGGGGTTGGCGGGTGAAAAGTCAACGCGACATCAATCAAATTCCTTCACGCGAATCACTTTGTCGCCAACAAACGTAACGAAAGTTGTTCGCGCCGGCGGCGTGCCGTAAATCCAGTCCTCGGTTTCGCTGCCGTCCGGGTCGCGCTCGCGCACCTTGTGTCCAGGACGGCCCAGCGCGGCCAAAACCATGTCGTGATTCATGCCCTCAAGCGCCTGGTGATCCTGAATCGCTTCCTTGAATTGCGGCGGCAGCGTGTCCAGCCAATTCACCGCGCCGGAATGTTCCTTGGTGAAGTCCAGAAAAACCTGCAGGTCTGTCATCAGATCATCCGCGCTCATATCCGGAACAGATTTCCCGAAATCGAGCACCAGCGTGCCGCCATTATTCTTGTGCGAACCGGGCTGTTCCAGAGGAGTCTGCATCTGCTGGCCGACGCCCATCTGAATATGATCACGAAGATTGAAACTGCTTCTGCCGCCGCCGTTGATCTCCACCACGATTTCCTTGTTGCGAAATTCGATACCGGTCACCTGCACGGTATCGCCGGGATTCGCCGCCTGGCCGTGCGAGCGTAGCGCACTTTTCAGTTCGCTCTCGTCCAGTTTCTTGCCCACTTCGACCTTGAAGCCTTTCTTCCCCGCCGGAATGGGCTTCACCACTTTCGCGAACTCACCGGAAACATAGCGGACAATTTCCAGGCGGGATTGCGGCTGCAGCGGCGCTTGTTTGCCAGAAGGTTGCTGCACAACGGACACAAAAATTTCCGGCATGGGCCCGGGATCCGCCACCGGACCGAGGCCCGGTGAGCCCGCCAGCACCGGGGTGCGGTAGCGGTTCACGTCGGCAGTATCGGCCAGCAGCCCGAGAGCCAGCGCCGCGGCCAATACGATGGTAGTCCGATAGTACATGGCTTTCCGCCTGCGCCTATTCTATTGCCTTTTGGCTCTTCCGTGAATATAGATTCGCTAGGGGTGCGGTGGGTTGCTGCGGCCGGTCGGCCCTGGCAGCTAAATGCACTTCAAGCGCAGGCTATTCGAGACGCGCAACGCGACTGCAGGCTGCCGGGCCAAGAGGCGGCCTTTAGCTCGTGGCGGCGCGGACTTTTGCGCCGGCGGCGGCCTTTTCTTCCTCGATCTTCTCGTGCGCCAGGTGCGGCTCGAAGCAGCGGCGGCAGCGCGCTTCGTACATATTGCCCGCGCCGACGATGATCAGCTCTTCGGACGCGACCAGACGCTGCGTGTGCACGGCGGGATTGCCGCAGCGCATACAAATCGCCAGCAGCTTCACGATTTCCTCAGCCACCGCGAGTAGCCGCGGCATCGGCTCGAAGGGCCGACCCATGAAATCCGTGTCCAGGCCCGCAACGATCACGCGCTTGCCCATGTCCGCCAGTTTCACGCAGCTTTCCACCACCGATTCACCCAGGAATTGCGCTTCGTCAACGCCCACTACTTCCGTACGCGGCGCGACTTTCGCCAAAATGTCCGCACCGTCTTTCACCAGTTCGGAATCCAGCTCCAGGCCGGAGTGCGAGACGATGCCGTTCTTCGCATAGCGCTGGTCAATCACAGGCTTGAAAATTTGCACGCGCTGTTTCGCGATTTCGGCGCGGCGCAGGCGGCGAATCAACTCTTCGCTCTTGCCGGAAAACATCGGCCCCACGACCACTTCGATCCAACCCATGTTGCCCTTGACGATGTCCACGCGTCCTCACCTCTTGGCGTTAGGCTAACACATACGATTGCAAAAAATTCAGGCGCCGGCTTTGTGATCGCTAGCCGCGTACAATTCACGATTGAAAAATGGCGCGAACGCATTGATCACCGCGGCGCGGAAGGAATCCTGCCGCGTCGTCAAATTGCGCGTCAAGATGCCCCACGCTCCTTCGGCATCGCGAATATTGTGCCCGCCCGCGAACGCGTCAATCGCGTGAGACAGCTCGACGCCATCGTCCACCACGGTTTCAGCGAGCGCCTGGGGCACCAGCACCGCCCCAGATTGGCCGAACGAGCCGCGGCCGGTGCCGTCGGTGACGTACGCCCAACTTTCCAGAAACACCCAGCGATTGCCGGCTTCGCTGACCACATCAAGTTCGGGCATCACGTCCAGGCTGGGGATTACATCGAGTCCCGGGATTACGTCGAAGCCGCCCTCGAGTCCCACGAAATATTTCCAACGTTCGCCCTGCGCGCGTGCCATTTGCTGCAGCGCTTCGGCGCGCTGGCGGGCGCCGGCCATTAAATCCTCGCGCGAGAGCGGCGTGTGCCGGACGCCACTGGGAACTTCGACGCCGACAATTTCGAACGATGGCAACAAATCAGAGACGGTGCGAATCGCAATCAGCGCTTCGCTGACCGCATTCACTTTCGGGCGGCGCGTGCTGCCGACGGCGACCAGGATTTTCTCCATGCGCGGCGAATTCTATCAATCTTTCCAGAGATGGTTTTGTTTTTCTCGCGCAAACCGCGCCGTGAGGAATTCTTTCAACTCCTCGACGGAGCGAAATACCTGGTCGGAACAAGCCAGCATCCACCCGCTGATTTCCCGCGACGGAAGCGTGGTCACCAGGTACACGGGAATGCCCTTGCGATGCGCGATGGTCAGCTCGGCGGAGGTGCCGCCGCTTTTGGCCTGCGCGTCCCAGGAACAGATCACGTAATCGGCGTGATTTTCGATGATATCCAGATCGAACGCGATAATTTTTCGCACCACTCGGCGAAATCGTTCGACGTTCGTCGCTTTCCACTCGCGGAAATGCGCGGCCTCTTCTTCGGTGAGGTTTTTTCGTTCATCTTCGGCGGGATCGTACACGCGGTGGCCCAGCTGCTCGCGCAAATACGGCGCCAGCTTGCGGCGCCACAGCCTGCCGCCGTCTTCCGCATACTCGATAGGACCACTAAGGTACGCAAGCATCTGGGTTGGGCGGGTGGGACTTTAACACGCGGATAAAAGGGTGGCTAGCGGGAGCCAAGCGCTTGTTCGTTACAGAGTGGAGCGGGATAAGGGAATCGAACCCTCGCCTCGACCTTGGCAAGGTCGCGTACTACCACTATACGAATCCCGCATACGGAGCATCTTCGCGCCAGGCATTTATTTATAGCATGGCGACCAAAGCCGGACAAGACCTTGCAGCGGTGGGTAGTGTCCTAAATTGACGCATCGGCGGTCTTGTTGCATAAAGGAGAGCAAAGGAGAGCCCTATGAGCACGAAAGAGAAACTCAGCTCGCTTGGCCATCCAGTGCCGGAATTGCCGGTCGCCGATGTCGAACGCGCACAACAGCACTACAGAGACGCATTCGGCTTCGAGATCGGATGGCTTTACCCAGACAAAGAAATTGGGGCCGTGTCGCGCGACGGTGTGGCGATATTCTTTCGCAAGAGGAAGCCGCCGTTCGAACCTGCCATTCACTGGGTATTCGCTGAAGATATCGATGCAACGTATCAGGAACTGCAGTCGTTAGGCGCGAACATCGTGGAACCTCTGGAAAAAAAGCCTTGGGGGTTGCGGCAGTTCACCGTTAAGGATCTGGACGGGAACCTCTTCTATTTCCACCACGACTAGCGATTGCAGCAGCATTTCGATTTGCAATCCTCTCGCGGGGTATTAGAGAATATGCCCCACTCGGCGGCGCGGAAGATTTCGGCATCTCCGCTCGGAGTCCCGGATGGGATCGTTGTCCAAAAAGGTATTCATCAGCTACGTGCAGGAAGATGGCGCGGTGGCCTACGAAATCGCCGCAGGCCTGGAATCACAAGGCTACAGCGCCTGGTATTACGAACGCGACTGCCCCGCCGGCGCGGATTACTTCGAGGAAACGCACAAAGCCATTTCCGACTGCGAAGCGATGGTCATCGTAATTTCGCCGCGCTCGCTGCCCTCCGATCAGATCACCCGTGAAATCGTCCGCGCAGTGGAAAGTTCCAAAGCCACGTTTCCCCTGCTGTTGGAGGTTACGCACGACGATTACGCGCATCGCCGCCCGGGCTGGCATCAGGCCATGGCCGCCGCAAACGCCACGCGCATTCCGCCCGAAAGAGTCGCGACTGTGGTCCCCTCGCTCGTTGCGGGATTGGGCGCCAAGGGCATTCAAGCCAGCGCGAACGGACGCTTGGCGACTGCGGCGCCTCCGAAACAAACCACGGCGGTTCCTCAGGCGGTTTTGAACGGTCAGCTATCGCCTGCTAGAGCCGCAGCCATTGTGGCCAAGCCTACAACGGGCGTGCAGATTCCAGCCATCGCTTCATCGTCGCACCCGGCGGCAACGGCGACAACGACAACAACAGCGACGGTGAAGCAGCAACCGTCGTGGACAATCATTGGGATCGCGGCCGCATTAGTTCTTGTGAGTGCCGTGGGTTGGAAATATTTACATCACCCTCCCCCGCCGCCACCAGCGCCCGTTGTAACCACCGCCACGGTGATGATTCGCTATGCCAGCGACCGACACAAATGCACGCCTGACGTCAATGTTTCCATCGCCGGCAAGTCGTTTCATCCCACTTCGAATGCTTTTGCTGCGAGCGGCGTGAAGCCCGGCGCGCAAGAATATACGATTGACGGCTTAATTTCGTGTCCAGGACGCAAGGCGACGCAGGCCAGCGGGTCGGGAGCAATTGACGTCCACGAGGGCGCAGTTTTCGATTTGGCATGGCAGGCGAAATCTGGCGGCCCCAGCAATGTGGATCTGATTCGCGTGGCAGACGGCGCAGCGCCGGCGACAGCGAGCGATGACGGAACGGGGCGCGAGTCACAGAATCCCGTTCACACCAGCGCCCCCCACAACGTAACCCCAGCGCCTGCACCCGCGCCTGTGCCCGCGCCAGTGCCGGTGCAGGCCGCAGCCGGCCAGCAACAGCTGCAAAATGCGCAAGCGGCCTACGCGCAGGGACGCTATTTCGCGCCGCTAAATAGCTCCGCGCTCTTCTGGGCGATTCAATCCAGGAACGCCGGAAACCAAAACGCCCGCGCGCTTGAACTACAAATTGATAACGTTTATAAAACGCAAGTGACCCAACTTTATCAGCAGCGGAATTATCCGGCAGCGATGCAATTGGTTGACGTGATGTTGAGCTACTATCCGGGTGAGTCAGGCTTGCTCCGCGATAAGCAGATGATTATGGCAGCAGCCAATGGCGGAGCCGGCACGAACCAGGCGCCGTTCAACGTGCAGATGCCGCATCCTCAATATCCGCCGGGAGCCATGCCGCCACCGCGTCCGGTTCCTCATCCGTAAGCGAATTTCGCCGCCCGCTCGAATGCGCCATCCTGCGCTCACGGCGCCACCGCACCTCCGGAACTCGCCTCAACCAGTTTTTGCACTGCGGGCGCGACCGCCAACACCAGATCCGCCGTCGGCTTCGCTGCCTGCTGAATCGCGGCGATCTGCTGCTGTCTCCACTCCGCCGCCATAGGTTTGCGCGCGTCAATGTTATCGAGCGCCTTTAATCCCGCGGAGCCTAGCGCGGCGAGGTTCTGCGAAACCGGCGCGACTTCTTTCAAGAGGAATGAATTCTGCAACAGCGGTTGTAATGCGCTGTCGTTGTCTCTCCACTTCGTCAATTCTTCGCGAATGCAGGATTCGGCAGCGGCGTCCTGAAACTTGCTGGCGATGAATTGGTCCACGGCGGCAGAGAATTTCCTCGCGGCTGCGCTCTCCGGCGCGATCCCATCCGCCATTCGATTCAGCGGAATGTCGCTGGTCTGAATCCCGCCGGCTTTTTCTGCTTCCGACTCGCGAATGGAGATGCTCGCCGGTTGCGTCGCCTCCGCCAGCACCTCCAGCGCACCGATATCATTGGTTCCGGCCGCCCGTGCCAGCATCACCGCGCTGCTCGAGCGATGCGTCAGACCCAGTTCTTCCAAATGCGCGTTTATCGCCGCCATCCTGCGGTACATCGAATTCACGTCCTGCACTTGCTGCGGCGACCACAATCGTTCCGCGATCGCCGCCGCACGCGGCCAAATTCGCGATTCGATGGTTTCGTCAGACGCAAACTCCTCCCACATGCAGGCCTCGCCGCCCAGAATCAGTTTCTGTTGCGCGGGAGTGAGCGTGGCGTCGGCGCCCGCCAGCGGATCAACCAAATAATGCTGCGCCGCGGGAGCCATTGCGTCCAGGTAATACCCGCTCGATAGGATTCCCCGGTAACCTTGCCTCGCCGCTTCGGCCAGCGAATCCTGCCCGCGCCACGATTGGATCACGATGTCCTTCGGCATTCCCGGGGTCAGTATCTCGTCCCAGCCAACCATGAATTTGTGATGTTTGCTGACTATCTTCTCCACACGGTCCGTAAAATATTGCTGCAATTCCTGATCGCTCTTCAGATTGTGTGCTCGCATGAACTCGCGGATCTTGGGATTCGCGTCCCACTCCTTGCCATTCACTTCGTCGCCGCCAATATGAAAATAGCGATCCGGAAATAATGTAGCCATCTCGCCAATAAACTTATCGAGTAGCTTGTAGGTGGATTCGCGCGTCGGGTCCATCGCCGGGTCGAAGATACCCCAGCGGCGCTCGATCCGGTACGGACCGGAGCCGCTCGCAAGTTCCGGATAGCCCACGAACCACGCGGTGCTGTGCCCCGGCATGTCGAATTCCGGCACGACGCGAATTCCTCGGTCGGCGGCGTAGGCAATTAGCTCGCGCATTTCAGTTTGCGAGTAGTACATTCCGTCGGAGCCCAGCTCCTGCAGCTTGGGAAATTCCTTGCTCTCCAAGCGGAATCCCTGATCGTCGGAAAGATGCAGGTGCAGCACATTCATCTTCACCGCGGCCATCGCGTCCACGTTGCGCCTCAGCACTGGCATCGTGATGAAATGGCGGCTGACGTCAATAGACAGTCCGCGCCAAGGAAAACGGGGCGAATCTTCGATATGAACGGTTGGTGCAGCGTAGCCGTCCGGGGTCACCTCCACCAATTGCAGGAAAGTTTGCAGCCCGCGCATTACTCCGAGCGGGTTCGGCGCGGTCAGCTTGGCGCCCGTACTGCTGACGTCCAGAACGTAACTCTCGTCCTCGCCCAAATTCTGAACAGGCTCGCTGCCATGTTCTGCGTGGATCACCAGACTCGCGTGGCCCACGTCGCCAAGCCCGAGGCTCACGAAATAACCGGTCTGGCGCCCCAGGTCCCGCAGAAAGCGCTGCGCCGCGCGCTCCATCCGTGGTTCGTTGTAACCGGCTATCGCCACAGAAAAAGTTTGCACCACCATTAAGCGGCCAGCGCCGAACGTCAAAGTGGCCGGCAGCGGCATCACGTTGATACTCGGAGGCGCTACTTGCGGTGCCCGCGCCGTCGCGGCGGAACTAATCAAAGCAAATATAGGTACCAGTAAGTAACCAAGCCACACCACATTCCGTCCAATCCCAAAATAAGCGCCCATGTCTCTCCCAAGTGCGACCTGAAATCAAACCCATCGTCGCAGGATCCGCTGCAATTTCCGGCAAGCCGCCGGTAAATTCGGCCGCCACACAAAATCTTCGCCGCGATTTCCCATTGCCTCGGCCGGGCGAAGTGTGCCATAAATCCGCCCCGCCATGACATTCACTTTATTGGATTGGTCCGCGATTATTGCCTACCTCCTGATTACCCTCCTCCTCGGACTTTATTTCCGCCGCTCCGCCGGCCGAAGTTCCGAAGATTATTTTGTATCCGGACGCACCGTCTCCTGGTGGCTAGCCGGCACCTCCATGGTGGCCACCACCTTCGCCGCAGACACTCCGTTGCTGGTTGCGGGTCTCGTCTACACGCAGGGCGTTTCCGGAAACTGGATCTGGTGGGCCTTCCTGCCGTCCGGAATGATGACGGTTTTTCTTTTTGCGCGCCTGTGGCGCCGCTCCGGCCTGATGACCGACGTGCAATTTGCGGAGATGCGCTACTCCGGCAAACCCGCAGCATTTCTGCGCGGCTTTCGCGCCATCTACCTCGGCGTGCTGATGAACTGCTTGATCCTTGGCTGGGTCACAAAAGCGATGATCAACATCGTCGGCACCACGCTAGGCGTCACCATCAGCCAATGGCATTTCTTGCAGAGCATGTCTGCGAGCCTCACCGGAGTTTTCGGCCCGGTATTTTCCGGCACCGACGGCTACGCGTTGATCATCTGCATTTTTTTCCTGATTCCCTTCACCGGTTTCTACGTTTCGCTCGGCGGGCTATCCGGCGTGCTGTGGACCGATCTTTTTCAATTCATTCTGAAAATGGGAATTGTCGTCGCCATCGCCTGGTACGCCGTGAAAGCCGCTGGCGGCATGAGCTCGATGATCAGCCAGATCGAGGCGCTGCGCGGCAAAAATGGCGGCTCCGATCCGCTCGCGTTTCTGCCTGATTTTTCGCAAGGCTTCGCCAGTGAAACGCTCTGGACCTTGCCGGTAATCACTTTTTGCGTGTACCTCGGCGTGCAATGGTGGGCGTTCTGGTATCCAGGAGCGGAACCCGGCGGCGGCGGCTACATCGCGCAGCGGATTTTCAGCGCGCGCGACGAGCGCCAAGGTTTGCTGTCGGTGCTGTGGTTCAACGTGGCGCACTACGCGCTGCGTCCATGGCCCTGGATTCTCACCGCGCTCGCCGCGATCGTTCTATACCCCGGCCTAGCGCATCCGGAAACCAGTTACATGCTTATGGTCAACGATCACGTGCCGCACGCCCTGCGCGGCATCATCGTCGCGGGATTTCTCGCCGCGTTCATGTCCACGATCGCCACGCAATTGAACTGGGGCACTTCGTATGTGGTTGAAGATTTCTACCGCCGCTTTCTGGTGCGCCACGCCTCGGAACGCCACTACGTGCGCGTCTCGCAGGTCGTCACGATTTTGCTGGTGATCGCCAGCGGCTATGTCTCCGCGCAACTCGCTTCGATTCGCTCCGGCTGGCAAGCGGTGCTGGAAGTGGGCGCGGGAACCGGCAGCGTCTATCTGCTGCGCTGGTACTGGTGGCGCATCAATGCCTGGAGCGAAATTTCCTCGATGATCACCGCGCTGGTTTTGACTTTGGCATTGAATTCGGAAGGGTTGTGGAACGCTCTGATCGGCCGGCCCACGTTCTTCACCGGCTCGGCAACGGTGCTGTTTGCGAAAAACGTGCTGACCACCACAGTAGTGACGACGACCGTCTGGATTCTGGTGACTCTGTTCACTGCGCCGGAGCCAAACAGCATCCTGCTATCGTTCTATCGCAAAGTTCGCCCGGACGTAACTGGCTGGAAAACCATCGCCGCGCTCGCTCCGGAAACTCCAGCGACGCACGATCTGGGCCGCAATCTCTGGTGCTGGATCCTCGGCACAGTGATGGTATACAGCGCGCTGTTCGGCGTCGGAAAATTGCTGATGCAAAAATGGGTTCTGGGAATTTGTCTGACAACTCTGGCCGCACTCTGCGCCTGGCAAATGTCGCGCGAACTAACCCACGGCCACGGCTCGCCTGAACGGGCGTTGTAGCACTCGCGGAAAAAGCGCTTACACCGACACGAGCTTTCGCTGCGTCCTCCACGTCTCTGGGGTTTTTCCGCATGGCTGCGGCGGCGCAGCGAAAATAATCAGCGAAACCTGCGAATCACCAATGTGTGGCGGCCGGAGCGATACAAACCCAGCACATACATGCAAGCTCTTCCCTTGGTCGTGAAAATCAGCTGGCGAATTCGCAGCAGCGGAGAGCCGCGCGGCACTGCCAAAAGCTCAGCCGTTTTAAGATCCGCAGCGGTCGCGTCAATTTCCTCATCGGCGTAAGCCAACTCCACTCCGTACTCATGCTCGAGCGTCACAAAGAGCGAGCCGCGCTCCAACGCACCACCCGCGAGCGCAGGAAATTCGTCGGCTGACAAATAGCAAGTCTCCAATGCGAATGGCTCGTCGCCCGCCTGTCGAACGCGTTCCAGCATGAACAGATGGCTGCCAGATGGCAGTGAAAGCCGCGCCGCGATTTCGTGCTCGCTGTCGCGCACGCTTGAGGAAATAATTTTCGACCTGCCCGTCAATCCCCTGCTGGCCATCTGTTCGGTGTAACTCATCAACTTGTTGAAATGAATTTTCGGCGGCGCGACGAATGTGCCGGAACCGTGGCGGCGCTCCACCATGCCTTCGCGCGCCAGGTCGGCGAGCGCGTGGCGCGCGGTCATCAAGCTGACCTTGTGCATCTTGGCGAGCTCCCGTTCGGAAGCGACGGCGTCGCCGGGCCGCAGCTGCCCGGATTCGATTCGTCTGCGAATTACGTTCTGGATGCGCTTGTACGTGGGCTCGCCGTTACGGCCGATCGGTGTCATGAAAGCTCCGGAAATTGCTGAGAGTCTAGCAGGTTAGGGCTTTAGCGCGATGGAAAGGCGCCCGGCCCAGCCTCCAAAGTGCAAACATGCTGCTATAGAGCGCTAATATCCGCTATAGAGCGTATTTGAAAAATCTGTCAGAAGCCTTATACATATTCATTTTTCTCTTGACAAGCTATATTTTCCGCTATATAGCTCTTTCCATCTTTAGGGTGCTTGGGGGTTTTTATGTCGCTTCGCCGCACAGAATCCACGCAGGAGGCTTTCGTGAACAAGAATTTCAGGCTCGCAAAATCTGTACTGTTTCTCGGCGTTGCCTTGCTCGCCGCCGTTTTCGCCGTGCTGGCGCCCGCCCGCGCGCAAGAAACCACGGGTTCCATCAACGGTTCGGTTACTGATGCTTCTGGTGCGGCCCTTGCCGGCGCCACTGTCACCGCCACGGACGTCGCCCGCGGTACGGCCTATCCGACGCAAACCAACAGCGATGGCGCGTACTACTTCACGCACCTCCCGATCGGGCGGTACACGGTGAAGGTCGAAGCCAAAGGATTTCAAACCGCGGTGCACTCCGCCTTTGATCTCGTCCTGGATCAAGTCGCGCGCGTTGACATGCAGTTGACCGTCGGTACCATGTCGCAGACGGTCGAAGTGAGTGGCGTACCCCCGCTGCTGCAAACGGAAACAACTGACATCAGCACCCATATCGATCACGTGGTAACGGAAAACATCCCATTGATCACTGGAAACTACAACGAGCTCACCCTGCTCACACCGGGAGCAATCAGCACGAATCCGGGCGCGTTCACCTCGGGCCAAAACACCTTTCAGGTTGGACGTCCCTACATCAACGGAAATCGCGAGCAAACCAACAATTACATCCTCGATGGAATAGACAACAATCAGAACGACAACAACGAAGTGGCCTATTCGCCCAGTACCGAAGCGATCCAGGAATTCAATCTAATCGCCCAGAATCCACCGGCAGAGTTCGGCAATTTTCTGGGCGGCATTGTGAATACGACCATCAAGTCCGGCACCAACTCGTATCATGGCAGTGCCTTTGAATTCCTTCGCAACGACGCATTTGACGCGAATCAATGGAGCGCGGGATTGACCACTCCTGTGACGCCGAAAGCCGCCCTTCGGTATAACCGCTTCGGCGGCACCTTCGGCGGGCCGATAGTAAAGAACCGGCTTTTTTTCTTCGTGGATTATGAAGGGCAGCGCATGGACAGTCCTTCGACGCAGACCGCGATTGTCATGAGCGCTGCGGAACGCGCAGGGAATTTTGGCGAACTCTGTCCGGCAGGATTTAGTCCGGCCGGCATCTGCAACGCAACCACCCCTGCCCAGTTAGCGCTAAACACCCAGTTGTATGCGCCACAGGCGGGTGTTAATCCGGCAAATAGGACACCGATTCCGTTCAACAATTTGACCGCTGCGGGATTCACCTTGAGCCCCGCCGCATTGGCGATCGTGAATTCGCCGCTCTACCCCCTGCCGGCCTCCGGCGATACTTTGTTCTATCAACAGCGAATCATAAACGATGCGGACCAGGGCGACGTCAAGATCGACTGGACCCCCGATGACAAGGACCGCGTTTTTGGGCGCTATTCGCAACAGTCCGTGCGGAATCCGACTACTGAAACCTTCCTGCTGGCGAACAATGGCATCACGAATTTTAATTATCCGCTGAAGAATGGAGTCATCGGTTGGACGCGAACGATCGACTCCAGCCTGATTAACGACTTCCGCGCGGGCTTCAGTTATTTCCCCGTCAGCCAGGGCTTTACCAATCCGACCGGACAAAATCTGCCGCAGGAATTTGGCATTCCCGGCTCGCCGAGCACGTTCCTACCGGCCATTGGCGGGTTATTTGGGAACGTCGCGACCATCGGCAACAATCTGGGGCAATTCAACACCTTCTCCGACACCGTCTTTCAGATCGGTGATTCGATCGTCAAGACGCACGGCAATCACGAATTTCACGCCGGCATCCAGTTCAACAACTACCGCGACAATTTTCTGTTTCCTGGAATTGAAGGACTGGCGGGCCTTTTCAACTTCAATGGGCAGTACACAGGGAACCCCACGCTCAGCAATCCGGCCGATCCCAAGTCCCCTCCGCTTTCGGCGGGTTCCGGCTTGGCCGATTTTATGTTGGGCGACCCCAACAATTTGGGCATCGGTTCAGGTGTCGGCAACCGCCACATTCGAAACAATCTTTGGGCCGTGTACGGGCAGGACAACTGGAGGGTCAGGCCCAATCTCACTATAAATATCGGACTGCGTTGGGAGCTCAATACGCCCCGCGCCACGCCAGACGGAAACGCCGTGAACTACAACCTGTTCGGAGGACAGATCATCACGTCCGCGATTAACAATCAGGGATTGGGAGCCGCTCTGTACAAGCAGTACAACGGCATCACGAATTTCCAACCCCGCATCGGAATTGCCTGGCAACCAGGTTTCCTGAAAAATACCGTCGTGCGCGCGGCTTACGCAGTCTCCAGTTTCAACGAGAGCAACGGTGTGAACAACTTGCTCACGGCAAACCCGCCGTTCCAGCAGGCCAACAACGTCACCTTCGCCCCCTCCACTCCACTGCCTGCCAGCACGTTGGACCAGGGGTTTACAGGCTTCCCCTCGGGATGCACTCTTGCTCTGGCCCAGACGTTTTCTCCGATTTGTTTCTCGGGTGTGACGACTCACGCTTTTGACGTGAACATCCGGCCCGAAGTCCAGCAAGAATATAGCCTGAACATCCAGAGGCAGTTTGGAAGGGCTACAACCGTACAGGTCGGCTACGTCGGCGAGGACGATCAACACCTCAGCAATATCATCATGCTCCAGCAGAGCCAATTGAACGCCAATGGCACCATCACTCCCAGTCCCTTCCTGAACCCGACGTTGCTCAGCGAACCGGGCCAACGGCGCTATTCGCTCTCAAATGGGATCGGCAATTACAATGCTTTGGAGATGGTCCTGCAAGAGCGCCTGTCGAACGGTCTGCAGGCACAGTTGAACTATACGTGGTCGAAGTGCTTGAGTGACACGCCCGGATTCTTCGGCCAGTTCGGCGATAACGTCGCGACGGAAGCCCAGACGATTTCAGGCTGGGCCTTCCCGCAGAATCCTTACGACCAGATGGGCGACTACGGGCGCTGTCCGCAGAACATTGCCAACCTCTTCAACGGCTATGTCGTTTACGAGCTTCCTTTTGGTCACGGCAAGCGGTTTGGCAACGACGTGAATGGCGTCGTAAACGCGATAGCCGGAGGATGGCGCATCAGTTCGAGCTTCATCTTCCACAGCGGATTTGCTCAAACCATTTTTGCCAACGGCGACCCGTCGGGCACGGGCGGATTTTCCACTCGCGCAGACTGCGTCCCCGGAGTGCCTGCGCGTGTCCCGATGGTGTTCAATCCAACAAACCAGGGTGTGAGCTTTCTGAATCCTCTCGCCGTAACCAACCCCGCGCCGGGAACGTTTGGCGATTGCGGCGTAGGTGCTTTCGATGGCCCCGGACTTAAGACTGGCAACCTCAGCTTGGCCAAGGATTTCGCGATTACCGAAAGGCAATCGCTGCAATTCAGGGTTGATATGACGAACTTTACAAACACGCCAATCTTCAACTTCGGGCAGGAGTTCAGTGGCCAGCACACCGCGGGCCAGTCCAATTATGGGGAAATCTTCACCTCACAGGGAGCGCGCAATATCCAGTTCGCCCTGAAATATCGCTTCTGATTTTCAACCAAGGGCTTGCAGCAATGGGGCCCCCACCCCTAACGGAGCCGCTACCTCACGGTGGCGGCTCCGATTTTTTTCGCTTCACTCCCGACGAATTCCGTCCTGGCGCGAATACTTATTTGATCACTTCGACCTCGGACACCGCGATCAAGCCATTGCCCGCCATTTCCTGCAGCTTGGGAAGCAGTGCGGCGACTTTCTCCGCCGTCTCGACGAATTCCACTTTCATGGGAAGATTTTCCGTAAGCGCCAGGATGCGATCCGTCTGCAAATGATGATCTGCGCCGAATCCGGCGATGCCGCGCGTGACCATGGCTCCCGAAACCTTGCTGCGGAAAAGAAACTCCAGAATGGCGGCGTAAACTGAATCGCGATGGTACTTCTGGTCCTGACTAACATAGATGATCACTTTCTTGGCAGGTCCGGCATTCAACATATTCCCTCCAGACTCTCCATCTATATCGGCTGCAACTCGTCGGATGTGAAGGCCATGCCGCCGAGTGTCGCGCGGGTCGAGCGAGATGCTGGAATCGGTTACCGCTCGCGCAGGATCCGACTTAAGGGCAGTATCCGACTCACGCAGCCGAGCTGTCTAATTGTTTCTGATGGTGCGAGGCAATTACGAGCGCGTTCGCAGCACCGTCGCAAATCAATATCCACGCGGACTCTCAGCCGTGAACTGCGCGTGGCGGCAACGGAATCCATCCCAGAAAAATCAGAATCATGAAAATGCCTAAGCCCAAAATAATCAATGTCGGAATCCAAAAACTGAAGGGATGCTCGGCGCGATCAAATCCACCGGGAGGGCAACCTTTATAGTAGCCCTTCCCGGTAAACAGGCTGAATCCCGCCCAGCCTATGCCCGCAATTCCTAGCAATAGGAATGGCACCGCTCCGCCCTCCTGGTGACCACCAGCGATCAGCCAGAGCTATGTTAAGCCTGCAATTCGTTTCGCGAACCTGACCGCTGGTACAGACGTTTCCAAAACGAAGAGACCTGGCAAACACGATGAATGCCGAAAGTCAGGCCGGCCACGCGAGTTAGTGCAGCCGTTCGCGATTACCGAACCGTCGTGATCGCGACAACTAATCCGCTTCGCTCGGAGCTGGGCGCGCGCCGTGCTCAATGCCATTGCTTTGCTTTCCCAGCAAGCGCAGCCGCAAGCGGTCAAACTCCAGATAGACGACCGGCGTGGTGTACAACGTGAGCATCTGGCTGAGGATAAGTCCGCCGACAATCGTGATGCCCAGCGGCCGGCGAAGTTCGTAGCCCGTTCCGGTGCCCAGAGCCAGCGGCAACGCGCCCAACAGCGCGGCCATCGTGGTCATCAGGATCGGACGGAAACGCAGCATGCACGCTTCGAAAATCGCGTCGCGCGTGCTCTTCCCCTCCTCGCGCTCCGCCTGCAGCGCGAAGTCAATCATCATAATCGCGTTCTTTTTTACGATTCCGATCAGCAACACGATGCCGATGATGGAGATGACGTTCAGGTCCTGCTTGAAGAGCATCAGCGCGAGCATCGCTCCCACGCTGGCCGACGGTAGAGTGGAAATGATGGTCCACGGATGGACGAGGCTCTCATAGAGGATTCCGAGAACGATGTACACCGCCGCCAGCGCCGTCGCGATCAGCCAGGGCTCGGTGCTTAACGATTGTTGATAGGCCTGCAGCGTGCCGGCATAGAAACCTTGCAGGCTGGATGGCGTGCCGAGCCGCTTTTGCATCTGGCTGATGGCCTGCGTCGCGTCGCTCAACGACATGTTGGGCGCGAGATTAAAAGAAACGGTGACGGAAGGAAACAGGCCGGTGTGATTGACGGCGAGCGGCGTGGTGTTGGCCTGCCCCTTGGCCACCGCAAGCAGCGGAATATTGCCGCCCGCGGACTGAAGATAGATGTCCTTCAGCCCTTCCGGACTTTGCCAATACTGCGGCGCAACCTCCAGCACCACGTAGTATTGGTTCAACTGTGTATAGATGATGGAGACTTCCGACTGGCCGAACGCGCTGTACAACGTCGAATCCAGCGACTGCACCGTAAGTCCGAGCTTCGCGGCGGTTACGCGATCGTAGTCCATCAGCTCGTCTAGGCCGCCGTTCTGTTGGTCCGAGCTAACGTCCTGCAGCCCCTTCAGTTTCTGCATCGAGCTCAAAAGAATCGGTGCCCATTTGTAGAGATCCTGCGGGTTGTCCGATTGAATCGTGTACTGGTAAAGCGCGTTGCTGCCGCGGCCTCCGATACGCAGATCCTGCACGGCCTGCAGAAATGCAGAAGCCACGGGCAAAGCGTTTAATTTAGGGCGCAGGCGGTTGATGATCTGGGCGGCGCTGACCTTACGCTCCGCCAACGGCTTGAGCGCGACGTAGGCGGAGCCGGTGTTTGTGGCCCCACCGCCGCCGGTAAACGCAATTACGTTAGCGACGGCCGGGTCGTTCTTGATCACCGCGCCGATCCGCTGAACGGCACTGTTCATCGCGGGGAAGGATGCATCCTGCGGCCCGCGAACGGCACCCTGGAGCGCACCAGTATCCTGCTGCGGGAAAAAGCCCTTGGGAATCTTGATGATCAGGTACACGTTGAGCGCGATGGTGATGAACAACACGATGAGAGTGAGCGCAGGATTGTCCAACACCCAGGTGAGCGTGCGACGATACAAGGACAAAATCCAGTCGAAGAACTTCTCGCTGGCATTGTACATGCGGCCGTGTTCCACGGTGCGCTCGTTGCGCAAGAGGTACGCGCACATCATCGGCGTCGTGGTGAGCGAAATGACCATCGACACCACGATGGCCGTCGAAAGAGTAATCGCGAATTCGCGGAACAGGCGCCCGACGATTCCGCCCATCAGCAGTAGCGGAATAAAAACGGCAATCAGCGAAATGCTGATCGAGAACACCGTGAATCCGATTTCTTCCGCGCCCTTCAACGCCGCGGCAAAAGGCTTCAGCCCGTTTTCCAGATGACGTGCCACGTTCTCCATCACCACAATGGCGTCATCCACTACGAACCCTGTCGAAATCGTTAGCGCCATCAGCGAAAGGTTGTCTATGCTGAACCCAAAGAGATACATCACCGCGCAAGTGCCGATCAGCGAGACTGGCACGGCCACAGCGGGGATCAGCGTGGCGCGCCAGTTGCGCAGAAACACGAAAACCACCAGGATCACCAGCACGATGGAAATCAGCAGAGTTCTTTCCACGTCACCGACGGACGCGCGAATCGTCGTGGTGCGATCCAGCACCACGGTGATATCAATGCCTAGCGGAATGGACGCCTTGATGAACGGAAGTTGCTGGACGACGCGGTCCACGGTCGCGATGATGTTGGCGCCAGGCTGCCGAAAAATAATCACGGTGATTGCGCGCTTGCCGTTCAAATAGCCCGCAGCGCGCACGTTTTGCACCGAGTCGGTCACCTGCGCCACATCAGAGAGTCGCACCGCCGCGCCGTGGCTATAACCAACGACGAGCGGCCGGTAGTCCGCGGCCTTGGAGATCTGGTCGTTGGAGAGGATGTCCGCGGTCACCAGGCCGTCGGAAATTTGGCCTTTGGCCAGGTCGGAGTTTTGCTGGCTGAGCACCGATTGCAAATTCCCGAGAGTGAGTCCGTACGCGGCCAGTTGTGTGGGATTCGCATCCACGCGCACCGAAGGCAACGCGCCGCCTCCTACGCTGACCTGACCCACGCCCTGTATTTGCGAAAGCTTCTGCATGATGACAGTGGAAGCCGTGTCGTACACGCTTTCCGGGCCGTATTTGTCCGAAGTGAGGCCAAGGATCATGATCGGCGCATCGGCGGGATTCACTTTGCGATAAGTGGGATTCGACGGCAGGTTCGCGGGCAAATAAGTTCGCGCCGCGTTGATGGCGGACTCCACGTCACGCGCCGCGCCATCAATATCGCGACTGAGATCGAATTGAATGGTGATCGAAGTACTGCCGAGCGTGCTGGCGGAGGTCATTTCCGTCACGCCGGCAATGTGGCCGAATTGCCGCTCCAGCGGGGTGGCGACGGAGGATGCCATGATCTGGGCGCTGCCTCCGGGCAAACCTGCGCTGACCGAAATCGTCGGAAAGTCCACTTCGGGCAGCGGCGAAACCGGAAGCACCTCGAACGCGACCGCGCCTGCAAGCGCGATCGCCACCGTGAGCAGCGTTGTCGCCACCGGGCGGTGGATGAACGGCGCGGAGATGTTCATGCTGGCCCTGGTGTTGCCGGTGCGTCTCCGGTTTCCGGCCCATGCTCCTGGCCGTCCTCGTGCTCCGGCGAACTCGGAGAAAAACGCTGCGCCAATTTGTCGAAGAAAATGTAGATCACTGGCGTGGTGTATAGCGTCAGCGCCTGGCTCAGCAGCAGCCCGCCGACCATCGCAATGCCCAGCGGCCGGCGCAGTTCGGAACCGAATCCAGTTCCGAGCGCGAGTGGCAGCCCAGCGAGCAGCGCCGCCATGGTGGTCATCATAATGGGGCGGAAACGCAGCAGGCACGCCTCGTAAATTGCGTCCGTGGAACTTTTTCCGCCCTTGCGCTCGGCCTCCAGCGCGAAGTCGACCATCATGATGCCGTTCTTCTTTACGATGCCGATCAGCAGGACGATGCCGATGATCGCCACCACGCTCAAATCCTGGTGAAAAATAATCAACGCGAGG
>Ga0209693_10000161_pt1 | contig 25556 bp, 24 predicted proteins | sample HubBroMetageWRM3_FD_188345 | JGI IMG/M metagenome (GOLD analysis project Ga0209693, IMG submission 188345) | Warmed soil microbial communities from the Hubbard Brook experimental Forest, New Hampshire - Hubbard Brook CCASE Soil Metagenome WRM 3... | ecosystem: Environmental > Terrestrial > Soil... | reverse complement strand
TTGCGCTGCTTGATCAGCGTGGTTAGAACAGCCTGAGACTCTTTCTCATCGAGCGGCGCCATTTTCTCGATTTCGCGGTTCTTAAGCGCGCTCTTCACCATGCGCAGGGTGGAGAGCCGGTGCTCCTCGCGTGCTTTCATCGCAGCGGTAATGTCTTTCTGTATCTGTTCGACTAGGCTCATATTGCGCCAATTATATCGGAGGAACTAGAAGCTGACGCTTTGTGATCTTCGATCAGGTCTGTCACCAAACGATCCAGACGCGCATCTTATGCTCAGGAGGAAGCAACCATGAGCAGACTCGCCATTTGGGCACAACTGGAAGCGAAACCGGGGAAAGAAAAAGAGGTAGAAGATTTTCTGAAGTCGGCGCAGCCGCTGGCCGAACGCGAAGCAGCGACCCTCAGCTGGTACGCCATAAAAATGGGACCCGGGAAATACGGTATCTTCGATACTTTTGCCGATGAAAACGGCCGCAACGCCCACCTCAACGGCGAAATTGCCAAGGCGCTCTTCGCCAAAGCCAAGGATCTTTTTTCCAAACCTCCGGATGTTGCCAAGCCGGAAGTTCTCGCCGTGAAGTCCACCCACGCCTGACACCATCCGCCAGTGCCGTTTTCAGATAGGCACTGGCGTCAGTATTTCAGAACACGCCAGCGTTTCCGATAGACTACTGGAGGATCATATTTTTCGGATCCTCAGGACCCAATCGAAATGCTACGCAAGAACCGCCTTTTTACTCCCGGGCCGACTCCGCTGCTGCCGGCGGCGCAAACGGCGATGGCGTCCTTTACAGCGCATCACCGCACTGCAGACTTTCGGGCCCTGTTCCAACGCGTGCTTGCCAGCATGAAGGAATTCATCGGCACGCAGAATGATGTGCTGGTGCTGGCTTGCTCGGGCACCGGCGCAATGGAGGCCTCGGTCTCGAACCTGACATCCCCTGGCGACAAGGTTTTGGTGCTCGCCGCTGGAAATTTCGGCGAGCGCTGGACGGGTCTGACCAAGGCTTTCGGCTGCAACGTAGACGTACTGAGTGCGCCTTACGGTGAAACGTTTTCGTTAAATGACATTCGCGCCAAGCTCACTTCCGGGGTGCGCGCGGTTTTTGTGCAGGCCACGGAGAGTTCGACCGGCGCACGGCATGACGTACAGGGCATCGCGAAGATCGTGCGCGCTACGGGTGACGAAACCGTGCTGGTGGTGGATGCGATCACCGGCCTGGGCACCACTCATCTCGACGTGGATGGCTGGGGCGTGGACGTAATTATCGGAGGGTCGCAGAAGGCGCTGATGATACCTCCCGGCTTGGCGTATTGCGCGGTGAGCGAGCGGGCGTGGCGACGAATGGAGACCACGACTTCTCCGCGGTTCTACTTCGACTTGCGCAAGGAACGGAAGGCCGCGGCTAAAGGCGAATCCGCCTACACGCCGCCCACGTCGTTATTTGCGGCCCTGGGAGCTGCCTTGGAGTTTATCCGCGGAATGGGAAATGGCGACCTGGCTAAGGGACGCGAAACATTAGTCGACAATGCCGAACTCTGCGCGGAGATGACTCGGGCAGGCGTGCAGGCAGTGGGGTTGAAGCTTTTCGCAACCGCGCCCGCATCCGCGCTCACTGCCGTCCGCTCGCCCGAGGGGATTGATTCTGGAAAGATCATCAAAGAATTCCGCGAGTCGTTCGATGCCGTGGTGGCGAATGGACAGGGCGAGATGAAAGGCCAGCTCTTTCGCATCGCGCACATCGGGTACTACGACTACCTGGATACGATTGGAATCCTGGGTGCGCTGGAGCACGTTCTGGCGCGCTGCACCGGGAAAACGATCGAGTATGGAGCGGCGGTGGGCGCGGCGCAGCAAGCATACGCGCGCGGCCTCTCGGGTAAACATCAACCGGTCGGAGTCTAGGGAGCGAGACGCGCGCGCGAAGCGCTCCTGGACTCGTTAATGTCGACTAGTTGATTGTGAATGTCATCGGCGCCGACGTTTCCGCCGAGGTGCCGCCACCGTACACACCGCCGGCAGTGCCGGGATTGGTCACCGTGACGGCTGCTGTGCCCGCAGCAGCCACGTCCGTTGCTGGGATTGTGGTCGTTAACTGAGTGCCCGGGCTTACAACGGTGGTTGTCTCGGCCGTGCCGTTCCAATAGATGGTCGCGGTGCCGCTAAAGTCAGTGCCGTTGACCGTTAGAACAAATGCCGGCATGCCGTGGGTGATGCTGGCCGGAGCGAGTTCGCTGATTGTGGGCATCGTTCCGGCTGTTGGTGGAGTGGTGGCAGGCTTGTTGTAACCACCGCACGCCATGCTCAGGACAAGAAGCCCGGCTAGAAATACTGTCTGCGCAATCTTCATGACTGTTCTCCTGCGGGACAAGGATCGATAGACAACGAACGATGGGTCCCGACTGAGAAAAAGTTTAGAAGACAGACGCTGCAGTAGTGTCAGAAGGGTGTCATTTTCGTGTCAATGTTTTGTCTGTGCAAAAAGTCTTAATCCAAAAGGAAAAATTCTCTCTTGAAAATCGTCATTGCCGAGAAAATTTCAGCCGCTGCGGTCGAGCAACTGAAACAGCCGGGCTGGACCGTCCTTACTGCAGACCAACTGGAGGGAAAGCTTTCTGACCATCTGGAGTCGGCCGACGCGCTGATTGTGCGCTCGGCGGTGCAGGCGGATGCAGCGCTGCTCTCCCGTGCCAAGAAGCTGCGCGTTGTCGGCCGGGCAGGGGTGGGCGTGGACAACATCGATCTGGACGCGGCCACGCGCCAGGGCATCGCCGTGATGAACACCCCCGGGGCAAATGCCGTGGCGGTAGCCGAACAGACCCTCGGGATGATGCTGGCCATGGCGCGCCATCTCTGCCGCGCCGACGCGCTCATGCACGCTGGCAAATGGGAGAAGAAATCCCTGCAAGGCACGGAGCTGCGGCGCAAAACGCTCGGGATCGCCGGCCTCGGCCGCATCGGCATGGAAGTCGCGCGGCGGGCACGCGCCTTTGGGATGGAGATTGTCGGGCATGATCCGTTTGTTTCCGTAAGCGTGGCCAAGGAGCAGGCTATCCGTCTTGTGAGCCTGGATGAGCTTTATGCGGAGGCCGATTACATAACGCTGCATGTGGGCCTCACACCGCAGACTGCAGGCATGATCAACGAAGCTTCCCTCAAGAAGATGAAAAAGGGTGTCCGCCTGGTGAATTGTGCGCGCGGCGAACTGGTGCAGGAGGCTGATCTGGTGCAGGCGCTGAAACAAGGTCATGTGGCCGCCGCGGCGCTCGATGTTTTCAACGAAGAGCCTTTAAAGAACTCGCCACTCCAAACGATGGAGAACGTCATTCTGACACCGCACACCGGCGGGCAAACGTACGAAGCGCAGGAAGCCGTAGGAGTGCAGATTGCGCAGCAGGTGCGCGAATATTTGAAGCACGGGGTCATCCAGAATGCGGTCAATGTGCCCTCGGTTTCCGCGGAAGAGTATGCCGAGATGCAGCCTTACATCGTTCTCGCCGAACGCATGGGAGCATTCCTGGCGCAGATATCCGAAGGTTCGATCGAAGAAATCTCGCTGCGCTACAGCGGCCACATCGCGGAGTGGAAAACGGAACTCATTCGCAATGGAGCGATCAAGGGCATCCTCAACCAGGCGCTGGAGGAAAAAGCGAACCTGGTGAACGCGGCGTCGCTGGCGGATTCGCGGGGACTTCGCGTGCTTGAGGCGCACAAAGCAAAAGTATCGACGGGTGGCGCGGGAAGCGTTCTTTCTATCTTTTTGAAGAGTTCAAAGGAAGAGCACATGGTAAAGGGCGCCGTTCTGCGTGGCACTCTGCCGCGGCTGCTGCACATCGACGGCATTGATGTCGAAGCTCCTCTGGAGCGTGACCTGATTTTCTTGCGAAACAGCGATGTGCCCGGTGTGATCGGCAAGGTGGGCACGATCCTCGGCGAAGGCGAGATCAACATCGCCGACTTCTCGCTGGGCCGGCGCGGCGCCGAAGCGTCGTCGGACCCGCGTGAGGCCATTGCCGTAGTCCACGTGGACGGACGCGTACCGGACGATGTGTTGAGGAAGCTTGAGCAGATTTCTGCCGTACGGCAGGCGAAAGCGGTAAGGTTGTTTTGAGTCGGATTAGCGACGCTCAGGAGTTCGATTCATCCCGCCGCAGCTTCTTGCTCTCCGCCAGCAGAGCCATGGAATGCATCAGGTTCTGCAGGGTGACAATGCCTACCAGCCGCTGATCCTCGACTACGGGAATGATGCTGAGATTGCGTGAGGTGAGCTTGCGGAAGGCGGTAGCCAGCGATTCCTGCCGCACAGAGACTTCGAAGATCTTGTTCATCACGGCTTGAACGTAGCCGTTGCCCTCCATCCGTAGCGCTTCGAGGATCCGCTGCCGGGAAATCACCCCCACCATGTCGCTGCCGCGCACCACCGGAAAGTCATCCTGCAGCGAATGGACCGCCTTCTCCAACGCGTCTTCGAGTGTATCTGCCGGTGAAAGAGTGGCGAAATCTGTAAGCATAACTTCTTCGAGGCGCACATTGTCCAGCACCGATTGGAAAATAACCGCGCGTTCCTCAAGTTGCGCCGCTGAAAAGATAATAATTCCCACCATCGTGAGCCAGGCATTGCTGAATAAGCCCGCAACCATCAGAACCATTGCGATGGCGTGGCTGATGGAGACAGCGCGGCGTGTAGCAGCGGCCGGATCAATCGTGCGGGCGAAATAGGCGCGCAGGACGCGGCCTCCATCGAGAGGATAAGCCGGCAGAAGATTCAGACCAGCTAGATAAAGGTTGGCCCATACCAGGCTGCGAGGCAGGTTGCTCGGCTGCAACCACGGCCATTCCCAGAGCTTCACCCCGGGAGCAGTCGCGAAGATGATGCCAGCCGCGAGTAGGGCAAACACAAGATTTACCAGCGGCCCTGTGAGCGCGATGCGAACATCACGCTGCCAGACCGCCGCACCGGGCTGCTGAGGTTCTGCGCGCGATTCGTCGAAAACGGTTACGCCGCTCAGCGGCAGAAGGATCACGGCTTTGGGAATCAGCCCAGCACGCCGGGCCACGAGCATGTGTGCGATCTCGTGAGCCGCAACACAGGCCAGCACGATGCCAACCAGGGCCAGGTCTCGCGGTCCGTTGGCGGAGCCGTGGCTGTTGTATTCCGTCCAGAAAACGAACACCGGCAAGATCAGGAAAGTCAGGTGAAGCCGAACCTCGACTCCGAACAGGCGTCCAACGTGAATGGAGAAACTTCGCATGAGGTCTGGCTACTACAAGTATTTTACATGGTCAGATATATTGGCTCGGGAAGCGGCAAGTAATCGAAGGTACAGAGCCATGCGCGTGATCGCGGGGAAATACCGTGGGCGTCTTCTGCGGTCGTTGCGCGGTACTGATATTCGTCCCACCTCTGACCGCTTGCGCGAAACGCTGTTTAATGTGCTCACCCCCGGTGATCCCCAGGCCCTGGAAGGCACCGTCTGGGTGGATCTGTTTGCCGGCACGGGCGCCGTGGGGATTGAAGCGATCAGCCGCGGCGCCAAGCAAGTTTATTTCGTAGATACATTGGCTGCGGCGGCAAAGTTGATTGAGCAAAACCTGCAGAGCCTGGGAATTGCGTCCGGCTACAAGATCCTGCGGGATGATCTTCCCGGAGTTCTCTGGCGCCTTCAGCGGCAACATGTCGTCGCCGACCTGGTGTTCCTTGACCCGCCGTATCGCATGCAGAGCGCCTACGAAGAGGCTCTTACGGCTCTCGCCGATTCGTCGGTGGTTTGGGCTATGTCACTGGTGGTGGCGGAACATGAAAAGAAGTTTGATCCGGGCGATGAATTCGGACCGCTGCGGCGAACGCGCAAGCTGGTGCAAGGAAACGCCGCTCTCAGCTTTTACCGCATCGGAGGGCGCCTGGACTTGAGTGTTTGAGCGTGATGCCGCGGTTGGAGCCTGGCTGGACGACACTAGCTAAAACGACACTACATGATCAGATCACTGCCGGCGCGCACGATCGGGTGCTGCATCTCCTGCAGGTCGTTCTTCACCATGTTGAGGCCATAAACGCAACCTTCGAACTCTCGCGAAAGATGGGCGAAAAGCGGCGCGACCTTGGCGTATTCAAAGTGCTCGAACTTCGACACGATGTAGTAGCTTTCTTTCCCCGCCTTCATCCACTCCACAAAATTCTCCAGGCGATGGCGGCGCAGCCGGAAGTGGTTGATGCTCTCGGGAAACATCCCGGCGAAGAATAACGCATAATCTCCAATGTGCTTGCGCACCTGGCGCTCCCGGTCAAACGAGGGCGCGGGGCCGTAAACCGGATCGGCCTCGATCAGCATTTCGCCCAGGTCGGTCACCGGACGGTCAGCGATGTCATGAATCTTGAACAACTGATCGGTCTCGCAGAACTCTGTCAGCAGATGAGAGACGTAGGCGACGACTTGTGGATCCCGAATACCGATCTCCTGGGCATAGTGCCGTCCCACCAATTCCTGGAAAAGCTGCCGCAACGGATGAGATTCCGGAATCATGCCTCTTTGGGCTCCTGAAAGCCGCGTTGCTTACGGCTTTCCAATGTTCGTTAGTAACTAGTTATCCCAGTCTCGAAACAAACGCAAGTGACTTTTGTTTATCCCTCCTATCGTTTTTCGTAATCATGGGTTGTGGTAAACCCAAGCTCGGTTGCCGCAGGGTTTCTGTTGGCACTCGCACGGGTCGGCTGCTAATCGCAGTGCGTTTGCAACGATTAGAATCAGGTTCAGGAGAATCGCATAAATGAAAAGAATGAACATCTCCAGCGGCGCGCCTTGGGAACCAGTTGTGGGTTACTCCCGTGCAGTCAAGGTTGGATCCTACATCCATGTGTCGGGAACGACCGCGACCGGACCGGATGGGAAGCTTGTGGGCGTGGGAGACGCCTACGCCCAGGCCGTGCAGACGTTGAAGAATATTGAAAGCGCATTGCAAAAGGCGGGCGCCGGCATGAAAGATGTCGTCCGCACGCGCATGTTTGTGACCAACATCGCCGAGTGGGAGAAAATCGGCAAGGCCCATGGAGAGTTCTTCGCCGATATACGTCCCGCAACCTCGATGGTGCAGGTGAGCGCTTTGATCTCGCCCGAGATGCTGGTCGAAATCGAGGCGGATGCCTATGTCGCGGGGAAGTGAGAGTAGAATTCCACCATTCCAAAGCCTGTGCAGTGACCGGGAGATGGCAACGTGAAGAACTACGTCTGGAAGTATGGGTGGATACTGCTTCTTGCGGCCGTGAATCCAGCGGCCGCGCAACGGAACGACAATGGTGCGTCCGACTCCTGGACGGTCATTCGTGCCGGGTCTTTAATCGATGGAAAGTCCGCCGCACCTCGGCGCGACCAGGTGATTGTCGTTCATGGCAATCGCATCGAGAGTGTCAACGATGCGGCAACCGCCAAGATTCCCTCCGGCGCGACTGTAATCGACTTGTCAAAGGCCACGCTTTTACCAGGTCTCATCGATTCACACACTCACATCTTTTTGCAGGGAGAAGATCCAGCGGAGGGAGGATACGACGCCAACATCCTGAACGCGCCGCTGGCGCTGCGCGCGGCAAGAGCGACGGTTTCTGCGCGGCGGGCATTGGAGCAAGGCTTCACGACCTTGCGCGATGTAGAAACTGAAGGCGCCGGTTATGGAGATGTCGGCATCAAGCAGGCCATCGAAAAAGGTTACATTCCGGGTCCGCGCCTGTTTGTCGCGACCCGCGCCATCTCGACCACGGGCGGCTATCCGCTCGAGGGCTACGCTCCGGAACTCGACATGCCCAAAGGCGCGCAGATCGTGGACGGTCCAGTCGAGGCGCGGAAGGCGGCGCGGGAGCAACTCGACCATGGCGCTGACTGGATCAAGGTCTACATGACGCATCGTTCGTGGGTGGGCAAGAACGGCGAACTGGTCTCCCAGCCCACGCTGACGGTCGAAGAGTTGCGGGCGGTGGTGGACGAAACTCACGGCTGGGGCAAGAAAGTCGCCTGCCACGTCTATGGCGGCATCGGCCTGCGCCGGGCGCTGGACGGCGGATGCGACTCCATCGAGCATGGCCTCGATTTGGATGATGCCGCGATCGCCCAGATGCTGAAGCAAGGTACCTGGTACGTGCCGACGATCAGCGTGTATTACGGCGACTGGGCTCCGGCGGACACGCCAGCCGGGCAGCGCGACCGGCTGCGCGCTTCGGTGCACGAGCAGTCGTTCAAGAAGGCGCTGAAAGGCGGGGTGAAGATTGTATTCGGTACCGACATGGGCGGAATTCCCTGGACCGAACCCATTGCGCAGGAGTTCCCGCGCATGGTGGAGCTGGGCATGCAGCCCATGGACGCAATCCAGAGCGCAACCTCGCGTGCCGCTGCCATGCTCGAAATGGAAGGCAAGATCGGCGTAGTTGCGCCGGGAGCGTTTGCCGACATCATTGCTGTGAACGGCGATCCTCTGTCCGACATAAAAGTGCTGGAAAACGTGCCGTTCGTGATGAAAGACGGCAAGGTATTCAAGAGCGATAGGCCGTGAGGGGAGGCAGTTTCCAGTTTTTTACCCAGGTGGAATTAAAGATTGCTGAGATCATTTCAATTCACTTGACAACGGCTTCGCCGCGAGCATAATTCATCAATCCTGTCTCTGACTCCGATAGGGACTCGGCTCAGAGAAGTTGTAGAGCCGGAGGAGGTGTTTATGAGCGTACTGGAACTTTGTGACCGGGAAATCGCGGCCGTGCCGCTCGATGCCACGGTTGCCGACGCCATCAACAAAATGCTCGACCACCATGTAGGAGCCGTCGCCGTGGTCGACTCCGAATACCGGGTCGCGGGAATCTTTACCGAGCGCGACGTCCTGCGCAAGATGGCGCTCAGCCGCACCGATCCGCAGACCACCTCAGTCCGCGAACTAATGACTACGCCAGTGGAGATGGCAACACGCCGCACGGGAGCAGGCGAGGCTCTCACCACTATGTTGGAACGCCACTTCCGCCATCTGCCGGTAGCCGATGACAACGGCAAACTGCTGGGGATTCTTTCCATACGCAACCTGCTGGAGTGGCGCGTCGACGATCTCAGCCGTGAACTGGAGTCGCTCGAACAGTACGTCTCCAATGACGGACCGGGAGGGTAGCACGAGCTTTCGCGGCCTGTCATTTCCAGACGAATGGCGAACCCCTCGTCGTCTGTGGCAAAAAAACTCCACTGGTGTATGCTACTCCGGTTTTCTTTCTGCTATACCCGTGCCATACATGTGTTCGACCGCTGCACCGCTCAATCGCTTGAATAAGAGGAGATGCTCCGTGAAGAAACTTCACCATTCACCGATCCTGATTGTCGCCTCGCTTCTGTTGGCTGGACAGGCCATTGCCCAGCAGAGCTCTAAAAGCGTCGTTATCCACGCCGGGCACATGCTCGACGTGAAGACCGGCAAGCTGCTTTCCGATCAGACGGTCGTCATCGAAGATGGGAAGATCGTGAGCGTCGGAGGGTCCACGGACGCGAAGGCGCCCGCCGATGCCGTTCGCGTCGAACTGCCAAACGCAACCATCCTTCCCGGATTAATCGACGCCCATACGCATCTGACGATGGATCCCAAGTTCGGCTATGAGCAGCTGGGCCTTTCCATTCCGCGCGAAACCTTGACCGGCGCCAAGAACGCACGGATCACACTCGAAGCGGGATTCACCACCGTGCGCAATGTGGGCGCGTCCGGCTACAGCGATGTCGCCTTGCGCGACGCCATCAACGCCGGCGACGTGCCCGGGCCAAGAATGCTGGTGAGTGGGCCGCCGCTGAGCATCACCGGCGGGCATGCGGACAATAACCTGTTGCCGTTCGAATATCATGCGACCTCAGATGGCGTGGCCGACGGCGTGGACGGCGTCCGTCACATGGTTCGGCAGAACGTTAAGTATGGCGCGGACTTGATCAAGTTCATGGCCTCGGGTGGGGTGCTCTCGAAGGGAGACAATCCGCAGGCGTCGCAGTACACGCTCGAAGAAATGAAGGCCATTGTGGACGAGGCCCATCGACTCGGACGTAAAGTTGCTGCCCACGCCCATGGAGCTCAGGCTATTCTCTGGGCGTCAGAAGCGGGTGTGGATTCGATCGAGCACGGTTCCTACATTGACGACGCGGACATCGCGGAGATGAAGAAGAATGGCACTTATCTTGTGCCGACGCTTTACCTGGGCGATTGGTTCATGGAGAATGCCGACAGAAACCACGTCCCCGATTTCCTGCTGCTCAAGGCGAAGGCGGTCATGCCGGCTGCGCGCAAAAACATCGCGCATGCCTTCGCCAGCGGAGTGAAGGTAGCATTCGGCACCGATGCTGCGGTATATCCCCATGGTCTGAACGCGCATGAGTTCGCCGTGATGGTGAAGCTGGGGTTGACGCCGCTGCAGGCCATTCAGGCAGCCACGATCAATGCCGCGGATCTAATGGGATGGCCGGGGAAGGTAGGAAGCCTTGATCCCGGCGCCTGGGGCGACATCGTCGCCGTTGATGGCGATCCGCTGAAAGACGTGACCACGCTGGAGCACGTGAAATTTGTGATGAAGGGCGGCGAGGTGGTGCGAAACGATTATGGAAAGTGAGGAGAGCGCTTCCTAGACCGCACCATCAGTTCGCCGCGCTCGCTCCGTGATCCAATCCGTCCAGAAGGACGAGGCTCCGCTGGCCAGCAGGGGAGCCTTGCCGAGTACGGCGTCGACAAAGTTTTCGACCATCGGATAATGCAAATTAGCATGCGGTGGCAGATTCTCCCGCCCGCCCGGATAAATCAATTCGGGACCGTTCAGCGGACTTAAGTTCATTTCACCTTCCGTTCCGCGAATGCGGCATTCATCCCTGCTCACCTTCGAGTGCCAGCGAACATCCACTATGCCGCGCAGACCGCCAGGGTATTCGATGAGCACAGTTGCGTTGTCTTCTACCGCGTAGTGATGAACGGCATTCGAAAACTGCCCGGTGACGCGTCCGGGCCGACCGAATAAGAAGTTCAGCACATCAATGCGGTGCGAAGCCACGTCAAAGAGCGGGCCGCCACCGGCGAGGGCGGGATCAATCAGCCAGTTGCGGTCGCTCTCGTTCTCGCCAGGCTTTTTTCCGTCAAACCATCCATGGCAGGTGAGTTCGGCGACGACGGGTTGGCCGATGGCGCCGGCGTCGAGTAGTTCCTTCGCGCGCTGCACCTTGGGATACATTCGGCGATAGTAAGCAACGCCGAGGGTGCGCCCAGTCTCTTCCGCCGTCTTCACCATCGAGCGCGCCTCGGCCTCATTCATGGCCATGGGTTTCTCGCACAGCACATGCTTGCCCGCGCGAAGGGATTGGATTGTCTGTGGCGCATGAAGGAAAACGGGAGTCGCAACGTAAACGGCGTGAACTTCCGGATCGGCGAGAGCTTCGTCGAGAGTCACCCAAGCCCGCGTATCGTAAGGCGCCGCTTTCGCGGGATCGCGCGTGACCAGGCCGTACAAGCGGCTTCTGGGCTCGGCCTGTATCGCAGGAATGACGCGGCGGATGGAGATATCGCCGATTCCGATTACGATCCAGTTCAGCATAGGGGAGGCAAGTGCAAAGTGTGCAGAAACTCAAAGGCCGGCCTAAGCCGGCCTTCGTGGGCAATCTCAAACACAAACTACTTCTTGGGAGCGATCGCGTCTTTGGCAGCCTTGGCCACGCGGAACTTTACCACGGTCTTGGCCTTGATCTGAATCGGCTCGCCGGTCTGCGGATTGCGCCCAATGCGGGCCTTGCGATGCGCTTTCACCAACCGGCCCAGGCCGGGCACAACGAACACGCCATTCTTCTTGGTCTCTTTCACGGCGACGTCGGCGAGCTGCTCAAGAAATCCAGCTACCGTCTTGTTGGGAAGTTCGGTTTTCTCGGCCAGATGGCGGACGAGTTGAGTCTTGGTTAAACCTGAAGCCATTTGTTTCCTCCTCTGAATAGATACAAATTTTTAATTCCAGCGGGCTTGATCTTACTACTACTGCCCTGTGGAAAACAGCCTTATTTTACGCGGGTTCCGCAGAGAGAGCGCTCGGAAAGGGCCATTTTCACATGCTGATTCGCAGACGAAGGTCCCGAAATGGCCCAAATATGGGTACCTGAGGCCATTCCTGGCAACTGTCGAAGGTGAGTCGAGCCCAAGCTTGTCCTCATTCGATGCCATAATGTGAAGAGGAGACCTTCGACTTGAGTTGCGCGATTTGCGAGATTCGTAAGGAAAAACGTTTCTGTCCCGCCGTCCACGGCCGCATCTGTGCGCAATGTTGCGGTGAGCAGCGCGAGGTGACGCTCGATTGCCCCAGCGACTGCCCCTATCTCCAACAGGCGCGGGAGCATGAAAAGCCGCGTCCCGCCGACCAGTTCGACCGAGCGTCGTTGTTCCTCCAGGTCGAGATTTCGGAGCAATTCACCTACGAGCGCGAGCATCTGCTCATGGGGCTCAGCTACGCTCTGGCGAAAGCAGCACAAGCGGACCGCACCCTGAACGATCACGACCTGATCGCGGCGCTCTCATCGATGTGCACAAGTTATGAGCGCCTTGTGAACTCCGGGCTGCACTACGATCAACCGCTCACCAGCGCCGCCCAGCACGCCGCCGCAGCTCAAGTGGAAGAAATGTTGAAGGAGTATCGCGATGCGGAACAGAAACAACTGGGATACTCGACCCTGCGCGATTCCGACGTGCTCAAAGCTCTGGTATTCCTCGTTCGGCTGGGCCACGGACGCACCTCAGGCCGGCCCAAGTCGCGGGCCTTTATCGATTTTCTCCTGGCGCAATTTCCCGAGAGGCAGTCGGCCGTCGTCACACCGCAGGAAGCGGCCAGCCGCATCATCGTGCCGTGAGGCGAAGGGCTAGCCAGGGATTTCACGGATCAACACGGATAAGAATATCTCTTGGGAGGAAGTAGTCCCTCTCATGGTTCATCCGTGGGCATCCGTGAAATCGGTGGCCCAGGTTTTAGCTTCCGTACTACTTGCCCCTGCGGCAGCGCATCCAGCAGCTCGCGAACCGTCTTCTTCAGCACCGGATGAAATACTTCGGGCGCAATCTCCGCCAGAGGCTCGAGGACGAAGCGCCGCTGGTGCAGCGCGGGATGCGGGATAGCGAGGTCCGTGGAGTCGACGACCCTGGCATCAAACAGCAGAATGTCGATATCAATGGACCGTGGTCCTTTTTTCTGGATGCGCCGCCGGCCCATCTCCTCTTCGATGCCAAGAATCGCGGCGATCAGTTCCTGCGGAGTCTTGCTGGTTTCAAGCGCGAGCGCACAATTGAGAAACCACGGCTGCTGAGTGAACTCCACCGGCTCGGTCTCATAAACAGACGACGTCGCAACCACACGACCGATTGCGCCCAGCCGAGCCCGCGCATCCCGCAGCTGCCGCTCGCGGTCGCCGACATTTGATCCCAGAGAAAGATAAACGAGGTGGGGCATGGTCTGGGAGCTAGTGTCAGGCATTATTCTGCTGGTTTCCACTGGGAAATTGTGTCGCACCGGACCGTCGAATACCCACCCATAAAACCCGATACCTTGGTCACCTTTCGAGGGGCTCCGCTGAACGCTAGAATCTCAGTTATGACGTTGGAGTCTCTACTTCTGAGCCGGGATGGTGAAGTGCTCCGGATCCTCCGACCTACCCTGGAGAAGCTCTCGATCGACGTCGAAGTGTGCCAGGAAGCGAAAAAAGCCACCGAAATCCTGATCTCAGAAAAGTTCGACGCCGTGATTGTGGACTGCGATGACTTGCAAGGCGGCCTCGAAGTACTGCAGGGCCTGCGCGCCACTCCCAGCAATCGGAATTCTGTAACCTTCGCCCTGCTGAACGGAAAGAAAACCACCACGCAGGAAGCCTTTGGCATGGGCGTGAATTTCGTCCTGCAAAAGCCCATCAGCACGCTGAACGCCTCGCGCTGCTTTCATGCGGCGCTCAATTTTATGGTACGCGAGCGCCGTCGCTACTACCGCCAGCCAGTAAAGATGCAGGTTCGCGTGGTCTTGAGCGACAAAGAAATTATCGGAACCAGCACCAATGTGAGCGAGGGTGGCATAGCCCTCATCTTGCATAAGGCGATCCCCAAAGGCGCTGCCCCTCGTTTGCAATTCACCTTGCCCGAAACCAAATTGTCTCTGGACGTCGAAGCTGAAGTAGCCTGGGCCGACATTAAGGGACATGTAGGATTGCGCTTCCTCAACGTCCCCCTGAGTTCCCAGCAACTCCTGGAGAAATGGCTCGACGAGCAAATGGAAAAGGAGCTACCCGGCACCAAAGAGATGCTGGTAATCCCGGGCTCCGACACCGTCCAATAAGCTTCCTAGCTACCTCCCAGGTATTCACCTTGTAACTTTGTCCCCGCGCCGGTGCATGGCAATCTGGTGGGATACTGGAGAGCCATTGCCATGCTTCCTACTGATTACCGCATCACCCGCGTACAGAAGACTCTGCGCTGGTTTGAGGAAGATATCCCTCTGTTGAACATGCGTGTGAAGGATCTGTCTGCCGAACGCCAGCGCTCGGCCCGCCAGTTCGCCGCAGCCTTGATCAACCAGACCCGCGCCGAACTGGACCGGTTGCTCGAGGAACAGCCTGAGCCGGCATCAGAGACTGGCGATTTTCCCTGCGAACCTGCCGATTGATGTGGTTTTGGGTTTTAGCCCGTCTGAGCTGACTCTATCTAGGGTTGCAGCGCCACAGCACTGTCAGAGCGAAGATCCAGCGGCGGCCTGCGAGCTGTAAGGACCGGCGGCGTCCCGCTCTTCTTCTGGCAGCGTTACTTCCTCCCACAGCGTCTTGTCCCGCAGGATGCGCGACACCAGCGCGGTGTGCATGGCGTGACCGGCGCGATCGGCCGCGATCCGGCCCAGGATCGGCTTCCCCAGCAGCGCAAGGTCGCCAACCAGATCGAGCACCTTGTGCCGCACGAACTCGTCGGGAAAGCGCAACGGGCCGTTTTCGATTCCGTCGCGAGTCAGCACGATGCAGTTCTCCCGCGATGCGCCGCGGATTAGTCCCATGTTGCGCATGTTTTTTTCATCTTCGCGTGAGCCGAAGGTGCGTGCCCCTGCAATCTTGCGCAGGTAGCTGCCGTTTGAAAGCTCCACCTGAAAAGTTTCCTTCCCGATCAGCGGGTGCGGAAAATTAATCGAGTAAGAAACGGAATAGCTCTCGGCGGGATGGACGGAAATAAACTTGTTGCCCTCGCGCATCTCAACTTCGCGAAGAATCTTCAGATATTTGCGGGGCCGGCGCTGCTTGCGGATCCCGGCCTTCTGAATCAGCTCGACAAACGGGAGGGCGCTGCCATCGAGGATCGGGAGCTCGAGGTTGTCCAGCTCCACGATCGCATTGTCCACGCCCAGGCCGATAAAGGCCGAGAGCAGGTGCTCGGTGGTGGAGATGAGCACGCCCTTCTTCATGAGACTGGTCGCATAGCTGACGCGGGCGACGTTGCGGCTTATGGCTTCGATCTCAAAGCCATCTAGATCGATGCGGCGAAACACGATTCCCGTTCCGGGAGGCGCGGGAAGAATTCGCATCGAAACCGGCGCGCCACTGTGGAGTCCTACTCCACTACATTCCACGGCCGAGCGGACTGTTTGCTCTGGAGTCAAAGGGTGTCTGCGTATGTCCCGGTGAATGAATAGATTACAGCCCCTGCGCTATCTCTGACTGTGGTAAAAACGCCACAGTGCGTGGCGTAATGCCAATGGCGCACCAGCTTGAGCAAGGGTCCCTTGCCCTTAAAGGCCGATAAGTCAATCAGTTATCTTGGAATTGACAGATCACGGGCAGTACCAACAACGACATTACCTTAGTGTTTCTTGGCAGGCTTATTGGGATTGTATCCGGAAGTGGTATCGAACATGGCTTCGTCGACTCCCTCATTGTAGTGAATCGAATTCAGGAAGCGCTGCGCCTGCATATCCCCGTTGTAGTACCGGGTGAAGCTGTAGGGCGTCATGATGCCCTGCACGGGCTTGTAATTGTCGTAGATTTCTTCCTCGACGTTGCGGTCTCTATCGACCGGATCGCGCCATTTATAGGTCTTCCTGATGGGCAGATGGCTTTCCAGATCGAAGAAGAGACTCACCGCTTCGTCCTTCGAATTGATCAGTGTCACCTGCTCGGCCGCCTCGTTGCCGGCCAGAGCTTTGCCATCGTAGAACAGTGCCACACTGGGATCGTTAATCCAGGTGCGGAGAATGGTCTCCAAAGAAAGCCTGCGCCGCCGCAGATAATCATCGAGATCCTTCTTCTCCACCTCGTGCGGACCTTTGTAGGTGATTTCGTAAGCTTTCTGGCCGACATAGACCACGGCAATGTCACGCTGTGGCGTGACTTCGATCCGCTCCCGGTCAGGGTATTCCACGAACCTCCAGAACAGAACGCCGCCGGTAGTGGCGCTTCCATGATGAAAGCTGTAGGTGCGCCCCTGCTGCTCCATATCGTGCACGTTCAAATATGCCTGGCCACCCAATGCCTGGATCGCCTGATCAAGTAAGGCGCGCGCCTGGCGGGCGTTTCCCTCATCATTTCCCCGATTCGCGGGAATCGATTGTGCCTTGGCAGGTGCAGAGTCGGTAGAAGTCTGCGCGCCGGCGCGCGCGGCAGACGCAGGCTCGCCCCAGGCAGAGATTACCGGCGCAAACGCCAGCACCGCGATAAGAAATGGATGTTTCATTCAGCCGATCAAACTCAGTTGGTCAATGCAATCCCCAAAACAGAAATTGTAGCTGCTTGCAGCGTTGCTTGTGTGGAGCGGGCGCTCTTGCCCGCTTGCTTGCAGCGTTAAAACGTAAGCAGGCACAAGTGCTCGCACCGCGCAAGCAGTGACAGAGCCCCGCACTTTGTTGGATGCCGAAACAAGCGATGGCGTCACGCAGCGCGAAGTTCCCGTCCAGCTATCCCGTTAGCACCGCTCCGCCATTCACATTGAAGATCTCGCCGGTGATAAAGCTGGCGTATTCCGTGCACAAAAACAGCACCGGGGCGGCGATTTCCTCGGGCCTGCCGGCGCGCTCCAGCGGAATCGTTCGCCGAATCTCTTCCCCCGCCTTCGGGTCATCGAGCGCAGGTTTCGACATATCTGTATCTACCCAGCCAGGGGCGACGCTGTTCACATAGATTCCAGCCGGCGCCAGCTCGGTGGATAGACTTTTCGTCAGGCTGATCAGTGCGCCCTTGCTGGCGGAGTAATCGCAATGGAACGCCTCGCCGCGCTGGCCGCTGGTAGAGCTGATCAACACAATATGCCCGGCGGCGAAGCCGCTGCGTGGCTGCACCTTCATCTGCGCCACCGTGTGCTTGACCAGACCAAACACCGCGTCAAGGTTAATCGAAAGAGTCGAGCGCCATTGCTCATCGGTCATTTTGTCGATGGCGACATCCTGCGCGGGCCAGACGCCGTGGTTGGCGACGAGAATATCGATCCGCCCGAAATGTTTGGCCGCCTCGGAAACTAGAACACGCGCGGAATCCGCGCTGTCCAGGTTGCTGGCGATTGCATGGCAGTTTGCAGCGCCGCATTCCTTCGCCAAAGCGTCAGCCTGCGCGCGCGCCTTCTGATAGCTGAACACAACCTTCGCACCCGCTGCGGTGAACAGACGTACCGTGGCGCCGCCGATGCCGCGTGAACCGCCAGTAATTAAAGCAACCTTACCGGAAAGAGAAAGAGGAACGGACATGGTTCCCAGTTTCCAGTTTCTGGCTGATAGTTGCAAGTCGTCGGGTCAGGGGCACGCCGAAATAAAACTCATTTCATAGACGGGTCGTAACCCAATTAGGTCCTGGCTGCGAGGCGAACTGGGTCAGGGGTATCGCGAATGCGTCCGGCCTCCACATCGGAAAGCACTGAGCGGAGCCACCGTAGATCGAGGCGGCACTGCTCCGCCATCTGCTGTACCAGGTGGCGGCTACCTGTAGGCAGCATCGTTTCCCATTGCCGACGCAATTCCCGGATCTCCGCCAGGCGCGCATTCTGCCTGTCGATTTGGATGCACAGAGCCTTGGCGACCAGCTTCAGGTCGGCAAGATGCAAGAAGAGCATGGGGCCGTAAAGAGTCTCCCGAAGGTCGCCTTCGGCGGCAAATTGCGCATGCAGGAGTTCACGAAAACGGACGCGTCCGCGCGCCGTGATCCGGTACACCGTACGCATGCCGCCCCGAGCCACGTGCTGGCGGGCGACCGCAGTTAACAGGCCGCATTTGGCAAGCTGGCGCACAGCGTAGTAGAGCGTGCCGACATCTACATCGGTAAAACACTCGATCATGGCCTGGGTCAGACGTCGCTTGATCTCGTAGGGATGAAAGTCGCCGCGGTGCAGAACGCCCAAAATGTACAATTCAGCTTTCATTAGTTTAATTAAACTATTATAATTATATTAAGGGGGATGCCATGAAGCGTTCCATTCTCGCTTGCCTCGCAGGACTTCTCACGTGGGCTGTCGTCGTCACGGTGATCAACCGCCTGCTTCGCCTCACTCTGCCGAACTACACCGCTGCTGAGCACACGCTGCAGTTCACGCTGGGCATCAAGTGGGCACGGCTTTTAATGTCTATCGTGACCTCGCTAGTGGCTGGCGCTGTAACACGTTGGATATCCGCGTCGAGCCGCTGGGCGCCGTTGATCGTCGGCACCGTGGTGCTGGCGATGTTCGCACCTTGGCACATCGCCAATTGGAGCAAATTTCCTGCGTGGTACCACCTCACGTTTCTCCTGACGATTATTCCGGCGGTGCTCGTGGGCGCGCTGCTCCCACCGCGCCGCAACAAGGACCTCAACGAGGTTTACTCCGGGCCGAGATAAAGCTTCATCGCCGGGCACGGCCATCTCGGAATGGGCTAGAAACCGTCCCTTGCCGAGGACGCCCGTTCCGATTTCAACTCCCGCAACAGTAAGCGCACCAGCATCCCATCGAAGCCGGTGCCGCTCATCTTGGCCAGCTCATCGAGCGCCTGCTCGGGCGTCCGGGCCGCGGCAATCGATTGCTCGGTCACCATGTTCGCGTAAGCGTCCGCCAGGGCGATAATCCGCGCCCACAGAGGAATCTGCTCACCTTTCGCGCCATCGGGATAGCCAGTGCCATCAAAGCGCTGGTGATGATGTTCGATGGCCAGGCGCATCATAGCGCTGTGCGGCACAATGGCCGCGATTGCAGCTCCCACGCGCGCATGCATCTTCACCAGGAAGAATTCATCGTCCGTCAGCGGCCCGGGTTTGTTCAGAATGCGCTCCGGAACGAAGATCTTGCCTACATCGTGAATGCGCGCAGCATAGACCAGATCGGCGGTCTCCTCGGGAGGCAAATGAAGCGCGCGCGCCAGAATCTCCGCATACCGCGCCACTAGGTCGCCGTGGCCGGAGGTGCGCAGCTCGCGGGATTCGGCGGCCCGGCTAAGAACCTCAATCGACTCCTTCAGCAAGGGAACGTTGCAATCCTCTTCGCCGCCACACAATTTCACCAGCATCGAAGCCAGTTCTTCGAGATGCTCCGGCCCGTTGTGCTCGCGCTGCAGAAAGCCCTCGATGTAGGCGGAGATCTGCTGGCGCTGGGACGCAAACTCCTCGCCCGCGGCAAACTCCTCAGCCGCTGACACCCGATTGCCGCCGGAGCGCTTTGAAACATACATGCCCGCGTCCGCCACGCGAATAATGTCTTCGATGGAGAACCCGTGGGTCGGAAAGCTGGCCACGCCGAAGCTGCCGGTAATATGGTGCTCGCTCAACATGGGGTCTTGCACAATCCATTGGCGCAAGCGCTCGGCCAGCACCTGGGCCTGGTCCGGCCCGGTTTCCGGCATCAGCACAATGAACTCATCTCCGCCGTAACGGGCCACCACGTTCGATTGCCGCGACTTCTGCTCCAGCAGGCGTCCCACGCGAGCCAGCACCAGGTCCCCTTCAAAGTGACCCATGGTGTCGTTCACTTCCTTGAACTTGTCCAGATCAATCAGCACGACAGAGAATGGACGCCCGGAGCGCGAAGCCCGCTTCCACTCCGCCGACAGCGCTTCCCAGAAAAAGCGTCGCGTCTTGATTCCCGTCAGGCCGTCGGTAATCGACTGCTGTTGCAGCTTCTGGAACACGAAAGCATTGTGCAGCGCCGTAGCGAGCAGGTCCGCCAGGGTGTTAAGAATGAGAACGTCCTGCGGCGAAAACGCTCTCTCGTTACGGCTTTCGATATTCAGTGCGCCCAACAGAGTCTCACCGTAAGTGATGGGAATGCACAAAACAGACCGCGACTCCGGCAGAATCGCGCCGATCTGACCTTCAACGCCGTTTTGCACCAGAGCCCGCTCGCCGGTCCGCGCCACCCGCCCCAGAATCCCGATCCCCAGTGGGATACGTTTGCCCATGGCGTGCGCCGTCGCCCCAGCCTCGGCTTTTATTTCGATCTCCTTGGTTCCGTAGTCGAGCAAGCCGATGCCGATGTGATCGAAGCTGAAGTTCTTCTGGATTTCCCCAACAATCTGTCCCAGCATGTGCACTGGATCGTCGCTGGAAATGGCGGTGCGCGAAATATTGTTGAGAAATGCCAGCTGTCGCGAGCGCCGTTGTTCTTCGGCGAACAGGCGCGCATTCTCCACCGCGACCGAAACCTGGCCAGCGGCGGTCATCAACACATCCAGGTCGCGCTGTTCGAACACAAATTCCCGTGCCTTACTCATGGCAACCATCACGCCGGCTGGCTTATTCCCCAGCAGAATCGGCGCCGCGCACAGGCATTTGGCGGGATGCTCCGGCCTGTAGGTGACCCCCAATCGCGCCCGCATTTTCTCCAGATCGGAGCGTATCAGCAGGGGCTGCCCCGTCCGGATTACATACTCGGTGAAGGCGTTCTCCAGCTTGCGCGAGCGCTTGGCAAGGGTTTGCCCGTCCTCCACTTCCAGTTCGAAGCGGATTAAGTCTCCTTCCTGAAACGCTATGTAGAAATTGTCAGTGTGGAAAATCTGTCCCAGCTCGGTGTGAATGGTGCGCAACACCTCATCCTGATCAAGCCGCGAACTGATAGCCTGCCCAATCTGCGTCAGCAACTCGTATTCCTGCGTGCGCCGGTGGGCGTCGTGCGCGATCAGGTAGTTCTCGAGCGTCAGCCCGAGTTGCAAAGCCAGCCCTACCATCAGACGGGGACCCGACGCACCGAATGCCTTGCGTTCCGCATGTGGAAACAAAATCACCCCGAACGCGTGTTCGCGGGTCTGCAGACTCACGGCGGTCAGGTTCCGAATTTCAGCTTCCGTGAACACCTTCTTGAAATCGGCATAGGTCCCGCTCGGGCCTATGGGCAGCGGCTCGGACATATGGGCCAGGTCATGCACCGTAAACAGCCCACCTTGCCGGTAAGCCAGTTCGCAGATGTATTCTCCCGCCCCAGTCGTGGTCAAAACCTCCAGGAATTGGGCAGAAAATCCGCGTTCCACCGAGGGCAGCAGACCGCGCCAGCGCTCCGAGATGTAGATGATTGTTCGCCGCGCCGACAGGGCCCCGGCCAGGCGGTCCAGCGCCGACTGCATGCTCGGGAGCAAATCATCGGCCGACAGCAAGCGCCGCGGATCCACTCCCAAGGTCGAAAGCGCCAGCGTATTCTCCTGCACGGCGTTGCGCTCGTTTTCAAACAGCACCATGACCATCGCAATGCCCAGCAGCATCTGCGGCACCGGCCCGAGATAGTTGGCAGCGCTGTCAAAACGCGCTCCCCACAGACTGCGGAATTGCCCCGCTCCCATCAAGACGGCCCACAACGCCAGCGAGAAACCCAGCACCTTAAAAGCCAGAGATCCGCGGCGGTGGCCGTTGACGTAGAACACGGCCGAACAGTACAAGAGCACGGCTGCAATTCCCAGGTCGAGGGCGATCGGCGGCTGCGCGGCTTCCTGAAACGCGCCGGCCACCATGTGCCCCTGAAAGTTGAACCAGGCCAGCGCAATTCCGGCCACGGCCAGCGCTGAGTCATACCAACGAAAACGCGAAGGCCCCCGCATCAGGCGGGTCGACACAAAGATGCACAAAGCCATCGCCACCAGGAACAATGAGCTGGCAAAGAATGCCAGCGGAGAAGGCGCGCGGTAAAACGAGACCGCGTGGAGAACGTAATGCAGCGAATAGGCCGCCCACGCCAGCTGCCAGGCGCGGAAATACGCCTGCCGGCTTTGCTCATACAGATAGGTGAAGATCAGGAACAGCAGCACCGAGACCAAGCCCGGCATCACCACCATGCTGATAGCAACGCTGTTCATGACGTTTGGAGAACCCTTTCCGCGGAGATCGATCAGCGGCTTAGGAGAAGACTGATACCTAATGTTTTCACAGGCTGGGGTGCGAATACAACAGGATTTAAGGACATGCCCAGACACGGGAATAACTGGGATGAGTTACTTAACCGGATTTGGCAGGCCCCGGCTTAGCTTGACGATACTTTTCTTGCCCCCATACCATCAGACTTTCGCCATCTATGCCCGAATCCACGCCAGTCCCGAAGCCACGGGTGCGCTTCGCGCCATCCCCCACCGGCTTTCTTCACGTAGGCAGCGCGCGCACCTTCATCTTCAACTGGCTATACGCCCGCCACAACGGCGGAACGATGATCCTCCGCCTCGACGACACTGACGTAGAACGCAACACCCAGGCCTCGGTGGATTCTATTTTCGACGGATTGAAGTGGCTGAACTTAGGCTGGGACGAGGAGTACAAACAGTCCGAACGTATCGACTTGCACCGCAGAACCGCGTGGGCGATTTTCGAGAAAGGCCTTGCTTACCGCGACTTCACCCCCGCTCATGCAGGGGACGCCGAAAAATCGGGTGCACAAGGAACCTGGCTGTTCAATCCCGGCGCGCGCGAACTTTCCAAAGAGGAAAGTGACCGCCGCGCCGCAGCCGGCGAGCCGTTTGCCTTGCGGTTTCGCGTGCCGCGCGAGGGTGGGCAAATGGTACGATTTAATGATGCGGTCTACGGCGAGCAGGTAAAGTCCGCAGCCGACATCGAAGACTTTGCCCTGCTGCGCTCCGACGGCATGCCGACCTATCACCTCGCCTCCTGCGCCGACGACGCCGACCTGCGTATTTCCCACATCATCCGCGGCCAGGACCATCTCACCAACACTTTCAAACACGTGCTGATTTTCGAGGCCGCCGGCTCTATGCCGCCGCGGTTCGCGCATCTGCCCCTGCTCGTCGCCCCCGATGGCACCAAGCTTTCGAAGCGCCGCCACGGACCTGTCGTCAGCGTCACCACCTACCGCGACGCCGGATTCCTCTCTGAAGCCTTCATCAATTTTCTATGCCTGCTCGGCTGGTCGCCTAAGGACAACCGCGAGAATATGTCTCTGCCGGAACTCATCGAGACCTTCTCGCTCGAAGGCATCAACCGTTCGAACGCAGTCGTGAACTTCAAAGAGCCGGTTGCAACTCCCCCTGACGTTGTCGTCCCTCGCGAAGCGAGGGATCTTGGTGTCGCGGCCACCGAGGAAACTTTCGATCCCAAGGCGCTCTGGCTCAACGCCGAGCACATTCGCGGCTTGCCAGTAGAGGATCTGAGCGCCCGCCTGCTGCCCATCGCGCTCGCCGCCGGATTCAAGGTGACGCGAGAAAAGATGTGGCAAGTCACGCCGCTAATCCGCGAGCGCATCAAGCTCTTGCGCGACGTGCTCACCGCCGCCGACTTCTTCTTTGTAGACCAACTGCCGCCCTACGATCCGGCGGAACTCATCCCGCAGAAGGGAGACGCCGCCATGGCTCTGAAGGTTCTTGCGCGGGCCCTCGAAGTACTGGCGGATGTCGAGTTCAAACACGCCCCCCTGGATCAATCTTTGCGCGCCGCCGCGCAAGAACTGGGAGTGAAAGCAGGACAGATGTTTCAGCCCATCCGCGTCGCGGTTTGTGGCCGCAAGAACGCCCCGCCGCTGTTTGAAACGCTAGAGGTTCTAGGCCGGGAAACCACGCTGGCCCGCATCGAGCAGGCGCTCGAGAAGATCGAACCTTCCATCTAACCGCGGCAACTTGTTCGAGACCGTCCGCCATCGCCAGCGAAAGGAAAAGTTCGATTCAGAGTACGTGCGGCAGCGGCAAGAGAGCCCTCGTCGCTTGATCTTGCGATAAGATCAAAGAGCAATGAATTCATTTTCCCCAAGCGAAGCCGGAGAAAAAGCTGCAGCCGCCTCGCCGTCGCCTGCTCCGTCGAACTTCATCCGCGACATCATTCTCGAAGACCTTAAGACCAACAAGCACAATGGCCGTGTGCAAACCCGCTTCCCTCCCGAGCCCAACGGCTATCTCCACATCGGCCATGCCAAGGCAATCTGCATCGACTTCGGTCTGGCCGACGAATTCGGCGGACATACAAATCTCCGCTTCGACGACACCAATCCCCAAAAGGAAGAAACCGAATACGTGGAGTCGATCAAGGCCGACGTGAACTGGCTTGGCTACAAGTGGGACGGACTTTTTTACGCCTCCGATTATTTCGACCAGCTTTACGAATGGGCGATCAAGCTGATCAAAGATGGCAAGGCCTATGTCGACGACCTAAGCGCCGACGAGATTCGCAAGCATCGCGGAACCCTCACCGAGCCGGGCAAAGACAGTCCGTATCGCAACCGCTCGGTCGAAGAAAACCTGAACCTATTCGAGCGCATGCGCGCCCGCGAATTCCCCGACGGCTCGCGCGTTCTCCGAGCGAAGATCGATATGGCGTCGCCCAATCTCAACTTTCGCGACCCCGTGATGTACCGCATCCTGCACGCCGAGCATCACCGAACCGGCAATAAATGGTGCATTTATCCGATGTACGACTTTGCCCACGGACAGTCAGATTCCATTGAGCGCGTTACGCATTCTCTCTGCACCCTTGAGTTCGAGGACCATCGCCCGCTCTACAACTGGTTCATCCAGCAGCTTGGTATTTTTCCGTCGCGCCAGATCGAGTTTGATCGTCTGAACCTCACCTACACGCTGTTGAGCAAGCGCAAGCTGCTGCAGTTAGTGCAGGAAGGCCAAGTGACAGGATGGGACGATCCGCGCATGCCCACGATCGGCGGCATTCGCCGCCGCGGCTACACGCCCGAAGCGGTGCGCAACTTTGTCGGAGCGATTGGGGTATCGAAGACGAATGGTTCGATCGAGCTGGCCATGCTCGAACACTTCGTCCGCGAAGATCTGAACAAGCGCTCTCCACGTGTGATGGCAGTGCTGCGTCCGCTGAAGGTTGTGATCGACAACTATCCGGAGAATCAGGTCGAAGAGATAGACGCGGTGAACAATCCCGAAGACGCGAATGCCGGCACGCGGAAAGTGCCGTTCTCCGGCGTGCTCTACATCGAGCAGGATGACTTCCGCGAAGATCCGCCGAAAGGATATTTTCGCCTCTCGCCGGGACGCGAAGTGCGCCTGCGCTACGGTTACTTCATCACCTGCAAAAGCGTCGTGAAAAACGAAAAGGCCGAGGTGGTGGAAGTACATTGCACCTACGATCCCGCAACGCGCGGTGGCAATGCTCCTGACGGCCGCAAAGTGAAGTCGACCATTCACTGGGTGTC
>Ga0209693_10000160_pt1 | contig 25607 bp, 22 predicted proteins | sample HubBroMetageWRM3_FD_188345 | JGI IMG/M metagenome (GOLD analysis project Ga0209693, IMG submission 188345) | Warmed soil microbial communities from the Hubbard Brook experimental Forest, New Hampshire - Hubbard Brook CCASE Soil Metagenome WRM 3... | ecosystem: Environmental > Terrestrial > Soil... | reverse complement strand
GAGTGGGCGGAGGTGCGGTTTTTGTCGCGGGCGATGGAGCAGAGGTTTCGGGTGGCGAAGCTGTGGGGGGATTCGGCTCCGTATGACTTGATGGTGGAATAGGATGGGATCGCGCACCGGGTGCAGGTGAAGTCGACGATGAGACGGCCGAAGGCGGGAGCGTATCCGTGTCACGTGCCGGCGGGGAAGGGGCGGCTGCATATCCTGGAGGAGATTGATTTTGTGGCGGCGTACATTATCCCGCTGGATTTGTGGTACATCATTCCGGCGGGCGTGGTGGCGATGCGGAAGGGAAGCATCTGGCTGGCGCCGTGGAATCGTAAGGGGAAGTATGAACGATATCTGGAGGCTTGGCATTTGTTGCGGCGGTGGAGAACGGGGACGTATGCCGGGAAGGGCGGCGGGACGGCGACCAGAAGGCGCGGAACGGGAGCTGTTCGGAGGGGTAAGGACGGGGCGGCCGAGGGAGTCTTGTGGCCGTCATCGTCGTCATCGTCAACGTCATCGTCAGCGAGGAGGTTACGGGTTATTGCTTCAGGTTCGTAGTGCGCTTTGATGTACACATCGAGGTCCGCACCGAACGGGAGAATGCGACGCCCGGATCCCGCCGTGAACTCGAGCAAAGCCGGTCAAGCATTGATCTTGCGCTGCAAGCAGTAGGATCCTTCGCCATTCCTGGCATCTGCCCCACTCAAGCCAGAGGACGGCCTGACTGAGCCACTCGCCATGACCCGTGCGCCGTCCGCTAGGCCGCTTTTTCGTGGAGGTTGGGCTCTGGGTGGCCGAGGAGATCCTTGCGGAGTTGTTCGAGTTGCGCGGTTGCCTCTTTGATCTGCTGGGCGCAGGCGTAGCCGAGCGGGGGCAAAAATCCGTCGTATTTTTCGAGCAGGAGGCGGGCATTCTCTTCGATGACTGCAATCTGGGCGCGAGTCTGGTCGCCGGCGGCGGACATCTGGCGGATTAGTTTCTCCAGTTGCGAATCGCGCTCGGCTAACGCTTGCCGGCTTTGTGCAGCTTGCCGTTCGAGGGCATGCTCGTGGAAGCGGATGAGCAGAAAGAGGCCGGCGGTTAGCACAAGCAAACACAAATTGGCGGCGATGGTTTGCGACATGGCTTGGCTGGAGTTGGCGTCCCTCTGTTGTTCGAGTGCGGCGAAGCGGCTGTTTTCCAGGGAAGACAATGAAGACAGCAGAGCCCGAGCCTGATCCGAGTATTGTTTGCCTTGATTGGTTTGCACGAGCTGGAAGGCGCGGTGGCGGTATCCCTGCTGGCGCAAAGTGATGGTTCGCTCGATCTCGGCTTGCTTCGAGGCGGCGAGGGATTCCAGTTGGGTTTCGAGCGCCTGCTCGGATTGGGGGCGATTGGTTAAGGTGGAGCGAAGATTGGCAAAGTCGGTAGCGATCCCGTTTTTCGCATCAACGTAAGGCTGCAGGTAGGCGGGGTCGTCAGTGAGAAGGTAGCCGCGCTGCCCGGTCTCCATGTCGGTGAAATCCTGCCGGACGCGGGCGATGCCAACTTGCACACTGGAACTTTCGAGGCTAAGCGCCGCAGTCGCCTGGATTCGCCGTAAGTGATCGATGGCAAGATAAGTGTTGAACGCCATCAGGACGAGCAGCACCACGGCTGCAATTTGCAAGGCAGCTTTCCGGATTGTCACGTTGGGCTCCTAGTGCTTTTAGGTTGAGCCTATCCTAGCGCAAGTGGCCGACGGGTGGCTCACTCGAGTTTGGGCTAAGGTCGCCGGGCTTGCTCGGAATTCCGGCGTGTGGCTCAGACGCCGCGCAACCGGAGGTGTTGGGAGGGATAAGGATGGGGCGGCCGAGGGGTTCTTGCGGTCGTCGTCGTCGTCGTCATCATCGCCGTCAAGGAGGCCGCGGGTTATTGCTTCAGATTCGTAGTCCGCATCGAACCGGAGGGCGGGCCGCTTGGAACTCGCTTGAGGTAACGAAAGAAACGAGGCCGTCCCCACTGTTCCCAATAGGGAGAATCCCAGGAATCGACTCCGGGACCGGAGCTCAGCAGGCTGAAGAACGAATGCTGGACGGAATTGACTACGATCCCGGCATGTCCGCGCCAGACGGCCAAATCGCCGGGTTGCGGGTTTACCACTCGGCGGAATTTGTTAATCCCTGCGTAGAGGTCGGATGAGGGAGCGTAATCATAGGGGTGGCCGGTGCGCGCATAAAGACCGTGGACGAGATGCGAGCAATCGGACTCGTGATGGCGGGAATACAGGGCGGCGCGAACAATCACCAATCCCTCATGCCGGGTCAGAGGCCGGGGCGCAGCCGTCTTGTGCTGGCTCTCTTGTGCCGGCGCAGCTGGGACTGCCAGCAGGCTGCACAGAAAGAATGACAGGGCGGCGACTTTGGCATGAGACTGCATCGTTCGTTTATACGTTTATAGCGGATTTTCCCCGGGTGGCACAGATCACCGGAGTGCCGTTGAGTCACGAAGAATGTCTTGATCGCAGATGCACCTTGGGGTCGAGAGTTTTTCCTTTGGCGCGGGTTAACACGGACATCCCGTTGACGTTCCCGCGGCTGCGCGGTGCTGGACCGGCGCTGGACTCTGGATCGGCGTAGATAAATGTTGGCTCCGTTCAGAGAAACAGTAAAAATCTGAACTTCGCTGCCTCATACCTTCCGCCGATCCTCTGACACTGTTCGTCTTCGATAGTCCAAACCTTCAACCTAGTTAGAACGAGCATAGTCGTTCCGGTTGTGAGATGCCATATTTCCGGGATTGGTGCAGCTGCGAAAAAGGAAGGTTTGGACACACATCCGACGGTGGCCGGTCCCAGTCCCGGGTTGGGGTGAATCGCTTGGCTTCGCCTCTTGAAAAATGCAACCAAGCCACACTCATCGGCGTCAAAAAGACGGGTAACCGTGGTCGTTTCGAATTCTCAGAGCCACAGGTTCCAGGCCGCGTTGGAAAATGCTTCCAGGAGATGAAAATTATGGCAAAGCTAACCAAGCCTACTCGTGATCGGATATCAACCAGCAAGTTTGCTTTCCCCAAACAACGCAAGGAGCCTTTGGAGAACGCCTCCCACGTACGTAACGCGGCAGCGCGTTTCAATCAAGTGGAGGGCGTTACCGAGGCAGACCGGCGCGCCGCGTGGAAACGGATCGAGGCCGCCGCGAAGCGCTACGGAGTGGACTTGAAAAAGTCCGCGTAAGGCGAACACAGTGCATTGCATGTGCGGGAGTGCGAACTGTGCGACGGCGAGTGCCAGGCGTTATACGGTCCCCATCCCCGCACAGGATTTTGGCATCAGAGTTTCATGCCAAACTCTGCGCGATTCAAAATGTGCTCGCCCGTCCACTTCAGACTAGGTACTCCTCCGGAACCTTTTCCGCCCCCAATCAAAGAACCGCCGAACCCTCCCGAGAGCCCGGATGCCCCGGTGCGTGAGCCTGATCCCGACAATCCCGAACAGATTTGAATTCCTGATCGGAGCTAACGCGCGCTACCCCTGATCTTTAATTAGTGCCCCGCCGCTTCCATGACTCGGGACGCGCGTGGGGTAGATGCCGATAGGCTGCGCTCGCGTTCCCCTTCTGGAAAACTCCCCTGTCCGCGTACACTGATGTCCGGACGGGGGGGCGAGCGCAGCCTCCGGCCGCTTTTCACGAGCGCCTGACCATGAGGGCTGAACCATGACGCTTGAACACGAAGAACTTCTCCGGGAATTTCAGGACTTTGCCCGGACCGCTCCTACGGCGAAGTCCGTGATGGAGCATATCGCGCAGCGTCTGCACGAGAAGAAGACACGCTATAACTGGGTTGGCTTTTATCTGGTCGACCCGGCGGACGACGGTGTTTTGCTGGTGGGGCCTTTCGTCGGCAGCTTTACGCCCAACGCCCGCATTCCCTTGAGTTCAGGACTCTGCGGCGCCGCAGCCAGCAGCGGGCAGACCGTGGTGGTCCACGACGTGTCGAAGGATCCGCGTTATCTTTCAGGATCGCCCCTGGTGAACAGCGAAATCGTTGTGCCCATCTTCCTGAAGCACAAGCTTGCCGCCGAACTCGACATCGAAAGCTATTTTGCCGGCACCTTCAACTCGTCGGAGCAGGAGTTCGTTGAAGCCTGCGCCGCCTTGGTGGCAAAGCATTTAGGGAAGGGTTAATCGACCGGAGACTGGCGGCTGCCGACTAGCCCGCCGTTTTCTGCTGTTTCGACCTGCGCTGTAATCCAGCGGTTGGGCTCGTGACGTCCCCTTAGATACAGCTTCTGATAATTGTCGGTGAGAGCTTCGGTGAACTCTCCGCGGGAGTTGTTGTGCGTGACGTTGAGCGTGATAGCGTCTAGCGGCTTTCCAATAAACGATCGCATGAAGGCGAGCTTCTTCTCAGCGGCAAGGTCGCGGAGAATCTTGTTGCGCTCGCGAGCCACCTGCACCGGCACTTGATTCGGCATGGTGGCAGCGGGCGTGCCGGGACGCGCGGAGTAAGTGAATACGTGCAGGTAGGTGAACGGTAGTTCTGCGATAAAGCGGCGAGTGGCTTCGAATTCGGCATCGGTTTCGCCGGGAAATCCAGCCATGACGTCGGCGCCAATGGCAGCGCTGGGCATGGCCGCGCGAATCTTTTCGATCTTCTCGCGATAGTGCCAGGGGCGATACTTGCGATGCATGCGGCGCAGCACAGCGTCACTGCCCGATTGCAGGGGCACGTGCGCGTGCTTGGCGATGCGCGGCGAGCAAGCGACGAGCTCGATCAGTTCATCGGTCCAATCCATAGGCTCAACGCTCGATATGCGGAGTTTCTCGAGGTGTGTTTCCGAGAGTATGGCGCGGAGCAGGTGCTCGAAGTCCGGCTGCCGGCTTTCGCCGCGATCCAGATCGCGTCCCCAGCGGCCGAGGTTGATGCCGCTGATTACCACTTCGCGGTAGCCTGCACTTACCAACGCCTTCATTTCGCGAATCGCTTGCGCTAACTGCAACGATCGGCTGTGGCCGCGGACGCTCGGGATGATGCAGAACGAGCAGCGATTATCGCATCCGTCCTGCACCTTGAGGTTGGGGCGAGTGCGGCCGGATTCGTGATTTGCCGATTCATGATTTGCGGATTCGTGATCCGCCGATTCAAAGACGGGGGCGGCCAGGAGCTCGGTGTGAGCGAATATGTCGGAAACGAAGATCCAGTTCTCGGTTCTCAGTTCCTGGATCTCAGTTAGGGTGGAGAGTGGAAGGAATGATGTATTCGAGCGAGTTTTTTCCTCGAGCAAGATTTCGGCGAGCTGATGTTTGTGCGAGTTGCCGATCACAGCCGTTACGCCGGGCAGCGCTGCGATTTCTTCGGGAGCGCGCTGGGCGTAGCATCCGGTAACAATAATCTTTGCCAGCGGATTCTGGCGCTGCACGCGCCGAATGGCGGCGCGAGCATCCTGATCGGCGGAACTGGTTACGGTGCATGTATTCAAGATGACGAGGTCGGCTTGTGCGGGTGAGGCCGCGTTGAGTCCGCGCGATTCGAACTGGCGTTCGAGCGCGGCGCCGTCTGCCTGTGTGGCGCGGCATCCAAAGTTTTCTACGTGGTAGGTGGCCACGGAACTATCGTAGCGCAAAGCGCAGCCCGCGCCCAAGGTCTCGCTGGCGTTCTTCGTCCCGCGTCGTCGTCCTGCGTCTTCCCGGCGCTCAGGATGCGGCGGCGGTCTTTTTCTGCGTGAAGCATTCGCGGCAGAAGATGGGACGCCCTTGCGTGGGGCGGAAGGGGACTGTCGTCTCCTTGCCGCACTGCGAGCAGGTGGCGCGAGTTTCTACGCGCGCGTAGTGGTGCCCGTTGCCCGGAGTGGGCGGGGCGGAGAGAACGGCCACGCGTTTGGATTTGCAAGCCTTACAACGCTTGGGCTCGTTCTTAAAGTGCTTGTCGTAGAAAAACAGTTGTTCCCCGGCGGTAAACACAAATTCGGCGCCGCAATCGATGCAGGTCAGTACCTTGTCCTGAAATTCCATTGAGGATGGCTCCCTTGTGCCCGTGATGCGCCGGTCACACGCGGGGAAGGCGGGTGACGCAGAGCAAACACAGGTTGTGTTACATCCCCCTCAAACTACCCCTGGACTCGGCCCGCCACGTCCCTGGAACGGGGCGTGGATACAGCTTTCTTAATGCCGAATGAATGATGAGTATTGAATCCCTGCTGCAACTCTGCCTGGTGGGGGCCAGATCGAGCAGGGCCGCCCCGGGACGGGGCGACCCTTTAATGCTTTAGTCTCACTCCTTCAGCCCGTCAGTCCTGTTCTTTGCGAACCTTCTTGCGAGCGCGCTTGCGAGCGAGCGCGGCTTTCACGCGTTTCTTCTCACCAGGCTTGAGGTAAAAGGAGTGGCGCTTCACTTCTTTAATAATGTCTTCCTGCTGCACCTTGCGCTTGAAGCGGCGCAGGGCGTTTTCGAGGGATTCACCCTCTTGCAGTCGAATTTCCGCCAAACTGACACACCCCCAAACCCGTCCGGAAGGACCGAATAGTTATTACAAGGATTTGACTCGAAGTCAAGTGGGAGGCCAAAAAATTGCCATAGCCTGTAGGAACAGCCCGCTTCAACTTCGCTGAGCCGAGCAGAGGCGGCTGTTCCACAGGATTCGCTGTTCGCCTTTCAGGCTCCAAGGTACATGACGTGGACGTAAGTACCCAGTCTGACGTTGTAAGCCAGGTACCAGCCGTCGTGGTCGGGATCTTCGTAAATGACGATGTCATCGCTGTCCCAGAGCCAGTCGCCGCAGAAGCCAATGTCATAAGGAGCCACACTGAAATAGAAGCCGCCGAACCAGAAGCGGTTGGGGCCGCCTCCGGCCAGATGCCAAACGTGGCCACGGCCGAAGCCGCCGGTAAAGCGTCCGTGTTCCCAGGGATGATCAAGGTGGTAGTGGGGATCGTCACGGCCGGTGTCGTGTCCGACCCATTTGCCGTTGGAGTGGACGTGCGGCGCGTCAGGATGTCCGGCCTTGTCGTTGAAGTGCGGGGCTGCCGGCGCCGGATGTGCAACCGGAGCAGGGCCATGCGCTGGGATGTTCCTGGCACCACCGCCGACATCATGGTGTTGGGCAAAGGCTGCAAAGGAAAACAGGCAGCAAACTGCCAGCGGTCCGATAAGCTTTTTCATGTTTGTCCTTTCTTTGAACGTCCGGAGGATTTTACTGATGGACGGATCGTGCGCGCAATCTGGGAGGGCAGTGGTGGACTGGCCACTGATCGCTAATCACTGGCCACTGCCTTCAGAATATAAGTTTCAGGCCGAGCTGAACTTGACGCGGAGCGAAGGCGGCGTTGGGCTTCAGGAAACTTTGGGGTTGCTGGTAGTAGGCAGGATAGAAAATTCCGTCGACATAGGCGGAGTACTGCGCGAATGTGGTGGCCTCGACGGTGAGTCCGCTGGAAGTGATTTCAACGCGCTGGTTGTCGCGGTTGAAGAGATTAAAGGAGTCAGCGGTGAACTCAAAGCGGTAGCCCTGAGCAATGTGAATTTTCCGCACGAGTCGCAGGTCCGTCGAGGCGTAGTCGGGCCCGGTGAATCCATTGCGGCTGTAGCCGGGAAGTCGGTCGTTGTCGTAATTGCCGTCCTGGTTGGGATCGCCGTCGACCGTGGCATTTACGGGGCGTCCGCTGCCTGCAGTGACGACACTGGAGATTTTCCAGTCGTTGAGCAGGTGGCCGAGGAGTACGTGTTCGCGGTGGAAGGGACGCGGCTCCACTGAGAAAGCCGCAACGAAGCGGTTGCGCTGATCGGTGACGCTGGGCCCACGCTCGCCGTTAGGATTGTACGAATTCTGCACGGTGGCTGGTTCGCCCGCGACCAACGCATCCTGGCCATCGTCGATCGCGTGGGCATAGGTGTAAGAGAGACGGAGATAGGCGCCGTGGGCCATGCGGCGGTTAACGGAGAGAGTCAGGCCGTTGTAAACGCTCGAGGCCGCGCTTTGAAATTCGTCGATTGAGCCCAGTTGAGCGATGGGGCGTCCCAGAGCATTAATGCATGGTGGAAACGGGCACGTTAGCGATTGCGTGTACTGCCAGGTGGCGAAGGAATCGACGGTGTAGTATCCGCCCTGAAAGATTGTGCCCGTGGAATCGAACAGCGGATAAGTCAACGCCACCGGCGGCGGAAGATTTACGTCCAGCGCCCGGATGAGATGTTCGCCGTGAACGTAGAGATAGGAGATGGCGACGGTAGTCTGTCCGGTGACTTCGCGTTCGAAGGTCAGGCTGCTTTGCTGCACGCGCGGAGTCACAAAGTTGGGGGCGAACGCGGAGACGTCGTTGGTCACTCCCTGGGTGAATCCGGTAGGAAGATTGCATGCAGCGGTGGTCGTGAGCGGGCAGCTAACCAGCGGATTGGGATAAGTGGGAAAGACTTGATGGTCGTAATAGTTGGAAGTGTTGAGAAAAAGCTGGGCGTCGTTGATGCCATTCTCCGTGGCGATCGCGGAATTGTAGATCTGCGGAATGCGGACGTAGAACAATCCATAGCCCGCGCGGATCACCAGCGGATGAGTCTTGCCGATGGAATAGGCGAGTCCGGCTCGCGGGCCGAAATTGTGAGGATTGAACGGGACTTTTCCAGCCGGCGGGAATAGCGGGTTCGAAATCAGTCCGGCGGTGGTGAAGGTTTGCAGGTCCCAGCGAACGCCCAGATTAACGGCTAGATGGTTTGTGGCGCGAATGGTGTCCTGCGCGAAGGCAGCGTAGTCGTTGCTGTTGGGATTGGAAGAAGACGGGCCGAAACTTTGCAGATAATATTTCGGGACGGAGTGAGCATAAGCGCGAAGAGGCGTGAGCGGCAGCCCCGCTTCCATGGGTTCGAAGGTGAAAGGATCGACCTTAATGATGTCGAACAGATATTCGCCGCTCTGCTGACTGGGGAAGTAGTCGTAGATCCACGTAACCAGCGCGTCACCGCCGAACTTGAAAGAATGGCGGCTGGTATCGAGGCTGAGAGTCTCGGCAAGCTGGCCGCGGTGTTCGCGCGTGGCGCGAGGAAGTTGATCGGAGCGTCCGATGCCGTCGATGATGTCGGTAACCTTGACCAGGGTGTCGGTGGTATTGGTGAAGGACTGGCGCAGGTCGCGCGAGAACTGGACGCGGAGATGGCTGATAACCCGCGGGGTGAGGCCCGAGATGAGAGCAACCGAACCGGTGTCGGTGGAAACGTCTTCGGTGCCGTTGTCGGAGATGGAATCGTAGGTGACGGGGCTCGCAGGATCGAGGAATACGTTGTTCGATCCCCAATACCGGGAAGAATTGTAGCGCAGCGCGAGCTGATTGCGTGGCGTGAGATTGATATCAAGCTTGGCGTATGAAGCGTTGCCGATCTGCGCGGCGGGATAAGATCCCGCGAGTGAAGTCAGTTGTGCAGCGGCGGCGAAGACCAGAGCCTGATCGCTGGCCTCGTAGTCGCCGGGAGAGTACGGTCCGGTGCCGGCCTGGGGCACAACCTGCATGGACCCGTCGAGAAATTCGACCACGTCAGGGACGCGGAAGTAGTGCTGATCGAATCCGGCAAAGAAGAAGATTTTATTTTTCATGAGCGGACCGCCGAGTGTGGCTCCGCCTTGCTGCTGCTCACTGTGGGGTTTGAAAGACATGAAGGGAGTAGCAGCGCCGCCGAATGCGCTGTCGCGAATGTAATAGAGGCCGGTGCCGTGCCAGTGATTGGTTCCGGACTTGGTGACGACGTTAACGACCGCGCCTCCGGCCCGTCCCATTTCAGCTCCGTAGGAGTTGGAAGAGACGCGGAATTCCTGCACCACTTCGTTCGAGAACTGGTAAGGAGCGCGATAGAGGCCGCGGGCTTGGGCGAAGAAGGCATTGTTGAAATCGCCACCATCGACCAGGAAGCTGTTCTGGAATCCGCGCAGTCCGCCGAAAGAGAGATCGCCATTGGTGGCCGAAGTCAGGCTGCGGGGATCTTGCGTCACGCCGGGTGAGAGCAGCATCAGGTCGGAGAAGCGCCGACCGTTAAGAGGGAGATCGCCAATGGCGCGTTCGTCAAGAAGTGTGGAGACAGCGGCGGGTTGAGTGTCGACCAGGGCAGGAGCGCCAGAGACGGAGACATGTTCGAGGGCGCCAGCGACGCTGAGACGGAACTCAAGCTCTGCAGCAGCGCCTACATCTACGTGCAGTTGCGGGGTGATCTGTGGCGACATACCCTGCGCGGCGACTCGGGCGGAGTAGTCGCCGGCCGGTAACAGATCGATCGCGAAGCGGCCTTCGGCGTCAGACGTGGCCGAATACCGAGCGCCGGTGGCCGTGCTGACTACCGCGATGCTGGCTCCGGGAATGCGCAACTCGTGAAGATCGACGACTGTCCCGTGAATGGCTCCGGTGGCGGCATCCTGGGCGGAAGCCATAGGCGATAATACTGATACTGATAAAGAGAGGGTCAAGATACAGAGCGAGGTCCGCGACATAGACGTGCCACCTGTGGTCGGGATGAGGCTCGGAGGAGTGACTCCCGCGCGGGGTCCGGAGGCGAGCGGGTGGGGAAACCAGATTCTTTTGTAGCATGTGGCAGCGGGTTGTGCGGCGGCGTGTCGTGTTTCTTCTTGGGATGAGTGCCGGAGTGGGAAATCTGCTTTACTGACAGCCGTAGGGGCGTGCTATGTTCAGTGTTCGCTCAGCAGGCGTGTGCAGACCATGATTCGATCATTCAAAGGCATGAAGCCGGTGATTCCTGCTACGTGTTACGTCGATGAGTCGGCGCAGATTATCGGCGACGTGGTGCTGGGCGAGCATGCCTCGGTGTGGATGAATGCCGTGCTGCGCGGAGATGTGTATGCGATCCGCATCGGCTCGCATTCCAATGTGCAGGATTGCAGCGTGCTCCATGGCATGAAGAATCAATATGGCGTGACGATCGGCGAGTACGTTACGGTAGGGCATTCGGTGACTTTGCATGGATGCGTAGTCGAAGACCGCTGCCTGATCGGCATGGGATCAGTGATTCTCAACGGCGCAAAGATCGGAGCGGGGTCGATTATTGCTGCCGGCACGCTGATTCCCGAGCGGACCGTGGTCGAGCCGGGCTCGTTGTGGATGGGATCTCCGGGGAAGTTTAAGCGGAAGCTGGATGAGAAGGATCAGGAATCGATCATGCGGTATGCCCGGAATTATTTAGGCTATACGGAGGAGTATCTGCACGAGCTATAAGGTTGTCATCCTGAGCGGAGAAAACCGATTCGCTTTGCGAATCGGTTTTCGGAGTCGAAGGACCCCTTTCACCCATCCGCAGCGGCGGGCGTGGCAGGGCGTTCCCCTGGCGCTCTCGATGGCGTGCTGAAATGCGCAGAGAACTCCCTGAGAGGCCGCCGGAACAGTTAGGCTGCAAGGGACCCCTCGACTACGACTCGTCTTTCGCAAAGCGAAAGACAAGCCTCCGCTCAGGATGACATTGAGGAATGAATGATTAAAGCCGTCCGAGGAACGCGAGACCTGCTGCCGCCCGAAACGGCGCTGTGGAATTTTGTGGAGTCGGCGGTGCGCGATGTCTTCCGCGCCTACAACTTCCAGGAAATTCGCACCCCGATCTTCGAGTCCACAGAATTATTCGCGCGCGGCGTCGGCGAAGAGACCGATATTGTCGCGAAGGAGATGTATACCTGGGAGGATCGCGGCCGAGCCGAAAGCGATAAAGGACAATCCCTTACCCTCCGCCCCGAAGCCACGGCAGGCATCGTCCGCGCCTACATCGAGCACAAACTCGGCGACCGCGGTCTGAACAAGCTCTACTGCATCGGCCCCATGTTCCGGCGCGAGCGCCCGCAAAAAGGCCGCTACCGGCAGTTTTATCAGATCGACGCTGAAATCATCGGTCCGCCATCGGCGGGCAGCGAGTCTCCGGCGCGGGATGCGGAAGTTCTCGAGATGCTGGCGACTCTACTCGATCGCCTCGGGATCAGCGGATGGACTCTTGAGCTGAATTCCGTTGGCTGCCCGAACGACCGCGTCGCATTCAATGAGGCGCTGCGCAAGGCTTTGGAGCCGGTGGTAGCGAAGATGTGCGCCGATTGCCAGCGCCGCGCCGTAACCAATCCGCTGCGTGTATTCGACTGCAAGGTTCCCGAGGATCAGCCGATCATCGACTCGCTGCCCCGCATCAGCCAGTTTCTTGACGAAGGCTGCCGGAAACACTTTGAAGCAGTACAAGAAATCCTCACAACAATTGGAGTTCCATTTTCACTGAACGACCGCCTTGTGCGCGGCCTCGACTACTACACGCGCACCGCTTTTGAATTCACCCACGGCGCGCTCGGAGCGCAGAACGCAATCCTCGGAGGCGGCCGCTATGACGGACTTTCCGAAGCGCTCGGCGGGCCGCCCGCGCCCGGGATCGGCTTCGCGATTGGCGAAGACCGCCTGGTAATGTCGCTGCAGGAGTCGGCCGACAGTGTGTTAAAGAAGCCGGACGTCTACGTGGCTCCGCTCGGTGCGGGGATGAACGCCGAAGCCGCCCGCCTGGCGCGGGAGTTGCGCCGCCATGATCTAATCGTAGACTTGGGAGACGACACCTTCCGGCTGAAGAAATCGTTCGAGGCCGCAACCAGGGCAGGAGCAAAATACATTTTGATCGTGGGTGAGAACGAAGTGAAGGCAGATGCATTCGCCCTGAAAAACCTGGCCACAGGCGAGCAGATTTCAGTACCGCGCGCGGATTTGCCGCGGAGGATTCAGGAATAGCTGCGCAGACGGTCGGCGATTCACAGAGAGGGATACTTCATGAAGATGGGATGGGTCATGTGTGCAATCCTATTGTTGGGAAGTGTGATTCCGAGTGCAGCTCAGGAAGCCGCACCAGCCAAGGCTCTCAGTCCGCTGGAGCAGACGCTGCTCTCCGGCGAAAAGGATTTTATCGCGGCTGCGAAAAAAGGCGACCCTGCATTCTTCAAACGGACGCTGGCCGCGAATTTTTCCTTCGTCGGCTTCGACGGGCAGCTGTACGAACGGCAGGACATGATTGACCAATTCTCCGGTGGCGGCGTCGATTTTCAGCCCTATAACATGAAGGTCGTAAGCGCCGGAGATGCGGTCGCGATTGTGACCTACGATGTGATCGTGCGTGTCCCGCCCCAGGAGGATGAGGGCCCGCCTCCGCGCTACCAGCACTGGACCTCGGTATGGGAAAAGCAGGGAGACGCGTGGAAGCTGAAGTTTCAACAGACCACGCCAACCCACTGGGGAGACTGGTAGGAATTCCGCCTTGGGCTGCGATGTTGCGCTTCCAGTTCGCGGTGACGAACGTCAAACTTAAGGCAGCTCAATTAACGGTCGACAGAGTCTGCGAGGTGAATCTCAATGAAACGAGCGGTAATAATCCTCATGGCAGTGCTGGCGTTGGCGGCCGTGGCGCTGGCGCAGGAGAGTATGCCGAAACCTGCTCCCGAACACAAGAAGCTCGACCTGCTGGTCGGTTCCTGGGTGCTCGAGGGAGACGTGAAGCCAAGCGCGATGGGGCCGGGAGGAAAGATCACGGAGAATGAAAAGTGCGAGTGGATGGAAGGCGGATTCTTCCTCGTATGCCACGTCGATTTCAAGAGCGCGAGCTCGGGGAACGGTTCGGGACTCGCGGTGCTCGGCTATTCCATCGGCGACAAGGCCTATACCTATCGCGAGTTCAACAGTTGGGGCGAGTTCGACGATTCAAGAGGCACGCTCGACGGCGACACCTGGACCTGGACGAGCGACGAGAAAATGGACGACAGCATGGGCAAGGGCCGCTTCACCATGAAGTTCACGTCGCCAGCGTCGTACACCTTCACCTATGAGATGTCGCCCGACGGGGCGAAGTGGACCACAGCGGTCGACGGCAAGGCCACGAGGAAGTAGTACGAGTCGTTGCAGGTTAGAGCGCCACCCCTCCTATGTGGGGACAGCCGTCCTCGGCTGTCCGTCGAGCGAAGCTCGACCTTGGGCCCCAACCATTTATAATCTCTAATTCGGCTTTCCGCCGCATCCTCACTGTAAGGACAAAGCTTGCTCGATTTTCTAGGCGATCTACGACGAACGCACATGTGCGGAGCGCTGCGCTCCTCCGACGCCGGCAAAAAGGCCACTCTCATGGGATGGGTCAACAAGCGGCGCGACCTGGGCAGCCTCATTTTTGTCGACCTGCGCGACCGCACTGGAGTCACGCAGGTGGTAATCAACGCCGAGCGCGACGCGGCGATCCACAAAAAAGCCGAAGCGCTGCGCAACGAGTTTGTAATCGCCGTAACCGGCACCGTGAAGCTGCGCGACGCCAGCACCGTGAACAAGAATATTGCGACCGGCGAAGTGGAATTGGTGGCCGAGGAACTGCGCATCCTAAATGAGTCGAAACTGCCGCCGTTCCTGCCTTCCGACACAGCCCTTACCAACGAAGAAACGCGACTGAAGTATCGCTACATCGATCTGCGTCGTGATGTGATGCAGTTCAACATCGAACTGCGGCACAAGGTGGCGAAGGCGATCCGGGACTATTTGTCTGCCCAAGGATTTTTCGAGATTGAAACCCCGTTCATGACGCGGTCCACGCCGGAGGGCGCGCGCGATTATCTGGTGCCCAGCCGTGTGCAGCCGGGCACGTTCTATGCGCTGCCGCAGTCGCCGCAGATGTTCAAGCAGATCCTGATGATCTCCGGCTTCGACAAATATTTCCAGATCGTGCGCTGCTTCCGCGACGAAGACCTGCGCGCCGACCGCCAGCCGGAGTTCACCCAGATCGATTTGGAAATGTCATACCCCCAGCCGGAGCGCGTCTGGGAGGTGGTGGAGGGATTTCTGACGGCGGCATTTGCCGCGGCTGGGCACGCCATCAAGACGCCGTTCCCGCGCATGGATTACGACGAAGCGATCCGGCTGTATGGCATCGATAAGCCAGACCTGCGCCTGCCCGCATTCACCGATGTGCGGGAATGCTTTACGCCGGAGAATTTGCAGGAGCTGGCGATCAATCCGAATCTGCCGGTGATTGCCGTCCGCACCCCGAAGGTGGGCGAGCTTTCGCGCAAAGAACGCGATGACATCAAGCCCATGTTCCACTCCAAGGGCGGAGCAAAAATATTTGAAGACTTCAAACGCATCGCGAACAAGTTTCCCGAAGCCGCGGCCGCGATCGCGAAAAAGACCGGGATGGAGCAGAGCGATCTGATCGTGCTGATCGCAGGGTCGGCGCAAATTGGTTCCGCGCAAGCTGGGTCGACGCAAACCGGGCCGCAGGCAAATCGCAAAGTCACGCCGCAGGAGCTGGCAATCTACGCCTCGGCGGGCCTGCTGCGTCTGGCCTTGGCGCAAAAGTATTCTGAAAAGCACGGAATTTTCAAGAAGACCGGGGATGCGGCAAAAGATTTCCGCTTCCTGTGGGTCACCAACTTTCCCATGTTCGAGTGGGACGAAGGCGAAAAAACCTGGATGGCGGCGCATCATCCCTTCACCTCGCCGCACGAAGAAGACATGGCGAAGCTCGAGTCAGGAGTGGAAGCATTACACGATCCGCTCTCACCGCTGAGCGCGGTGCGCGCGCTCGCCTATGACGTGGTGCTGAACGGCACCGAACTGGGCTCCGGGTCGATTCGTATTCACCGCCAGGATGTGCAGAGCCGAATCTTCCGAGCCTTGGGCATGACAGAAGAAGAAGCGCGCGCACGTTTCGGATTCTTTCTCGAAGCGCTCGAGTACGGCACCCCTCCACACGGAGGAATCGCGCTGGGCCTCGACCGCATCGTGATGATCCTGGCGGGCGCAGAGAGCCTGCGCGAAGTGATTCCATTCCCGAAGACAGCGCGAGCCGTGGATCTGATGGTGGATGCGCCCACGCCGGTAAGCGAGAAGCAGCTAAAGGAGTTGGGGATCGCGATTCGTAAAGCGAAAGAGTAAAGAGGGGTTGCCTTTGGGTGGCGCAGCGCTTTGAGCGCTGCGATAAGGCCTGACTGTTGGTCCGGGCTTTAGCCCCTGAGGTACATCGGAGGCTAAAGCCCCTCATCTCAACTGCCCTGATCGCAGCGCTGGAAACGCCGCGCTACCAAGGGTAAAAATCCAACCCTGATCAAGCTGTCAGCGTTGGTTTTAGCCGCTCAGGAATTTCATCCAGCATGAAACCTGGGTGGGCCGAGCTGTAAGGATACTGTTCTGGAGTCTCGGCCAAGCCGCGCTGTACTGGATTCCGCCGGAGGTAAAACCTGAAATTGCCGTAGTCTTCAACTTCTCTCACACGGCGGTCGTAATAGCTCGGTTGCCAAATTTCCCCGCAATGTCCCAGCTCCCGCTTTGCCCTGTAAGAGAAGCCTCCCTTGATCAATTGCAGCGATCTCTCCAAGCTAACGGTGGGTGAAAGCAGCAGGTGAAAATGATCCGGCATCACAACGAACTCGTGGAGAATGTATTTGTTCTTGTCACGGTAATGGAACAGGACTTCCACGAACAGCCGCGCCATCGGTTCATTGCGAAACAGCGGCCTTCGCTGAAACGTCGAAGCGGTAATGAAATAAATGCTATATCCAGTGTTTCCTCTGGGAGGCGCTGCCATAGAGGACCTCAGCGGCTAAAGCCGCGTCATTATGGCTACCTTATCGCAGCGCTGGAAGCGCTGCGCCACCCAAAAGCAGAATGTGAACGTCGCGGTTCCAAATCGGAACTACGGCGCATTGCCTACCCTGTTTCTCCAGTCGAATTCTGCAATGAAGAAATCCACAGCTGCCTTGTGACATCTGACCTTGCGCCTCACTCCTGATTCATCTCATACTGAATCCAAATCTCTGCGGGCTCCTTGACAACCAAATAGGCAAAGCTAAAGCCAGTCAATCCGATATTTTGAGGACAAATTCTTTCGAATCAGGATTTTAGTCAGACTCACGACAGATCAAGGCCTCGTAAGTCGCTGATTCGAGAGAATTAAACAGATTCGATCTGCAAATTTTTTGATCTGGATCGGAAGGATAGCAAGGCCCGGAACCACAACCCGCGCCAACTATTTTTTCAGACGGGAAACCGCCAATTCCTCCACGCGCGCCAGCACCTCATCCTCATTCAGCTTCGTTGAGTCGATGACCACGGCGTCCGAGGCGGCTTGCAGTGGAGACACAGCGCGGGTGCGGTCGCGGTGGTCGCGTTCGCGCAGGTCGGCGGCCACGTTTGCCGCCACTTCTCCTTTGATCTTCTGCTGCTCCATGCGCCGCTGCTCGCGCACCACCGGATCGGCGTCGAGGAAAATCTTGAGATCAGCGTCGGGAAAAACTTTGGTGCCGATGTCGCGGCCCTCCATCACCACCCCGCCGCCCGCGCCCATTTCCCGCTGATGTGCAACCATCCACGAGCGCACGCCAGGATGAACCGAGACGCGCGAGGCCGCCTCAGTGACGTCGCGCTCGCGGATGCGATCGGAAACATCGCGTCCATCAAGTAAGGTTCGGTTTCCGCCGACCGTGGGCTCGAGCTGAATGCGCGACTCCTCGGCCAGCTTGACCAGCGCGGGTTCGTCATCGAACGAGATGTCACGACTGATGGCTTTCAGCGCGAGAGCGCGGTACATGGCGCCGCTCTCGAGGTTCACGTAGCCGAGCTTGCGGGCGAGACGCGAGGCGATGGTGCTCTTGCCCGCACCCGCCGGCCCGTCGATGGCAATGATCAGTTTGCGTGGAGAGTGATTGTGAGCGCGATCGTTCATTCTGCGAGTAGACGATTGTACACGGAGAATAAGACAGGAAGGTGAAGGCTCACTTGATCACGCGATGCGGCCTAACGGACGCGATAACGGCCTCCTTCGCGGGAGTGATTTGCAGCATCGATCTTCCGCCGACGTGGACGAAGCTCAGCTCGCGGGCCGCCAGCAGGGCATTTACCGCATCTTTCACGCGGGAGCGGGCCACGAAGTTTCCGAAGAAAGTTTCGAGTTCACTCTGCTCGGCGGCGATGACGCAGTCGAGATATTTCGAAAGCAGCGCCGAGAGCGCTTCTTGCACGGAAAGGCCGACGCCTTCGCGAACGGCATCGGGCGCCCAGCGGTAGAGAAGGTCCCAGAACGAACCTTCGCTCGGCTTGTAGTCGACGCGCGTGATGCGCAGCTTGGCGAGCAACTCGCCGAGCGCCTTATCGAGTGCGGCCAGCGAGACGCTGCCGCCCAGCGCTTCCTGCAGCTTTGGCTTCGAGATGGGACCGTCGCGCCGGATCAGCTCAAACGCATCGCAAGCGAGCGGGGAATAGGGAGAGCGCGGTCCTTGCTTAGGCGCGAGTTTGGGATTGCGCTCGCCCACCAGGGCATAGAAATATGGAAAGACAGACGCTGCGACGAGAAATGCGTTGTTCTCGTTAAACAAATTCGCTTCATAGGCAGCGCGCTCGCGCAGCAGCCGGACCATGAGCTCGGTCGCCGCCAGCGCCCGCGGATCAGAGTAAGCATGCTGCCAGGTGGGCAGACGATTGTCGGAGCCGACGAAGGCTCCGATGAATGTTGGCACGGGCATGGTGGGGCGCACGGGATACATCAGGCAGAATCCCACGGCCTCGACGAAGGCGCGCGCCTCCTCGATGGTGCGGATGGGCTTGCCATCGAGGCGCCACTTTTCGCTGCGGAGTTGCTGGAGGTCCTGATCGGTCATTATCGCTGAGGGGTAAGAGCTAGATTCTCTTAAACGCCTTCTGAATGTCCTTTACAGAATACCGCAGGACGACCGGCCGGCCGTGCGGGCACGACATGGGATGGTCAGTTTTTGCGAGTTCGGCGAGCAGCCAATCCATTTTGTTCTGCTCGAGCGGCATGTTGACCTTGATGGCGGCGTGGCAGGCGATGGAGGCGGCGATGCGGGCGCGAATCTTTTCCAGGTTCAGCGATTGCTCTTCGCGCGAAATCTGGTCGAGTAATTCGTGGAGCATGTGCTCGACTGCGGCGGCGTCGACGCCGGCTGGTGCGACTTTCACGGCTACGCTACGCGCCCCGAAAGGTTCGGCTTCGAAGCCGTTGTGCTGGAGTTCGTCGGCAATCTCGGCAAAGACCGCCTGCTGCGCGGGAGAAAGCTCGAGCACGATCGGCATGAGCAGGCGCTGGCTCTCCACTTTCTGCGCGGTGCGTTGTCGGAGGATGCGCTCGAACAACACGCGCTCATGAGCTACGTGCTGGTCGACGATCCATAAGCCATCTTCGTTGACGGCGAGAATGAACGAATTGCGGATTTGCCCTAGAGGCCGGAGCGTGGAGAGCGCGGCCAGCGTGGTCTCTTCTTCTTCTGTGTCGAGCGCGGGGGCGCAGCCGTTGTCTGGAATCGTGTCTGGAATTGTTTCTGGAATCGCTTCTGCGAAGCGGGTTTCGAGCCCGCGCGCTACCGGGAGCGCGGCGTTGGCCTCGACTGCGATTCCACCTTCGAACTGGAAGCGCGCGGAAACTGGCGGGGCTGATGGGGCTTGCAGAGCGAAGCCGCTGGCGGGTTGATACAGCGGGCGCGCGGGGGCGCCCGAGGCCAGGTCTGCCGAGGCCATGTCTACCGAGGCCAGGTCTGAGGGCGGCTCCCATTCTCTTGCGCCTAATTCTATTGAACCGGGGGTCAGACCGGAGCTGGCCGTGGCGTGGGCGTGAATCTCGGTGGTGAACTGGGGCGCGGGACGCGCCTTCATGAGAGCGGCGCGCACGGTGTCGCGGACGAAATCGTGCATCACGCTCGGCTGCCGGAAGCGGACTTCGGTTTTTGAGGGATGGACGTTGACATCGACCTCGCCGGGCGGCAATTCGAGAAACAGCAGCACTACCGGGTAGACCGTGGGCGGAATGATGTTGCGATATGCCTCGGTGAGTGCGTGCTGGACGAGGCGGTCGCGAATCAGGCGGCCGTTGACGAAGATGAAAATCGAATTGCGATTCAGCTTCTGGATTTCCGGTTTCGAGACGAAGCCGTGGAGGCGCATCTCGCCGGGCTCGGCTGGGCTGGCAGGATTGCCGTTCTCATCTTCTTGTTGTTCCTGGCGTCGCCACGGCGGAGGTTGGGGCAGGCCTACGCGCTCGAGCGGCTGCACGGCTGCGAGCGGGATCAACTGGTCGAGGGTCTCTTTGCCGAAGACCTGATAGACGCGCTCGCTGTATCCCGCTACTGGCGGGGCTACCAGCATGGCGTTGGTGGCGGAATGCAATTCAAAATGTTTTTCGGGATGGGCCAGCGCGTAATGCGTTACCAGCGAGGCGATGTGGGAGAGTTCGGTCGATTCGGCTTTCAGGAATTTCTTGCGCGCGGGGGTATTGAAGAAGAGATCGCGCACTGTGATGGACGTGCCTTCGGGAAGTCCGGCTTCTTCGACGCGCGCCATCTTGCCGCCGTTGATTTCGAGGATGGTTCCGGCTGAGGCTGCTTGTTCCGTCGACCCTGGTTCGTTCGAGGCAGCGGCGCGGGTTTCAAGGTGCAGTCGGGAGACCGATGCGATCGAGGGCAGGGCTTCGCCGCGAAATCCCAGCGTCGCCACGCTTAGGAGATCTTCTGCGTCTTTGATCTTTGATGTGGCGTGGCGTTCGAAGGCGAGCATGGCATCGTCGCGCACCATGCCGCAGCCGTTGTCGGTGATCTGGATCAGCTTTTTGCCACCAGCTTCGATGTTGATCTTGATGCGAGTCGCGCCTGCGTCGAGCGCGTTCTCGAGCAATTCTTTTACAACTGAGGCCGGGCGCTCGACCACCTCGCCGGCGGCGATTTTGTTGGCGACGTGCTCGGGGAGTACGTGGATGCGGCCCATGACGCAGTTCTCGGTTCTCAGTTCTCAGTGGCGGTGGGGACAGGGTCAGTTTCGCAGATGGTGGGGCGGAAGGCAAAGATTCGGGTGGCACGGAGGGTGGAGCATCAGAGGGTGGAGAAGGAGCTTTGGCCTTCCATTAAAAGAGTCACCAGGCCGCCGAAGAGGTAAGAGACGCCGGGGTTGGCGTGGGAATACCTTGCGGGGCTTGTTTGTCGCATCAGGCGGGTAAGGGGTCCTTCGACTGCGCCTGATCGTCTTTCAGACGATCAGGCTTCGCTCAGGATGACAACCAGCTAGTTTTCGGTGGGTTCGACTTTGGACTTGGGTGGGGGCAGGGATCTGGCTGGTTTGGGCGGGGCTGGTGGAGTTGGGGGTGTGGCTATGGCTGGCTTGGCTGAGGTTTTGCGAATCTCGATGCCGTCGTGCTCGTTGTTGAGCACGATGTGAGAAGAGCCGTTGCCGACAGAGCCGCTGGCTTTGGCCTCATGCTCGCTATTGTCAATCTTCAGCTCGGGGAAGTCGGACTGGATCTCTCCGTCTCGGGTTTGGGCGTCGAGGTGGAAGCCGGCCTTGTCGGGCACGCTCAGATTGATGTCGCCGTTGCGGCTGTCGATCTGCACGTTGCCGAGCGAGCGCATGGAGAGTTCGATGCCGCCGTGTTCATCCTGCACGCGCACGTCGCCGGAAACATCTTCCAGGCGAATCTCTTTGGAGCGCGTGGTCAGGTGCAATGGGCCGGTGATCTGGTCGGCGTGCAGGTCGTCGGAATCGAGATCGAGATCGCCATCGATGCGGGAGAACTCCAGGTCGGTGCGGGAAGATTTGAAAGCGACAGTCTTCGTGATGCGGGCGAGTTTGACGCTCTCCTGGAATTCGCCGTCGAACTGAGCGGAGCCTTTGATGTCGGTGACGGAAACTTCGTTCAGGCGGCCGTCGATGTGGACGTCGCCGGTGATCTGTTCGACCTTAGCGGAACTTCTTTCGATAGTCAGAGCGACGTTGCCGGTGACGTCTTCGACGGAAACTTCGCCGTGCTGGTTGTTGATTTCGACCTGGCCGTCGCGGCCGGTCACCGAGACTTCGCCGTGGCGTGAGGTTATTTGCAGCGCCATCTTGCGCGGGATGGAGATGTCGAGATCGCTCTGGAGGGAGTGGTTGCCGGCGGCCTGCGTTCGGGCGTCGAGGGTCAACAGAGTTCCGGTTGAGGTAATCAGCGGCTTGGTCCCGGCATTGTATTTGTCGGCATCGCTCTGGCTGTCGGCGCCAACCTTCTTGCGGACAGTGACCGTGATCTTGTTATCGTCGGAGGGGGTGACGCGAACCGCGCCGTGATCGTTGTTTACACGCAGGGTGGTAGTTGTGGGCGGGACAGCCTGTTCGAGGTGGTCGTCATAGTTGAAGGTCTCGCCGAAAATGTTGTCGAGGTCGCTGTCATCGATGTTGATGTTGTTGCGGAATTGTTCCCAGTGAACACGCGAGGCCTGCGTAGCCATCAGCCCGAAGACGACGATGAAGATGACGAGACAGACTCCCCCGAAGCCGATGCCGCGGGCGGGGAGGCCTTCGCGTTGAGCTTGCTGATACTCAACGAACTTGATGATGCCCCAGAGGATGAGAAGCAGGGGCCAGTAGTGTGCGAACAGAGTTCCCAGCCGCATCCAGGAAATCAGGTGCAGGTTGCCGAGCAGGAAAACGAGGCCGAGGATGATCAGGACCAGCGGTCCGGCAAAAGAGCGGCGGCGAGGGCGCGGCGGAAGAGGCGCGACCGGAGGCTGAGTTGGGCTAGCCATTGTGCACCTCCCCTGAAGAAGACGAAGTTTGATTCGATGAAGCTTGGTTCGACGAAGCTTGCTCAGAGGGAGCTTGATTGGAGAAAGCCGGTGGTGGAGGTGGCGCTACTCCTGCTCCTGGAGGCGACGGAGGAGCTGGAGGCAGCGGGCCAACGTGGCCGACGGACGAGGCGCTGCTCTGCAGCAGTTTGACGACGCCGACCACCAGAAGCCAGGCCGGCCAGGTGCGGTGCAGTTCGGCGATATTCATGCTGTCGAGCAGGAACAGAATGCCGGTGGTAAGCACCATCGCGGGTCCCATCATGCAACGCGCCATGCAGCGGCCGCAGCCACAGGAATGACGCCCCCGCTCATAGTTGCGATAAAACATCCAGCCACCGAGGAAGACGAGGATCAGCGGCCACAGGCGGTCCAGGCCGGTTTCGAAGATTCTCATCGTGTGCAGCAGGAACAGAAGCCCGAGTCCGATGAGAACGATGGCGCCGACGGGCACTTTGCCGGCATCGAACTTCTCGCCCATGCTGAAGGTCTGGCCGAGGCCCATGGGATCGGGCGCGGGCTGGCCTTCCTGAAGAGCGCGGGCGGTGCGCACGGCATCGATGATCTGGTAGACGTAGAAGAACGCGATACCGAGGCCGAAGATCCAGTCCCAGTTGCCAGCGTGATCGGAGGCGAAGATGAGCATGACAAAGATCAGCAGGTGCGCCAGTCCCTTGGCGTATTGGGAGCAGTAGACGGCACCGACGCCGAACGGAAAGAATCCGGCAAGGATGCCTGCCACTGCGGGATTGGGGCCGGAGCCTGATGCGGGTCTGACGGCTGCAACGTTTCCTGGCTGCGGATAACCGGGTGACGCCGGCACGAATCCGGCTGCGGCGACCGTGCCATCGAGACGGGCTGCGAGGCAGGGCTCGCAGTAGACGACTCCGCGGACATCGCGGGTGCAAGCCGCGCAGAGTGGCTTACCGCAAGTGCGGCAGAAAGCGACCGCGGCAATGTCGCTATGGTTGGCGCAGTTCATACGAACCTCCTGTACGTGGTCACCGACACTACAGACGGATCGTTGATAGACGGATCGTTTACAGACGAATCGTTTACACGTTGACCCAGAGGAGCGCAGGCCAGAATGAGATGGTTCTCGTTCTGGCTATAATCGCGATCCTGCTTCTGCTCGGGCTGTTGGGTTGTGTTGTTCTTGGGATCTTTTTTGTCTTTATCTTTTTCCGGCGCGGGTTCGGCGGCGGGGGCGACGTTGCGTTTGAGTTCGCGCACACGCGATTCCACCTCGTAGACCAGCCGGATGTTTTCGTAATAACGGACTACGCGGGCTTCCGCATTATAGTAGGTGTGCCGCAGGACCGTGGGACGCAAGCTGAGCTGGCGCAGGTCGGCGGGTTTGACGCCGAGTACGCTCAGTGCGACCGACAGTGAGAAGAACGCCATGCCAAACGACATGGCGAATCGCGGCTGCCGGACCGTGCCCCAGACCGGCTGGATTGCTCCAGAGGCCCAGGCTTGCATGCGGTCCCACATGGAGACGCCGGACCTCGATGCGCCAAGCTGGGACGCGGGCACGTTCACCCGCAGGCGTTGGGTGTCAACGCCGGTTGTGGATGCCAGGATGTTGGTCACCAGGCTGACTGGAGGCTCCACCTCCGTGAGATCCTTCAGCCAGTTGCGGCCGGCCGTGACATCGGCGAGCAGCGGCCCGCACACGGAACAAGTCCGGGCGTGGGCGTGGAAGGTGTCGAGTTGAGCGCCGGTCAGAACGCCGTCGAGGGCGTCGCTGAGGAGCGTGTCAAAGTCATGACACTGCATTCCGTTGCCGAGATTCGATTTATTGGTGTGATCTGGCATCACATCACCTGCCTATAGGTACGTTGTAGAAGGCGGGCAAGTTCCGCCCGGCCACGATTTATTCGAGATTTCACAGTACCCTCCGGAACCTTCAAAACGGTTGCGATTTCACGATAGTCAAAATCCTGTAAGTCCCTTAAAATCACTGCCTCACGAAGCTCGGGCGAGAGCCTGGCGAGGGCGGCGTGAATGCTTTCGGCGACCTCCCGGCGGCGAACGTGCTGGTCGGGAGGAGCGGATTGGTCCTGAATTTGCTCGCTCAGGGGTTGGGCGTCTTCGTGGGATGAGGACGCGGCGTCGAGCGAATCGGTGATGCGGTCCTGCTTGGTTTTGCGGAAATGGTCGACTAGCAGGTTGCGGGTGATGGTGGTGACCCAGGTGACGAAGGCTCCCTTGGAGCTGTCGTAGGTTGATAGCGTGCGGTAAATTTTGATGAAGACTTCCTGGGCGAGGTCTTCGGCGTCGTCGGACGACCCGGCGAAGCGGTAGCAGATGTTATAGATACGGCGGTTGTAAGTCTGGACGATTTCTTCCCAGGCAGCGGCGTCGCCGGCAACACAGCGGCGGACCAGCATCGCGACTACCTGAACGTCTTCCAAAAAGAAGCTCCCCGGAAAAAGCGGTTGTCAGCTATCAGCCATCAGCTTTCAGCGAAAACCAAGACTCTTGCACGGGCCACACGCCAAGCCCCACAAGACAGTACGCGGATGTGCGCTTGTAAGTTCGCGGGCTGACTGGTATCCGCAAGTTATCGGAAACAGGGCATTGTAGCAGTGGCTGGAAGTCTCTGATTTCAGCGCGACGCTGCCGCGGACAAACGAACCCTCAGCGACGCTTGCGTTTAAGGAACCTTCCGGACATGCGAAGCGCGATTGCCATGGCGAAGAAGATGATTGAAAGGGCTAAGACGGCGCTCACGCCGACTATGGCTGGGAGGACCCATCTCGCAGACTTGCTCCACATGCCGGGTGCGAGAAGCGCAAACGCAAGCGTCAGAGCGCCTAACGCCAGGATTGAGAGCCAGCTAGTTACAAGTTTTCGTTCGAGTCCCAAGCGCCTCCTTCTCGACCGTTCCAAAACCTAAGAATTCCAAGGCCCAGCTCGCGTCGCTTACTCGGTGGTGAAATAGTCGACGGTTACGGGGTTCTCGAAGAGCGAGTAGTCGCGAGTAACCACGGTAATGCCGCTATCGGTGACGAAGTAGCGGGAGCGGTCGGCTTCGGTGTCGTAGCCGATGGTGGTGCCTTCGGGGAGATGGACGTTGCGGTCGATGATGCAG
>Ga0209693_10000158_pt1 | contig 25701 bp, 22 predicted proteins | sample HubBroMetageWRM3_FD_188345 | JGI IMG/M metagenome (GOLD analysis project Ga0209693, IMG submission 188345) | Warmed soil microbial communities from the Hubbard Brook experimental Forest, New Hampshire - Hubbard Brook CCASE Soil Metagenome WRM 3... | ecosystem: Environmental > Terrestrial > Soil... | reverse complement strand
TCCTCCGAGCCACAGCGCAGAGGCCACGACCCAAAAAGCGGGAGTGGCTCTAGCCGTGGCTCGAGTCCTCCGAGCCACAGCGCAGAGGCCACGACCCAAGACCTGGGAGTGGCTCTAGCCGCCTACTCCCAGAAACGCAGCCCGCTGGCGAGCCGGCCTCGGCCAACGGGGGTGAGGAATCGCTTGGCGACCTCGACGGCCACCAGCACCCGGCGACCCTGTGCCGGGGCTGGGTTCTGTAGAAACCCCGACAAATCCTCGCATAGCTGGTCGAGCGCCAAGTGCAGGTCGGGGTCGGAAGTCGCGTCGCGATGCTGCGTCAGCTCTGCCGATACCCGGTCCAGTCCAGTGCGCCGAACCTGAGTTCCTTTCTCCACCTGCTTGAGCAGATCCTTGAGTGGGCGCACGTTTGCAGTCTGCCCCACCTGCGCGCACCCCGCTGCCAAAGGCGGCGGCGGCGCCGTAACCCATACTCAACTTCCGCCTCACCAGTCACAGCGCGGCTCCCCGCGATCCGGCTACCGATCGCCTAATCTGCACAGTTAATGAGCGTCTTACGCACCGCGTCATGCCTGGCAGCAGCAGCTTTCATACTCGCTGCTCCGGTCGTGCTGCCGACCGCGGTGGCCGAGCCGAGCCCTGGACCCAATGCGGGCCCTGGAGGCTGCCCCTACAAGGTGTCCACCCCGCAGGCGGTGGACTCGTCGGAGATCCCCCAAGCCGGTGACCCGCCGATACCGCTGGCGGTGCCTCCCAAGCCAGTCGGCGGCGAAGCACTGGGCAGCTGCGGCATCGTCGCCGCACCCGGGACACCGCCGCTGCCGAACGACATCTCCGCCGAGGCGTGGCTGGTGACCGATCTGGACAGCGGAGCGGTCATCGCCGCCAAGGACCCGCATGGCCGTCACCGCCCGGCCAGCATCATCAAAGTGCTGGTCGCGATGGCGTCCATCAACGCGTTCAACCTCAACAAGCCGGTCACCGGAACCGCCGAGGACGCGGCCGCCGAGGGCACCAAGGTCGGCATCGACGACGGCGGTACTTACACCATCAACCAGCTCCTCCACGGGCTGCTGATGCACTCCGGCAACGACGCCGCACATGCGCTGGCCATGCAGCTCGGCGGCATGCAGCAGGCGCTGGAGAAGATCAACGTGCTGGCCGCCAAGCTCGGGGGCCGCGACACCCGGGTGGCGACGCCGTCGGGACTGGACGGGCCCGGCATGAGCACTTCGGCCTACGACATCGGCCTGTTCTACCGGTACGCCTGGCAGAACCCCACCTTCGCCGACATCGTCGCGACCCGCACCTTCGATTTCCCCGGCCACGGCGACCACCCCGGCTACCAACTGGAAAACGACAACCAGCTGCTGTACAAGTATCAGGGCGCACTGGGCGGTAAAACGGGTTATACCGACGACGCCGGCCAGACCTTCGTCGGCGCGGCCAACCACAATGGGCGACGGCTGATGGCGGTGCTGATGCACGGGACTCGCCAGCCGATTGCGCCATGGGAACAGGCGGCGCACCTGTTGGACTACGGCTTCAGCACCGCCGCCGGCACCCAAATCGGCTCGCTGATCGAACCCGACCCGTCGTTGGTAGCCGTCAAGCCGGACGTCGCCACTGACCGGCAACCCGGTGCCCAGGCCGCCGGGCTCATGCCCTCGGCCGACGGACTGCCAGTGCGAGTGGGCGTGGCCGTCATCGGCACCATCATCGTGTTCGGGTTGATGATGGCCGCGCGCTCCCTGAACCGCCGGCCGCAACACCGTTGACCAGCCCAATTTGCTATGGCACCGTCTCTGAGGTGACCGAAGCCCTTTATGAGGATGCAGGCCTGACGCTCGATGAGGATGGAATCACTATCCGCCGCTACTACTTCCCGTTTGCTGCGCCGAAGCGGATCGGTTACAGCCGAATCCAGGGCATCAAGGCTAAGCGGATGGGCCGGGCTTCCGGCAAGGGCCGCTTCTGGGGCACATCAGACCCGCGCTACTGGTTCCCGTTAGACATTCACCGAGGAAGCAAACAGACCCTCCTGGTTTTGTACGTGGGCCGCCGCCGAGTGAGGCCGTGCATCACCCCCGAAGACCCGGCTCGCGTGATCGAGTTGCTGCGCGGCCGGGTTCAGCCCGACTGACCGTAGCTACGTTGCCGACCTCGTCGCCGCGCGGATTGCTGGTTGGACTCACGGCGGCCAGCGTCGGCGTCATCTACGGTTACGACCTCTCCAGCATCGCCGGGGCACTGCTGTTCATCACCGACCAATTCGGCCTGACCACCCGGCAACAAGAACTGCTGACCACGATGGTGGTAATCGGTGAGATCGCCGGAGCGCTCGGTGGAGGCGCGCTCGCCAATGCGATCGGGAGAAAGAAGTCGATGATCCTGATCACCGTCGGCTATGCGCTGTTCGCACTGCTGGGCGCGATCTCGATTTCGATGCCGATGCTGCTGGCGGCGCGGCTGCTGCTGGGTCTGACTATCGGCGTATCGGTGGTGGTCGTCCCGGTGTACGTGGCCGAGTCGGCGCCGGCCGCAGTGCGCGGGTCGTTGCTGGCCGCCTATCAAGTGGCGACGGTCACCGGGATCATCCTGGGCTACCTGGCCGGCTACCTGTTGGCGGGCACACACAGCTGGCGGTTGATGCTGGGGCTGGCCAGCGTGCCCGCGACGCTGCTGCTGCCGTTGTTGCTGCGCATGCCCGACACCGCTCGCTGGTACCTGCTGAAGGGCCGGGCCGCCGCCGCCCGGCGGGCGCTGCTGCGAGTGGAGCCCGAAGCGAACGTCGACGCAGAGCTGGCCGAGATCAGCCGCGCTCTGCGTGAACCCAGTTCCAACGGCCCGGTGTCGGAGATGTTGCGACGGCCGTATTTGCGGGCGACCATCTTTGTGATCGCCCTCGGCTTTCTGATCCAGATCACCGGTATCAACGCGATCATCTATTACAGTCCCCGACTTTTCGCGGCCATGGGGTTCACCGGTAATTTCGGGCTGCTGGCGCTGCCCGCCCTGGTACAGCTGGCCGGTTTGGCGGCGGTAGGCGCCTCGCTTTTGCTGGTCGACCGGCTGGGTCGGCGACCAATCCTGTTGTCCGGCATCGCCATGATGATCGCCGCCGACGTCGTGCTGATCGCGGTGTTCGCCGGCGGATTCGGCGTCATATTCGGATTCTTCGGCGTGCTGCTGTTCATCATCGGGTTCAGCTTCGGGTTCGGCTCGTTGGTATGGGTGTATGCCGGCGAGAGCTTCCCGTCGCGGCTGCGGTCGATAGGGTCGAGCACAATGCTCACCTCCAACCTGGTGGCCAACGCGATCGTCGCCGCCGTCTTCCTGACGCTGCTGCATTCGCTCGGCGGCGCAGGAGTTTTCGCGGTGTTCGGGTTTTTCGCGGTGGTCAGCCTCGCCGTTGTCTACCGGTATGCCCCGGAGACCAAAGGGCGTCAGTTAGAGGAGATTCGGCACTTCTGGGAGAACGGCGGTCACTGGCCTGACACAGCGACCGCGACCCGATGACGCTGATCTGCGCGGGCACGGTTGTCATTGATGGGCAGGTCTGCCGACCGGGATGGCTGCAGACATCGGGTCGACAGATCCTCGCCTGCGGAACCGGCACGCCGCCCCGGCCCGCCGATGTCGACTTTTCCAATTCCATTGTGGTGCCAGGGTTTATCGATATACATGTGCACGGCGGCGGCGGCGCTTCTTACACCGAGGCCAACCCGGCGGATACCGCCCGGGCCGCCGAGTTTCACCTCCGGCACGGCACGACCACCACACTCGCCAGTCTGGTGACCGCGCCACCTGCAGAGCTGGTTGCGGGCGTGCGCGCGCTCGCCGAGGAGACGCGGCAAGGCACCATCGCGGGCATCCACCTGGAGGGGCCCTGGCTGAGCCCGGCACGCTGCGGAGCACACGACCACACCCGGATGCGTGATCCGGACTCCACCGAGATCGACGCCGTGTTGGCCGCCGGTGGTGACGCGATCCGGATGGTCACGCTGGCGCCCGAGCTGCCTGGAAGCGATTGGGCGATTCGGCGCTTCCTGGACGCGGGTGTTGTTGTTGCCGTTGGGCATACGGATGCGACATACGGCCAGACCCAGCAAGCCGTCGCGCTGGGCGCGACGGTCGGCACCCATCTTTTCAACGCGATGCCGCCGCTGCACCATCGAGAGCCCGGACCTGCGCTGGCGCTGCTGGAACACCCGCGCGTGACCGTGGAGCTCATCGCAGACGGCGTGCATGTGCACCCCGCCGTTGTGCGAGCGGTGATCGAGGCCGCGGGTCCTGACCGAGTCGCCTTGGTCACTGACGCGATCGCCGCTGCGGGCTGTGACGATGGAGCGTTTCGTCTCGGCGCGGTGTCGATCGACGTGGCGTCCGGGGTGGCGCGGGTGCGCGGAACGTCGACGATCGCCGGCAGCACCGCCACCATGGATCAGCTCTTCCGCACAGTGGCAGGGTTCGCCTCGGACTCCGAGACGGGTTTGGCGGCCGCGGTGCGGATGGCCTCGGCGACACCGGCCCGGGCTCTCGGGCTTGATCAGGTGGGCAGCCTGCAGTCTGGCTATGACGCCAACCTTGTTGTGCTGGACCATGATTTGCAGGTCAGAGCCGTTATGGTGCATGGCGATTGGCGGGTGGGGTTCGGCGGCAACTGAGCGATCGCGCGGCAAAGCTGGCCGCGGAAGCCATGGTTCCTGTCGCGCAATTAAACGCCCAATGAACGTTATCGGATTCATCGCAGATCCGATCTGACACGTGTACATCTATAGATCGGTCGCAGGTCCTGCGCCCCGGGGATGGGAGCAAACGATGTCGTCATATGTGATCGCAGCACCTGAGGCCTTGGCCACAGCTTCGGCGGACTTGACCGGACTCGGGGAGACGATCAGGGCCGCCAACGCGGCAGCAGCGACCTCGACGACGGGGTTGGCGGCCGCCGCCGGTGATGAGGTGTCGGCGGCGATCGCGGGGCTGTTTGGCAACTTCGGCCAGGAGTTTCAGGCGCTAAGCGCGCGCACAGCGCTGTTTCACGCCCAGTTCGTGCAGGTGTTGAGCTCCGGGGCGGGAGCGTATGCATCCGCCGAGGCCGCCAACACCTCACCGCTGCAGACCGTGGAGCAAGACATTCTGGGCGTGATCAATGCTCCGACTGACTTGGTGTTAGGGCGCCCGCTCATCGGCAACGGCGCCAACGGGGCGGCAGGCACTGGGCAGGCCGGGCAAGCCGGCGGACTCTTGTGGGGCAATGGCGGCAACGGCGGGTCGGGGGCAACCGGCCAAACCGGTGGGGCCGGCGGGTCGGCCGGCCTATTAGGCCAGGGCGGTCACGGAGGAACGGGCGGTGCCGGTACGACCAGTCACGCCGGCGGTACCGGTGGGGCCGGCGGTGCCGGTGGGCTGCTCGCCGGTAACGGCGGCACCGGCGGGGCCGGCGGCACCGGTGGGGCCGGTGTGAACGGGATCGGGGGCAGTAATGGCGGGGCTGGCGGGGTAGGCGGCGCGGACCGGGCGCTGATCGGCGGGGTAGGCGGGGCTGGCGGGGTAGGCGGGGTAGGCGGCGCCGGCGGCGCCGGCCTCCCGGGAACGACAGGTGGCGGCGGCGGTATCGCTGACAATGAATTCGGCGGCAACGGCGGGGTTGGCGGGGTTGGCGGCGCCGGTGGCGCCGACCGCGCGCTGGTGCTCGGCACCGGTGGTCACGGCGGCGCCGGCGGCCTCGGCGGTGCTGGTGGGACCGGAGGGGCCGGCAGCAACGGCCAAAGCACCAGTACCCCGGCCGGGGACGGGGGTGGCGGTGGCTTTGGCGGTAATGCGGGGGCTGGCGGCGCGGGCGGCGCCGCAGGATTCTTAGGGAAAGCCGGCGTCGCCGGTACCCCGGGTAGCGGCGGTAACGGCGGCGCCGGCGGCGTCGGTGGCGACGGGGCCTCCGACGTCGGCTTCCAGGGCGGTAACGGCGGCGTCGGCGGCAATGGCGGGAACGCCGGCGGGGCCGGCGCCATGAACGGCAATGGCGGTAACGGCGGGCAAGGCGGCCAAGGCGGCACCGGTGCGGACGGCAGCACCAACGTCCAGGGCAACGGCGGCAACGGCGCCCCCGGCGGCAACGGCGGAAACGGCGGTGCCGGCGGCGCGACCGGCACCGGCGGGGTCGGCGGCGTCGCAGGCAACGGCGGCCAAGGCGGCGCCGCCGGATCCGGCGGCAACGGCGGCCAAGGCGGTGACAGCGGGCCCAGTGGCAATCTCTCCGGCAGCGGCGGCGCTGGCGGCACCGGCGGCAGCGGCGGCAGCGGCGGAGCCGCGACCGCAGTCAGCAGCGTTGCCGGCACCGGCGGGACGGGTGGCGCCGGTGGCGCCGCCGGCACTGCCGGCAACGTCGGCGGCGGCGGCAGCCTGAGTGGCCTCGGCGGCGCCGGCGGGGCCGGCGGTGACGGCGGTGACGGCGGCGCCGGACCCGCCGGCGGCATTGCCGGCGCCGGCGGGACGGGTGGCACCGGTGGTAATGGCAGCGCCGGCGGCGACGTCGGACCCGGCACCGACGGCCAGAGCGGCGTCGCCAGCGCAGGAGGCAGCGGTGGTGCCGGAGGCAACGGCGGCAACGGCGGACTGGCCGGTACCGGCGGCACCGGCGGCAACGGCGGCGCCGCGGGCGATGGCGGCACCGGCGGTGCGGCAGGAACGTCACCCGGCATCGGGGGCTCGTCCGGCAATTCGACCAACCCCGGGTTCGGCGGCAACGGCGGAAACGGCGGCAACGGCGGGCAAGGCGGCGCGGCCGATTCCACCGGCACGAACGGTAACGGCGGCCTGGGCGGCAACGGCGGAGCCGCCGGGCAAGGTGGTAGCGCCGGGCCCGGCGGCGGCACCTTCGACCTTGCCGGCGACGGCAGCGACGGCGGCAACGGAGGCAACGGAGGCAACGGAGGGACCGCGGGCACGGGCGCCGGCGCCGCGGGCATCGGCGGAAACGGAGGCAACGGCGGCGGCGGCGGCCAGGCGGGCAATGGCGCCACCGTCACCGTCGCCGGCACCGGCCTCCCCGGCGGCAACGGCGGCAACGGCGGGGCCGGCGGCGCCGGCGGCAACGCCGGCGGCGCAACCGCTACCAATGGCGACGGAGGGGCCGGCGGGGAGGCCGGCAGCGGAGGCAACGGCAGCTCGGGCACCATCGAAGGCGTCAACCTCCCCGCCGGTACCAGCGGTGGCACCGGTGGGAACGGCGGGGCGGGCGGGGCGGTCGGCACGGGCGGCGTCGGCGGAATCGACGGCAGTGGCGGCAACGCTGGTAACGGCGGTAATGGTGGCACCGGTGCCGACGGCGTCAATGGCATTTCTGGCGGCGCCGCTGGCGACGGCGGCAGCGGCGGCCAAGGCGGCGTCGGCGGCAGCGCCGGAGGGGCCGCAGGCACCAGCGGCAACGGCGGCGCCGGCGGACAAGGCGGCCAGGGCGGCGCCGGCAGCTCAGGCGTTGCGGGCGCCGGCGGCGGCAACGGCGCCGGCGGTGGCGAGGGCGGCAACGGCGGTGACGGTGGGGCGGCCGGCAACGTCGGTGTGGGCGGGATCGCAGGCGGTGGCGGTAACGCCGGCAACGGTGGCAACGGCGGCAACGGCGGCAACGGCAACGCCGCCAGCGGCGACAACGGCGGCAACGGCGGCAACGGCGGCAACGCGGGCGTCGGCGGCAACGCCGGCGGCGCCACCTCCACCAACGGCAACGGCGGGGCCGGCGGCACCGGCGGCCAAGGCGGTGACGGCGGCTCAGGCACCGCGGACATCGGCGCCGGTGCCGGTGCTGGCGGAGACGCTGGCACAGGCGGTAACGGAGGCAATGGCGGGGCCGTCGGCAACGGCGGCGTCGGTGGAACCGCGGGCAACGGCGGCAACGCCGGCAGTGGTGGTAACGGTGGCGACGGCGCCACCGGCGCCAACGGCCAAATCGGCGTCGACGACGACGGCGGCAACGGCGGTGCTGCGGGCGCCGGCGGCGCCGGCGGCGTCGGCGGCAACGCCGGCGGCGCCACCTCCACCAACGGCAGCGGCGGGGCCGGCGGCCAAGGCGGCCAAGGTGGGGGCGGCGGCACCGGCGTCTCGAACCTCGGCGCCGGCGGCACCGGCGGCACCGCCGGCGACGGAGGCAACGGCGGAGCGGGCGGTGCCGGCGGCGCAACAGGCGTCGGTGGCATTGGCGGGACCGCGGGCAACGGCGGCCAAGGCGGGGGCGCCGGCGCCGGCGCCAACGCCGGCAACGGCGGCTCGGGCGGCTTAGGCAACTTTGGCGGTAGTGGGGGTCAAGGTGGAGCCGGCGGCGCCGGCGGAGCCGCCACCGCGTCCGGCGGCGTTGCCGGCACCGGCGGGGCGGGCGGTGTCGGCGGCGGCGCCGGCGACGCCGGCTTCGCCACCGGCGAAGGCATCAGCGGCAACGGCGGTAACGGCGGCGCCGGAGGCAATGGCGGTGACGGCGGCGCCGGACCTGTCGGCGGCGTTGCAGGAGCCGGCGGCACGGGTGGCGACGGCGGCGCCGCGGGAGAGGGCGGCGCCTCCCCGGGCGCCCAAGCCAGCTTCACCGGGAGCGGCGGGACCGGCGGCGCCGGCGGAAACGGCGGAAACGGCGGGGCGGCCGGCACCGGCGGCACCGGCGGCACCGGCGGCAAGGCCGGTTCCGGTGGCAGCGGCGGCGATCCGGGTGCGGGTGGCGCTGGCGGCCTCGTCAGCACCACCCCCGGCACACCCTTCCTGCCGGCTTCCGCCGGCGACGGTGGCAACGGGGGCATCGGCGGCCAGGGCGGCGCGGCAGACATCACCGGAATAAACGGCAACGGCGGCCAGGGCGGCGGCGGTGGCGCCGGCGGGCAGGGCACCGACGCCGGATCTGGCGACAACGACTTCGTCGGTAACGGCAGCAACGGCGGCAGCGGCGGCAACGGCGGTAGCGGCGGCACCGCGGGCGCGGGGCTGGGCAGCGTGGGCGCCGGCGGCAACGGCGGCAACGGCGGCACTGGCGGCCAAGCGGGCAATGGCGCCGACGGTGGCGCCGGCACCGGCCTTTCCGCCGGTTCCGGCGGCCAAGGTGGCGGCGGCGGCCTCGGCGGCAACGCCGGCGGCGCCACGGCCACCGACGGCAACGGTGGGGCCGGCGGCAACGGCGGCCAAGGCGGCCAAGGCGGCTCGGGCATCGCAGACACCGGGACGGGCGCCGGTGACGGCGCTGCCGGCGGTGACGGCGGCAACGGCGGGGCTGGCGGGGCGGCCGGCAATGGCGGTGTCGGCGGCACCGACGGCAACAGCGGCAACGGCGGCATCGGCGGCGCCGGTGGCGCCGGGGCCAACGGCCAGGCCGGTAGCGGCGACAGCGCCGGCAACGGTGGCAGCGGCGGCGCCGGCGGCCAAGGCGGTAACGCCGCGTCGCCGACGGCCACCAACGGCAACGGCGCGGCCGGCGGCCAAGGCGGCAACGGCGGCGTCGGTGCCGTGACCACGACCGACTCCGGAGGCGGCGACGGCGGCAGTGGCGGCACCGGCGGCACCGGCGGGGCGGGCGGCGACACTGGGGTCGGCGGGGTCGGCGGAACCGCGGGCAACGGCGGCACAGGCGGCTTCGGCGGTGATGCTGCCAACGGCGGCAACGGCGACGTCAATGGCATCGCCGGCGACGGCGGCAACGGCGGTAACGGCGGCACCGGCGGTGACGGCGGTGCTGCCACCGCGGTCGGCGGCGTCGCCGGCACCGGCGGGATCGGCGGCTTCGGCGCCGATGGCGGCTTCGGCGGCACCACCAACGGCCCGGACGCCTCCGGCGGCTCTGGCGGCAACGGCGGTGCTGGCGCAGCAGGCGGTCAAGGCGGCGCCGGGCCCGTAGGTGGCGTGGCCGGCGCCGGCGGCCAGGGCGGCGGGGCCGGCGCGGGCGGCGGCGGCGGCGTCAACGCCGACGGGCAAGTCCTCGACCCCGCCGGCAACGGCGGCGCCGGCGGAGTCGGCGGCGATGGCGGCGCCGGCGGGGCGGCCGGCGTCGGCGGGACCGGCGGGGCCGGCGGTAATGGCACCTTCGGCGGCAACGGGGGCTCCCTCGGCAACGGCACAGCCACCGACGGCAACGGCGGGGCCGGCGGAAACGGCGGGACCGGCGGTGGCGGCGGCACCGGCGTCACGGGCAGCGACAGCGATGGCGGCACCGGCGGTGGCGGCGGCGCCGGCGGCACCGGCGCCAGCGGCGGCAGGGCCGGCCTGGGTGGCGACGGCCTCGGCGGGGCCGGCGGTCAAGGCGGCACCGGCGGTGGCGGCGGCACCGGCGGCGCCGGCGACCCCGCCGGTGATTTCAATGGGGGTACCGGCGGTCAGGGCGGCCTCGGCGGCAATGGCGGCACCGGCGGCAGCGAAGGCCTGGTCTCTGGCGCCGGCGGGGCGGGCGGTGACGCCGGCGCGGGAGGCAGCGGCGGTATCGGCGGCGTGGCCGGCGGCACCGGCGATGGCGGCAATGGCGGCACCGGCGGCGATGGCGGCAATGGCGGTAACGGGACCGACGGCAGCAGCGGCGGCGGCGCCGGCACTGCCGGCGCCGGCGGTCTGGGCACCGCGCCCAACGGCGTCAACGGCACCAGCGGCAACACCGGCAGCTCCGGCTCCCCCTAGCGCGCCAGACGACTAACGGCGCCAGTGGGTGAACCGGGAAAACGCCAGCGCGCCAACGGCTCCCACGACTAGCGCAGCCAGCGTCTGGAGCGCGCTGATGCCCTCGTCCAGTTGGACTCGCGGTGCGATGATCGCGGGACCGGGAGGGTCGACGGCCTTGGCGCGCGGATCCTCTGATGCTGTTGCCGCCCACGCGGTGCAGAACAGTACAAGATAAGAGGTGACGTAGGCGAACACCATCAAACCCAACACCGGCCCAAACGTGGCACCCGCCGGGCTGCGCAGGACCACCTGCAGGTAGACGGAGGCGACCTGCTTGAACAGTTCGAAGCCGATCGCGGCCATCAACCCGGCCCTCATCGAGGCGACGAGGCTTACCGACTCCCGCGGCAGCCGGCCGATCATCCAGGTGAACAGCAACCACGACACCAGTATCGAAACAAAAATCGAGATACCCCGGAAGATCCAGTCGAACACCGAAAACTCTGGTATCTCAAGCCATCTGAGTACCGCGCCCATCGGCGCGGTGTGGCCCAGGGCGCTAAGGCCGAGGGTCGCCAGGATGACCAGGAAAGTCCACACGATCGCCAGAAGATCGGACAGTTTGTTGCGCACGAAGCCCGGCGAGTCGACAGGCTGCTCCCACCACATCTCGGTCAACGCCGCCCGCAGATGTGACATCCAGCCCAGCCCCGCCCAGGCCGCGGCGGCCAGGCCGATGATGCCGACGGACGCTCGTGCCTGGATCGCCGAATTCATCAAGCCGACCAGCTGCTCGCCCAGGCCGTTGTACACCGCGGACCGGATGTGGTTGTCGATCATGTGCAGCAGGTCCGGCCGACGGGACAACGCGAATCCCACCACCGCGAAACCGATCATCAGCAAAGGGAATAACGCGAAGATCGTGTAGTAGGTCAGGCCCGCCGCGAAGAAACCGCCATGGCGTTCGTCGAAGCGCTCGTAAGCGCGCATGACATGGTCGAGCCACCCGAACCGGGCCCGCAGACGATGGAGGATCCCTGGCTTCGCCGGCTCGGTCATGGTGAAACGTCCTACCTCCGTTGCGGAAGGAACCCAAGCCGATCGTAGACCCGCTGAACGGTTTTGCTGGCCACGTCGTCGGCCCGCTCGGCTCCGACCGCCAGCACAGCCTCCAATTCGGCTAGGTCAGCGGTCAATTCGTCGACCCGGGCCTTGATCGGGCGGACGAACTCGACGACGGCCTCGGCGGTGTCTTTCTTCAGGTCGCCGTAGCCGCGCCCGGCGTATTCGTCGACCAGCTTGTCGATGTCGACCCCGGTGACCGCCGACTGGATGGTCAGTAGGTTGGACACTCCCGGCTTGGCGTCGGTGTCATAGCGGATCTCGCGTTCGCTGTCGGTGACCGCCGAGCGAATCTTCTTGGCGGACACCGCCGGATCGTCGAGCAGGCTGATCAACCCGGCATCGGTATCGGCCGATTTACTCATTTTCGACGTCGGGTCGCCCAGGTCATAGATCTTGGCGGTCACCTTGGGAATGAGCATGTCCGGAACCACGAAGGTGTCCGGGAAACGGCTGTTGAACCGCTGCGCCACGTCGCGCGCCAGCTCCAGGTGCTGCCGCTGGTCCTCGCCCACCGGCACCAGATCGGTGTCGTAGGCCAGCACATCGGCGGCCTGCAAGACCGGGTAGGTGAACAGTCCGACCGTGGTCGAGTCACTGCCTTGACGCGTCGACTTGTCTTTGAACTGTGTCATCCGCGATGCCTGCCCGAAGCCGGTGAAGCAGCCCAACACCCACGCCAACTGGGTGTGCGCGGGTACGTGGCTTTGGACGAACACGGTGCTGCGAGCCGGATCGATACCCAGCGCCAGGTATTGGGCAGCGGTGACCAGGGTGCGGCGGCGCAGCGCCTCGGGATCCTGCGCGATGGTGATGGCGTGCAGGTCGACCACACAGAAGAAGGCGTCATGGTCGTCCTGCAGCGCGACCCACTGGGTGATTGCGCCCAGCGCGTTACCGAGGTGAAGCGAATCAGAAGTCGGCTGTACGCCGGAGAAAATCCGGCTGGATCCGGTAGCGGTGCTCATGATGCCCCGATCTTTTCACGCGAGGCTTTTCACGTGCGGAGACCCTTCAAACGCCGGCCGCGACCAGACGCCCATTGTTGCGGTACCGGCGGTACCGCATTTAGTGTCGGCACCATGCGAAGTCGCGCGCCGATCCACCTGGGCTCCGGAGAGCCGGTCCTGCTGCTGCACCCGTTCCTGATGTCGCAGGCGGTATGGGAAATCGTGGCCCAGCAACTGGCCGGCACCGGACGCTACGAGGTATTCGCCCCGACGATGGCCGGCCACCACGGTGGACCGCGCGCCGGCACCTGGCTGCTGAGCTCCTCGGTGCTGGCCGACCACGTTGAGAGCCAAATGGACGAACTGGGCTGGGATAGCGCCCACATCGTCGGCAATTCGCTGGGCGGCTGGGTCGCATTCGAACTCGAACGGCGCGGGCGGGCACGCACCGTCACCGGCGTCGCCCCGGCGGGCGGCTGGACGCGCTGGAGCCCAACCAAATTCGAGGTGATCGCTAAATTCGTCTCGGGCATGCCGATCTTGGCTCTAACCCGATTGTTGGGCCAACGGACGCTGCGGCTGCCCCTTAGCCGCCGGTTGACCGCCCTGCCGCTGAGCGGATCGCCGGACGGCATCGGCGAGCGCCGACTCAGCGGCATTATCGACGACGCCGCGCACTGTCCCGCCTACTTCCAGCTGCTGCTCAAAGCGCTGTTGCTGCCGGGATTGCAGGAACTCGCGGATACCGCGGTACCCGCCCATTTGGTGCTCTGCGAGAAGGATCGCGTGGTTCCCCCGCGCAGGTTCAGCCGGCATTTCACCGACTATCTGCCCGCCGGAACCCGGGTCACCATGCTGGACGGCGTCGGGCACGTTCCCATGTTCGAGGCGCCCGATCGCGTCGCCGAGGTCATCTCCGGCTTCATCGACGAGTACAGCCAGCCGATGCGGGCCGTCAACCCGCCCGCCAGTTAGACGAGCGCCTTCTTCAGGTTGTCGGCGATCGAATTCAGGAATTCCTCGCTCTGCTCCCACTGCTGGTCAGGACCGATGAGCAACGCAAGGTCCTTGGTCATCTTGCCGCTTTCGACCGTGCCGATGACGACCTCTTCCAGTTGCTGAGCGAACTCGATGACCTCCGGCGTGCTGTCCAGCTTGCCGCGGTGTTGCAGGCCACGTGTCCAGGCGAATATCGAGGCGATCGGGTTGGTGGAGGTCGGTTTGCCGGCCTGGTACTGGCGGTAATGCCGGGTCACGGTGCCGTGGGCGGCTTCGGCCTCGACCGTCCCACCGTCGGCCGTCATCAGCACCGACGTCATCAGTCCCAGTGAGCCGTAGCCCTGCGCGACGGTATCGGACTGGACGTCGCCGTCGTAGTTCTTGCATGCCCACACGTAGCCGCCCTCCCACTTGAGGCAGGCGGCGACCATGTCGTCGATCAGCCGATGCTCGTACGTCAGCCCCTCGGCTTCGAACTTGTCCTTGAACTCCTCGTCGTAGATGCGTTGGAACTCGTCTTTGAACATGCCGTCGTAGGCCTTGAGGATGGTGTTCTTCGTTGACAGGTACACCGGCCATTTTGCGTTGAGGCCGTATGCGAACGAGGCGCGCGCGAAATCCCGGATGGAGTCCTTGAAGTTGTACATCCCCATCACGACGCCGCCGTGCTCGGGGATGGACACCACCTCGTGCACCATCGGCTCGCTGCCGTCTGCGGGCGTGAAAGTCAGTGTGACGGTGCCCGGCTGGTCGACCTTGAAGTTCGTCGCCCGGTACTGGTCACCGAAAGCGTGACGGCCGATGACAATCGGCTTGGTCCAGCCCGGAACTAGCCGCGGGACATTCGAAATCACAATCGGCTCGCGGAAAATTGTGCCGCCCAAGATGTTTCGGATCGTCCCGTTCGGGGATAGCCACATCTTCTTCAAGTTGAATTCCTGGACGCGAGCCTCGTCGGGGGTTATCGTCGCGCACTTGACGCCCACCCCGTGCTTCTTGATGGCATAGGCCGCGTCGATCGTCACCTGATCGTCAGTGCGGTCGCGATGCTCGATGCCCAGGTCGTAGTAGTCCAGGTTGATGTCGAGATGCGGCAGGATCAGCATGTCCTTGATGAGCTTCCAGATGACGCGGGTCATCTCGTCACCGTCGAGCTCTACTACCGGACCTTTGACTTTGATCTTGGGTTCATTGGACATGCGTGCCCGAATCCTCCACCCGTGGGAAGCTTGGCCGAGCGGTTGCTCGTCAGGCCAGACTACTAGGAGCCCTCAGTGGCCGATGACAGGCCGGTGAGGGCCTACAACGGGCTGCGAGGCCGTCATAGTTGGCATCGAGTCGCCGCGATGCGATACATTTGAAGTCGGTCATGAGCGCCAGCATTAAGCCCCGGCTTGCTGGCCGGCAACCCTCCAACCGCGGTGGGGTGCCCCGGGTGATGACCAGGTTGAGTAGCCGTCCCCGGCTACAAGGCAAGCGCGGGTCCGTAGTCACGGGCCCCTGAGTAGACAGGGAAACGTGATGCGGACTAATCCGGCTCATTCGCGTCTCTTCGTGTGTCTGTGCTAACCCCCGGCCACCTGCTGACGTCATCGGAGCTGACGTCCAGGGTGGCTGCGCGTACCCCGATACCCGATTCATCCATTCCGAGCAGAAAGCATCGCTCATGAGCGCCGATACCGAATCCGATCCGACCGCGCATTGGTCGTTCGAAACGAAACAGATTCACGCCGGCCAGAGTCCCGACTCGGCCACCAACGCCCGCGCCCTGCCGATCTACCAGACCACGTCTTACACCTTCGCCGACACCAGCCAGGCCGCCGCCCTATTCGGGCTCGAGGTCCCCGGCAACATCTACACCCGGATCGGCAACCCGACCACAGATGTCGTCGAACAGCGCATCGCCGCGCTCGAGGGCGGCGTGGCAGCACTGTTCCTGAGCTCAGGGCAGGCCGCGGAGACATTGGCCATCCTGAACCTCGCGAATGCTGGGGATCACATCGTCTCCAGCCCGCGGCTCTACGGCGGTACTTATAACCTGTTCCACTATTCGCTGCCCAAGCTCGGCATCGAGGTCAGTTTCGTCGAGGATCCCGACGACCTGGATTCTTGGCAGGCCGCGGTACGGCCGAATACCAAGGCGTTCTTCGCCGAGACCATATCCAACCCGCAGATTGACGTGCTGGACACGCCCGGGGTCGCCGCGGTTGCCCATGCCAACGGGGTACCGCTGATCGTCGACAACACCATCGCCACGCCCTACCTGATCCAGCCGTTCACGCAGGGCGCCGACGTCGTGGTGCACTCGGCCACCAAATATCTTGGCGGGCATGGCGCCGCGATCGCCGGGGTCATCGTCGATGGCGGCACTTTCGACTGGACGCAGGGCCGCTTCCCCGGGTTCACCACACCCGACCCCAGCTACCACGGCGTGGTGTATGCCGAGCTGGGACCGCCGGCGTATGCGATCAAGGCGCGGGTGCAGCTGCTGCGCGACTATGGCCCGGCGGCAGCGCCGTTCAACGCGTTCCTGGTGGCCCAAGGCCTGGAGACACTGAGCCTGCGGGTGCAGCGGCACGTCGCCAACGCGCAACGGGTCGCCGAGTTCCTGGCAGGCCACGACGGCGTGCGCTCGGTCAACTATGCGGGGCTGCCCAGTTCGCCGTGGCATGAGCGGGCAAAGAAGCTTGCGCCCAAAGGAACCGGGGCCGTGCTGGCGTTCGAACTGGCCGGCGGTATGGAGGCCGGGCAGGCATTCGTGAACGCGCTGAAACTGCACAGTCACGTCGCCAACATCGGCGACGTACGCTCCCTGGTGATTCACCCGGCATCAACCACTCACGCTCAACTGAGCCCCGAGGAGCAGCGGACCACCGGTGTGAGCCCGGGGTTGGTGCGGCTGGCCGTCGGCATCGAGGGCATCGACGACATCCTGGCCGACCTGGAGCTCGGCTTCGCGGCGGCCCGCAAATTCGGTGAACCGGCTCAATCTTCCGGGGCCAGCGGCGACCCGCAGCCCGTGGCGGCCGTCTGAGGACTTCTGACATGACAATCTTCGACGTTCCCACTCAAACGCTGCCCGCCGAAGGCGAAGTCGGCTTGGTCGACATCGGCTCGCTGAGCACCGAAAGCGGCGAGGTGATCGACGACGTCTGTATCGCCGTCCAGCGCTGGGGCGAGCTATCGCCGGCACGGGACAACGTGGTGGTGGTACTGCATGCGCTCACCGGTGATTCGCATATCACCGGGCCCGCTGGACCCGGGCATCCCGCCCCCGGTTGGTGGGACGGGGTAGCCGGCCCGGGCGCGCCGATCGACACTAACCGCTGGTGCGCGGTGGCCACCAATGTGCTGGGTGGATGCCGCGGCTCGACCGGGCCGAGCTCGCTGGCCCGCGACGGAAAGCCCTGGGGCTCCAGGTTTCCGCTGATTACGGTGCGCGACCAGGTGGAGGCGGACATCGCCGCGCTGGCCGCACTGGGGATCACCGAGGTCGCGGCAGTCGTCGGCGGATCCATGGGCGGCGCACGGGCTTTGGAGTGGATGGTCGGCCACCCCGACCGGGTCCGAGCCGGATTGCTGCTGGCAGTGGGTGCGCGTGCCACCGCCGACCAGATCGGCACCCAGACCACCCAGATCGCGGCCATCAAGGCGGACCCGAACTGGCAGGGCGGCGACTACCACGACACTGGGCGCACACCGGATGCCGGGCTGGTAATCGCACGCCGCTTCGCCCACCTGACCTACCGTGGTGAGGTCGAGCTCGACACTCGCTTCGCCAACGAAGGCCAAGGTGACGAGGACCCGGCCAAGGACGGCCGCTACGCGGTGCAGAGCTACCTGGAACACCAGGGCGACAAGCTGTTGGCCCGCTTTGACGCCGGTAGCTACGTTGTCTTGACCGAGGCGCTGAACAGCCACGATGCCGGACGCGGCCGCGGCGGGATCCGCCAAGCATTGCGCGACTGCCGGGTCCCGGTCGTGGTCGGTGGCATCACCAGTGACCGGCTCTACCCGCTGCGCCTGCAGGAGGAGCTGGCCGATCTGCTGCCGGGCTGCACCGGGCTGCACATCGTCGACTCCATCTGCGGGCACGACGGCTTCCTGGTCGAATCCGAGGCCGTCGGCGACTTGATCCGTAGCACCCTCGACTTGGCCGATAACGAAGGTGCGTGCCGACGGTGACCCGCTGTAGCCGCGACCGCTCCCTGTCGTTTGGTTCGGCTGCCGCTGCCTATGAGCGGGGGCGCCCATCGTATCCGCCGGAGGCCATCGACTGGCTGTTGCCGGCCGATGCCCAACAGGTGCTCGACTTGGGTGCCGGCACCGGCAAGTTGACTACCCGGCTGGTCGAACGCGGCCTGGACGTGGTGGCCGTCGACCCGATCCCCGACATGCTGGAACGACTGCGCGCCGCACTGCCGGAAACTCGTGCGCTGCTGGGTACCGCGGAAGAGATTCCTTTGCAGGACAACAGCGTTGACGCCGTGCTGGTCGCCCAGGCGTGGCACTGGGTAGATCCGCAGCGAGCGATTCCCGAGGTGGCCCGGGTGTTGCGGCCCGGCGGGCGGTTGGGCCTGGTGTGGAACACCCGCGACGAACGGCTCGGATGGGTGCGCGAGCTGGGTCGGATCATCGGCAGCGATGGCGATCAGGGCCGCTTCGACATGACGCTGCCGGCACCGTTCAGCGAGCCGCAGCGCCATCAGGTCGAATGGACGAATTACCTTACGCCGCAGGCATTGATCGACCTGGTGGCGTCCCGCAGTTACTGCATCACCTCGCCCACCGAGGTCCGCACCAGAACACTCGACCAGGTACGTGAGTTGCTGGCCACTCATCCGGCGTTGGCAAATTCGAACGGGTTGGCGATGCCCTATGTCACCGTCTCCATCCGGGCGACGCTGGCGGGATAAATCCCCTCGCAGTGTCCTTGACCGTCGGAGCCCGCCAACGCACGATCGCCCGCGAAAAGCAGACTGCACCGCTAGCGCGGCCGCGCTGCTCTGGCCATTTCTGCGGAGGCCGAATCAGGCCGAGCTGGAGGCTTTCGCGGCTGCCAAGGTGAGCCGGGCGATGCGTTTGGCGGTCATCGCCGCGGCCCGCGAGCCGGTGTTCGTTTCGGCGGTGGCCAACGCCCCCTTGTAGAGCACAGTGAGCGCGTCGGCCAGCGCCTGGGAGTCGGCTACCCCGGTGTCTGCGGCGAGTTTGAGGAAGGTCCGGCGTAGCCAGTCGCGGTAGTCCTTCATGGCCAGCTGCTGTTCCTCCCCGGCTGGCGCCTCGGCGGCGGCGTTAGCGAAGGGGCAGCCGCGGTAATCCGGACGCGACGCGTAGTCGGCGATCGCATCGAAGATCGCCAGGATCTTTTCGTCCGGGTCGTCGGTGCGGGCCTGCGCCGCCTCGACACGCTCGCGCCATGCGTCGTGGCGTTTTCGGAGATACGCGGCCACCAGTTCGTCCTTGCCGCCGAAGATGTAGTACAGCGAGCCTTTTGCTACGCCCGCCTTCTCGATGATGGCGTCGATCCCGGTGGAATGGACGCCGTCGCGGTAGAACAGCTCATCAGACGCAGCGAGCAGCCGCTCCCGCGGTGACGGACGTTTCGCTGCCTTGGTCACCATCAGAGCAGAGTACCAGACAGATTTGTCTGAAGAAGCTGATCCCAGCGGCGCACACCGCCGGTCGAGGCCTCTATTTCGGCCCTTAACCGCGGCGTCTCTGATGGAGTGGAACAGCGCAAACACCGCAATGGCGCGGATATCTGCGCCAAGGCTCTAACGGTACCGCCGGTGCAGCTATCTCATATTTAGTCGAACCGGTCTGAAAATTAGTCGCGGCACCGACATCACGTTCCGCCGAAAGGCGAGAGATCGTACCGAAACAACTTGGTATCCACTGTGCTCGAATCGACGTCTCACAAGTTCCGAACGAGCACTTGAACTAGACGATCTTGTCTGATCATGCGGCTTGATGCCCGGCAAGGGATCCAGGGACGCGAGCGGTCGCAGCGTTGATGCAGTTAAGGCGGCTGACTCGGCTACACGCTTGCAATTTTAGTCCGATCGGTCTACGTTTTTGACAGACAGATCAGACAGATCGGTATAAATCGTCGAGGAGTGGTCATGGCAAGCCCCACCGTGGTTCGGGATCTGGAAGGCAAGGTCGCACTGGTGACCGGTGCGACGTCGGGGATCGGTAGGGCCGCGGCGGTGCAGCTAGCCGCGCAGGGGGCCACGGTGATCGTGCACGGCCGTGATGTCACCCGGGGCGTTGCGGTGGTCGCCGAGATCGAAAACGGCGGGGGCACAGCCCGGTTCGTGGGCGCCGACCTGGGCGAACCCGCAGAGGCGCTGCGGCTGGCCGAGGAGGTCGGCGACGTCGACATACTGGTCAACAACGCCGGGTTCGCCTGGTTCGGCCCGTCGGCAGAGCTCGACGCCAAGACGTTGGATCAGTTGTTCGCCGCCAACGTGCAAGCCCCCTACCTGCTGGTGTCGGTACTGGCCCCGAAAATGGTGGCCCGCGGCCACGGCGTGATCATCAACATCGCGAGTAGGGCCGGAACCGTCGGTCAGCCCAACACCGCCGCCTACGGCGCCACCAAAGCAGCACTGGCCTCGTTCGCCCGCTCGTGGGGCGCCGAATACGGACCCGCCGGCATCCGCGTCAACTCCGTCTCACCGGGACCCGTCTACACCAACGCAGCCGCACGGGAACTATTCGATTCGCTCGCTGAGACCACCGTGCTGGGTCGGCCCGGCGAGCCGCAGGAGATCGCCGAGGTCATCGGATTCCTGGCGTCCCCCCGCGCGTCCTACCTCACCGGCACCAACATCGCCGTCGACGGCGGCCGCGCCGGCGCCTAAAACCCCGATAGAGGACGGACATGACTTCATGAGCATCTCGATAGTGGCGATCAGCTTCGGCGGCAACGACCCGCCGCCACCAGCAGCCCGCCCGGGCGCCCAGCAGATCCGCTCGCTGGCCCAGAACAACAACCGCCCGATCAGCTGGCTCGACCCCGAAGGCAGACCACCGATTCACCTACCCGTCCCACCAATCCGAGGAGAAAACCCATGACAGAGACCGAGCAACTCAACAAGGCGCTGGTGCTCAAGGCGTTCGACACATTGTTCAACAAGCGGGATTACGCTGCCGCGCAACGATTCTGGTCCCCCTATTACATTCAGCACAGCGCCCACATCGAACCAGGACGCGAGGGTCTCTTCGGGCTGGTCCAAGCCGCACCGCCCGACCTGCAATACGAGAACGCGCTGATCACCGCCGACGGCGACTATGTGATGCTGCACGGTCGATTCAGGAATGTCGGGCAACCCGCCAACTGGGTAGTGGCAGACATCGTACGGATCGAAGACGGTCTGCTCGCTGAACACTGGGACGTCATCCAAGACGAGGCCACCGCCGAGGAGTCGCAAAGCGGGCTGCCCATGTTCGGCGACGCCTTCCCCACCCCGGGGCGGCCGTGATGACGTTCTCCCGGCCGCCCGGCGACGTCACCAACTCACTTTCAGTACCTCGGCGAGGATGGCGCGCGTGTGCCCCATCGTGAGCAGCATTTCGCGTTCACGCTGCTTGAACCTCCGGCTTTGGGGGGAGCGACGGAGCCGTACTGGGGAGAGTAGGGGGAGCGAGGGAGCCGTACTGGGGACAGTAGGCTTGGATGGCAGCTCCCGTGAAGTAGGCAGCATTAAGCGGTGGCCAGTTGGTGGCGTTGGTGACCTTGGCGATCAGATCCGGGTTGCTGGTGTTGGGGTTGCCGTTAAGGGTGCCGCAGACGACAGTTTTCGCGACCTGGATTGCTCGGTCGGGTGCGCCGTAATTCATGCCGGAGGTGTTGAGGTTGGCTAGGAATGCGTCGTCAGTGGTGTCCGCATAGGCCGGCGTGGCCAACCCGACAGCGAGGACCATAAGGGCTATAGCTCTTACCACCATGACATTCTCCTAGCTGAATTCGGTGGCGGTCCAGTGACCAGCCCTGGGGGCGTCGACGAGATTCCAGCGCCATTTTAACTAACATCCGGCATCCGGCGTCCGGCCCCGCCACCGCGGGAGGTAGGCGACTGGTATCCCTGGGCGGCGCTGCGGATGGACTGGCAAACTCTTTGCGGATCCAATGTAAGCGTCGAGTGGTTCTGCGGCGCGGCTGACGGGTGCTGGGTCGGTGGCCATCTCCATGTTGCCGCGCCGGTATGCGGACCTGGAAACTCGCCGAGGGCACCGACAAGAAGTGCTATCCGGAATCCACCGAAAACAAAGTCAGACTACTGATTGCGTTAAGGATCTTTGCTCGTCGCGCCCGGCGACGACACGAGCGGAATGGAGTCCGCCTGCGGCTGCCGTTGAAATCTGAGCATGAGTGCCCTCACCCAACTCCGGCCGGACAAGATCGCCGAGGTAGTTGACCGCGTCGGGGCCGCCATCCGACAAAATCGGCGGCGGTTTCACGATGCGCCACACAACATTGGCAGCCACCGCACCGCGGACCGCGGCCGGCTGACCCCTGCTCTCAGAAGTTAAGCCCGGAGAACATGATCCGGTTAGGGTCGTATTTCTGCCGAACCGTCGTCAGCCGCGACAGGTTCGAGCCGAAGTAGCGCGCTGCCGAGGTGTTGGCCTCCAGATAGTTGACGTAACCGCCGACCGAATACTGTTGTACCGCTTGGTGCGCCGCGGCCAGCCATCTGGTGGCTGCGGCGACCTGGTTGCCAGCCGGCTCGACGTACCACTGCAGTACCGCGGCCTGCCCCCGCCACGGGAAGGCTGAATCCGCAGCCGCCACATCGTCAACCGTGCCACTCAGCGGGTCGACGAGCACCGACGCTTTTCCGGCCGTCGCGGGCCACTGTCCGATCGCGGTGGCAATAGCATGTGCCGCAGAGCTATTCACCGCTGAGATCACATCTGATCCGGCCACGAAGCCGCGGGGTGAAGGTGCGGAGCTGCCGCCGGCCAGATACATCACCAGGTCCATGTGGCTGAGCGTCTTATTCTGAATTGCGCTGGGCGTCGTTCCCACTGCGGACTTTATCGCGTCGGCCACCCCTGAGCCCGCGCCCGCGGGACATATCGCCAGCACATGGCAGTCCGTCTGGGTCGAGTCGACCGAGAGATCGACCATCCCCCAGCTGTTTCGGTCTGCTCCCGTCAGCCAGGACTGCCAACCGGAGAGCACCTGCACCGAAGACGACGGTGGAAAGTCGAGCCGGACGACGTCGCTGTCACCGGTCGCGAAGGTCGCGAGGGTCATCGAGGTGATAACCCCGAAGTTGCCGCCGCCACCGCCGCGAAGTGCCCAGAACAGATCTGGATTGTCGTTGGCGGATGCGGTCACCACGTCGCCGCTGGGCAACACCACCGTCGCCGACTGCAGAGCGTCACAGGTCAAACCCGCATGCCGGGAATCGGGTCCCATACCGCCGCCGAGCGCCAGCCCAGCGACACCGACGGTCGGGCAGCTGCCACTGGGGATCGCCCGGCCGGCGCTGGCCAACGCCTGGTGAACCGCATACAGATTGGTAGCTGGCGTTACCGTCACGTTGCCGCTGCCGCCGTCAAAGTTCGCCCCGCCAGGAAGGCCGCGCAGGTCGAGCACCATGGTGCCAGTCGTGCTCGATGCGCCGACGTACGAATGCCCACCACCGCGCGGGGCGATCTTCAGCCTGTTCGCCGTCGCGAACGCGACCGCCTTCTGGACATCGGCCTGCGACGAAACCGTAACGACGGCAGCCGGATTGTTGCTGTTGTAGAACGAATTGAAACCCTGCTTGCTGGTCGCGAACTGAGCGCCGTTGGCCGGCAAGAGAACGCTGCCGCCGATGGAGGAGGCCAGACCGCCCCAGCCACTGGCGGCACCGGGGTCCGCGGCCGCCCTTTTGGTCCCGAATACCACCCCGGCCGCCAATACTCCGACGCTGCCGCGAATAAACGCCTGGCGCGAGATCCCGCGATCCAGCGGACGGCTGTTATTCGTCGTCATGGGCCGGATTCTGAACCATCCGGCGCCCCGAAAACCCGCCGGCGCCGTGCGTGTCGGATCACAGTGTGGCGTCGATCTTCCAAAATCCGCCGCCGGCTGGCCCATGCGAGTCTCGGCCTAATAAACGAAATCACGGACACATTGCTCTTACGAAACACTTATTGTGCAAACCTTGATCTCACCGTGTCGTAATTGTGACAGTAGTAGACCAAGGTTCCTAGAGTGATTTGAGTGCTGCAAGTGCACTCAGAGACAGATGAGGAGCCTGTCATGAAAGCACTGGCACGACCTCGCCGGGGGATCTGGCTATTTCGTCATCAGCCGTTGGCCATTCGCCTGCTGGCCGGAAGCGCCGGCCTGCTCACCGCGGCCGCGGCATTCGCGGCACCGGCCGAGGCTAACCCGGTCGACGACAACTTCCTCGGCGCGCTGACCAACGCCGGTATCAACTTCGGCCATCCAGGAGGCGCGCTGGCATTGGGCCAGTCCATCTGCCCGATGCTGGCCAAGCCGGGCGGGAGCTTCGTATCGGCCGTAGAGCGGGTCAAGGGCAACGGCATGTCTCCAGACATGGCCGGCATGTTCGCCACCATCGCGATCCAGGCGTACTGCCCGACGATGATCGGAAACATCGCCAGCGGCAATTTCTCCGGTCTGCCGCAGATTCCGGGACTGCCCGGGATCTAGCCGGTGCCCAAGGGGTCGATGGTCCACGCTATATAGATCATCACCGCCCCGACCGTCGCGGCTGTCACGAAGTCGGTGCCCTTACTGCGCACCACCAATAGCCCGGCCCGTTCTTCAGACAACACCAACCGCAGCACCGCCGCCACCCCAACTCCGATACCGATCAGCAGGGCACCACGACGCCAGAAGTTTGCGCCCGCCAGTCCGAACGCCGTGGCGAAGATGAAGCCGACCAGCAGAATCGGCCATTGCGCCTTAGCTGCGATCCTCGGCACCCAGCGCTGACCAGCCTCGGCGTTCATTGCTGCTCGGCCAGCTCAACAACGTTGGTCAGCAGGAACGCTCGGGTCAGCGGACCGACGCCACCGGGATTCGGTGACACGTGTCCGGCGACCTCCCATACATCCGGATGCACATCGCCGACCAGTCCATTCTCGGTGCGGCTAACGCCGACGTCGACGACCGCAGCGCCGGGACGGACCATCTCGGCGGTCAGCAGGTGCGGCACGCCAACAGCGGCGACGATGATGTCCGCCTGCTTGGTCAACGCGGCCAGGTCGCGGGTTCCGGTGTGGCACAACGTAACCGTGGCGTTCTCGGAGCGGCGCGTCAGCAGCAGACCCAACGGCCGACCCACCGTCACACCGCGGCCGATGACGACCACGTGCGCACCGGCGATCTCGATGTTGTAGCGGCGCAACAGGTGCACGATGCCGCGCGCGGTACACGGCAGCGGCGCCGGGTTGCTGAGCACCAGCCGCCCCAGGTTGGTCGGGTGCAGCCCGTCGGCGTCCTTGGTCGGGTCGACCCGCTCCAGCGCGGCGTTCTCATCGAGATGCTTGGGCAGCGGCAACTGGACGATATAGCCGGTGCAGTCGGGATTGGCGTTCAGTTCGTCGATGGTCTCGTCGAGCTTGGCCGTAGTGATGTCGGCGGGCAGATCACGACGGATCGAGGTGATGCCCACCTTCGCGCAGTCGGCATGCTTACCCCGGACGTAGGCCTGGGAGCCTGGGTCGTCACCAACCAGGATTGTGCCCAATCCGGGGATGCGACCTGATGCCGTCAACGCCGCCACCCGTTGCTTGAGATCGACGAAGATCTCGTCGCGGGTGGCCTTGCCGTCCAGTGTGATTGCGCTCACGCCTCACAGTCTGGCATGCCTGGCGCGGTGCCTATGACGGCGACCCGCTGCGCCCGGCTTCGCCGCGCTGGCGATCGCCGTGGCGCCGATGACGGCGACCCGCTGCGCCCGGCTTCGCCGCGCTGGCGATCGCCGTGGCGCGATGACGGCGACCCGCTGCGCCCGGCTTCGCCGCGCTGGCGATC
>Ga0209693_10000156_pt1 | contig 25928 bp, 23 predicted proteins | sample HubBroMetageWRM3_FD_188345 | JGI IMG/M metagenome (GOLD analysis project Ga0209693, IMG submission 188345) | Warmed soil microbial communities from the Hubbard Brook experimental Forest, New Hampshire - Hubbard Brook CCASE Soil Metagenome WRM 3... | ecosystem: Environmental > Terrestrial > Soil... | reverse complement strand
AGTTAGAAACCGGACTGAAGATGTCGCTCGATTATTTCCGCAAGGCCGTAACCGAAGAAACCGCCGCAGCCAAGTAGTCAACATAGCCAACCTGAATTAATCCTTGTCATTCCGAACCGGGCCAAAGGCCGGGTGAGAACCTGCCCTGAGCGAAGCCGAAGGGAACCGGCTGTTGACTTTCTCAGCCCGATCACGGCGACGATGGTACAATCCCGCCCCACGGTTAGTCAGGCATGAATGAAGCCCTCGCACATCCGCCAGAGCAGGCGATCCCGCGCTTCGATCCGGTTGCAACCATCGCAGTGGCGCAACTGCTTGGCACGTCACTCTGGTTCAGCGCGAATAGTGCCGCAGACGATCTGCGCCGGGCCTGGGGTGCGAGCGTTTCCGACATCGGAATTCTCACCAGCGCAGTTCAGTTGGGCTTCATTCTCGGTACGCTGGTTTTTGCGCTCAGCGGATTGGCTGACCGATTTCCCGCCAGCAGAATCTTCTCTGTTTGTGCTCTTCTGGGCGCAGCCTTCAATGCCTGCTTCGCGTGGCTGTCGACCGGCATCGCGAGCGGCGCCGCGTTCCGGTTTGCGGTCGGTATTTGCCTCGCTGGAATTTACCCCATCGGCATGAAGTTGATCGTGAGCTGGGTCCCCGAGCGGACTGGTTCCGCGCTCGCTTATCTCGTTGCCATGCTCACGCTCGGTACCGCGCTGCCTCATGCGCTGCGCCTGATTGGAGCCGCATGGAAATGGCAATACGTTATCGGAACTTCCTCCGCTCTCGCCGTTCTGGCAGCCCTGCTGATCCGTGCCCTCGGTGACGGCCCTCACCTTGTACTTCGCAGGGGCCCAGGTACCCAGATGGGAGGTGTTTTTGGAGCCTTCGCATCTCGCGACTTTCGTGCAGCCGCTCTTGGCTATTTCGGCCACATGTGGGAGCTCTACGCATTCTGGACCATCGTTCCCTTACTCATCGTCCGTACGTCACTTAACCTGAACCTGCACAACTTCAAAGTTTCTGGACTCGCCTTCGCCATCATCTCTGTCGGTGCGCTGGGATGCATTGCGGGTGGTCTCTTCAGCCGTAAGGTGGGCAGCGCACGTGTGGCGGCGGTATCACTTTCGCTTTCCGGGCTTTGTTGTTTTATCTTCGCGCTTGCCTGGCGGGTATTCTCTCCAGTGGCGCTTCTGGCACTGCTCCTCGTCTGGGGGGCCGCCGTGGTCGCCGACTCGCCGCAGTTCTCCGCGCTTTCGGCTCGGGCTTGTCCTCCCAATCTGGTTGGCGCCGCACTGGCGATTCAGATCTCTATCGGCTTCGCCATCACCATCGTTTCCATCGCTATCGTCACCGGCCTCTTCAATCGTTTGGGGGCGGAGGTTGCTTGGGTGCTTTTGCCAGGTCCGTTGCTCGGACTTCTTGGCTTCTATCCACAGTGGGCACGGACCTTCAGTCCCTCACGATAACCTCGGTCGTCCACGGCGCCCGTGTGACATCCGACCCCGGCTCGCCTCTCTATTCACCCACCGCAATGTGCCTTTGCTCGGAACGTGATAAATTGTCATTCGCAATTTAAAAAGCAAAATCCCATTCTGTTTCCACCTATGGAGAACCACTCGATGCGAACGCTCGTCTTCAGGATCGTGATCCTAACCATCGCCACTGTCGCGCTGCCGCTTACCCTCGTTCACGCGCAGGCAAAAGAAGAAACGTCGACCGTCAAGGTCGAAGCTACCAAGACTGACACAGCGAAGCCCGACCAGTTCAAAGCGGAACAACAGGCCAGCAAAGGCTCAGTCACGATCGGTGGAAACGCCATTAACTACGATGCTTATGCCGGCACGCTCATCGTGCATCCCAAGGGCTGGGATGACGTCCCGCAGAATGCCGACCCCGATCCCAAGAACAAGGGTCCGGAAGCCAGCATGTTCTACGTTGCCTACTTCAAGTCCGACACTAAAGGCGCACCGCGTCCAGTCACGTTTCTTTATAACGGCGGTCCGGGTTCCTCGACCGTGTGGCTTCATATGGGAGCATTCGGGCCGAAGCGCGTGGTCACCGCCGACGACACCCACACCCCGGCCGCGCCGTATTCGGTTGTCAACAACGAATACAGCCTGCTCGATGCGACCGATCTCGTATTTGTGGATGCTCCCGGAACCGGCTTCAGCCGGCTCAGCGGGAAAGATCGCGAGAAAGCCTTCTACGGTGTCGACCAGGATGCCCAGGCCTTCGCCGATTTCATCTCTCAGTTCCTGGCGAAGTATGGACGCTGGAATTCGCCGAAGTATTTGTTCGGCGAAAGCTACGGTACCACGCGATCCGCTGTTCTCGCCAACGTGCTCGAGAACGAACGCGACGTCGACTTCAACGGTGTGATTCTTCTGTCCCAAATCTTGAACTTCTCGCTGGATTCGGACTTCCCTAACTTCAATCCCGGCGTCGATGTACCTTATCAGCTCAATCTCCCCACCTACGCCGCCTCTGCGTGGTATCACCACAAACTGCCGGAGCAGCACCCCGACCTTCGATCTCTACTAACCGAGGTCGAACACTTCGCCATGAACGAGTACGCCCTCGCTCTCGGAGCCGGCTCTTCCCTTCCGGCGGACCAGCGCCATGCCATCGCGGCCAAGCTTCATGAATACACCGGCCTTCCCGTTGCCTACATCGAGAAAGCCGACCTTCGTATCAATGGCGGAGAATTCGAGAAGAATCTGCAGGACGACAGCAACTTGACTACCGGCCGGCTCGACACTCGCTTCTCCGGCCCTACCTTTGATCCGCTCAGCAAGGAAGCTGACTACGATCCGCAATCGTCGGCAATCTCCTCAGCTTACGTTTCCGCGTTTAACGACTACGTACGAAAGGAACTCAAGTTCGGCGAGAACCGCGAATACAAGCCGGAAATTGAGGTCTACAAATGGTGGAGTTTTGCACACCAGGCTCCCGGTCTTCCCTTTGCGTTCCCTGGAGCAACCAATGTGATGCTCGATCTCGCCGTCGCGATGAAATCTAACCCGACCCTGAAAGTCCTCTTGAATGCCGGTTATTTTGATCTAGCCACTCCGTATTACGAAGGCGTTTACGAAATGCAACATTTACCGATTCCGCCTGATTTGCAAAAAAATATCGAGTTCAAGTTCTACGAATCCGGCCACATGGTCTATGCCCACGAGGCCTCGCTGAAAGCGATCCACGATAACGTGGCCGCTTTCATCCAAAAAAGCTATAACGCCAAAACGAAGTGAGTCACAACCGGAGAAGCGATTTGCCGCGAGGGTAAGAAAAACTGAGTACTGAGAACTGGGAACTGTTCTTAAGAGCTTTCGGTCATTGTCGCCGCGAACTCGATCAACTGCTGCACTCCGTGGCGTTCGTCCCTGGTGTTCAGCATGAACGAGACGCCCATCCCGTACCCGGGATGCGAGGCTTTCACCACGCCGCTCAAGCGCAATTTCATATCCTGGGTGCGCACCGTAATCTCCACCAGTGTGCCGGCTGGAAAGGCCAGCGGCATCTCGAGATAACACCCACCGGGGGCCAGATCGCTCAGATAGCAGTAGTTCCGCACTGAACTTCCCCTCTGGTAAACTTCCGCTCCCAGACGGCAGGCATATCGAGTCTGCCCGCGGCGGTTATCCGGCTTGCGGGCTGCCCCTGCTTCCCCTTCACTGCTCTGCGCTTCTTTCCGCTCAACCTGCTGCTCCGCCGCAACTGATTCTTCATTCGGGCGGATGGAAGGTTCCACCGTCTCGATCTCCGAGACCGCCTCCTGCTGCGGCGCTTCGGCCGCGTTCACCTTCAACCACTCTTGCAGTACCCGCCGCGAAGCTTGCGGCACATCCATAAACTGGATTCCCGCGCGCCCGTTCCAATCCTGCCACACCACCTGTCCCGAGAGCCGCACATTCTTCATCTGCCCGGGCAGCTGAAACTGAAAATAAACCTTACACGTGGGCGGCAGCTTCTTGCCAAAGTTCACTCCCATGCCATCTTCTGCCAGGTTCACCAGCGTAGCTTTGGCTCGTTCTTCCCCGGCGTAGTCGATGGTCGCGTGCGTATGCACGGCAGCGCGCGCCTTGCGGCGTTTGTCCCGATGCAGCACGGTTTGCGCTGCCCGCAGCGTGCTCAACGCCCGCTCGTGGGATACCGGCTTGTACAGCACGAAGTTCACTCCCAGCGAAAACATCTCCCGGATGCTCTCCTGCCCCGCCACCACTACCACGGTCAGGGTCGAATCATTCAGCCGTGAAGACCGGCTCTCGTGCAGTAGCGCGACAACTCCCGCCTGCGTCTCGCAGTCGAGAATGATCAGGTCATAGCGTTCCTGCGCCAGCCTCACCGCCGCGCGGACGTTGTCCGTGCACAACTCCACCTGAATGCCGAGTTCTTCCAGCACGTGCCGTAGCACTTCCACTGATGCTTTGTCCGAGCAGACTAAGAGCGATGAAAGAGTCATACCTTCATGCATCCTAGGATCACTCCAGTTCTTCCGACAAGTTACCGCGGTCATCCCTACTGCCGCGGTTTCCCAGGGGCCGTGACCTAACTCCACTGCCCTCAACCCCGGTGACCTCAGTCACCACCACGATTACAAAAGACCAATAGTCCTGCGTTGCACCGTGGTGCTTTGACGCCATCACCCCAGCTTCCTAGGATGAAGACTGCCCCACCGTAGGCAGTGCCGGTTGGCCTGCTCCCCGAACGGTCGCAGGTTTTCTCTGTCCGGTTGGGCTCTTGGAAATCTTGAGTTGGAAATCTTGGGGATGAGAGTTGTATTGATTGCGGTCAACAGACGATACGAGGTTCACGACCGGTAAGGAACTTATGCCATCGCGCAAAAATAACGGGTTCTCGCTCCTCGAACTGATGATTACCGTCAGCCTCGGCCTGGTGATGGCCGGGGTCACGTTCATCTACCTCACGCCCTCAATGAATAGTAGCCACATGAACTCGGCGTATGAGACCACTTTGATGGCGCTGCGGAACACTCGCAACCTGGCCATCACTCAGGGTCACCAGTACCAGGTCAATTTTAATCCGGGTGGCTTTCCTCCTGGCACTATTCAGGTTGAATACCAGCCGCCGATTGTGCCTCCCGCGGTTGCCGCGGCGCCGCTGCAACAAGTCAATACCTACACCCTTCCACTCGACGTCTCTTTTGCCCTGCCAGCGACTCCCCCCGCCAATGCGCCGGACTCCCCTCCTCCGCTTGTGACTGGGGGCACCGCCATCGATTTCGAATCCACGCCCGCCGGGGTCCCCCTGGCCTGTCAATGCGTGGTCTTCATGCCCGACGGCTCTGCGCGAGATAGCCTGGGCAACTACAACAGCGGCATCGTTTACCTAACGCGCGTCGGTGACACTGTCTACAATTCGCGAGCCGTCTCGGTGTGGGGTGCCAGCGGCAGAATCCGCGGATGGACAATTGGCATGGTAGGTGGCGCGAAAGAATGGGTGCAACAATGACCGAAACTAAGAAATCCGTCAGGACGCTTCGAGCCCAGAGCGGTTTCACGCTGATCGAAGTCATGATCGCGATCGCGATCATGAGCATCAGCATGCTCGCCCTGATCGCAACCTTCGGCACCGCGATCGCCGCGACCGAATCAGCGCAGGAAGATCTCATCGCCCGCCACAAGGCACTGGATGCCATGGAAAGCATCTACACCGCGCGCAATAGCCAGCAGTTGCCTTTTTCCTCCATCAACAACGTTGCGGCCGGCGGCATCTTCTTGCCGGGTGCTCTTCCTCTGAGGTGCGCTGGACCGGATGGTCTGGTCGGCACGGGCGACGACGTCGCCTGCACCGCTCCCGATACTGGCGCAGCTTGCCCGGGAGGAGTGGAGTGCCTCATACTGCCCGGCCCCGATGGCATTCTCGGCGAGGCTCCCCCCAACGATGACATCCCTTATAGCCTAGGCAACTTCACCCGAAGCATCACGTTCAATCAGGTGTTTATGCCCAACGGCACTGTCAACACGAATCTCATCGCCGTCACCATTACGGTTGCCTATACCAAACCAGGATGGCCGGCGCGCTCGTACTCCGTGAATGGCCTGATCTCCAGCTACCACTAAGCCGGAACAAAACCATGAAGATGCCTATCTCAAAATCGCAACGCGGCTTCAGCCTCCTGGAAATGCTCGTCGCTTCCTCCATCGGCTTGATCGCCATTATGGCGATGACCCAGCTTTTCAACATGGGTATGAACGCCACCCTTACGGTGACTCAGCGCGCCGATACCCAGCAGAATATGCGGGCCGCCGTCGAGTTGATGACCAAGGACATCAGCATGGCCGGCGCTGGCCTTCCTTCCGGTGGTCTGCAGTTGGCCAATGCCGATGGCTCCAGCAAAGTTGCCTGCAATCAGACCGGCACCTGCTACGTCACGGCTGACACTTATCCGCTGAGCGGAAGCGGGGTCGCAAATTATATGTATGGCATCTTGCCGGGCTTTGGCAACGGAGTGCAGAGCGCCGCTATCATCGCTGCCGCTCCCGCCGCGGTGAATGACAGCATAACTTCGATCTACTGCGACTACAACTTTCCGCTGAACAACTTCGCGTTTACTTTCCCCAGCGGAACCCAAGCCACGGTGGGCGCTGCGACTACTATCACCGCGGGCGACCCCACGAACATTCTTGCCGCAGGCGGCCTCACCGTGGGCGACCTGGTGCTGTTCACGGTTAGCACGCCCGGCACTGGCAAGACCGCCCAGGGTACCAGCTACGCACAGACGGCCGCGGCAGTCGGCGAGATTACCGGCATCCCCAACAACACTACGATCAATTTTGCGTCCGCCGACGCCCTCAATTTCAACCAGACCGGCGCCAACAGTCTCGCCTCAGTCGCCGCCGCCGTCACTGCGGCGGGAGCCGAGACCACAGCATGCCGCCTTTACGCCGTCACCTATTTCCTGCAGGTTCCTCCCGCGGGCGGAACTCTGCAAACGCCTCGTCTGATGCGTCAGGTCAATGGACTCGCTGCCGTCCCCGTTGCCGATGGCATCATCAATCTGCAGTTCAGCTACGACGTCATCAATAACACTCTTGGGACGATCAGCGCGAATCAGTCCAATCCGATCGGCGCCGGGCTCTCACCTGCCCTGATTCAGAAGGTCAACATTTGGGTGCTGGGAGAGAGCATTACTCAAGCCGGGAAAAAATCCCAGAGCATGTATCTGGCGAGTTCCATCAGCACTCGCAATATGAGTTTCTGCAATTCTTATAGTGACCAAACCACCGCTTGCCAATAAATGGCGGTCTGAGGTTCTGGCTGTGCGCTTGGAGGGGGAGATATATGGGTAAAACTATACGAGATTCGCGAGGCTTCACGCTCATCGCGGCGCTATTGCTGACCGTCCTGCTGTCGGGTATCGCCGTGGGACTTTTGTACATGGTCAGCAATGAAGAACGCATGGGCGGCAATGACCTGGAAGGCAGTCTCGCCTTCTACGGTGCTGAGTCTGGCATCGAAAACCTGACTGCTCAACTCTCCCAGCTGTATCAGACCTCGCAGACTCCGACTGCCCCGGCCCTTTGTGCGCTCACCGCTCCCGCCAATAACCCGACTCTGGTTAACGGTTCGAACATTACCAGCATGAATTACAACGTGGGCATTGGCTGGCCGACAAACAACCTCTGTGTAAACGGCGCCAATACCGCTACCACGAACCCGACCGGCAATTGGGATATCGTCGGTTCTGGTTCCGATCAGGGCATGGTGGCAACACTTATCCCCTACACGTTGACGGTGACTGCGACCCGCGCCTCCACTGCCGGTGAGGCCACCAACAACGCGGCTCTTACCAACATCACGGGCGCGTCGGTCAACTTGTCGCGTACCGTGGAAGTGGCTCTGCTTCCGGCTTTCGAGTTCGGCGTTTTCTGCGACGGCGACTGCGATTACTTTGCCGGTCCAAACTTCAATTTCGGCGGCCGGGTTCACACCAACGGGAATCTCTTCCTCGCCTCCGGCGCCGACCTCACCTTTACCGATAAGATCGCGGCCGTGGGCCAGGTCATCACCACCCAGCTCGAGAATGGTTGGCCGACCGCTACGGACTACGGCGGAACCGTATACGTGCCCAACGCCGCGGGTGGTTGTCCCGGTGCTCCGGGGACCGGACCTGCCGCAAATTGTTTAGCGGTTCCCGCTGGCAGTTGGAGTGGCGGATTTCCAGCCCCTCCGGCCCCCGCCACCTGCACGGCTGACTGCGGAGGCTTAGCCAACGCGGGCTGGAAGGGGATTTCCACCACCACCTTCAACAGCTTCATCACCAACGGACTGACGGGCGCGACTAAGTTGCAGTTGCCTTTTGTTAATTCAGCTAATAAGGTTGGTGCTATCGATATTGTTCGCCGGCCGCAGAACAGTGATACTCCACTCTTGAGCAATTCCCGCCTCTATACGGAGGCTTCGATCCGCATCCTGCTTGCCGACACCCAAGCCGATCTTCACCCTGAGCGCGGCGCTCTCGGTGATGGTCAGGACATACAGCTAGGCGTCACAACCGTTGGCACCACCACCTCATCCGTCAACATCGTCGGCACGGGCAACTACATGTACTACGGCGTGGCCACTGCCGGAACGAACGGATGGGTTGCGCCCACCAACCCCGCGACTGGCACAGCATACGGCTGGACGAATTGGCCGCTTTTAAGCCAGATCACCAGCAGCCCGGCCAGCGTCGCCGGCGCTGCTCCTAATGCCGCGTCCGTTTGGCTGCGCGTCGAGTACCTGAACAACGCCAACGTCTGGGTCGGAATCACTACGCAATGGCTGGGATACGGCTTCGGCCGCGGCTACAACACACCCCCTACGGCTCCCTATGTCCTCGGAGGCGCGAACCTACCTTGCTCCTTATACCCCACGCCCCCCGCGGGTCAGTGTTACAACCCCATCAGCCCGGCGATCTTGATTCTGCAGCAGCTCAACCAGGGCGTCGCGACCGCCAGCGCCGTCGAAGCTGACAAGCTCGACTCCAGTGGAACGGCCGCCAACTGGATTCCCATCAACTTCTATGACTCACGCGAAGGCGAGCCGCGCGACGTTAACACGCGGCCCACCAACACCACTGCCACCAAAGGCACAACGGTCTACACTCCGTGCAGCCCAATCGGGGTCATGAACGTGGTCGAACTGGATGCGGGCAACTTGTGGCTCTGGCTGCAGGGAGTCGCGCCATATGCCGGCAGCAGCGGCCCATTGGTGAACAACACTAACTTTAACGGCTACATTCTTTATTTTTCGGATCGTCGTGGCATGTTGCCCGATCCCAACCCGCCCGGCGCGGCCATTTACAACGGCATCACAGGAGCAGCTGGGCTTGAAGACACGATCAATGGCGCTTCCTCCACTGGGGTCACGGATGGCAAGCTGGAACCAGCCACCTATTACGGCTATTCGCCGGAAGACGTGGACGAAGACACCTACTTCGACAACTACGGCCAAAAGAACCTGGCAGCGGGATTCGGATTGACTGGTGCCTTCACCAGCACACCGTACTTCCCGATTCCGGCTAATGCTGCGACCGTTAGCGCGAACCAGGTGAACTGTAATTCTTATACCTTGACCGCGGGCGGCGCTATTGAGACGTATCCGACCGCAACTGGAACGGCAGGCGCGACCGCGTTCGCGGGAAATCCGCAGAACAATGTCGTCTACGGCCCGCGACACGGACTGCGCCTCGTTGATGGTGGCATGAGTGCGAAAGGCGTGAGTTACTTGCCCCAGCCCATCGCCCCAGCGACTAGCGGCAACGGCTTTACCGTCGCTTCTGAAGAACCGGTCTATGTGTGGGGAGATTACAACACCGGCTCCGCCGATCCTCTCTGGCCCGCCGGAGCCACCCCCACGGCCCCACATTCGGCAGCTTCAATCATCGCCGATTCCGTCACGCTGCTCTCCAACCCTCCATCGAACGCCACACTCCCGACCACGAAGACTGGCTGGACCGATGTCGAAAGCTTCCTGCAGCCGGGAGTGGCAAACAACCGGCCGGGAAACAATAGCTATTACCGGATGGCGATTGCTGCGGGCAAGAGCGTTCCGTTCTTCGAGCCGGCCTGGGCCGTGACCGCCGGCTTGAAGGATTTCGGCACCGACGGCGGTATGCATAACTTCCTCCGCTATCTCGAGGACAGAAGCGATGGCATCAACGGAGGCGGCGGTACCGTGAACTATGCGGGCTCGCTGATCAGCATGTATTACTCGCAGTACCTAACCGGCGTGTTCAAGTGCTGTAACACCGTGTACGGCGCTCCCACGCGAAACTATTTCTTCGACACGCAGTTCCTGAATCCGACTCAGCTGCCTCCCGGAACACCGATGTTCCAGGACGTGGTCAGTCTGAGCTATCACCAGAACTTCACGCCACAATAAGCTCACAAACCGCCAACAGCACCCCGGTCCAGTTCAACGGACCGGGGTGCTTTTTTTGTACTATTCCGCTGCCCGGGGTTCTTCTCGTATGATTCGCGGATTAAAATCGATACAGTCCTAACTCGATCAATCGATGAACACATCTTCGCTATCAGAGCACGAGTTCCGCGGCCAGCTTGCTCATGAAACCAATCGCCGCAGCTCTAGCTGGATCTGGATCCTGTTCTCCCTCTGCGCCCTCGCCGCCATCGGCCTGTTCTTTATTCCGGCCTTCATCATTCGTCCCTTCCGTTACCAGGCGCAGCGCGCACTCTTGGTTGCCATGGCTCTGCGCCAGCGCGCTCCCCTGGGCACGCTGACAGCGGGCGTCGCCTGTTTCGGTCTCGCCTTCGTGTTGTGGAAAACCGTCGGCCCCTGGCGCCGAGCCCTGCTCGTGCTCGCTCTTCTTCTTGTCACCTTCTCGGCCGTAATGGCGCGTCAAAACTATTTCGAGTGGATGTTCCACCCTATCGCGGGCGCGCAATTCCTCGCGCAATCCGAGAGCAAGCTTGACCCCAAGGAAATGATCTTGGCAGTCCGCTTCGGCGGCGACGCCCGCGCCTATCCCATCAGCCAGATGGCTTACCATCACGTCCTCAACGACATCGTCGGAGGCGTGCCTATCGCGGTCACCTATTGAACGCTCTGTCACACCGGTCTGGTGTGGACGCGAACGGTGAACGGAAGGGTGCTGCACTTTTATCTTGCCGGCATCAACAACCAGAACTTCCTGATGCGCGATAAAGAAACCGGAAGCTGGTGGCAACAGATCACCGGCAAGGCGATCTATGGTCCGCTGCAAGGCGCAACGCTCGAGCTCGTGCTCAGTGACGAACTAACTTTCGGCGAGTGGAAAAGCGAATTTCCCTCCGGCCGAGTGCTGGCGCCCGTGGCCAAATACACGAAAGAGTACGAACCCAACTGGGAACCGGAAGTAGCCAAACTGCCGGTGGTCGTCAGCTTCCCCGGAACGGAACTTAAATCGCGCGATGTAGTGGTCGGACTCACCGTCAACGGCGTCGCCCGCGCCTATCCTTGGGAAGCTTTTGCGAAACAGTCTCCGGTTGTAGATCACGTCAACGGAACACCGCTTCTGTTGGTGCTCGGGCCGGACGGCAAATCGTTCCGCGTCTTCCTGAGCCGCATCGACGGCCGCGATGCTGAATTCTTCCTGCAGGGCGATGACACTACCGACACCTCAGGCGAGAAAAAAGCTTGGACGCTGGTCGACGCCAGCACCGCCAGCCAGTGGAACTTTCAAGGTTGTGCCACCTCCGGGCCTGCGCAAGGAAAATGTTTGGACCGCATCCCGGCCCTGAAAGACTATTGGTTTGACTGGCGCAACTACCATCCCGACACGACCGTCTACAAACACTAGGGCAAATGCTTAAAATCAGAATGACAACAGGAGGACTCGTAGGTGTCTATCATTCACGCGATCTTCTGGGACGTTGGAGGAGTGCTGCTCACGAACGCCTGGGACCACAGCGAACGCGCGGCGGCTCTCGAACGCTTCCATCTCGACGAAAAAGAGTTTCACTCGCGGCACGAGATGGTCGTCTCGTCATTTGAGCGCGGCAAGATCACGCTCGACGAATACCTGGATCGCACCGTGTTCTACCGCGATCGACCTTTCACGCGCGAGGAGTTTCGCGACTACATGTTCTCGCTCTCACAGCCCATGCCTGAGGTTCTCGCCTTCGCGCGCGCTCTCGCCGGTTCCAGCAAATATTTCATGGGCACGATTAACAACGAGTCCCGCGAGTTGAACCTGCATCGCATCGAGAAGTTCGGCTTGCGCGAAATCTTCCGGCTGTTCGTGAGCTCCTGCTTTGTCGGACTGCGCAAGCCGGAGAGTGGCATTTATCGCTTGGCGATTGAGATCACGCAGTTCAATCCGGAAGAATGCTGTTTCATCGACGATCGCGCGCTGAACCTGGAATGCGCCGCGAAGCTGGGGATGCACACAATCCAGATGCAGACGCTGGAACAGTTGCGCGCGGAATTGCAGAAGTTGGGAGTGGAAGCAGTGGTCGATGTCCAGTGATCAGTGGCCAGTGTTTGACTTTACTGACCACTGGCCACTGGACACTGACCTCTAGCTCTTCCGCGGCTGCGGCTTCGCGGGCAAAGTCGCAGGTTTGGGAATATCCGATTCTGCGCCGGAAAGCGTGAGGTCGCTCGACCAGCATTCCGAGACCAGCTTCCAGTCTCCGCTGGCCTGCTTGGCGAAGACCCAAAGATACTTGCCGCGTTCTTCGCGCCGTTTACCGGCCGTTCCCGGGACCAGCGCGCTGTAGCGTCCCACTTCGTGAGCCAGGTCGCCGAGAACCTCCACCCGCATGGGATCGAGGGCCACTTCTCCTAGACCGGCTTCGAGGGAGGCGAAGAAGAACTCCCGCACCGCCACGGCGCCGCGGATCGCGGGAAGGTTCGACCGCAGCACCAGCGCGTCCGGCGCATAGAGTTCCATCAGTTCTTCGAGTTGCCGCGTATTGCAGGCTAGAACCCATTCCTGCGTGAGCCGGCGCACCGCAGCCTCACTGCGGCTCATGGGTTCGCCTTTGGCAGCTGCGGCAACTCTCATCCGGTCGGCTTCTCGCGCGCTCTCTGAGGCGTTGGAACGCGGGGCGCTCTCGGCGCTTGCGCTGCCTTGAAAATAGTGGTGATGGTAGTGGTGGTGGTAGTGGTGCGTACTCGCGGGAGCCTCGGGCTGGGGATGAACTTCATCACCGGCTTCCTGCGCTCGTCGTGCAGATTGCGGCACGTCCTCGTGGTCGAAAGCGTGTAAGGCATGAACGGAAGATGTGGGATCTGGCGACTGCGATGGCGCGGCTCCCAAGGGAAGGCCGCACATGCCGCAGAACTTGCTGCCCACGCGATTGTGATGTCCGCATGCATGGCAGGCATTGAGAGAGGTCGAAGTAGCGTCGAGCGTGGCGTCCTCGGCGGCGGCTTCGGAATCGGATTCCATGGTGAGGCGCTGCATGGCTTGAAGAGCCGCGGCAATGGCTTCCTGATTGGGTTTTGGTCGCCGCATTTCAGGATAAAGACGTTGGTAGATCTCGCCCAGAGCGGGATTGTGCGGGCCGATGCTGGGCATCGCATCTTCGGCATCCTGCGCCGGCGCGGAACTGGTTGGCCGGGCTAGTTTCTTATCTCTGTCCACGATTCAGACCGCCGTGCTTGGGGTCATTTTAGCTCAAGCGGGGGAATCTCAACGTCGGGAAAATTCGATTTTGCCCTCCGCCTCCGTGGGCACGCCGTTGCAGGTAGCGGGACGATACCGCCAGGCGCGGACAGTTCGCAGCACGTTGCGGTCGCCCGCAGGGCCGCCGCTCTGCAGGATCAGAGGACTATGCACGCGGCCGTCGGCACCGATGATGAAGCTCACTTTAACTTTGAGTCCCGATTCGACGGGAACCAGCAGCGGACCGGGTGTGGTCAACGCTTCCGGCGGTTGGGTATCTTCGCAGCGCGGGCGCGTGCTCACATGTGGGATGTCGCTGAACTCAGCGGCGCGAGTGGGAGTCTTGAAAACCTGATGTTCGCGCTCGGTAAAGACCGCGCGACTCAGACGCGCAGGCGGAACCTGCACGGAAGCCGCGCTGGTGGCGGAAACTACGAGGACAAGAAACCAAGGCCAGATGCGAAGCATACGGTGAAAACCTTCCAGGTCGAAGCTGCTGCTCTTACCTCTTCATCGGCACGTCTGGTGCCAGATGGAGAGAGGCTTAAGTATATTGCTGTCAATCGATTCCGGGAAGTTCGACGCGTGGGTGTGAAGGCGATTGCATATTTCATATGGAATATGTTGCCAGAGCCGGCGCAATCTCCTCCGGCACGTCCGTCGGAGACTTATCGTTTCGCGGGAGGCCGGAGGGTCAGCAGGGTGATTTCGGGAGGGCAATTCAGGCGCATGGGAACCCCGATTGTGCCCAAGCCAGCGCTGGTGTGGAGCATGAGTGGACCTACTTGGTAGGTGCCCCAAACGTATTTCTTCGCCAGCGCTGGCAGGTAAAGCGGAGGGAGGAACGGAATTCTGATCTGACCACCGTGAGAGTGCCCTGAAATCTGCAAGTCGATGGGAGATTTCGCCGCTTCATCGGCGAAGTCTGGTTCATGCGCGAGCAGAATAACGGCTTCGCTGGCGGGGACGCCGTGCATCGTCTTGGAGAGGTCGGCGGCTCCGTTCATTACATCGTTCACCCCGCCCAGCCAGAAACGTGCGCCGTCTTGCTCGATGGGTTGCGACTGGTTGGCCAGAACCTGGATGTTCTGGGCCTGGAGTGCGCGGGTCACGTGTTCGGGATCCGTAGCGTCATCGTGGTTTCCCATGACAGCCCAGAGACCGTGAGGCGCGCTCATCTGGCGCAAGAGGCTGGCGCAGGGCTCGGCGGCGAGCGCCCCTTTCGCTTCGTCGCCGATCGAGGACACGGTAACGAAATCTCCAGTGAGCGCGATCAGGTCGGGATGAAGATTGTTGACCATGGCAATCGCAGCGCGCAGGGGATGGACCGAGAAAATAGGATCGTAGTGGAAATCGCTGAGTACGGCGACGGTGAAGCCATTCAGCCGCTCGGGCCAGCGCTGAAGGTGAAATTCCTGGCGCACAACACGGGGAAGGTTCGGAGCCAGAAGGATCCCGTCTCCGACGATTGCGACTGCGCCGACAACGGCAACTCGTTGAAGAAACTGGCGTCTTGTGGTGGGCATCAACGGCAAACGGACATCACTCGGTAGAGGTCGATGGTATGCATATCCGTCCTTTCAGAATAACCGAATGGAGGGGTCTCGTGCAGACGGCGGCGCCCTGCCCCGACGTGCGCGCAGGGCAAACCCGACTCAGCACAGGTGCTGTGCCGCATCCGCGATCTCAGAAATTGAATGTCGCGATCAGGTCGATGCGCCGGTTGGCCGCACCATTCGAGAAAGGACCATTATCCGCAAGCCCATTCGGCGTGTCGAAAAACCGCGATCCCAAAATGCCGCTGGGGTTGCCGAAGTTGACTTTGTTGAACGCGTTACGTGCCGAAACGCCGAAGCTCAGATTGTAACGGCGATCAGAGGCGGGACCGGACATTCCGCCCGGCCCACCGCCGAACAGGGGACCGCGCGGACCACCGCCGCCACGACCACCACCGCCGCCGCCGGGACCGCCGCCCGGACTGCCACCGGTGTGGCTGATCTTCGGACCGAAACCAAAAGTCTTCGTGAGTCGCAGATTCACGGTCGCGTGCGCCGGACCGGAGCCGTAATTGATGGGAACAATTTTTTCGCCAGCCGTAGGTGCTGAGTCGAAGGTTCCAAGCGGGGTGCAATAGACGGTTGAGGGAGGCGTGTTCACAGTGGTCGGACAAGTCGCTGTGGAAACAAGTCCCGGACGATCGTTGAAGATGGAGTCGTCGTTGAGGTCATTGGTGGTAGTGATGTTGAAAGGGGAACCGGCCCAAGCGACGATGAAGGGGCTAAGCCGGAAGTTGAAGGGAAGGCCAAACGATCCGCCTAAAAAGAAACGATTGCGATAATCAAAGGACGCGCGGCCATAGTCGGCGCTGACGTTGTAAGAATTCGAGGGAAAGCTGGAAACTCCAGAAGTGTCGCTGTTGGCATAGTTCAGCACGTAGTAGCCAAAGAGCTGAACCTTCGATCCGATTCGTATGTTGGTGTTGGCCATCAACTGACTTTGCCGGAAGACGGCTTCGGAAGCATATTGATAGAGATTGAGATTGCCTAGGGGCGGCATTTGGCAGGGACTGCACGGAGTTCCGGGAAAAGGAGTGTTGGCGTTGATGGTGAGCAACTGATCAAAACCGCGAGAATTCAGGTAGGTCACGTTTAGCGTTGCGGACTTGGTGAGTTGTCGCTCTACACTGACGGCCGACTGCAATGTATAAGGCGCGTGCACGCGGGGGTTGATCTGGTAGATCGTGGGGGTGATGGGTACGGCTGCACCCGTGCAGGATGAAATGTCGGTCAGGCTCGAGCACTGAGGATTGTTAATAACGAACTGTTCCTGGGTGATGCCGTTCAAGCGCTCGGCTTCCAGGATTTGCGCTTCCTGAAAACGATCGTAAAAAATTCCAAAGCCGCCGCGCAGAACAACCTTCGGCGGAGCGCTCTTGCCTCCAACTCCCCAGGCAAAACCAAGCCGCGGCGCCCAATCATCGTGATCCTGGATGCCTGTCTGAGTTTCGAAACGCAGACCGTAGCTTAGAGTGATGTTCGGGCGCATCTTCCAGTCATCCTGATAGTAAAATCCAGCGTCGAAATTGCCCACCACCAGAGGCGGACTACCGACCGTGTAGGTGAGTTGGGTTGCGATCGGGGTTGTCGCATTTCCGCTATTCTGAACGGCGAACTCGTAAGAAACTGGGCAAGGAACCTCCCCGGCGGTAGGGACGCACGGGGTCTGCTGCGACGGAATGAGCAACGAAGAGAATGTAAATTCGCCATTGAATCCGGAAGTGGAGCTGTTTGCGTCACGGATGCCGCGGAGCCGCGCTCCAAACTTGACGGTGTGATTGCCGTGGATGATGGAAGTGTAGTTCTGCAACTCGTAATGGTCCTGGTGGTCAAGCTGGGTGCCCTGGTTGTTGCCTCCGCCGCCGAATGATCCCAGGACATTGAGGGTGGGCTGGCTGTTCAGGGCAAATTGATTGTCGAGCTCGCGCAGGTATTGGAAGCGTGTCTCATTCACGACCTTCGCGCCAAGGACTTGCGTATCGCTGATTTGTAAGGTGTGCTCGGTAGAGTCAGAGTTATACCCTTGAGAAGCCAAATTGAATTGACCGACGCCCTCGTTATCCTCGATATCGCGATAGAACTGATAGCGGACGGTCAGGGTGTTATTTTTGCTGAGTGCGTAGTCGAGACGCGGGGTGATATTGGTTCGATGCCTGGGAAAGGGTACCGCCTCGATGATGGGTGTCTCGGCGAAAGTGCTGGGATCAAGCGTTAAAGCATTCACCTCATTGAGATCGTGGATATTCCGGCGCTGGGCGTCGAGGAAAAAGGATGCTTTCTTGTTAAGCGGCCCCCCGACGTTGGCGGTAAATAGAGTGGAATCATAACCAGGCTGGTCGGCGCCACCGAACGGGTTGGGGGAGTTGAAGGCAGAATCATTTCCGTCGACCATCGCCTGGCCGTGAAACTTGTCCGTTCCGGGCCTGGTGAAGACCTCGATGCGACCGTAGCCCAGCTTATCGTATTCGGCGGAGAACGGATTCGAATTGATCCGAATTTCACGAATCGACTCTTTAGGAGGAAGCTGGCCCGCGGTAAAACCGTCGATGTAGAGCTGTCCGCCATTTGGTCCAGCAGAGGGACCAGCCAGGGCCTGTAAGTCCGTGAGTAATTCGTCGGGATCGTCTGGCAGCGCCTCCAGTTCTTTGCCGGAGATGGTAATGGCGCCGGCGTTGCTTCCAGGATTGACATCGACGGTCGGCGCGGTGTCGGAAACTTGAATTTTCTGCTGCTCGACTTCAATGGCCATGGTCACATTGAGGCGCAGGGGCTGATCAGTCGTGATGACCACATTGTCGTTTTCGTAAACCGAGAATCCCTGAGCGACGACGGTCAGTGAATACTGACCTGCGGCCAGTCCTTTGAATTCATAGAGGCCCTGTCCGTTGGCTTGCGCGGTGATGGCTGACGAGGAAATGGCCGTTGGCGTCATGACGACGTTGGCGTTGGCGATGGCCGCGCCGGAAGGATCCGTTACCTGGCCGCGCAAAGTGCCGGAGGCAGGTGGCGTTGCGGGGGAAGCTGTTTGTGCGGGCGGCGCTGTGGCCGCTTGCGATGAGGCAAACGTCGCACAGACCTGCAATGACAAACAGATCAAGGCTAGGCAGAAACACGTCCGAAACTTCATTCCATCATTCCATTCCACTAATAGTTTTCGATATGAGTCTTTGATGCAGCGTCAGGCCGCGGCGAGCCAACACTATGGACCGCCAGCGTCTCCGGAGGGTGCGCTCATGCTCCATGGCGTAAGCATCGCCGCGCTGCTGGCGCCCGGAGCGGCCTGGAGAATCGGTTCCACGCCACTGACCAGGGTGATGACCGTGCCCACGCCCGCGGTGCCCTCGGTCGACAGAATGATCACGGCATCGCCCTTGTGCAGATCAGCTAGTGTGGTCGCAGGCGCGCGGCTGAGCAAACGCTGCACATCCGGTGTGCCGCCTGGTCGCCCGTTCGCGCCGGCTCCACCTGCAGCCATCGCACCTGGCGCAGAGCCAGGATTTGCAGCTTGACCGTTCGTCGCAGAGCCGGAGCCCGATGCGGGACTGGGCGCCGCTCCCGCAGCCGCTCCTTTTAAACGCGCAGCAATCATCTGCGCCATGTCTGGGGTCAGATGACGAAGCTGGGAGTCTGGCGTGATCTTTATAACCACCGTTTTCTTCGACAATAGATCGTGAACGCTGAGAGTCGACGAACTTGCATCGGAGGAGTCGACGGTGCCTGCAATCCCAGGGAAGGATCCGGAGACAATTTCGTCCGCGGCAAGTTCGCCGCCATCAGCGCTGCGATTACCGCGCGCCCGCACCTGATCGCCGGGATGAACCTGCTGTAGTGTGCCCGCCTTGGCGTCATCGAATTTCACGGAGTCGGGCGCGTAGCGGCGAATCACTGTGTTGCTGGTCGTGTGAATGACGACATCCTTACTTCGTAAGGAGATGGTGACGGTTCCTGCCGCAGGATCGACAGCCTTGGCGAGGCCATCCACTCCGCGCTTTTGCCAGTCCTGCAGATCCTGCTGATGCCGCGCCTCGAGGTCGGAATGCGTCATGACGACCACGGTGGAGGCTGCGAGCGACAAGTTATCATCGGAAGCCTTGCCGGCCACCAGAATGCGGTCGCCGACCTGGAGATCCTGCAGCTGGATGGGCGTGGCATTCTTCAAATCCTTTTCGCCGGGAGCGATGCGCAGGATACGGGTTGTGGCCTGCACGGTGAAGCTAATGTCGGGACCGGTATCCGGCGTCAGCGTGACCACTGCGCCGTTTATGGCTTTGATGGCCCCGATGCGCCGGGTAGCAGCGCTTGTGCCCGCGGCTTGCTGCGCTTGCGGGCCGGCGGACATGGCATGGGACATGGCATGGCAGGAGGGTAATAGACGAACGCCGACTGCGCTTGCGGCACAGAGCGTGATCGCCAGAAACCGGTATGTGTTTGCGTGCATACGCTTCTTATTAATTTACATTGCGCGCTGCACAAAACCCCAGGATTTACAAAGTTTTACTTCAAGATGAACAACGTGTTACACGCGCAAAGGCAGAAACGGGAAAAGGCTTCGAGGCGAAATATGACCCGGACTGGTAAAACAATTATTCCGCGATGAGCAGGTTCTCCGCGAAAGGCCATTGCTCGTCAATCCATTGCGCTTCGCAACGGAAACCGGCGGTGCGGGCCATGGGAAGTATTTCCCGGGGCGAGTACTTATGGCTGCTTTCGGTCCAGATGGTTTCGCCCTCAAGAAGATCGACGGTCAGCTCGGCTGCGGGAATATTCACTGTCTGGCGGCACATAGACCGCAGATGCATCTCGACGCTGCGATCCTGGTGATTGATCCTAGCCACGTGCTCGAACTGTGCGAGATTGAAGTCGGCATCGAGTTCGCGATTGATGCGAGCCAGCAGGTTCAGGTTGAATGCTGCGGTCACTCCCAGTTCGTCGTCGTAGGCGTGAAGCAGTTGAATGTTGGATTTTTCGAGATCGGTGCCGAGCAGGAGTGCATCCCCGGCCTGGAGAATGCGGCGAACTTCGGTCAGGAATCCCATGCCGGCGGAGCGATCGAAATTCCCTATGGTGCTTCCCAGGAACAAGACAAGAAGATGCTGGCCGGTCGAGCGGTGCGCAGCGACTTCGAGCAGTCCATCGAGGTACTCACGCTCGAAACCGAGAATGCTGATGGACTCGATGTCGCGGAGCTCGCGCTCGCACATGGCGAGGGCGGATGGAGAAATCTCGATGGGGTAGTAGGCCGTGCGCTGGCGACGACAAAGAGCTTCGAGGATGTGGCGAGTTTTGCGGCCGCTTCCGCTGCCGAGCTCAGCCACAGAAACTGGAGTAGGCAGGCGCTCGACGATGTCATGACCGTGCCGCCGCAGCAGGCGCTCATCGGCGCGCGTGAGGCCATACTCCGGGAGATTGCTTATCACTTCGAACAATGCGGAGCCGACGTCGTCGTACAAATACTTCGACAGCAACTCCTTCTGACCCGGCTTGGTGAGACCGGCCCGCACATCGGCTGCGAATTCATAGCTTGCATTCGGAGTAATGGCTTGAACCAGCATGTTGGCAACTCCTTGATGACGAATCGTCAGTGGCTTACGCAACGAAATCCGGTGTAAACGAATTGGTAGTGCGCCTGGAACCAGTTGCGGAACGTACGCCGCAGCATACAGGCCGCGGTTCGCGCCGATCCGCCTTTCATGACGAAGTGTTTGCCGTCGAAGAAATCAGCGGAGTAGCCGCGATAGAACGGGAATGGCTCGAATCCGGGGAACGGAGCGAACTGGGTGGAAGTCCACTCCCAGCCGTTGCCCAGCACGCCTTGAACGCCGAAGGCGCTCCGGCCTTCAGGAAATGCATTTACGGGGACCGGATCCCATCGTACGAAGTCGAAGTTGCCGAAGCTGTCAGTGGGAGCTTCGTTCCCCCACGGGTAGGCTTGTTCGTTGCCTTGAGGCGTGCCGTATGCGGCGCGTTGCCACTCGGCTTCAGTGGGTAACGACTTCCGTGCCCACTTGGCATACGCCTTCGCTTCTGCCTGACTCACATAGACTGGCCAATCCAATGGCAGAGGAACGTCGTCAAACATGGTGCGATAGAGCCACTGCTGGCCTTCCCGCTTCCAGAAAGCCGGATGCGAAATTCCCTGAGCAGACTTCCAATTCCAGGCTTCGTTATCGTCATTGGCCTTATCGCTGTCAATCCAGAACGCATGCGTTTCGTAGCCGCCGGCATTGATGAAACCCAAATACTGCCGGTTTGTCACTTTGTACTGATCGATGGCAAACCGCGGGACGTTGATTGCGTGAGCTTCAAATTCATTGTCCCAGCCGAACGACTCGCTGCCACGTTCAAGACCGAGGGTGACGACGCCAGCGGGAATTTCGAGGCTGCGGTGAGCCACAGGCGGAGTGATCACGCTTGGCGATTCTTTCTGAACTCGCCCGCGAACTTTGCGATCAAGCGGCAGCTGATGCAGCATGTAAGCGAGCGTTTCGGCGTGCATGAGGCGGTGCTCTATGGCTACGTTGAGCAGAGTGGTGAGGGAAAATCCGTCGCTTGTGCCACAGCTGGGATCGAGGAGCGTCTCGGATAGTCTGTCGTCGAGCGCGCCGCGAATTTTTCTGACGTAGTCCTGTACCGCGGCGATCGAAGGCCAATCGGCGGGCTGATCGGTGGGAAGTCCGCCGCCGACTGGATCGATACCGAAGGCGAACAGCCGGTCAAATTCGGGATCAAAGCTCTTCAGTCCAAGAATACGTGCGTGGAGCAGATTCCAATCGAAGGCCTCCAGATGCCCGATATAGAAGATGATGCGGTGACGCTCGGGAATCGGGCGTTCGTAAAGAGAATCAGGCTTGACCACCGCGAACAGGTCGTCGGAGCGACGACGGGCGCCTTCGAGTTGCTCGATCAGATCGTGACGGATGGTGGGGTCGCTCTGCGTGGCAAGCATTTCGGACCTCTCAAATTCCTTGGTAAGCGGAACAAACAACAATAGGCGACTGGCGCGAGTGGGTCGCATTCTATGCTCCCAGGCGCCCCAGCGCCATAGGGGAATGTCCCTATCGGTATTTCGTGGCGACGCCTGCATCGCCCGACGCAGGCGGCAGATTGTCCCCTCGCAGACCTTTAGATGACGACTGGCTGGAAGCGGTTCCACTGAAAACAACCTTTCGGAGGGTCCCTTGCTCCGTTCGGCTGGACGGCCGAGGCGGCCGTCCCCACGGGAAACATTCGGTGGAGCTTACGGGATCAATCCCTTACTGCGCAGGAATTCGTGCGCTACCTCCTTCGCATCGCGATGCTGGCCGTCGAGAGCGTAATTTAATTGCCGCATCTCCTGATCGGAAATCTTGCCGCCTAATCCGGCAATTGCCTGGGAAACTTCGGGATGCTGCTGCTCGGTTTGCTGGCGGACGACTGCTACCGCCTCGTAAGGCGGGAAATAGTGGCGGTCATCATCGAGTACGAACAAATCGAGAGCTGGAATCAGCCCGTCTGTGGCATTGCCGGCGGCAAAATCAATCTGATGATCTTTTAATGCCGGGGCGAGCAAGCCCAGATCCATGATGCGGGGCGGGGCGGCAAAGTGCAAGCCGTAGGCCGCGGCCAGCCCGGCGTACCCGTCAGGGCGCTCCATGAATTCGTAGCCGAATCCGGCTCGCCATTGCGAAGCGAATGCGGCCGCTTGCGACAGAGTTTTTAGATTCAGGCGGCGCGCGTCTTCCCCGCGAATCTCCATCGCAAAGGTGTTGTTGAAGCCGAACGGCGGCCCGAGCGTAAGCCCGAGGCGCGCTTCATATTGACTCTTGACCTGCTGATAGACTTCCGCCTTATCGCCGCCAGTCTTCTGCTTAAGGATGGCGGTCAGCGCGGTTCCGGTGTATTCGGGATAGACGTCGATGCGCCCGGCCAGCAGAGCCTGCTGGCAGATATAAGTTCCTGCGAGATAGAAACGGCGCTCGACCTTCAGGTGAGTATGCGCTTCGATCTGTTGTGCGATGAGTTCGCCGAGGATCAGCGATTCGGTGAAGTTCTTGGAACCGATCACGATGCGATCGGAGTGCGAGTCCGCGCACGACGACAACAACAAGAGAGCTGCGAGAAGCGAACAGAGTGAAATCCCGCACCGCTCGAGGAAACCGCGAAGCCGTCGATTGCGATTGGGTTTCATTGTGGCCGCAAACGTTTTTCCAACCATCCCAAACCAAAATCTGCCGACAGTGCGAGAACGGCGGCGGGAATCGCTCCCGCGAGAATGAGCTGATTGTTGACCATGGCGAGGCCGCGAAAGATAAATTCGCCCAGGCCACCGGCGCCGATCGCTGCCGCAATGGTAGCCAGTCCCACTGAGACGACGACCGCAACTCTTACACCGGAGAGAATCACGCTCATCGCCAACGGCAGTTCGACCTGGAATAAGAGCTGGCTGTTGGTGAGTCCCATGCCCCGGCCGGCTTCGACCACCGCAGGGTCGACGCCCCGGATGCCGGTGTAGGTGTTGCGAATCACGGGCAGCAGGGCGTAGAGAGTCAGAGCCAGGATCGCCAGGCGATCGGCGCGATCGCCCAGCCAGGGCACAGGCAGCAGGAAGCCAAAGAGGGCGAGGCTGGGAATCGTCTGAATAATGTTTGCCGTTCCCAGCACTGGCCTGTTCCACACCGGCCAGTGCGCGCTCAGTATACCTAACGGTATGCCCACCACTACCGCGAGCAGCGTGGAGATGCCGACCAGCCAGAGATGCTCCAGCGTGAGTTCGACGATCTGATCCTGGTTTTGCAAAAAAAAGTGTAAGAGGTTCATGAAGCGCCTCGACTTGATGAATCCAGTCCATCTGCGAAAGCTTGCACGTAGGCGGCGGCCAAGGGATCGCTGGAGCGCAGGAATTCTTCCGGAGAAAGAACCGCGACCAGCCGGCCCGCTTCCATGAGCGCGATGCGCGACCCGAGCCGAAGTGCTTCGCGCAGGTCGTGCGTCACGAATACTACTGTCTTATTCAGCCGCTGCTGCAGGGAAAGAAACTCGCGCTGCAGCTGGTCGCGAGTGAGGGCGTCAAGCGCGCCGAAGGGTTCATCCATCAAGAGAATTGCGGGATCAGCGGCCAGCGCCCGGGCGACTCCCACGCGCTGTCTTTGCCCGCCCGAGAGCTGGTGGGGATAACGTGAAGCGATTTGCGGGTCGAGCCCGACCAGTCGCATCAATTCCTCGACGCGGAGATGAATCCGTTCGGGAGTCCAGCCTTCGATATGCGGGACGAGGCCGATGTTTCGTTCCACTGTGAAATGCGGGAACAAGCCCACTTCCTGGATGACATAGCCGATGCTGCGGCGCAAACAAATGACATCACTTTGGCTAGTGGGGGTGCCATTCACGCACACTTCTCCGCCTGTTGGAGCTAGCAAGCGATTGATCAGCTTCAGCGTGGTAGTTTTCCCGGAACCGCTGCGGCCCAGCAATACGAGGGTCTCACCTCGTTGTACCTGCAGATTCAGACCTGCGAGCAAAGGCTGGCCGCTGGGCAACTGGTAGTCGACGTTGCGCAATTCGATCACCGGATGATTAGTGGAAGTTCGTTCCATGCTTCTGTTAGGCCAAGCTCCGTTAAACCTCTTCCTGCGAAACCTTGTTTTTCTCAGCTGCCCTGTCGCAGGATGTTCGCCAAGCATACCGGAGTTTCGCAGCCGGGCGCAGCTAAAGCGGGTCGGGGTGACGCACCTGCCGCGGTGGAACGGGCATCCAGAGAGCTAATAGACGATCAATCACGGTGCCGCTACGATTCTTATGAGATGTGTGGAAATTGTCTTTAGCCATGGGTGTGTCTGCTTTACGCAAATTTGTCAGCTGGATGATGGTGATCCTGTGCCCGCTTTCGCTCGCGGCGGCGGACGCGGGCTCCGCTGTATTGCACAGTGAGGGAGGCGTTTGGGTTAACGGTTTCGAGATCTCGGGATCCACGGTGGTTTTTCCCGGCGATCTGGTGGAGACCAAACCCGGGTTTGTCGCCAACCTCGATGCCGAGGGCTCATCCGTAGTAATTCAGCCGGAATCGGTCGTGAAGTTCCAAGACACTTTCCTGAGCCTGGAGCACGGAAGCGTGTCGGTGGGAACTTCGACCTCGATGAGCGTGCATGTGAGTTGCATCAAGGTGGAACCGGTTTCGAGTGAGCGCACGCAATACGATGTGGCCGACGTCAGCGGCACGATGCAGGTTGCCGCAAAAAAGGGCGACGTGAACCTCACGGAAGGCGGCGTCCTCCAAAAAACGAATGCGCAAAGCACGTCACCTATTTCTTCTGTCGTCCATGAGGGACAGCAGGCAAGCCGCGTCGTATCGACTGCCTGTGGCGCGGCTCCCCGGCCTGGAAGTGTCGGCAACGGTCTGAATACAAAATGGCTCGAGATCGGCGGCGGCATAGCGGGCGGGGTTATTGTGATTTGCATCCTCATCTGCAAGGGTCATGGGCCCAGCAGTGTCAGCCCATCTGATCCATAACTCTGACTCGGTACGCAGACTGCACCGAACGACAGCCTTGGCAGTGAATCCTACCTTCGGTGCTTTCCCGATCCGCAAAACCTGAGCAATATCTACCGATGCAGCGTATACTGGAGATCTTGACCTCGAAGACATCCTGAACAGCGCGTTGCGCCTTCGCGATTGAGAAATTCCCGGAAAGGCGAGTGACGGGTCGAACCTGAGAAGCTCTGGAAGTAGTTCTTTCAACCCCCAAAACATCGGCTTCAAACGAGACAGCGATGCGGTGTGGCCAATT
>Ga0209693_10000155_pt1 | contig 25995 bp, 28 predicted proteins | sample HubBroMetageWRM3_FD_188345 | JGI IMG/M metagenome (GOLD analysis project Ga0209693, IMG submission 188345) | Warmed soil microbial communities from the Hubbard Brook experimental Forest, New Hampshire - Hubbard Brook CCASE Soil Metagenome WRM 3... | ecosystem: Environmental > Terrestrial > Soil... | reverse complement strand
AGGCAGGTCACCGTATAGCGCGCCCTCGTTCCCCGTGCGGCAATAGACACACTTGTAGTTGCAGCGGTCGGTGATGGAGATCCGCAGGTCGGTGATGGGACGGCCGAATTTGTCGGTAAGGGGCATGATCGGCTGGTCACATTATAGGCTGCTGGAGCGGAAGTGACTTGCCTTCTAGTGAGTCAACAGCGCCTTTTCGATCGCCGCTTCCGCCATCGGGGCCATGATCTTGAATCCGGCGGCGTTGGGGTGCAGGCCATCATCGGCAAGATCGCGTTTGAGTAATCCCTTCTCGTCGACCATGGCGCTGAAGTAATCGAGATAAAGGCAGCCGGAGTGCGTGGCAACGTAGTTTTTCAGCCAGCGATTCAGCTCGAGGATTTTCTCCGGCGAGCGCTGGGCAAAAAGATTCTGTGACTGCGGCGTGTAGTTGTGCGCAGGTAGTACCGAAGAAAAGATTACGAAAATGTTGCTGGCGCGGGCGAGGTCGGCGAAAGACGCGTAGTTCGCTTCGATATCTTCAAGGCGCATGAGGCCGGTGTTGCCAGCTATATCATTGGTGCCAGCGAGAATGACAACCACCTTGGGATGAAGATCTATCACGTCCTGGCGGAAGCGGACTAGCATTTGCGGCGTGGTCTGGCCTCCGATGCCGCGATTGATGTAGGGCTTGCCGGGAGAATACTCGTCGAGATGCCACAGGTCGGTGATGGAATCGCCGAAGAAGACGACGCGGTTCTGGCCGGGCGCGGGAGGCTTGAGCACGGCGTTGGCGGCGCGGTAGCGGCCGAGTTCGCCGAAATCGTCGCGCAGCGTTGCCGCCTTGGAGTCGCGGTATTTCTGGAGGGCCTGGTCCGGGGTGAGGGTTGGAGCGGGTTGCTGGGCCAGGGCTGAAGCGGAGAGAAAGAGCACCAGCGTGAGGGTTGGGAGGTGGAGAAATAATTTCATGTGGTTGTCCTTAACGTAACAGCAACCGCGGAAAAACATTACGGTCTGGCGAACGCACGCGCGATCGCCTTCTCGGCGAGCGGCGCCATAATCTTGTATCCGGACGCGTTCGGATGCAGTCCCTCGTCGGACAAATCGCGCCTCAGCATCCCCTTGTCATCGACGACGGCAGAGAAGTAATCGAGATATACGAATCCGTTGCTGGCGCAGTAATCCTTGAGCCAGGTGTTGAGCGCAAGGATTCTCTCGCGCGGACGCAGGGCAAAGGACTCCTTCGCATCCGCGGTGTAGTCGTTCACTGGGAGCAGTGAGGCCAAGACCACGCGAATGTGGTGGAGGCGCGCCAACTCGGCCATGGTGGCGTAGTTCGACTCGATATCCTCGTTGCGGGTGCGCCCGGTGACGCCGGCAACGTCGTTCGTGCCGGCAAGCACGACCAGCACTTTGGGATGCAAATCGATCACATCCTGGCGGAAGCGGACCAGCATCTGCGGCGTGGTCTGTCCGTCGACGCCGCGGTTGATGTAAGGCTTGCCGGGAAAATAATCTTCCAGCTTCCAGTAGTCGGTGATGGAGTCGCCGAGGAACACGACTCGATTCTCGCTGGGCGCGGACGGTTTGAGCTTGGCGTCGGCTTCGCGATAGCGCTTTAGCTCTCCGAAGTCATCGGTGTAAATGGTGACGCGGGAGGCGCGGTATTGGTCGAGATCGGGGGAGCCGGTGGAGGGGATGCTGGGCTGCTGGGCCAGGGTTGGGAGAGCCACGACAGCAAAGAACGCTATGACAGTAGGAGTGATCCAGTGGCATCGCATGGCGGAAATGCTACCACGCTCGATCAGATTGCGGCAGCGCTGGCACGGGGCACGCGCCACATGAACTGTTAGACTGTCAGGTTCTCGGGAGACATCTTTTATATGAACTGGCCGGGGCGAGTCGTCCTGCTCATTGCCATCTTTGTTTCCGTGTTTCTGTTCTCGCGGAAGTTTGGGGCGGCGCTGCGCATCATCCTGGCCGCGAAGCGTGATGCCGATTTCCGCTTGCGGCCCATCGGACCGCGCATCCGCAAAGTGCTCTGGGAAGTGGGCGCGCAGGGACTGGTCATTGCCCAAAGGCCCCTGCCCGGACTGGCGCACGCTTTTGTGTTCTGGGGCTTTTGCGTGTTCGCGCTGGTGACGCTCAATCACTTTGCCGCGGGGTTTGGTCATCCGTTTCTCTCGCGCAGTGATTTCTGGGGGAGTCTTTACTTCTTCATCGCAGGTCTGTTTGCGGTTGCGGTGGCGATTTCGATTACAGGACTGGCGTTTCGCCGGTTCGTGATCCGTCCGAAATGGCTGGAACCGCTTTCGCCGGAGTCAGGGCTGATTGCGTTCCTGATCTTCGCATTGATGATCACCTATCTGGCTACGTTCCTGGTGCCGGAAGGTGATGCTGCGGGCTGGGCGCTGTGGTGGGCTCACACCCTGGTGATCTTGTTCTTCCTGCCGCTGATTCCAACTACCAAGCACATGCACCTGGTACTGAGTCCGCTGACGATTTTTCTGGAGCGTCCGGAGTTCAGTCAGATTCCGCCGCTGGTGGGCGATGACGATTTCGGCCTGGTCGCCGGCAAGGATCTCACGCAGATTACTGCGCTGCAGGCCTACTCGTGCGTGGAGTGCGGACGCTGCACCGAGCATTGTCCGGCCAACAACACCGGCAAGATTTTGAATCCCAAGGAAATCATTCTCGGGACGCGGCATTATCTGAACGAATTTGGACCGAAGAGCGATGAGTTGCTGCTGGGAAAACATCTTTCGACCGAAGCCGTTTTCGAATGCACTACGTGCGGGGCGTGTGAATTCCAATGTCCGGTGGGCATTCAGCATTTGCCGATCATCGTGGGGCTGCGGCGGGGCGCGGTGAATACCGGCAAATGGGAGAACAGCCACGGCAGCGAATTGTTTGTCACGCTGGAGCGGCAGGGGAACGCGCTGGGATTTCCCCTGTCAGACCGGGAGAAGTTCATCGAGAAGAACGGCCTGCCATACTTCGACGGCTCGCAGGAATACTGCCTGTGGATGGGCTGCCTGGGATCGTTCGATCCGAATGGACGGAAAATTCTGCTGGCGCTGGTGGAGGTGCTGAATCATTTGGGAATTAGCTTCGGCGTTCTGCGTCAGGAAAAGTGCAGTGGCGATCCGGTGCGGCGGCTCGGGAACGACTATTTGTTCGGCGAACTGGCACAAGGAAATCTCGAGCAGATTCGGGAGGGTGGAGTAAAGAAGATGGTTTCCATCTGCCCGCATTGCGTGCGCACCATCGGCGTGGACTGGAAAGAACATGGCGGCAATGTAGACATCGAACACCATAGCGAGTTGCTGGCGCGTTTTCAGGACAAGTTGCCGCTGGGCGGCGAGGAGCAGAAGAGCATGGTGTTTCACGACGCGTGTTATCTGGGAAGATATCGCGGCGTGTATGACGAACCGCGCGAGGTGATTGCGCGGTATGGGCAAGTCGTGGAGCCGCCGCGGGCGCGCGAACGCGGCTTCTGCTGCGGAGGGGGCGGCGGATTGATGTTCCTGGGCGAAGAGACTGGCAAGCGCGTCAATCTGGAGCGGGCTCAGGAGTTGGTCGCGACGGGCGCAAGCGTGGTGGCGGCGGCATGTCCGTTCTGCAACTCGATGCTGCGCGATGGATTGGCGGCCGCCACGGCCACGCCTCCGGAGTTGCTGGACGTGGCGCAGATCGCGGCGGCGGCGATTGGGAAGAAGGCGGCGGGAGATTAGCCACGGATTTTCACGGATTCACACGGATCACTTCTTCATCTTTTTCTCTGAGCGTTCCAATTTTCTTCCGGGATTTATCCGCGTTGATCTGTGTGAATCCGTGGCGATGAGGTTTAGCTTCCCGCCTTCGCCTTCTTTACTTCCTCAATCAGCGGCGGAACGATGTCGAAGAGATTCGCGACTACGGCGTAGTCGGCGATTTCGAAGATCGGGGCTTCGGAATCTTTGTTCACGGCGATGATGGCGCGAGCGCCTTTCATGCCGACTATGTGCTGAATGGCGCCACTGATGCCGAGGGCGAGGTAAAGTTTTGGCGCGACCGTCTGTCCCGAGGAGCCGACTTGACGATCCATGGGGAGCCATCCGGAATCGCAGATGGGGCGGGAAGCGGCGATTTCTCCGCCGAGGGCATCGGCAAGCTGCTTGGCCATTTCGATGTTTTTCTGTTCCTTGATGCCGCGGCCGACCGAGACGATGATTTCGGCTTGCGTCAGGTCGACGGCCTGTTTGACTTCTTTAAAAACTTCCTGCGGTTTTGTGCGGACAAGTCCGTCGGCAATGTCGACGCTCACGGTTTCTACCGGAGCGGCGCTTGCGCCGGCTTCCGCTTGGTCTCCGCGGAACGCTCCGTTCTGGAAGGTAGCGAACCATGGAGCGTCCGAGGCGAAACTGACGTCGGCAGTGAACTTGCCCTGGAACATCTGGCGGGTGAAAACGAGTTTTCCGTTTTCATGCTTGAAGCCGATGCAGTCGCTGATGACGGTGCGTCCCATGGCAGTGGCGAGCTTGGGAATGAAGTCGCGCACCTGGTAGGTGTGTGGCATGAGCACGAGCTTCGGCTGCTTTGTCGCAAGAAACTGTTTCAGCCCGGCAGCGAATGCGTCAGGTGTGTAGGGCTCAAGCTTCGCTGATTCGACGGCGTAGACTTTCGCAACCTTCTTGGCAGCGACTTCAGAAGCTAAGGCGGACGCTTTGCTTCCGACAACAGCGGCTTCGAGAGTCCAACCGGTGGCGGCGGCTATGGCCTGGGCGGCGGTAATCGTCTCCCAGGAGACGCGGTTGAGTTTGCCTTCGCGTTGTTCGACAACTACTAAGATAGTATCGGGCATAAAAGCAGTTCTCAGTTCTCGGTTAAGACGGCCTCGCTTTGCTCGGTGGATCCTTCGACTTCGCTCAGGGCAGGCTCGCGAAGGCGCCCGTCCCCACACGAGTTGTCACAACACGCGCAGTTCGTTGCGCAGTTTGTCCACTAGCTTTTTCGCGATTTCGGCCGGCGTGCCTTCTATGTGCTCGGTCTTTTTTGTTTTCTGCGGCACGTAGAGGCGTTCGATTTTCTGCAGGTTCTCGCCGATCGCCGATTGCACTTCCGCCAGCGCCACCTTGCGGATGGGCTTGTTCTTGGCCTGCTTGATGCCGATCAGCGTGGCGTAGCGCAGCTTGTTGATGCCGGATTGAATCGTCAGCACGGCGGGCAGCGGCATGTCGACGAACTGAAAGAATCCGGCTTCTAGTTCGCGCTTCACTTTGATGCCGGCGTCGGTTTTCTCAATCTGCATGATGATGGTGGCGTGAGGCCAGCCCAACAGCTCAGCCAGGATCACGCCGGTTTGCGCGTAGCCGTAGTCGTCGGATTGCAGGCCGGTGAAAATGATGTCGAACTTTTCGTCTTTGATGGCGGCGGCGAAGGCCTTGGCAGTGTTGAAGGCGTCGAGGCCAACGAAGGCATTATCTTCGAGGTGGATGGCGCGGTCGGCGCCCTTAGCCAGAGCCTCGCGCAGCACCTGCTGCGAGCGGGCCGGGCCGGAAGTGATGACCACGACTTCGCCGCCGTGCTTTTCTTTCTGGCGCAGGGCTTCCTCGAGCGCGAATGCATCGGGCTCGTTCACTTCATAGGAAACGTCGTCGCGGATCCACGCAGCGGTTTCGTTCAGCTTGAGGGGCGCATCTTTCTGCGGCACCTGCTTCATGCAGACCAGGATTTTCAAACAGGACTCCTTAGCTAGTAGCTTCCCGGAGCTACGGGAAACTTGCCAGTATAAATGAGCAATCGGGAATTAGCACTTGGCATTCGCCAACGGTGGAGGTGCAGTTAGGCTTGCGCGTTGGGCTGGTTGAGCGGGAGATCCTTCGCTACGCCTGAAAAACGGCTCCGCTCAGGATGACACTGTCAGTGTACAGACGGCCGGCTAACTGCTGATCGCCGAACAGCCAGGGTCTGCGTGACGATGCGTCGCATTATTCCGTAAAGACCACTGACTGTACTCCCGAGATCTCGAAGCGTTTGCGGCAGCGCATGTTCTTGCAGGCCATGAGATCGTCTTTGCGCAGCATGTAGGAGCGGGCTTTGGCGAAGCGGGCGCGGTCGCGGTCGTCGGCGCGTCCGGCGAGCTGGCGTTTCTTGGTGCGCACCACCCAGGTGACTTCGTATTCTGCGGGCTGATGGCAGTGAGGACAGTTCAGGGTTGCCATCTTCTTTTGGGTGCTCTCGTCAAAAAAATCGCGTTCTTCCATGAAACACGATTATTGCATGTTCGCGGCGTACAGGCTATGGCAACATGGGGGTCGGGGTACACGGGAAAATGGCGCGCAAGAAAAAAGTAAAGCGATTTCGCGCGGTGCAGGCCGTGAAGGAGCTGGCGCGGGAGCGCATGGGCGCGCCGCCCGCTGAGAAGATAGTTCCGCACAAAAACAAGAAACAGGAAAAGCACAAACCCACGCTGGGAAAGTTGCTCGGGGACATGAATTAATTGAGTTTTATTGGAAGGTCGCGGTCACGGTGGTGTCAAAATTCAGCACGACTGTGCACGTGTTGCCGTTAATGCTACTGCAGCCTTGCCAACTAATAAGCGATGCACCTGGAGTAGCCGTGAGCCCGATCGTGCTACCGAGAGCGTAATCAGCCGAGCAGGTTGTGCCGGCTGTGCCGCAGTTGATGGCCCCGGTGGAATCGGTTACGCTTCCCGCTCCCACAACGTCTACGGTCAAGACGGCTTGGTTGCAAGCCGCCGTGCCGGCGCCGCCCCCAGTAATGAATGCGCTGCCGGTGACTTCGTTCGGACTGTCGTAATAACTTGCATACAGGTTCCCGCTGCCGCAGATGCTGACCGCAGTCACCAGGCTCGTGTCGGTGATCGAGACCAGATTCTGCGAATCGACCGACCACGTCACGAGATTGGTAATGTTCTTGGTTTCCGGCGGATGCTCGTACGTACCCATGGCCTGAAACACGATGCTCGATCCGACGGAGTCGAAAGTCACGCCGGGAGGCACGACCTGAATTGACACCAGATGCTGATTGAAGCCACAACTGGAAAGGCTCAAGAAGAATGTCGCGACGGCGATCAGGGCGATGATGCTGAACCACTTCCGGTTCATCCACTACTCCTAGGGTTAAGCAACTCGGATCGAATGCTCACGCAGCGCGGCAATGCGGTCAATCTATTAAAAAACCTGTCAAAAAGCAATCAGTAAGCGAGAACGTGAGCACCGTCGGTCACCCCTTCACCGCTTCGGCTACCACCTTGGCAAACTTGTGGATATCGTCCTCGGTGGTGTCGAAGGAGCACATCCAGCGCACGATCGATTCCTCCTCGATCCACATATAGAAAAAGTAATGCAGCTTGATCTTTTCGATCGCTGCACGCGGGATCTGGACGAAGACGCCGTTGGCCTCGACCTTCCACACAACTTTGACTTCAGGAATGCGTCCGACTTCCTTTTCCAGCAGGCGAGCCATCCGGTTGGCGTGTTCGGCGCTGCGCCGCCAGAGGTCGTTGGTCAGAAGAGCCTCGAATTGCGCCGAGATGAAACGCATCTTTGAGGCCAGTTGCATGTTCTGCTTGCGCAGGTAGAGGAAGTCGCGGCTGAGTTCGGGATGGAAGAACACTACCGCTTCGCCGCCGAGGATCCCATTCTTGGTGCCGCCGAAAGAGAGCACATCAACGCCCAGATCGCGAGTAGCCTGGCGCAGCGTCTGGCCGAGCGACGCGGCGGCGTTGGCGATGCGCGCGCCGTCCACATGCAGGAACATGTCGTGTTCGTGAGCGAAACCTGCGAGTGCCTGAATCTCCCTCGGCTGATAGACCGTGCCCATCTCGGTGCATTGCGTAATCGAGATGACGCGGGGCTGAGAGTGGTGTTGATCGCCAATGCCGTGGTAGGCGTGGCGAACGGAGTCGAGCGTGATCTTGCCGTCCTGATGGGGCAACGGAATCAGCTTGCAGCCGGTGTGTTTCTCCGGCGCACCGCATTCGTCACAGTAGATGTGGGCATAGTCACTGCACAGGATCGACTGAAAGGACCGGGTCAGGGCCTGGAGCCCCAGCACATTGGCGCCGGTGCCGTTGAAGGTGAAGAAAACTGCGATGTCGGGTCCGAAATGCTCCTCAAACCTATTCACCGCTGACCTGGTATAGGGATCGTCTCCGTAGGCGACCACGTGGCCCTGATTGGCGCGGGTAATGGCTTCGAGAATCTCAGGATGAACACCGGCGTTGTTGTCGCTGGCGAAGCTGCGGGCAGGCTGGGTGAGCAGCGATGACATACCGGATAATCTAGCAGACTCGCAGAATCAGATCTTTTCCACTTGACGTCTTTGGTTATTTGTTCTATGTTGCAAAACAAATGAAACGTGGCGAACTTCTCGGATCTCTGGAGCACATAGTCCTGTTAGCGCTGGCACGTCTGGATGGAAGCGCCCATGGAATGATCGTGCGACGCGAGATTGAAGATCGTACCGGCCGCAACATCTCGATCGGCGCAGTATATGCAACGTTGGAGCGGCTCGAAGCGAAGGGATATGTCAGTTCGTTCACCGGCGAGCCGACCCCGGAACGTGGAGGGCGGGCGAAACGGTTATTTCGCGTCGAGGCTGCCGGCAAAAGGGCGCTTCAAGTATCCGAGGAAACCATTCGCAGCATGTCGGCCGGCTTAAAGAGCCGCTGGGAGGGCATATGAAGCGCAATTCACCCCCTGCTTTTGCGTGCTGGCTTCTCGAATCCGTCATACCGGTACCGTATCGAGAAGCTATGCTGGGCGACCTGATCGAGGAATACACTCTTCGCGCCGAATCCGCTTCGCCTTTCACCGCCTCACGATGGTTTTGGAGTCAAGCCTGGCGTTCTGTCCCGTCGATGATGTGGTCCTGGCTCCGACGGGATTGGCTTATCAGCGTCAGCATCGCTATAGGCGTGTACATCGTCATGGGAACGCTCAAGCTTGCAGCCGACTTGGCCATCTCGAAGTTCGTTGCCCCACGGCCAATGACAGAAGTCGTTCTTGCGCCGGTAGTTTTTCTCGCGACCACTTCAATCAGCGGTTGCATGGCGGCGCGAATTCGTCCCGGCGCAACGATATTTCTCGCATTGATGGCGATGATTACGGTTGCCGTTTCGATCGTGTTAAAGGTCTGCACAATACCGGTACCGTGGTGGTATCAGTTTGGATTTCTCACTCTGGGGCCTTTGTCGGTGTTGCTCACTCCGGCGGTGTTTCGCAACGAGCAAACCCGCGTGCTGACGGATCGGCAACCTTAAAGAAAGCAGCGAGACCGGGAATGCAAATTCTCACTACATTACGAGGAGAACGGCCATGACACTCAACTTCTGGAAATCGAGATGGTTCACCGCTGGCGCTACCGCCTTGGTCGCCCTCTCCGCTGGATCGCTAATCACCGGCTGGTTGCTTCATGCCAACGCAGTTAAGGCTGATAGCAGCCGGGTATTCGAGCTTCGGGTTTATCACGCCTTGCCAGGCAAGTTGCCGGCGCTGGAGTCCCGGTTTCGCGACAAGACTTCCAAGATACTTGACCGGCACAACTTGAAGGTTGTGGGTTACTGGGTAGCCGAGGACCCTTCTGCCAACTCATTGATTTGGATCGCCGCTAGCTCCAGCCACGAGGAAGAGAAAAAGAACTGGGACGCAATGGTTGCCGACCCGGAATTTCAGGACGTCATAAAGGCCGAGCAGGCTGAAAAAACGGTGGAGAAAGTCGATGTGACCCGTATGCGTCCGACAGATTTTTCAGCCATCAAGTAATGCCGCCAAAGGCAAGGCCGTAGCCAGGAGCGGTTCGAAATCCAGGGGGCATTTGAACTGACTGGGAGCACCTCCACCCCGCAGGAACAATGTAGTAGAAAGAGTAAGACGATTCTAATGTTGAGGATGTTAAACTCGTCAAAGCTGGTTCTTCCCTATTTCTTCACCGGCAGGCCCAGATTATTTTGCGTCCGGACGAGCCCCACCCGAATCTTTTAATCGACGCCTAAACACGGAGGCTGAGTCCGCGACTAATCAGGGATTGAAGGTGGGCAGGTCCGCCCCCTGGAAGTTCGAATCAGGGTTCTAGTATTCTTCATCAAGTAGTGAGTAAGTGGGAAACTTATGTTCAATAGAATTCAAGTTTACCTGGCCCAAAGTCCTCTACTGGTCGCACTGGTGGCCAGCGGGGTGACGCTGGCTTGCTCGAGTAACGCCACGCAGAATGCTCACGCCGAGGGGCCGGCTGGAATGCCAGTCAAGGTGCAAGAGGCGAAAGCCACCCCGGTCAACGACGCCACCGAGTATGTGGCCACGCTAAAGTCGCGCGATTCGGCGGTGATTATGCCGCAGGTCGAAGGGCAGGTTACTGGAATCTACGTGCATTCCGGCGAGGCCGTCGAGGCCGGCGCGCCGCTGATGGAAATCGATCCCCTCAAGCAGCAGGCCACGGTCAAGAGCCAGGAAAGCTCGCGAGCGGCGCAGCAGGCGAACCTGAACTGGACGAAGCAGCAGTATGAGCGCGCTCAGGGACTGTATTCGGCGGGCGTGGTGAGCAAGCAGGATCTTGATCAGGCGAAATCCGCGATGGATGCGGCACAGGCTCAAATGGACTCGCTGGATGCTCAAGTGCGCGAACAGGAAGTCCAACTGCATTACTACAAAGTCGTGGCACCCTGGGGCGGAATTGTGGGAGATATTCCGGTGCGCGTGGGCGACCGGGTTGCGGTGACGACGCAACTTACCACCGTGGACAAGCCGGGGAGTCTCGAAATCTACGTATACGTTCCGATTGAACATTCTTCGCAACTCAAGATGAACTTGCCGGTGCAGGTGCTGAACGGCGACGGCAAGGTCGTGGCAGACAGCCGCATCAGCTTCATCTCCCCGGAGGTGGATAACACCACCCAGACCGTGCTGGTAAAGGCTCGCATCGCTAACCGCAACGACGCGCTGCGACAGTCGGAATTCATCCGGGCACGCGTTGTGTGGGGAACTCACCAGAACCCGCAGGTTCCCATCCTGGCCGTATCGCGGCTAGCGGGAGAGTACTTTGCCTTCGTAGCCGAGCCCCAGACCGGCGGTTCGTACGTGGCGCGTCAGAAGGCGCTGAAGATTGGGCAGACGGTGGGGAATGATTATGAAGTGCAGGACGGCATCAAGCCCGGTGACAAAGTGATTGTTTCCGGAACCCAGTTTCTGCTGGATGGTGCGCCAGTGATTCCGCACAGTTAAAGGCCGGGCTTTCGGGCTTCGGCTCCTGAGTCGCGTTTTCAAACCATTAATTGATTGCATGCGGTTGGGCTGAAGCCCGAAAGCCGATCCTCTATGTTCGTTGAGTTCTTTATCCATCGACCGGTGTTTGCCTCGGTTTGCGCGCTGCTGATCGTTCTGGCGGGCACGGCCGTGATTCCCACGCTGCCCATCGCGCAGTTCCCCGATCTGGCTCCGCCGCAAGTCGGTGTGACCAGTTCTTATATCGGCGCGAGCGCGCAGACGGTTGAGAGCGCGGTCACCATCCCACTGGAGCAGGAAATCAACGGCGCCGAGGGAATGAAGTACATGACCTCGACCAGCGGCAACGATGGCACCAGCAGCATTCTTGTCACATTCGACCTCACGCGCAATCCTGACCTGGCCACTGTCGACATCCAGAACCGGGTGAACACCGCGCAGGGCAGGCTTCCCGCCGCGGTGAAGGCCGTCGGCATCACGACCGCCAAGACATCACAGAATTTTGTATTCGGCGCGGCGATCACCGCCGACAACGACCGTTATACCCCGCTGTTCATGAGCAACTACGTCGATGTATACGTTCGGGACGCGCTCAAGCGCATCCCCGGCGTCGCCGATGTGATTGTTTTCGGCGAGGGCAAGTACTCGATGCGACTGTGGCTCGATCCGGGACGCATGGCGGGTCGCGGACTGACTGCGCCCGACGTGGTGAACGCGCTCTCGGAACAGAATGTGGAAGTCGCGGCCGGTCAGGTCGGCCAACAACCTGCCATCGCCGGGCAGCAATATCAGATCAGCGTGCGCGCGGTCGGGCGCCTGAGCGAGACCTCCCAGTTCGAGAACATCATTCTGAAGACCAACTCCGATGGGACGCTGGTTCGCCTGAGAGATGTGGGCCGGGCTGAATTGGGTTCAGAGAGCTATGGCAACAAGATTACGTACAACGGGCAACAGGCGATCGGGCTTGGCGTGACTCAGCTTTCGACGGCGAATGCGCTCGATGTCGACCGCCGGGCCATTGCGGAATTAAACCGGCTGGCGAAGAGCTTTCCGCCGGGAATGAAGGCTCATGTAGCGTTCGACACCACGGATGCCGTGGGCGAATCCATACGCGACGTGGCTTTCACGGTAGGGTTGGCGATCGGCCTAGTCATCCTGGTGATCTTTATCTTCCTCGGCGATTGGAGGACGACGATGATTCACTTCATCGCTACTCCGGTCTCGCTCATCGGGACTTTCATCTTTGTGAAGTTACTCGGTTTCTCCATCAACACGTTGACGCTGTTCGGCATTACACTCGCCACCGGCCTGGTCGTTGACGACGCCATCGTGGTGATCGAAAACATTGAGCGCCATATTGCGGACGGCGAGCACGACTCGAGCAAGGCAGCAGCAGCGGCCACCGGCGAAATCACCAGCGCCGTCATCGCCACGTCGTTGGTGCTGATCGCCGTGTTTGTGCCCGTTGCCTTCTTTCCCGGGACGACCGGGATTCTGTTTCGCCAGTTTGCGCTGACCATCGCATTTTCGATCGCCATTTCCGCCTTCAACGCGCTCACTCTCGCTCCTGCGCTAGCGGCGATTTTTCTGCGCGGCGGCCACCGCCAAAAGTGGTGGTGGCTGAGAAAGTTTGACGACGGCATTGTTGCCCTCACCCGCGGGTACCGCGCCTTGCTGCATCACGTACTGAAACACAAGGTGGCGATGGTGGTGCTGTTTTTCGCTGGCCTGGGACTGACTTATTTTGTCTTTACCCATGTGCCTTCGGGCTTCGTGCCCGACGAAGACCAGGGTTATTTGATTATCGTCATTCAGGCGCCGCCCGGCGCTTCGCTCGAGTATACGTCTGATATCGGGACGCAGGTTTCACATATGCTGGCCGATATACCGGAGCTGGAAGGCACGTTTTCCATCGCCGGCTTCAGTTTTGCCGGAGCTTCGGCAAATCAGGGATTGATTTTCGTCCCCCTGAAACCTTACTCGAAACGTAAGGGGGAACAGCACAGCGCCACGGCGATTCTGAATCGAGTGCGCCCACGCTTGTTCGGGATTCAAGGCGCTATTGTCTTTGCCACGCTGCCACCGGCCATCAATGGCCTTGGCCAATTCGGCGGCTTTCAATTCGTTGTACAAGACCAGGGTGCGCACACTCTCGAGGAGCTGTCGAACACGACGCACGACATCATCCGGCAGGCCGGAGCCCGCAAGGATCTCGTGGGACTCTACACGCCGTTCACCGCTAACGATCCGCAGTATCTGATAACCATTGATCGTGAGAAAGCGAAGAGCCTGCATGTGCCGCTGTCGCAAATCACCGACACGCTTAGCGTGTACATGGGTTCTTCCTATGTAAACGACTTTGATTTCAATAACCGCTCGTATCGCGTCTATGTGCAGGCCGACAAACAGTTCCGTTCTCAAGCGCAGGAAATGAACCAGTTCTACGTCCGTTCCGACAACGCAGCGATGGTGCCGCTGGACAATCTGATCAGCACTACGCAAACCACAACACCGCAAGTAATCAGCCATTACAACCTGTTCCGCTCGGCGGAAATCGATGGCTCGGCCTCACGCGGTTATAGCTCCGGCCAGGCGATTGTGGCCATGGACGATTTGGCCAAGAAGATGCCACAGGGCTTCAGCTACAGTTGGACGGGGCTATCGCTCGAAGAACTGCAGTCGGGTGGAGTTACGCTGATTCTTTTTGGATTGGGCACGCTGGTCGTCTACCTGACCCTCTCAGCTCAATATGAAAGTTTTGTGCTTCCTTTCATCGTATTGCTGGCCGTTCCTATGGCTCTGCTGGGCGCTCTGGGAGCGCAGTGGATACGCAGCTTGCAGAATGACGTCTTCTGCCAGGTAGGCCTGGTGATGCTCGTCGGACTTTCCAGCAAGAACGCGATTCTGATCGTGGAATTCGCCGAGCAGCTTCGACATCGCGGGGTTCCGCTGCTGGAATCCGCAATCCAGGCAGCGACAATTCGTTTGCGGCCGATTCTGATGACTTCGCTGGCCTTCATCCTCGGAGTCGTGCCCTTGGTCTTCGCCACCGGGGCCGGCGAGAATGGCCGTCATTCGGTAGGCACAACCGTGTTCGGCGGCATGATCATGTCGACCATTCTTAATCTCTTCTTCATACCTGTGCTGTATCTGATTATTGAGGGCTGGCGGGAACGCGGGAAAGCGCCGGAAAAAGCTTAGTCGCGGCCGTTGCTCTTCGCCGTTCGTCTGGGTTGCTGCCTCGATTGTTTTCCGCGTGCCTTGCGCCGCATCCTAGCCATCCACTCGCGGGAATACATCGTGCCGCGGCACTTGGGAGAGCCGCAGTGGCAGGGCGCGGGCGCTTCGTCATCGTAGAGGTTGTAATCCCAGAGCAGCTCTTCGCCGGCAGTGATGTCGCGCAGCGCAAAAATCCAGGCACGGCCCTTGATTTCATCGATCTCACAGTTGGGATCGCAGGAATGATTCAGGTAAGCACCCAGCCCCTCGCCATCGATGATCGTCTTGCCATCTTCCAGACCGTAGAGATAGGTTCGAGACGCGCCGTCGTATAGTCGGTCAGCCTCCTGTGGAGTGATGCGCGGACCTGCATACTCAACTATGCGCGCGCCTTTGCGCACGGGCGAGGTAGTGAAGACGCCAACCGAATGAATGCGTGAGGGACGAACAACCAACGCCATACCACTAATTTCGCATGCTGCGCGGTTTGAAGGAAGCCGAAAAGATGTTTCGCAGCAGATCTTGCGGCTACGGATCGTACACCGAGCTGCCAAAGCCTTGCTTACGGGCAGAATCTTGCATGTCTTCCAGACGTCTCTTCTCTTCTTCCAGCTGAGCTTGCATCCGTTCTACGCGCTCCTGCTTTTCCCGCTGGCGCTCGTTCCAGCCCACGCAATTTTCCACACAGTTGGCTGGAGCGAAGCGGATCGACTCGTTGAGTTCATCCACCTGGCCCTGCAGGGTGGCGATCTGGTTTTTCTGCGCGAGAATCTGGGACTTCACGTGCTCGGCCGGCTGCTTTGGTCCGTCTGAAGGCGCGGGCAATGAGCTCTGGCTCGCCGGACTGCCGGCCGCAGTTGCACTTGCTGGCCCTGCATGCTCGGGAATCTCTTCGTTGGTGATGACCTTGGACGCTTTGGCATCCTTGCCCGGCGCGGTTTTTGACTGTTCCTTCTGCTGGCGTTGCTGGCGCGCGAGGTCACCGAGTGACGGCGAATCCTGGCTGCTGGCGCTGCCAGCAAACAGGCAAGCCATCGCCGTCAGAACGAGAATGAGCTTGCACTTTGTGCCCATGGGAATGCCCTCCCGCGCGACCGGCAATCAGCCGGGCCGCTTCAGTAAATGCTATTCGCAATTAGACGGCGAACCAGCATTACGAACGGGCCGTGTACGAGCGGTATAAGAACAGGTAATAAACGAGATTACGGCGTCGGCGATTCAGTCACTTCTGGTCGGAAGGCGACGATCCGCCTGCGGCTTCAGGGCTGGCCTGCCATCGCATCAGCTTGAGGTTTTCCGCCTTCCAGCGCATGGCGGCGTAGATCCGGTTGCGGCCGCTCGGGTGATCGAAAAAGATCCATTCCTCCACCGGACCCGGATTCATCTTGCGATATTCCCCGAGATGAATCGCCGCCTGAGCGAAACCATCCGGCTGGCGACTGGCGTTCAAACCATACATATCAGCCTCGCCCTCAGTGGTGCGGGTTTGGGTGTTGATGATTGGAGTCACGAAAAAACCAAAGATGGACGCCAGCAAGAGCGCGAGAGGCAGCACGGCAGTATCGCCGATGCCGCGGATCTTCCATTTCTCTCCCCAGTGCTGCAGAGACCAGTTCAGCGACCACTGCAGCAGCGCGAAGAAAACGACGATGACAACCCCGAAAAAGAGAATGTCTTTGTAAATGTGATGCAGGACGTAGTGACCCATCTCGTGGCCCATGACTGCCTGAATCTCTTCCGGCGATCCGCGGCGCAGCAAATTGTCATTGAGCGTGATTCTCATCGTGCTTGCGAAGCCGCTCACATTGGCGCTCATGCGCGTGGACTGCCGGGATGCGTCGATCTCAAAGACATCGTGCGCGGGAATCCCATTGGCGCGGGCCAGGCTCAAAATCGGCTGCGTCACCTTGGGATCGTCAAGTCGCGTGACCTTGTTGAAGATGGGAACGATATAGACCGGCGCAATCAGCACAAGGACAATCATGAAACTTATAGTGACAACGGCACCCCAAATCCACCAAGTGCGCTGCAGCCGCCGAACTATGCCAAACAGCAGAACCATTAAGATGCCACCGAGCACAAGATTCACTCCTAGACCTTTTAGCTGGTCACCCATCCAGGGACGGAAGCTCTGCGTGGCCAGCCCGTATTTATGTTCGCGGAAGTAGTCTTCGTAAAGCGAGAGTGGAAAACCTAGAATCGACGTGACCAGGAGATACTGCACCCAGTAGACAATGGTGTGGACTGGCTTGAAGCGGGTGACCCTTTCGGCAAGGTTGCGCATCGCTGCAGACCAGCCAAGATTCAGCAGCAGAAGAAGGATGATAGCTCCGTAGAGAAAATCCCAGAGGATCATCCAATAGCCGCCCTCGAAGTAGGCGTCCGAGCGCGCCTTGGCGTCGGCAGGAATCTGTGCCAGATACGCATTCGTAGCCGCTTCGGCGTTGAAGTTGGGGGAAGGCTGGGCTTCCGGCGGAACTTGAATGACCGACGGCATCGCGGTTAGGGGCTGCGTACCGGGCGGCGGGGCCTGTTGGCCCACCACACTGCCGATCATCAGGCACAAACAAATCATCACCAACCAGCAATTCCTCTTCGCAGAGAAAACCATAAGCTCCCTCGTAATCGATTGACGAACGGGAGTATATACGCACTAAACACAAAATGGTTCCAAGCGAAGTCAAAGCAGAGGTGGGATTGGGACGGGGTGAAGTGTCGCTAGGAAGCTACTGCACTTGCGGAGACATCCATACCCGACAACCTGCTGCCGGTGATCGCCGGTACGATCTGGATCTGCACCAGTTTCGGCACCTCGCCCGGAGTGGAGGCATTTTGCCTCTTCGCCAGCAGATTAGCCGAGGGGACGCCGGTCCGGGCAAAAGATTTTTCGCAGTCGGCGGTGGAGGGGCCGCGCATATTCCCTTCCATAAACGCCAGACCTGGGCAGCGAGTGCAACTCGAGCCGTGCGCGCACTGCGAGCAACTCGACAGATCGCGCAGCCGAATCGAGCGGACTTCTTTCAACTGCTCGGAGTCGCGCCAGATGTCAATGAAGCGCTGCTGACGCACATTGCCGCAGGACAGCGGAAACTGCACGCAAGGATAAAACTCGCCGTACGGAGAAACGTAGCAGGCAGTGTGGCCGGCGCTGCATGGCAAAGATTCCATGCTCTCTTCATCGAGCGCAGTCGGCGGCGCGCAAAACTCATCGGGGTTGCCGACCAGACCTTTATCGCGAAACAGATTACGCAGAGCCGATTCGCCAGCGTTTAAATCGAGAATGGAGCGGTCACCATCCATCTTCGGCGTGATGGTGGGATCCAGGGTGGATTCCGTGCCGAGCTCATTCGCAAGTTCCTGAACTCCGCGATAATCCTCCTTGTTTTCGGTCATCAGCACATTGGCGATAACGACCTTCAGGCCTTGTGACTTGAGAAAACGGATAGCGCGAATCGACCGCCGCAGCGAGCCTCGCACCTTGGTGATGGCATCGTGTACTTCCGGCCGGTGCGAGTAGATGCTGATCTGAATCGACTCCACGCCCAGATGACGAAGGCGCGCCGCCTGCGCTTCGCCGATCAGCACGGCGTTGGTTTTGAGCTTGATGCAGAAGGTAAGTGCGCGCGCGTATTCCAGGATTTCGAAGAAGTCTTTGCGCAGAAAAATCTCGCCGCCGCTCAAAGTCAGAATAAAAACACCGGCATCGGCCATCTCTTTGAGCAGGTGTCTGATTTCGGCAGTCGTCATCTCCCCGTGGTCGTCGTGGTCGAGATAGCAATGAACGCACTGCTCGTTGCAGCGGTAGGTGAGGTCGAGCTGCACGCTGAAGGGCACGCCCAGCCTCCGCGCCCGATCGCCCATTTCCTGCATTAAAGAGCTCATCGTTGCGCTTGCTCCTGCACGGGAAAGTCCGCCGTCGCCGACGGTTGCTCTGAGATCGGTTGCTCTGAGATGAGCAGGATGCCATGCTTTGCCAAATCCTCGGCCAGTGCCTCGGCGTCGCGCATGGCTTCCTCGGGCTTCACTTCGAACTCGGCACAAATCCGCCGCTCGACAATTTCATCGAGCGGTGTGGCTCCGTCCGCCGCTTGCCAGAGAACGGTAGCGGTCGGGTTCAACGTAAACAGCGTCGACCCCTGTGCCGACATGACGAGCATTTCTTCACCTAGCTTGCGGGCCGCGATTCGCGGACTGCGCGCGACATAAAGTTTCTTGCTCATTTTCTTATTCTTACTCAAGCCGATCACCTACCCGATCATCTCCCAGACCCGCGCATCGGGCGCAAAAGTCAGCCTGTAGACCGGCACGCGATGGACGAAGTCACACGCCGCCTGAAACGCCCAATGAACCATTTCCTGATCCTCGGCGAAGAAGAGCATGTTGGCCAACAGTCCGCGCGCCGCATCCGGTGCGGCCACAGGCTCAATTTTATTCTCCGGCCCTTGCGCCAGCAGATAAAGCGCCGCCAGTGGCGCCGACGTATTCTCACCCAGCTTGGCCAACTCCCCGGTGAAGGGCGTGCCGAACGCGAAGTAATCCTCGTCCTGTTTGCGAACGTAGGAGATCTCATCCGTGAGTAGAGTAGCGTCCGCCGGGGCGAGACGCGAAATTGTCGTCTTCCCCGCTCCCGACACCCCGGCAAACAGAAACGCCTTCCCGTTGCGGATGGCGCTGGCGGAGTGCAACAGAAATCCACCCTGCCTTGCCAGCACTAGGGTGTGCACGATGCGCAGGACGGCGTCGATCGAATAAGGATTCGCACTCTGGCGGATCCAGCCCTTGCGCGTAGCCGGCTCCCACTCGGCGCGAAAATCTCCGCGCTCCATGAACCATCGCCCTGAACGGTGTTTAACGCTCACATCCGCGTCCCGATTCGCTGACTCCGGTGCAACCAGGTCCACGTCGAAATCGAATTCAGTACGCGCTTCCTCGCTCACGAACCCGGCGTAGCGGTTCTCTAGCATCTCGAGAAAGCCCGGGTCGGTAGTGTTGACCCGGACAGGAATACTGCCGATGGCAATCACCACGTTGTAACGCTCGACTTGTGTGGCTAGCCCTGGCACGAAAGCGATTCCTTTGGAGTTTCAACCACGCGGTGGAGATAGACGAGAGCGCGCGCCGCAGTCTTGGAGCGCCGGACGATCTTTGCGATCAGGTGGTCGACCACGCTCAACTCCGCGGGCACTGGGATCAGTTTTCCTGCCCTGACCAGGTATGCAACCCGGCCCAACAAGTCGTTCTCGTTCACTGGTTGATCGGGCGCGGTGTTGGCGTCGCCCTGAGTGATCCAACGCGGACCCCCGCAACCCTCCGCCACCGAGACGATCCGGTGAGCGCACAGCCTGCTATCCCGTCCCACCAACATGAGATCGCCGACACGCACCCGATCGGGACTGACTCGCTCGATCACCAGCGTGTCTCCGGGCCAAACCGAAGGCAGCATGCTCCAACCCGTAGCTTTAAAGCGAAGACTGCCGAAGGAACGCAGAACCTCGCCGGCGAGCTCGCATTTCAGGGCATGGGCCCGGCCCACGGATGCATCCGCGCACCAACTCATGACGCCGACGAAGACCTCATGCAGGAACCCTGCGTACCGTTGACCATCTTGCCGCAGGAAAGCGCGGTGGTTACGAACGCCTGCTCGTAGCGAAAGCCCGGCTTCTCGTAAGGTTTCTTCTCAATTGCCGTCGGACGCGGTTCGTTGCCGGACGAATCGTTTGTCGCCATAAAATAAATCCCTCCTGCTCAAGAGCGAAGAAGTATAGCTGAAAAACCCCGAGGATAGAGGTCCCACCTACTGCGGCCAGTGAGGACGATCATACACCCGCGCACTCCGCAGAAAGCCCGAAAAGGCGGCAGTTTCAGCCAGATTTCCACAAGATTTCCACGCCGAAATCCCGCCAAGGGCTCAGGCCGGAAGCGGAGACGTGGGAATCTGCTGCGCCCGGTTACGCAGCTCCTCGAATAGGATCGTGCTCAGGTAGCGTTCTCCGAACGACGGCAGAACCACTACGATCAGCTTCCCCGAATTCTCCTTGCGCCGCGCCACCTGCAGCGCAGCCACCACCGCGGCCCCGGAAGATATTCCGACAAAAAGACCTTCTTCCAGCGGAAGCCGGCGCGCCATGCGAATCGCGTCATCGTTGGTGACCGTAATCACCTCATCGATATAGTCCCGGCGCAGGATGCTCGGAACAAACCCGGCGCCGATCCCCTGAATTTTGTGCGGCGAAGGTTTTCCCCCGGAGAGCACCGGACTATCAGCCGGCTCCACGGCAATGGCCTTGAAAGATGGTTTCCTCGGCTTAATGTACTCGGAAACGCCGGTGATCGTCCCGCCCGTGCCCACGCCCGAGACCAGGAAGTCCACGCGCCCGTCGGTGTCGTTCCAAATCTCAGGACCGGTGGTCTCGAAATGAATCTTGGGATTCGCGGCGTTGTCGAACTGCTGCAACATGTAGCTGTTGGGAGTGTTCGCCAGCAACTCCTGCGCCTTGGCAATCGCGCCCTTCATCCCGTTCGGCCCCGGGGTAAGAACGATCTCCGCGCCGAAGGCCAGCAGCAGCACGCGCCGCTCCATGCTCATGGTCTCTGGCATGGTCAGGATCAGCCTGTACCCTTTCACGGCAGCCACAAAGGCCAGCCCGATTCCCGTGTTGCCGCTCGTGGGCTCGATCAACACCGTTTTCCCGGGCTGAATCTTTCCCGCGCGCTCCGCTTCGTTGATCATGCTGACGCCGATGCGGTCCTTCACACTGCCCACGGGATTCTGGCTCTCCAGTTTCGCGACCACGTCGGCCACGCAACCTCCGGTGACTTTGTTCAGCCGCACCAGCGGCGTGTGGCCGATCAATTCGGTAATATCGTTTGCAATTTTCATAAGAGGTACCTCTCAACGCGTTTAGGGGACGTCATCCCGAAACCCGGCGCAGTCCAGCCGGGTGAGGTATCCCCCGTACACAGGTCCGTGCGAGCGGGAGATCCTTCTCTTCGCCTGAAAAGCGGCTCCGTTCAGGATGACGCCACCGAAAAAAATTCAAACCGAGCCACTACCCAGAAATTAGTTCTCGCTCACTTCGTCACTGCGGCCCTAGCGGCATTGTCGGAGTCGAGTGGCAGTGGCTTGGAAAGAGTTTCCTGAACCGATTTCGGAAGCTTATCCGCGTTGGCCACCAACAGGCTCACCTGCCACGTCTGCGTTTCAGACAGCCCCGAACGAAAACCGGGCATGCCGGTCAGACGAATCCCATTCGCCACCTTCCAATAACTTTCTCCGGGCTCGTCGTCGGTCACGCCTTTTCCCTCCATCAGCTTCGGAGGGCGCGGATACATGCCCCTTGCGATCGACGTTTCTTTTTGTCCGGGCAGCCCGTGGCACACCGCGCAATGCTGGCGGTACAGCGTGGCGCCAGCTGCGAGGTTGGCCTCGTCTGCTTGAAGCGGAACCGTTTTCGGCATCTCATGATCGATCCACGCATGCAGAGCCTTGTGCGCGAGCATCTTCTCAAACGGCATCGCCGGCGCGGATGTCGCCACCGGAGCCTGTCCCGTCGCGAAATAGAAGTAGACTCCCAGCAGAAGGGCGGCAGCCCCTAAAATCATTCCTAATACGAGCGTCGTAAACGTTCGCATCCAATTTCCCCCCTGACAGCACCCTCCCTAAAATGAGCACAGCCGTCGCGACAAAAACAAATGGCGGAAGCGAGTGGGGGTCGAACCCACCGGCGACAGGGAAACCTGCCGCCCGCCGGTTTTGAAGACCGGGACGATCACCGGACCGCATGCGCTTCCAGACGAGCCGCTGTGCAATTGCGCGAATTCTGAAACGACAAGCAGCCTAACACTACGCAAAAGATCCGAGCGACCATCCGCGTTCATCCGCGCAAATCAGTGGCCGATTCTACTCCGCTAATGGCTCGTCTGCCGCAACTACTTCGGCTGGGGCACGATCCTTATATAAGGCTTGGGTGACTTCCATCCCCCAGGATATTTTTGTTGTGCTTCTTCATTGGAGACATTTCCGCTGATGATGACGTCATCACCCGGCTTCCAGTTCACTGGCGTGGAAACTTTATGCTTAGCCGTGAGCTGAATTGAATCAATGACCCGCAATATCTCATCGAAGTTGCGGCCTGTGCTCATTGGATAGGCAAGCTGCAGCTTGATTTTCTTATCGGGACCGACGACGAATACCGTGCGCACGGTGGCATTGTCCGCGGCCGTGCGGCCTTCGGAAGTGCTGCCGCTCTCCGCCGGCAACATGCCATAAAGCTTGGCGATCTTGAGTTCCGGATCGCCGATCATCGGATAATTCACTTTGTGCCCTTGAGTCTCTTCAATGTCGGCGGCCCACTTGCCGTGGCTGCTCACCGGGTCGACGCTCAGCCCGATGATCTTGGTGTTGCGCTTGGCAAACTCCGGCTGCAGGCCCGCCATGTAGCCAAGTTCGGTGGTGCATACCGGAGTAAAGTCTTTGGGATGGGAGAACAGAATAGCCCAGCCGTCGCCGATCCATTCGTGAAAGTGGATCGGCCCCTGGGTGGTCTCCGCCGTGAAGTCGGGAGCAGTGTCATTGATGCGCGGGATTCGGGGGGCTTCGGTTATAGTTGCCGTACTCATAAGTTTCCTCCTTGTACCTAAAAGTCTATCAAATTACTAGAGTTTAATGCTTTCGCCGGCCGCGGTGCTTCCAGACTGAAAGGGTTCCGATAAAAACGAAAACCCACCCGTTTCGCCGGATGGGTTGGAAGAAAATCTCGTTTGCTCCCTACCCACACGGCGGCGAGCAAGTACAACAACACATGCCGCCGGCGTTGCAGGGACCGAACATGCAACAAGAATAGAAGCCTGCCTTCAGGCTGTCAACTGAAACACCGCCAGCAGAGCCGCTATCCGCCGAGTTTTCCTGCATCGCAACAGCAGCCGCCAGCATCTCTAGGTTTTCACAGCCTTGCAACAACTCTTCGTCCGGGGAATCAATTTATGAGCCGGCTTCGACGACGTCTGGCGATGGTGCAATGGGACGTTTTTTCTTCGCGTCCGCTCGAGGGCAATTCGCTGGCTGTATTTCTCGACGGCCGCGGATTGACTGACACCGAGATGCAGGCGCTCGCCAAGGAAATGAATCTCTCCGAGACCACGTTTATCCTGCCTCGCGATTCGGTTACCGAGCGCGAGCGGGGCGTTCGCGTGCGCATCTTTACGGTTCAGGAAGAACTGCCGTTCGCCGGTCATCCCACGCTAGGGACGGCGTTCGCCTTGCGCGGCCGGGGTGACGAAGACCGGGGTGACAAAATCCGGGTTGACGAAAACCGGGGTGGCGAAATGAAGAACGGCGCGGTGGAGATCGTGCTTGAGCTCAATGTCGGCAAAGTGCCGGTGAGTTTCGAAGACTCCTCAGACGGGCCAGCATTCGGCGAGATGACACAAGTCAATCCCACCTTCGGAATCCAGCACGAACGCGAAGCGATCGCAAGAGCCACGGGATTACGCAGCGAAGACTTCGACGATTCTCTTCCCATTGAAACGGTTTCCACGGGACTTCCCTACACCGTGACCCCGCTGAAGTCGCTCGCGGTAATGCGGAATCTGCAGATCGAACCGAAGCGCGCCACTGAATATCTGGCTCAGACCGATGGCCGGTTTTTTTATTTTGTCACTCGTGAGACCGTGGATCGCGAGGCCCGCCTCCACGCTCGAATGCTCTTCTACAACGGCGAGGACCCGGCCACAGGCTCAGCCGCCGGCTGCACCGCGGCTTGGATGGTGGCGCACGGCGTAGCCAAACCCGACGAACGAGTGCTTATTGAACAAGGCATCGAGATGAACCGGCCCAGCCGGATTTTTGTGCGGGCCTCGCGCAGCGATAACCGGGTAGTTAACGTGCGCGTCGGCGGGAACGCGGTTGAAATTTTGCGCGGGGAAGTTTTCCTCTAGTCAATGGCCTACAAGCGGCGTGGAATCGCACGTTTCGCACGGCCACAAAAAGTCAATGGCCAGAATTTGCCATTTGCTTCGATGGCACTTTACAGTGGGCATCCCGTGCAGTTAGCATCGCTTCGCTCCGAAATATTCTTCGCGAACAGAGAAAACTCCCCCGTGACTTCCGGTCACTACCGGCATCAGGTGGATATGGACGGTGAATGAAACCCAAGCGCACGATTCTTTGTGTCGATGACAACGAGCAGTCCCTTTCCTACAGAAAAATCATGCTCGAAACCCGCGGCTACCGGGTCGCCAGCTACTCCCGCGGCGAAGAAGCCCTGGAACGCTTTAAGCAGGGCGGCGTCGATCTGGTGGTCACCGACATGGCCATGCCCGGACTCGACGGTCCGCAGTTGATCGCCGCCATCAAGAATCTGTCGCCCCACACCCCGGCCATCCTTATCTCGAGCAAGGTCCGCGTCTACGATCATGAATCGCAGGCCGACGTTTTCCTGGCCCGCGGAATGTATGCCCCGGCCGATCTGTTGGAACGAATCCGTCTGCTTCTGGTCCGCAAGCGCGGCCCCAAGCGAATGCAGGAGCGCTCGCCGCAATTCGCCCATCGCCAAGGCGCAGCCTAGAACCAACTTTCACCGCAGAGTACGCCGAGAGCGCCAAGAGATCTTGGAGATCTGTTCTTTTTCCCGTTCGCTTTTTCGGCGGCCTCTGCGCGCTCGGCGGTTGATTGCTTTCCATCGTGTAAGATCGACTCAGGCATGGGCGCATTCATCGAAGCTATTGACTTGCACAAGACTTATCGCGTCGGCAAGATCGACGTCGCCGCCCTCCGCGGCATCTCCTTCGACGTGCAGAAAGGAGAATTCGTCACCGTCGTCGGCCCCTCCGGCAGCGGCAAGTCCACCCTGTTCTATCTGCTCGGCGGACTGACTCGCGCCGATTCCGGCAAGGTAATTCTCGATGGCGACGACTTCGCCACTCTCTCCGATGCCGAGCGCACCCGCATGCGCAAACGCAAGATCGGATTCGTATTTCAGAAGTTCAACCTGCTGCCCACGCTCGACGCCCGTTCGAACATCGCCATTGCGCAGGAAATCTCCGGCAACGGCGACCGTGATCCCGCTTTCTTCCTCCGCATTTGCGACTTATTGGGACTGAGCAAGCGCCTGAACCACCGCCCTTCGGAACTTTCCGGTGGCGAGCAACAGCGTGTGGCCCTGGCGCGTGCCCTCATCAACAAACCTGCGGTCGTTCTGGCCGACGAACCCACCGGCAATCTCGACACCGAGAATTCGAACATCGTTCTGCGCATGTTGCGCCAATCCAACCAGGAACTCGGTCAGACGGTGCTGATGATCACGCACAACCCCGAAGCCGCCAAGTACGGAGACCGCATCATCCACATGCGCGACGGCCACGTCGTCAAACCTGAGGAAGATCCGCAATGGTCGGTGCACTAAGCGTCAGCGCACTAAACGTCAGCGCACGAAAGACGCGGAACCATCAAGTCCGGCGTCGCCGTTGCCGCCGCTTAAGCCCTCATTTATAATCACCTTCGCAGGGCGGGAGTAGCTCAGTGGTAGAGCGCAACCTTGCCAAGGTTGAAGTCGCGAGTTCGACCCTCGTCTCC